>ENA-ORTH01002043-ORTH01002043.1-human-gut-metagenome-genome-assembly--contig:-NODE-2043-length-17584-cov-4.835359_pt1 | contig 17584 bp, 18 predicted proteins | sample MGYA00241914_ERZ509192 | MGnify/ENA primary metagenome ERZ509192 (study PRJEB26280, sample SAMEA2338826) | human gut metagenome | biome: human gut; feature: human-associated habitat; material: faeces... | reverse complement strand
GCACACACAGCCGGAGGGGGGCGGCGTTGGCCGCGCGCTTTCCGGCACAGAAAAAGGAGGAATGAAGCTTTGACATGGAAGGACGTGAAGCTTGCCGCGCTTCAGAAAATGTTCTCGGCAGACGGCGGCACCCTTGTGGAGGACGAGACCACGAAGGATTACCTTGCAGGCATGCCGCAGGCCGCAAACGAGGCGCTGGCGCTGTTGTGCACGTCGAACCGGTATCTGCGAAAAAGCGTTTTGCTGGAAAAGCCGCAGGGCCCGGCGCGCTTTGCCATGAAGGACGAGGCGGAGGACTTCTGGGCCTTCGGCACGCCGGAGGTATACCGCCTTGAAAACGGCATGCCGCGGCGCACAGGCGCCTTTTCCACCGTGGCGGGGCGCGACATTATTTTTCCGGGGCGGCAGGCCGGGCGGTACGAGGTGTTCTACAACGCATGGCCGCCCGCGCTTGGCGAAAAAACGCTGGATACCTACGAGCTGCCGCTTGCGCCGGATGTGGCCGTGCTGCTGCCGCTTTACATGGCAAGCCAGCTTTACAAGGACGACGACAATTCCATCGCCACCATCTACCGCAATGAGTTTGAGGTGGCGCGCGGCGAGCTGGCGCCCATGGCGGGCGGCGTGACGGCGGGCGAGTGGGCTGCAAAGGACGGGTGGTGCTGAAATGGCGCAGTTTTCCATCCCCGCGGGGCCGGGGCGCAGCATTCTGAATGTAGACCGCTTTCTGGGCGTGGATTACACCAACAGCCCGGCCAATGTGGAGAAAGGCCGCAGCCCGAACGGGCAGAACATGATACGCGACGTGCCGGGCAAGGTGCGCAAGTGCATGGGCTATGAAACGGTGGCGCAGTACCCCGCGCGCATCAACGGCGTGTTCGCCCGAAGGGAGGACGCCGGGTTTCTTGTGCACGCGGGCGAAAAGCTGTATTTTTCGGGCGGGGCGCGGGCGGACAGCGCGCCCGCAGGCAGCGAGCTTTACAGCGGCATGGCGGACGCGCGCAGCAGCGCCTGGCAGTTTGGAGACAAGCTGTATATCATTGACGGCGCGGGCCTTACGGTGTTTGACGGCGCGGCGGCGGCCCCGGTGGGGGACGACGCAAAAATACCGCTGTTCACCATTGCCAAGGCGCCCGCGGGCGGCGGCACGCAGTATGAGGAACTGAACCTTATCCAGCCCAAATTCACAGAGCAGTTTTTGGGCACGGAAAAGGACACGCAGTACCATCTTTCGTTTGCAGGGCTGGACGACGCCCCGGTAAAGGCGGAAATTCTGGACGCGGAGGGGGTATGGCAGGAAAAGCAGGAGAACACCGACTACACGGTGGACCGGGAGGCCGGAATCGTCACCTTCACCGAGGCGCCGGGTAAAAGCCCGGTGGCGGGCGAGGACAATGTGCGCATTACGGCCAGCCGCACGGTGGAGGGGTATGCCGCGCGCATCTTCGGGTGCACCATGGGCACGCTGTACGGCGTGAACGGCGCGGCAGACCGGCTGTTTTTATCCGGCAATGCGCAGTACCGCAACTACGACTGGTACAGCGGCATGAACGACCCGACGTACTGGGCCGACACGGCCTACGCCGTGCTGGGCACGCAGCAAAGCGCCATTGTGGGCTATTCCATTGTGAACGAGCGCCTTGCCACCCACAAGGACAACATGGAGGCCGGGCGCAACGTCATCATCCGCGAGGGCAACCTTATGGAAAACCGGCCGGCCTTTCCCATCGTGAACACTTTGCAGGGCGAGGGCGCCATTGCGCCGCGCAGCTTTGCGTATCTTGTGAACGAGCCCCTGTTCCTCACAAAGCTCGGCGTATTCGCCATTACCGCGCAGGACGTGACGGGCGAAAAATACGCCCAGCAGCGCAGCTTTTATTTGAACGGCAAGCTGCTGGAGGAGCCGGGCATGGAAGACGCCGTGGCCGTGGTGTTCAAGGACATGTACTGGCTGTGCCTGAATGGCGCGGCGTATATTCTGGACGGGCTGCAGTATTCCTCTACCAAAAACGAGCCGTACTCCACCCGGCAGTACGCGGGCTTTTACCGCACCAACATGCCCGCGCGCGTGCTGCTGGTGAAGGACGGCAGGCTGTGGATGGGCGGGGAGGACGGCGGCCTGCGCCGCTTTTTCGACGACAAAAACGCCCTTACCAGCTATTCGGACGACGGCAGGGCCATTCATGCCGTGTGGGAAACGCCGGATTTTTCCGGCAGGCTGTTTTACAAGAACAAGACGTTCCGATTTCTGGCGGTGCGGCTGGCAAGCGCCATTGCCACAAGCGTGCGCATCTCCGGCCAGCGGCGCGGGCTGTGGGCGCAGGTTAAGGAGGACACCACAAGCGCCCGCCACTTCAACTGGGCCTACTGGAACTGGGACAAATTTTCATGGAGCAATGACGAAACGCCCAAGACGCTCTCGACAAAGGTGCGCATCAAAAAGGTGGATAAGGCGCGCTTCCGCTTTGAAAACAGCGAGGTGAACGAGCCGTTCGGCCTGTTTGACTTCGCGGTGGAATTTGTGGAAAACGGGAACTTCAAGGGTTGACGCCCGGCGCGCGGCCTTTGCCCTGCGCCCATATTCGGCGGCGCGCGGCGGGGCCGGGCGGCCGGGCAGAACAGAAGAAAAGGAGGAAGAACATGCCGTTCAAACAGGTGACGGAACAGGACCTGAAGGGCAAGGGCGTCATTGGGCAGCCGGCGGTGCCCGGCCTTTCGGTGACGGAAATGCAGAAAAGCGTGGAGCAGGTGGTGCGCGAGGCGGCCATCCCTGCGCACAACCGGCTTTGCGAAGAACTGGAGGCAGAGGCTGCGGCCGCCGACATCGGCGCGGCTGTGCCGGGGGACGGGGATATTCCGCCCGAAACGCCGAAGAAGCTGCAAAGCGTGCTGGAGGCCATGCTGGCCTGGGCAAAGGAAAGGCTGGGCCTGAAGGCGGATAAGGCGGACACCTATACAAAGCGCCAGGTGGACGAGGCCATCAATGAAAGGGTGGTGGCCATTGGCTCCGGCGATATGACCATGGCTGTATACGACCCTGAAAACAAGAAAAAACCCTATGTCCCCGCGCAGGAGGCCATGGCGAAGGCGGTGTACGACCCACAAGGCACCGGCGCCGTGGCGCAGGCGGTGCAGGCGCAAAATGCGGCGCATGCCGCGCTGGCCGGGGCTGTGCAGGCGTATGCGCCGCCCGCACAAGAGCCTGAGCCCGAACCCGGCGAAGAGACAGGCGGCGTGGCCGGAATGGCCGCACGGGCCGGCGCGGGCAGCCTGAAAGCGCCGCGGGCCGGCGGCGCGGCTGCGCCGGATGAAGATGCGGCGGGCACGCCGGAAGAGGCCGTGCCTGCCGGCGAGGCGTTCGGCGGCCCTGTGCGTCTTTCGGTGGACGAGGCCACAGGCGCCGTAACGCTGCACGCGGTAAAGCAGGGCTACAGCGAAGAGGGCGCGCCTGTGGGTGAAGAAAGCATCGAAGAGGTGCCCGTGGCAAGCGCGCAGAACGCCGCGGCGCTGGGCGGCAAGGCGGAGGCGGCCCTTTCGGTGGGGAACTCTGCCAAGCTGGGCGGCAAAACGCTGGCCGTGTCTGTTTCAGGCACAACCGGAACGATCACATTCAATTAAGGAGGAAGAAAAATGAAAAAGCTTATCTGCGGGAATGGAAACACATATGAGGTGCACGACGAGACCGTCTGCTGCCCTTCGGGAAGCGCGAATGTGCGGAATTACTTTGAAATCTACATGCCGGAAGAGGCAATGACGTTCGACCAGTTCGAGACGCTTTGCAAAAACGAAGAGGCCATGGGCACGCTGCGCCTGCAGAGCATGCAGGGCGATGAGATGCTTGCCCTTTCGCACTACACTGTGCCCGCTGAAATTGCCAAAAAGCGCGTTGCGCTGTACGACAACCAGACGGGCAGGCCCACGGAAGAGGTGCGCCTGTACGCCAGAATGGAGCAGCTTACCTATACCGAACAGAAGCTGGCCGAACTGGGGCTGATGTGAGATGGCGCTGGAGCTGAACAGAACAAGCATCCCGGCGTCAGGGGCACTGAAGGTGAACGGCACCTCGCTGAAGGAATTTAAGGTAAACGGCGTGCTGGTGTGGACCTCCACGCCGGACCCCGTCACCATCATGAAAACCGGCAGTTCCATTGGCTCATGGCTGGGCGGGGGGCTTCATGGCGGTGATGCCGGATACGGAACATACTCTATGGCCAGCCAAGGCTATAAAAACACCACGAACGGCAACATTCAAGCCCACGGGGGCATTCAGAATGGCAACCTGTGGTGGGGCGGCCAGGAAAGCACAGTAGGGTCCAACGAATCCCGAATGTGCAGTAATTTTACTATCGACACAAAGGGGTTCAAATATATTCAGTTTACTGTGGAGCGTGACTATGGGGACCCCAACAGCGGAGGCCCGGCCTGGTGCGGAATAGGTACGGGAGGCTGGGGCAGCAGCCCGAACGCCAAAGTGAACTTTGGCGGAGCTACCGATTCCCCTTCCGGGAACCAGTGGAGTGGTGTGATTACACTGAATATTTCCAGTTACCAAGGAACCTACCGAATCCATTTGGGGCAATATCTGCAGGGGGCCACTTGGAAAGACCCGTATAAGGCATGGCGAAATAACTATGTGAAAAAAATCTACATGTACGCTTAAAGGAGGCAGAAATGGCGGCTTTCAATCATTCGAAAGTACAAATTTATTCTGTTTGGCTGGAGTAAGGGGATGTGAAAAATTACGATTTCTGATAGTTTCCACGGCGGGCGCGTTGCAGTCCATAAGGGCAATTTGCACAAAGCGCCCGCCCCGGAAAGGAGGCGCGGCAAATGGCCCTCGTGATAAATGGCACGAATATTCCCGCAAGCGGAAAGGTGGTGTGCAACGGCACTTCGCTGAAACAGCTGAATATCGGCGGCACGAAGGTGTGGAACAGCGGCATAGACCTGATAGCTGCCAACAACTGGACAAAAACTTCCTCGCAGGATGGCTTCTGGGGCAGTTCCACTTCACAGCTATGGCTGCGCGCCCAATGGCGTACAGACTGGTGGAACTGGATTATCGTGCGCAGCGCGGCGCTGAACCTTACCGGTTATACGCAAATTACTCTGCAATGGGACAACGACGGCGTAAGCGGCCCGAACTGGAAGGGTTTCGGCGGGTTTTCCACCAATGCAAGCCTGACGCAGAAAGAGCAGTTCTCCACCAACATGACGGAGGTGCTGGATACGCAAATCCATGGTGCATCCGGCACAAAAACATTTTCTATTCCCAGTCAGTTTAGAAAGAACGGTGTGTATTTTTACGCCGAGCGCCATTTCTACATGGCAAACGGGAAAAACGAATACCTGAGGTTTTACAAAATTCAAATTTCATAGGAGGTAAAAACAAATGGCACAGGATGAAATGCTTCTCTTCCGCGGGCGCAACCGCATCCGCTACGGCTATGCCCGCTGGGGCTATACGCGCGGCGGGGGCAAAACGTGGCACGGCGGCGCGGACGTGGAGGGGCTGGACGGCACCACCATCCGCATGCCCGGCTATGGGCTGGGCGCAAAGCGCCATGCCATTTCCGGCACGGTGGCGGCGGCGCGGCGGGTGGCGCAGAGCACCGGGAACCCCACATGGGAGTGGGGCTTTTATGTGTGCGTGAAGCTGGACGCGAACCAGACGCCGGATGCGGTGAATTACTTATATTTCTGCCACAACGCAAAGAATCTTGTAGTGGCGGGCCAGCGGGTGAAAACGGGCGACGCGCTGGCCGTGATGGGCAACACCGGCAACGCGGCGCTGGCCAGCCCGCCCTATGCGCACTGCCACTTCGAGGTGCGGGCCACGGCCACGGGCAGAGGGCTGAACCCCGCGCAGTACATGGGCTTTGAAAACGCGGTGGGCACATGGGGCGCGGCGCCGCAGGGCTTTGCGCCCTTTTCTTCCGGCGAATGCCTTGTGCGCGCGTGCGGCCGCGGCCCGCTGTCTGCCGGCGACATCAAGCTGCTGAAGGACTGGGCCGAGGGCAAGCAGCTTCCCGCAGCTTCCGTGCAGCAGCAGGCGGACGGCAGCGCGCTGGTGGGGCCGCTTTCGGCGGGCGACCAAATCTATCTGCAGCAGCACAATGCCGGTATGTACGCACAGCACGGCCTTTTGGGCCTGACGCTGGAAAAATACGAGCCGCCGAAGGAGGGCAGCGGCAGGGTGCGCATCACCACAGGCGGCAGCCGCCTGAACGTGCGCACCGATGCCGGCCCCGGTGCTGTGAAGATAGCGCAGGTGCAGGACGGCGGGGAGTATCCCTTTGCCGACAGGCAGAACGGCTGGTATTTTATTCTGCTTGCGCAGGGTGCAGGCGGCTGGGTAAGCGGCGAATATGCGGCGGAGGTGTGACATATGACAGAATGGGGCGTGGTGGGCGTCATCGTTGCTCTGGTGGGCTTCCTTGCCGCCACGGCAGGGCCGCTTTTGAAGCTGAACGGGGCCATCACGCGGCTGACGGTGGCGGTGGAAGGGTTTCAAAAATCGCTGGATAAACTGGACAGCGAGAACCGCAACAGCCACAAGGACATTTATAAGCGCCTGGACGGGCACGACACTGCCCTTGCCGAGCACGGCCAGCGCATCAAACATTTGGAGGAGGAATAAAACAATGGATATTTTCGAAGCACTGCAAAGCTACATCAAGCCCGAACTTCTGGTGCTGGTGCCGCTGATGTTTGGCCTTGGGGCCGCGCTGAAGGCGGACAAACGCTTCCCCAGCGCCAACATCCCGTACACGCTGGCCGTGGCGGGCATGGCGCTGGCCGCGCTGTACGGTGCCGCCACCGCACAGCTGAACGGCTGGCAAAGCGTGGCAATGGCCGTGTTCACTGCCATTGTGCAGGGCGGGCTGTGCGCGCTGGCCAGCGTGGGCGTGCACCAGATGTATAAGCAGGCAAAAGAGAAAAAAACACAGCCGTAAAGCGCGGCGCCAAAGCGGGGCCGGGCCGGGGAAAATGCACATTCCCCCGCGCCCGGCCCTGCCGCTTTGTACGGCGCATTTTCTGCGGCCAGGCGCTGCAGCCGCACAAGGCGAAACGCGGTGCCCGCCTTTTTCTGAAAAGAAGGGGGCGGGTTTTTTAGAAAGAGAGGAGAAGAAAGATGGCAGGTTCAGCCCCAAAACGCGATTATACTTATGACGAAGTTATGCGCAAAATGGAAACGGGCACTTATAATTTTCCTTACGTGTATGACAAAAGCACAGAAAAAAAAGAAGGACCCAGCGATAACCCCACCTCCACCTATAAAACTTATGGAAATTCCGCCCAGCTTGACCTGCTGCAAAGCTTCTACGCCCAGCAGCAGGCGGCGGCAGCCGCATTGGAGGCCCAGCGCCGCGCCGCCGCGCAGGCCGCGTACGACCGCAGCATGACAGCCCTGAACAATTCCTACAACACCATGCAAAACAGCCTGAAGGGCAACTACAACTCCACGCTGGGCCAGCTGGAACAAAACTACAACACCGGCGTGGCCGGCGTAAACAAGCAGGCCGACAACGCCCAGCAGCAGGCATATATCAACTACATGATGAACAGGCGCGATATGGGCCAGCAGCTTGCGGCGCAGGGCCTTTCGGGCGGCGCCAGCGAAAGCGCGCTGGCCGGCATGTACAACAACTACGGCAACAGCCGCAACACCATTGACTCCGGCCGCAACGACAGCCTGGCCGATTTGATGAACGACTGGAACACGAACAAGGCCAGCGCTTTGCAGGCCTACAACAGCCAGCTTGCCGAAATGGCCATGCAGAAGGCGAACGCCGTGCAGCAGCTTGAAAACAACCTGGCAAACCTGATTGCCAACGCGGCCACGGCCAATTATGACGCGCAGTTCAGCCTTTCCAGCGATTATCTCTCTAAAATGATGGACCTTGCCAGCAGGGGCGGCAGTTATGCGTCCGCGGTTGCAAACCGCGCCTATTCGCCCACAAACGCCCTGCTCACAGCCAGCACGCAGCAGGGCGCGGCGGCCATGCCCACCGTGTTCAACGCCTACCAGCAGGCGCAGAACGCGCTGGACGCCCAGATGGCGGCGGCCAACCCCGGCCTTTACACCGTGCGCAGCACGGGCGCGCTGCCTACCTATACGCTGTAAGCGCCCCGCCGGGCGCACAAAATGGAAAAGGCGGCATCTTCGGATGCCGCCTTTTCTGTATTGACGGGAAAGGAGAAAGAAGTGAGAGCAGCAAGGAAAAAACTGCGCGAGAGCGAAAGCCTGCATGACGGTTTTGCAGAGGACTTCGCAGCAGAGATAGAGCGCGACAGCTGGGAAAAGGGGCAGCAGGCGGGGCGGTGGCTTTCGCAGCACCTGTACAGTGAAAGGGAAAAGCGCGAAATGGAGCAAAAGCGGCGCGGGGCGCGGGCCGGTGAGAGAAAGCCGGAAGCCGGGCGGCCCGGCGCGAAGGCAGCCGAAGCGGCGCAAACCGAAGCAGGGCGGGGCGGCGGCGCGCAAAGCACGGCCCCTGCCGCGCAGAGCGCGCCGGATGGCACGCAGAAGCGGACGCCCGCCACAGGCGTAAGCGCACAGCAGAACGCAGCGCGGCAGGCCGCCGGGCAAGACGGGGCCGGGCAGGCGCCGGTGTTCAGCCTGACGGCATCCTCCCGCGCGCACGCGCCCCAACGGGAAAGTGACGCGCAGCCTTCTTGGCCTGCACCAGGGTTCCGGCCCCTGGATCTTGAGCAGGAGCTGCAGCGCACGCAGATGTCCATACAGGCTCTGATGCAGGGGGCCCGTGAAGAGGGCCAGGCGCGCCAGGAACAGCGCGAACAGCAGCAGGCGGCGCAGCAGACGAATAAGGCGCCGCTTTCCCCCAGCGACAGCTTAAAGCAGCAGATGGAAGAGCAGATAAGCCAGCGTACCAGCACGGCATACAGTGGGCCGGACATGCGCACCAATGCGGAAAAGCGGGGCGGCCTTCTGCGGACGGAGGCCGCCGCGCTGGAAGACGTCAATGCGAAGATAGAGCAAACACAGCAGGAATATGGGCAGGCCTTTGAAACAGAGCTTGCGCAGGCCGAGCATACCATCGGCACGCGGGACATCGGCACAATGAAGCAATGGCTCTCTGCGGATTACTATATGAGCGGGCCGCAGTGCAAGGGGGTGGAAAACGCATGGGCGGAATATCAGAATACAGAGCTTGGACGCATTGCGCAGAAGGACTCTCTTGCTGCCGCCGAGCTGATGACGCCGGAGGAGTATGAGTACTACACGGTGCTTGCAGCGCTTCACACGAAGGCAAATGCGGTAATTGCGGGCATGGCGGGCTTTGTACACCCCGTTATCTCTGCCATTCCTTTCTATGAAAACGCCTTGGAGGCATGGGAGGAATGGATTCCGCAGCAGCTTGGCTTTGAACCCATTCCGGCCACGGGCATGCAGGAAACTTTCCAGAACGTGCAGGTTCAGCACCCGGCGGCATACAGCGTGGGGCGCGTGGCCGGGGAGGCGGCCACAAATTATGCCCTGCAGGGGCTTTTGCAAGGCACCCCGGTGGGGGAATGGTTTGACTCCGTTGGGCAGAAAGCATCGCAAACCGCCCCCATGCAGGCGCTGCAGCAGCTTCCGGTGGCAGGGCATCTGGGCACGCCGCAGGCCGTCACGGGTATTTTGGAAGGCACGGCTTATGATATGCTTACCCAAACGGGTCCTTATGTGTGGGATCAGCTGGACGCCTACAGCCGCCAGCAGGCCGAGGGCCTTGCGCCCGGCGAACAGCCAGTCACGCCCGGCGGCATCGCCCTGGGCGCGGCGCAAAATGCCGGGCAGAACCTTGCCTTCAACATCCTGGGCGAGTGGGGCCTTGGGATTATGGACGGCGGGCGGCACGGGCCGGTGCAGGATGCAATGGACGCGGCCCAGCGGCGTGCCTTTGTAAAAAACGCCTCAGGCGAAGCCATGACACCGCAGGAAAAACAGCTTATGGACGATTTGTGGAACACCGACCCGCACAGGGCCTCGGAGTACTGGGCCGCCGGGGAGTTTCTGGACACGGAAGTGCCAACATCCTCTGCCCTTGACGGCCCGCGCCTGCATGATACAATAGAAGGGGCGGACGGCTATTTTCTGGATAGGGGCCTGATGGAGGAATTGGAGAACAGCGGGGCCAAATACACGCCGGAGAATGTGATGTACATTGTAAAAAACCCGGATGGAATGCTGCAATGGCTGGAAACCGGAAACGAGAATTCCGGGTGGATGCATATTCTGCAAAAGCACGAACAGAATTTTTCGGCCCAAGGAATTGATGATATTTACTCTTTCTTAAGCGAAGTGCTGCAAACCCGGCCGACCGAGCGTGGCATCAGGCCAACAGGGCCTTACGCCATATACGAGATGGATGGCCGCCGGTACAAGTTGGCGCACGGTACAAACGGATATATTGTTTCCTTTTATCCTGATTATTGAATTTATGAGGTGAAAAATATGTATAAAGTAATGGGTTTTGACGAAGCTGTGGCCACGCGGGACGTGTTTCTTGTAAACGAAGAGACAGGCACGCGGGAGACCTGCTTTGATGATTCGGCACTGAAGGGCTATGAGAACTTTTCATTCATGAAGCAGGGCGGACGATATGAATGCAAGATCAAGCTGTTTGGCAGGCTTGGGCTTCCGGAAGACAGCGACTTGCTGGCCTGCACGGTTTTGGAGCGCCGCGTGCCGCTTGGGGTGCGCAAACTGGCAAAGGTGCAGGTGGGGCAGGATATTTACTATATCCCGGAAAGAGAATTGGAAGGCGTTGGGGATGTGGACGTGATTTACTACAGCTCCTCACGCAGAGACCTGATTCAGGTGGACAATGTGCTTCATGCCAATTGTCATAATCCGATTTTCGCAGATTGACACGGCCGCGCTTTCCAGAGTGGCGATAAAGTGAAAAGCAGTAAATAACAGAGGATATCAAAAGGCAGCGGGCCTGAAACCAGACGGTTTCAGGCCCGCCGCTTTTTTCGTGCAAAAAACGGAAAGGAAGGGAAGCATGGCGAGAAGAAAACTGCGCGAGAACGAAAGCCTGCACAACGGTTTTGCAGAGGACTTCGCAGCAGAGATAGAGCGCGACACCTGGGAAAAGGGGCAGCAGGCGGGGCGGTGGCTTTCGCAGCACCTGTACAGCGAAAGGGAAAAGCGCGAAATGGAGCAAAAGCGGCGCAGGGCGCGGGCCGGTGAGAGAAAGGCGGAGGCCGGGCGGCCCGGCGTGAAGGCAGCCGAAGCGGCGCAAACCGAAGCAGGGCGGGGCGGCGGCGCGCAAAGCACGGCCCCTGCCGCGCAGAGCGCGCCGGAGGGCACGCAGAAGCGGACGCCCACCACAGGCGTAAGCGCACAGCAGAACGCAGCATGGCAGGCCGCCGGGCAAGACGGGCAGGCCGCGGCAGAGCAAGGCGCACAGGGCGGCACGGCAGCAGAGACAGACTGGCACACGCCGTTCAGTGAAATGGAATTTGCACCCAGCCTGCAGGCCAATCAGGACGCGCTGGACAGCCTGAAACCCGTCACCCAATCCATTGCAACCAAGCTGGAAAACGTAAGTGCACAGCTGAACGGCCTGAGAACAATGAACCCGATGTATATCACAAACATTGCGGAACACAACCAAAGCCGCCAGGCGCTTGAAGAACAGCAGGCCGCGCTAAGCGAACAGCTGAAACAGGCGCAGGCGGCAGAGCAGACCATGCGGCAGGCTTATCAGGAGGCCACCAAAACACCGGCCGATTTGCTGTGCGGACAATATCAAAACCAGCGTCAGGCGGTTGCGCAGGCCAGGAAAGACGGGCTTTCGCAGGCGGAAATTGCGCAACTGGAAGCACAGATGAACGAAACGTATCAAAGCTACCTTGCCGCGTGGAACGAAGAAAACCAGGCCCAGCGCCAGGCACAGGAACAGCAGCAACAGCAAAATTTGCAGAGCCTGGGCGAAAGCGCCCGCCACGGCAGCCTTGCGCAGCAGGCCCAGGCCGCGATTTTGGTGGCGCGGCGCACGCCCGGCACATCGCCCGAAGAAATACAGCGGCTGGAACGCACGCTGGAAAGCGAAGAGGCGCTGGCAGAACAAGCCCGGCAGGACGAACAGGAGGCCCGGCAGGCGGCGCAGGCGCAGCAAACGGCTGCATCTTCCCAAACGCAGCAGCAGCTGGACGCCCTGAACGAGCAGATATGGCAGCTGGAAAGCGCCAACATGATATATGACGCAAACGCCAGCGGCATGGCCTATTCGCAGGAATATCTCGACCTTTTAAGCGAACGCGAACAGCTGATAGCCCAGCTTGACGCGCAAAAGGAACAAGAGCTGCAGCAGGTACAAAGCACCATGAGCTGGGGCACGCTGGAGGCGTGGGCGCAGCCGGATTATGTGCTTTCAGAAACCGAAAAGGCCGCCGTCAACGCGGCACTGGAAGAGTGGAACGGCATGATAGGGCCGGATTTCGACGCCTACTATGAAGCCGCCCGTGCTCTGCGCGACATGGGGCAAAGCACGCAGGAAATAGAAATACTGTTGTATCAGGCTGAAATTATGGACACGCTGGCCACCAAGGTAAGTGGGGTGCGCAGCGCGTTTTCGGGCGCGGGCAACGCGCTGCCGCTTGTGCCGCAGATACGCGGCGCGCTGGAAGCGGAAAACTGGCGGCGCGCGGGCTTCGAGGGCACAAACCCGCTTGGCGTTGCCCGGCGCAGCCAAAGTGCGACCGCGCAGAACCCGGTGCAGTACGGCCTTGGCTATGGGCTGAGCAGCGCGGCGCAGTATGCCCTGGCAGGCAGGCTGATGCAGGTGGTGCCGGGGGTAAGCGGCGCGCTGGATGATGTTGCAAACGCCATAGCCGCCACAGGCCCCGCACAGAAGCTGCAGGCTGTGCCCGTGCTGGGCCGGCTTGCCACACCGGGGGCCATACGCAGCATGGCGTCAGACGCTCTGCTGGATTTTGGCCTTGGCACCGTGCCCCAAATGATAGAGCAGGCAGGCACCTATGTGCGCCAGCTGACGCAGGGCGTGCGCCCGGGTGAGCAGGTGCTGACGCCGGGGAGTATTTGGGGCGGCGCCCTGCAAAGCACGGGCGCGGGGCTTTTGGCAAACGCCGCAGGCGAACTTGCGCCCGCGGCCGTGCGCGCCGTAAGCGACGCGTGGAACGGCCGGCCGGTGCTGAACGCCATGCAGCAGCAGGGGCTGGAAGCCATACAGCAGGGCGCGGCGCCCAGCATGGCGCAGCAGCAGGCGCTGCACAGCCTTTGGGAAACATCGCCGGGCTATGTGCCCGCCAATATGGGCGCGGTGGATGGCGCTTTGGGCATGGGCGTGGCGGACAATATTCCGGGCGCGGGCGCAGCGGATGACATTTTGGGCGCAGCCAAGGCCGCGCCGCAAAGCGCCGCCGAGGCCGCGCAGCGGCAGGCGTTTGCAAAGTGGACGCAGGGCGAAGCCATGACGGCACAGGAAAAGGCGTTTGTGGAGGATTTGTGGAACACCGACCCCGCAAAAGCCTCAGAATACTGGGCCGCCGGGGAGTTTCTGAGCACGGAGGCGCCGGGCACATTTCCCCTTGACGGCAGCAGTTTCGATGGTACAATGAAAGCAAAGGCTGAGGCATCCCTCACGGGCCAGCGCACGCCCTTTGACTATTTGCAGGATGGCAAAGGGTGGGAGGCGCCGCCTGCCGGCCCGGACGATGTGATACGAGACGGCAGCCATATGAGCAACGGCAAGTTGCGGCCAAATGTCAAGTATCAGGCAGGCGAGTTCGAGTACATTTATCAAACGGATGAATTGGCAAGAATCTTTTGGGGGGAAACAGAGAAGCTTCAAATTACTGAACGAGGAACAAGATTAAAGAATAAACGCAATACGCCGGGAAAGATAAAAGGAATCGATCATGCTGGGCATATTTTTGGTGATATGTTCGGTGGCTCGCCAGAACTGGATAACTTGGTTTCTCAACTTGCCAAAGTTAACCAGGGACAATATAAAGCACTTGAAATGAAGTGGGCAAAAGCAATCAGAAACAGCCAACATGTTAGTGTAGATGTCAAAGTTTTGTATAGTGGTGATGAGATGCGACCAAGGGGGGGGGTTAGTACACTATTTTATCGATGGGAAAGAAAGCAAAGAGTATTTGGGAAATTAGGAGGGACAGATTAAATGCCAAAAGTATTTGAAGATGAATTTACAAAGGCGCAGATAGATATGGTGAGCATCTGCTTTGAGTATGCTAACTACGACGCAGAGAAGATCTATATCTATGGTTCCTGGGAAAATGGCGTGCTTTTCTGCGATTACTTCTTCAAAGCAAGTGGGAAAGTTTTACAACGGCATCATCTAAATCAAATAACAGGAAAGAATTACGATGTGTCAAGAGAAAGGCAGTCGGATTGTTTGGATATTCTGTTTGAAGATATGGAGAAAATAAAAAAAGCCTGCCAAGAATTTGGACGGCCTATGCCGACACAGATTAAGCTGATTTATGATGTAACATCGAAAAAAATGCAGTCTGAATATCAATATGAGAATCAATATTCAAATGTTCCCTATAAGTTACCCGAAGATGTGGCTGAAGAATGGTTCGAACAGGTGAAAGCGCAGGAAGAAGGCGGCGCGCAATAACAAATAAAGCATGGCAGGCAGCGCCATAGGCGCTGCCTGCTTTTTCTTTCCCTTTTCGGAATGGTGAACGAAATGAGGCCCAAAGGGCGGCGGCGTTGCCGCCGCCCTTTGGGCTGCCATTCCGGGCATTTGTCTGCCCGTGAACAGAGGCCGCCGTTCCAGCGGCTGGCTCCCTGTGCAGGCAGGCAACGCGCGGAACACCCGGTGCTGAACGCCGCGCAGCAGCAGGGGCTGGAAGCCATCCAACAGGGCATGGCGCCCAGTGCAAACCAGCAGGCGGCGCTGCACAGCCTTTGGGAAAAGGCGCCGGGCTATGTGCCCGCGCACCGCGGCGGCTGGGACGAATTCCCAAGCGCGCCCGCGGCAGATGCGGCGGACGGTTTTCGAAGCGGGCCTTCGGCGCTGGGCGCGGCGCAGGATGCAGGCGAGGCCGCCCGGCGGCAGGCGTTTTTGAAGTGGACGCAGGGCGAAGCCATGACAGCGCAGGAAAAGGCGTTTGTGGAGGATTTGTGGAATACCGACCCCGCCAAAGCCTCAGAATACTGGGCCGCCGGGGAGTTTCTGGACACGGAGGCGCCAACATCCTCTGCCCTTGACGGTGGCGGGTTTGATGGTACAATGAAAGAAAATCTTCTTTCATATCATTTGAATGAGGAAGAAAAAAAGATATATAGGAGGCCTTCTCATTACAGACGTCATTTGAGAGAGCAGGTATGGCAATCGGCTAAAGTTGATGGAGTGGTGACAGATCCACTTACAAACGCTTTTATGGATTATGATGCGCCTTGGGAAATGGGACATAAACCGGGGTATGAGTTTAGAAAACACCAGAGAAGTGCGGCGATTCGGCGTATCGGAAGGGCAGAATTCTTGAATGAGTATAATAACATCCATCATTACAGACCGGAATTGCCTGCATCTAACCGTAGTCATATTTTGGAGGATCAGACAGGAAGATATTTAGGTCCCTAACGCTTTAAGACAGATTAGGAGTGAGTGTGTGACATGAGTAAAGTGATATACTTATATTTGGAAAAAGTCATCGGAGGAAAGATAGAGATTATACGATATGCTGGTGGAAATCATTCGACAATGGATGTTATATCGGCTAAAGATAAACCTTTTGATGGAGTTACCACATATGCTACTGTCGGTTTGTCGAATTATAGCATTGGATTAAAGCTGGATAATAAAAGAGCATTGCGGACTGAATTCATTGGTGCCTGTGCTACTGAATATGATTGGTTTGGAAACATGGTTAGTAGTTGTGCATTCCACATTATAGATGACCATTTTGCCTGTAAACCGGGAATTATATATCCTAACATGATTTCTATGTACAACGACAATCTTACTATGAAGCATGTTATGTTTGAAACGCCATTTATGTGGGATAAATTGGAAAGCTTGGATGATGGAGAAAATACAGTTGTATGGCTGATGCTGGTTCCTATTTCAGACAGTGAATTACAGTATGCGCAGGAATATGGCATAGAAGCGTTAGAGGCTTTATTGGAAGAAAAAGAAGCAGATATATGTGATATAAATCGAGAACCAGTAGTGTGATAAACAGACAGGCAGCGCCATAGGCGCTGCCTGCTTTTCTTTTTCGGAATGGCAGCCCGCACACTAGGGCCGTCGGGGCGAATTTTCCGCCGCGCCCGCGGCAGATGCGGCGGACGGTTTTCGAAGCGGGCCTTCGGCGCTGGGCGCGGCGCAGGATGCAGGCGAGGCCGCCCGGCGGCAGGCGTTTTTGAAGTGGACGCAGGGCGAAGCCATGACAGCGCAGGAAAAGGCGTTTGTGGAGGATTTGTGGAATACCGACCCCGCCAAAGCCTCAGAATACTGGGCCGCCGGGGAGTTTCTGGACACGGAAGTGCCGGCTTCCGATATTATTCAGACGCCGGGTGCAGAAAGTAGAAGAGTGAGAAGCGGCGAGCCTACTTACGGTGATTTGTTTTCGGATGCTATTGAAATATTTCCGGACAGTATCACGCCGCAATTACTTCGCACAAAACCGAAATATGCCCGTCAGCCGAAAAGCTGGCTGGAGCAGGGAGGAAAAATCCACATTGATAAAAACGGTAATTGGATATATACTGATGCCAGCGGGATAGCAGTGAGATATAAAGACGGATATCCAGATTTTAAGGAAGCAGGGCTGGTTTGGCAGGAGATAATAGTCCAAGGCTTTCAGGGCTATTCTGCCGACTTCAGACGGGCCAATCAATTGGCGCCTTATGGGATGATAGACGCGAAAAACCATACATGGCATCATATGCAGGATGGCTGTACCTTGCAGGAAGTGGATAAAATTATACACCGGCAATTTACACATCAAGGTGGAATGGCAAAAAAACGGAGGGGAAAATATGGTGTATAGAGAAACATTTAAACCCATGAATGAACAGGAAATCACTAATATTGAGATTCAGTTTAATGTGCAACTCCCTACGGATTATCGAGAATATTTAAAAAAAACTGGTGGAGGATTTGCAGAATGGAGTGAATCAAATGGTGTGTATGTGGAAGATGCGAGACATAAGGTGTTTATTGATGTGATGTTTGGTAATATAGATATAGATGCGGCGCGTATAGATTTTTGGACAAGGAAATATCAGGATGAGATGTTTGAAAAATCTATTATTATTGGTGACAGTTTGATGCACGGATTTTTTGTGCTAATTTGTGAAGGTGAAGATAAAGGTGTGTATTATTGGGACGATACCGGTTATTTTGAATGTTCCAATGACGAAAATAACGTCTATTGGCTGGCGGATAGTTTTACCGATTTTATGAACCAGATACATTGAAACACGGCAGGCAGCGCCATGGTGCTGCCTGCTTTTTCTTTTCCTTTTCGGAATGGCGAACGAAATGAGGCCCAAAGGGCAGCGGCCATGCCGCTGCCCTTTGGGCTGCCATTCCGGGCATTTGTCTGCCCGTGAACAGAGGCCGCCGTT
>ENA-ORTH01002024-ORTH01002024.1-human-gut-metagenome-genome-assembly--contig:-NODE-2024-length-17761-cov-4.194454_pt1 | contig 17761 bp, 19 predicted proteins | sample MGYA00241914_ERZ509192 | MGnify/ENA primary metagenome ERZ509192 (study PRJEB26280, sample SAMEA2338826) | human gut metagenome | biome: human gut; feature: human-associated habitat; material: faeces... | reverse complement strand
AGAGGTAGATCGTGTCGGACTCGGCGCCAAAGGCGTAGACACGGGCGTGCTCGAGGAAGCGGCCCACAATCTGGCGCACCACAAGGCCGTCGGTCTTGCCGGGGACATTGGCGCGGATGCAGCAGATGCCGCGCACGATCATGAGGACGCGCACGCCGGCCTCGCAGGCCTCGGCGATCTTGTCAATCACGTCGCGGTCGGTGAGGGAGTTCATCTTCATGATGATGCGGCCGTGGCTGCCCCGGGCGGTCTCTTCCCCGATGAGCAGAAGGATGATCTGCTTCAGGTTGGAGGGGGAGACCAGGAGGTTGTGGTAGCTGCCCTCCAGATTGCCCACAGCCATGTTTTTGAAAAATTCCGCTGCATCCAGGCCGATGCCCTGATCCGCGGTGATGAGGGAGAGGTCTGTGTACTGCTCTGAGGTCTTCTCGTTGTAGTTGCCGGTGCCCAGCTGCGTGATTGTACCGTAAAGGAAGCCGAAGCCCGCATCCGCGCGCAGATCGACGAATACCGCGCCAACCAGGAATGCCAGGAAGAACTGGTGGGTGCAGTTTAACAAATTAAATTATCAGCGAATCCCTGCCAATGGCAGAAAATTATATCAATTACTACATAGAGAGGGGAACCACCACGATGAAAGTTATTCTCAAACAGGATGTCAAGAGCATTGGTAAAAAGGATGAAATCCATGAAGTGTCGGACGGTTACGCCCGCAACTTCCTGTTCCCGCGCGGTCTGGCTGCAGTGGCCGATGCTGACGCTGTGAACACCGCCCGCACCAAGAGCGAAGCCAAAGCCCACCATGAAGCCGAAGCTAAGGCTGCTGCTGAAGAACTGGCTGCCAAGATCAAGGGCCAGATCGTTTCTGTCAAGGTCAAGGGGGGCGCTTCCGGCAAGCTGCACGGCAAAGTGACCGCAAAGGAAGTTGCCGAACAGTTGTACAAGCTGACCGGCACCGAAATCGACAAGAAAAAAATCGAAATGCCCGCCAGCATCAAGGAGTTTGGCAGTTATGATGCCAAAGTCCGCCTGCATGTGGGTGTTGTGGCCGCGTTCAAGGTCAAGGTCGAGGAGGCTCCGCTGTAATTGGCAGGGGGTCTTGTAATTACATTCCAACAAAAACGGCAGGGAGGTGCCTGAATGGCAAACAATGAATTAAGCTTGTCCAGCCTGGGCATTCAGCTGCCGTATAACATGCAGGCGGAACAAAGCGTGCTTGGCGCAGCGCTGATGGATGAAACCATCCTGAACCGCCTGATCACCGAGGTCACGGAGAACATGGAGCGCTACGAGCTGGGCGTGGCCGCCCAGAAGGTGTACGACTTCATCTGGGACTCCTACTGCGACTGGTATATCGAGCTGACCAAGACCCGCCTCCAGGGGGAGGACGAGGACAGCAAGCTCTGGGCCCAGCAGGTACTCTGCTACGTGCTCACCGAGACCCTCAAGCTGCTCCACCCCTTCATGCCCTTTATCACCGAGGAGATCTGGCAGGCCCTGCCCCACAGCGGCGATTACCTGATGCTCCAGCAGTGGCCGCAGCACCGGGCCGAGCTGGACTTCCCGGAGGAGGAGAAGGCCATGGAGCTGATCATGGACGCCATCCGGGGCGTGCGCGCCCGCCGCGCCGAGATGAACGTGCCCCCCTCCAAAAAGGCGCAGCTCACCGTCTCCACCCTGGAGCGGGCCGTCTTTGAGCAGGGGATTCCCTTCCTCAAGCGCCTGGCCTACGCCAGCGATGTGACCGTGGAGGGCGTGGCCGACGCGGGCAGCGACGACGCCATGACCGCCCAGGGCATGGTCACCGTCACCACCCACGCCGCCCGGCTGTTCATGCCCCTGGCCGAGCTGGTGGATCTGGAGAAGGAGAAGGCCCGCATTGAGAAGGAGCTCAAGAAGAACCGGGCCGAGCTGGACAAGCTGGAGGCCAAGCTGGGCAACCCCGGCTTTGTCAACAAGGCCCCCGCCCACGTGGTGGAGGCCGAGCAGGACCGGGCTGAAAAGCTCCGGGCCCTCCTGGCCAAACTGGAGGAATCCGCCGCTTCCATGGCGTAAACAGGATAAAAACGGAGAAATGCCGCCGCCCTCTTCGGCAGGCGGCATTTTCCGCGCGTTTTTGTTGCTTTTTGTAACACATCTGTAGTTGTAGAATGAGTCCCCAGCGGATAGAATAGATCAAACACAGGATAAAAACGGAAGGGGGGCCAAGCTCCATGAAAAAACTCATGCCGTTGCTGGCTCTTGTCATACTGCTGTCGGGCTGCTGGGGGTGCGTTCCGGCCAGCCCTGCGGAGAGCAGCGGCACGGCAGACCGGCCCACGCCTCCGGCTACCCAGACCATCCCGGACAGCCCCATTCCTTCGGCGGAGGCGAGCCCACCCCTGCGTACGCCCGCCCCCACGCCGGAGGAGGCGGAGCCCGTCCCCACACCCGTCCCACCTCCGACCCCGACCCCGGCTCCAACCTCCACCCCCGCGTCCGGGGCGGATGAGCCTGCGGACGAGGCCATCCTGGCGGCCTACGAGAAGGCGGAGGAGGCCTGGGGCTGGTTCGAGATTGCGCCCATGCCGCTGGACCGTGACGACCAGAGAACCGTGGGGGAGCAGGTCTACTGCCGGGTGGACTACCCGGGCATTAAAACCCTGGCGGATCTGCGGGGTTATTTGAAAAGCCTGTTTTCCGACGGGCTGGTGGAGGAGCTGCTCCCCGTGGACGGGACGCAGTATGTGGAGCTGGACGGTGCGCTCTACACCATCGACGGCGGCCGCGGCGCGGACATCACCAAGGGCGAAGAGACCGTCCAGGTACTCCGGGACGGTACGCCCGGCCGGTGCACCGTTCGGGTGACGGTGGAGGTGCTGGACCCGCAACAGGGATTTTCCGTGGTGGGGAGCGAGACCCACGATTTCCTCTACGAGCAGGTGGGGGAGCGGTGGATTTTTACCACCTTTTCAATGGTGCGATAAGGGATCGACGCAAATCGCATACCGGCTGTGCTATGATCGCAGTATACCAGATTTTGGTATACTGCGTTTTTTTGTGTCAACAAGGAGGGACAAGCTATGGCAGTGACTTGTACCGGCGAGGGGCGGGTGCTCCGGGCCGCCATCAGCGGCGAGGTGGACCACCACCGGGCGAGGGCCATCATGGAGGAGCTGAGCCGCCAGATCGACCTGGAGCTGCCCCGGTCGCTCACCCTGGATCTGGAGGGCGTGACCTTTATGGACAGCTCGGGTATCGCGGTGCTGCTGCGGGCCTACCGCCGCCTGGGAGAGCTGGGCGGCGCGGTCAAGGTGGTCCATGTCCCCGCCCAGGCGGGCAAGGTGCTCCGGGCGGCAGGGCTGGACAAGCTCATGGAATTTGAATGACGGGAGGTTTACATAAGATGAAACCCATCAATGAGGCCGCGGTGACCTTTCTGAGCCGCTCGGCCAACGAGGGCTTTGCCCGCACGGCGGCGGCCTGCTTCGCGGCCCAACTGGACCCCACCCTGGACGAGGTGAACGACATCAAGACCGCCGTCAGCGAGGCGGTGACCAACTGCATCGTACACGCCTACCCCGACCGGCTGGGCAAGGTGTCCATGCGACTGCGGCTGTTTGAGGATAACACCCTGGAGATCCAGGTCAAGGACTGGGGTGTGGGCATTGCCGACGTGGAGCAGGCCCGCCAGCCCCTCTACACCACCGGAACCGAGGAGCGCAGCGGCATGGGCTTTACCATTATGGAGAGCTTTATGGACGCCGTGAAGGTGCGTTCCACCCCCGGCAAGGGCACCGTGGTCACCCTGCGGCGCAGGGTCTCCCGCCGGATGGGGGCGCCCGTGTGAGCGTAGCGGATACACCCGCCCTGCTGGAGGAGGCCCGCCGGGGGGACAACGACGCCTGTGCCCGGCTGATCGAGGAGAACGCCGGACTGATCTGGAGCATCGTCCGCCGCTACTACGGCCGGGGAACCGACCCGGAGGATCTGTACCAGCTCGGGTGCCTGGGATTTCTGAAGGCGGTGCGGGGCTTTGACCCCGCCTTCGGCTGCCAGTTCTCCACCTACGCCGTGCCCAAGATTGCCGGGGAGATCCGCCGCTTCCTCCGGGACGACGGGGCGGTGAAGGTGAGCCGGGGACTGAAGGAGCGGGCGGGGGCCATCCGCTCCGCCCGGGAGCGCCTGTCCGCCCGCCTGGGCCGGGAGCCCGCCCTCTCCGAGCTGGCGGAGGAGACCGGACTGGAGCCGGAGGAGATCGCCGCCGCCGAGGAGGCAAACCTCCCAGTGGCCTCCCTCCAGATGGAGACGGGGGACGGCTTCACCCTGGAGAGCGTGCTGGGCACCGAGGGCATGGAGGAGGCCATCGTGGAGCGGGAGGCCCTGCGGGGGGCGGTGGCCGCCCTGCCCGAGCGGGAACGGCAGGTCATCCTGCTGCGCTACTTCCGGGGTATGACCCAGGATCGGACCGCCAAGGTGCTGGGAGTCTCCCAGGTGCAGGTCTCCCGCATCGAACGCAAGGCCGTGGAGCACCTGCGCCGCAAGCTGGAGTAGGGGCGGCCACAAGGAGAGCCCCTACGCCGTGATACGTTGAGGCGGGCATCCCCCTAGCATAGGGGCCGCCGCCCCAGGGCGGCCTCTCTTGCCCCTCTAGGGCAATTCACCTTCTGCCCACATCGGCCCGTCTTGTGCCGGGCTGACGCACCTTTCATGTTGCAGTTTTTGACAACTGCTTTCTTGTCATGCCTCCGGCGGGGCCTACGCTGTCGCGCCATACTGGAGTGTCATCCCCTGCGGCTCCGTATCCCAGAAGCGGCCAAGGCCGCCCAGCTCCAGGCCCAACTGGAGGCCCAGACAAAAGGCGGCGTCGCGCTCCCAGGCCGCAGCCAGATTGCAGCGGTCAAGCAAATCCAGCACCTCCTCGTTCAAAGCCTCCGGGTGGGAGGCTTTGAACGCCGCCCACTGTGCACGGCTGTCCCGCTCTGCCTCCTGATAAGGCGTGCAGTGGGACAGCTTTTCCTTTAGCAGAAGAAGCCCGGCCCAGTTCAGGATAGGAAAGAAAGAATTCATATCAGCACCTTCTAAATAGCTTATAGCTATATTATAGCAAAGTAAGAAAAAAGTCAATAGCTAAAAGCTATAGATGAAAAAGATATTGCTATTAGCTATAATAGGAGCAGGGAGTGATTGGAATGGATTACCGAACTCTGATAAGGGAAAAGAGAAAAGAAAAGGGACTGAGTCAGGAAAGGCTTGCAAAGCTGGTACAGGTGTCCCAGCCCTTCATTGCCGAAATTGAGAGTGGCCGGAAAAAGCCCTCAGTGGATGTGCTGATGCGCATTTGTGCGGTGCTGGATATTTCCCTGTTTGGCAACGGGGAACCATAAGGTGGCTTTTCTCGTCCAAAGAGGGTATAATGGCAGATACCAAAACCAAAGACAAGGAAGTGGAGACCGGATGGCAGATATTCTGTATATCGTCGTCCCCTGCTATAACGAGGAAGAGGTGCTTCCCGAGACCTCCCGGCGGCTGCGGGCCAAGCTGGAAGGGCTGATGGCGGCGGGCAAAATCTCGGAGCGGAGCCGGGTGCTGTTTGTCAATGACGGCTCTAGGGACCGGACGTGGGAGCTCATCACCCGGCTGCATGGCGGGTGCCCCCTGTTCTGCGGGGCGGATCTCTCCCGCAACCGGGGGCACCAGAATGCCCTGCTGGCGGGGCTGATGACGGCGAAGGAGCGGTGCGACATGGCCATCTCCATGGACGCCGACCTCCAGGACGACATTGACGCGGTGGACGCCATGGTGGAGCAGTACTACGCCGGGTGCGATGTGGTCTACGGCGTGCGCTCCTCCCGGAAAAAGGACACCTTCTTCAAGCGCTTCACCGCCGAGGGCTTCTACCGGGTGATGAATTTCATGGGGGCGGAGACGGTGTTCAACCACGCCGACTACCGCCTCATGTCCCGGCGGGCGCTGGAGGGGCTGGCCCAGTTCAGGGAGGTCAACCTGTTCCTGCGGGGCATCGTGCCCATGATCGGCTACCGCACCAGCACCGTGGAGTACGAGCGGGGGGAGCGGTTCGCCGGCGAGAGCAAATACCCCCTGAAAAAGATGCTCTCCTTCGCCATGGAGGGCATCACCTCCCTGTCCGTCAAGCCCATCCGCTACATTACCGGCCTGGGCTTCCTCATCTTTGCCGTCAGCATCCTCATGCTGATCTACTCCATCGTCCGCTGGGCCACGGGAGCCACCATCATCGGCTGGGCTAGCGTGATCTGCTCGGTGTGGGCCATCGGCGGGCTGATCCTCCTCTCCCTGGGGGTCATCGGGGAGTACATCGGGAAGATCTATCTGGAGACCAAGGGACGCCCCCGTTTCCTGCTCCGCGAGGTACTGGAGGATGCGCATGGCGAAAAAGCTGATTGACAAGAGCATCCCCAGGTTCCTGATGGTGGGAGTGCTTAACACCCTGGTGGGGGCGGGCGTTATGTTCCTGCTGTTCAACCTGGCGGGCTGGGCCTACTGGACAGCCTCGGCGGCGAATTACGTGGTGGGCGGTGTGCTGAGCTACTTCCTCAACAAGCACTTTACCTTTCAGAATAAGGAGCGCGGCTGGGCCCAGGTGGGCAGATTCGCCCTGACGGTAGCGGTGTGCTGGCTCATTGCCTACGGCGTGGCCAAGCCTCTGGCGCTGTGGGCCCTCTCCGGGCAGAGCGGGAAGATCCAGGAGAATGTGGCCCTGCTGGTGGGCATGGTGCTTTACACCGGTCTGAATTACTTCGGACAGCGGTTTTTTGCATTCCGTAAGAAGAATTCGTAAGGCGGGAATGCCACGCCGCCGGAAAAGGAGGTTTTCATGAAACGGTTTCTGTCGATCCTGCTGGCCCTGGCGCTGGCCCTCACCCTGGGCATTCCCGCCCTGGCGGCGGAGCACCGGGCCGGGGACACCTACATCCGCATCCTGGGCAGCAGCGGCGCGCGGACGGTGGGCGTCCGCACCACCTACGGAGCGTACCGGCAGACGGCAGACGGCGCAGTGTATCGGGACGACCGGTATGAGTTTGTCTATACCGACGATGGGGTGAGCTGGGTCTCCGCCGGGGCGGCGGAGAGCAGCCTGGGCAGCGGCATGTACGACGGGACGCAGTTCCTGGCCGGCCCCTTCGGGAGCGAGCGGCCCACCTGGTGCTCCGCCGACGGGGGGCACTGGACGGCCCTCGCGCCGGAGGAGCAGGATACCGCGCCGGCCATCCAGCGGGGCCGGTCGTCGCTGAACGGCCTCACCTTCACCCTGCGGGGCGGCCGGGAGCTGTGGGTGACGGACGGACAGGGGCGGGCCGTGGAGTTGACGGCGGACTTTACCTCCTTCCTGGCCAGCTACGACATGGCGGATGTGCAGGCCTATCCGGTGCCCCAGGGCATCCGGGTGGAGGTCTACAGCCGGTATGGCTACGAGACCGGCGCGTCCCACACCTATCCGGCGGCGGAGTTGAAGCAGCGCCTGGCCGCTGCCCAGCCCGAGCTGCTGCGGGTCACGGTAGACGGCAAGCCGGTGACTTTCCCCATCTCCCTCTATCAGGTGAGCGGCTGCACGATGGCCCCTCTGCGGCAGATGGCCCAGGCTCTTGGCTATACCTTTGACTATGACGGCTCTTCCGGGACGGCGGTATGCGCCCGGGGGACGGACACCATTTCTGTGCGCGCGGCCAGCACCCAGGCTACCGTCAACGGCAAGACCACCAACTGGCTGGCGGTGCCCGCCGAGCTGCGCGGTGGCATATTCTGTGTACCCGTCCGATTCTTTGCCGAGGCGGCGGGGGCGGATGTGACCTGGGATGCGGCGGGGCAGACCTTCTACCTCACCACAGCAATTCAGGAGGGGTAAACATGAGACGGCGTGCAATTTCGGCGCTGGCTGCCGCCCTGGCGTTGGTTCTCACCCTAGTCACTCCCGCGCTGGCGGCGGGGCGGCCCAATTGGGACGGCCCCCTGGGGGCCATGGCGGGCCCGGTGGTGTGCGAGACCGGAAGGGACTATGTGCTGTACTACACCATCATAGGCGGCGTGTACCGCTCCGCAGATGGGGTGACGTGGACGGAGCTGGATCGCCAGTGGGCGAGTGCTGGCTGGGCCTACGGCACCGGTGTAAACGGACTGGCCCACAAGGAGTTCCAGTTTCTGTGGACGGGCAGTGAGTACATGATGCGCCAGAGTCTGCTGGACGATCCCCGGGAGGACACCCACCAGCAATATGGGGACAGTCCCCGCAACAACTGGGTCACCCTTTTGGACGAGGGCTTCCGCATCATCGGCGCCAAGGCGTTTGACGGCCCGGTCACCGATATCCGGTACGCGGGGGGCACCTACTACGCCACCGTGGACGGGGTGGAGCACGCCTTCACCCGGACCGACTGGGAGCCGGGCCGGGAGGGCGGCGTCTACTACAGCGGCACGGCCTGGTACAAGCAGGAGAATCAGCGTAAGCCCGTGGAGGTGACCAGCTATCTTATCCGGGAGCAGCCCGGAAACAACGGTCCCTTTGGGCTGGCGGTCTCCACAGACGGCTACTCCTGGCTGCCGCTGGAGACCAAGCTGACCCCTGACATGATGCGCCTGTCCGAGACCGGGGGAGGAGCCGTGGTCTACTACAGCCCGTATGACGGTTCGCTGTACTACTATGACTACAGGGGCAGCCGTTTTGCAGGGGCCTGTACCGCCGGATGGGTGGAGGCCGACCTGGGCTTTGACCCCGCCGAGGGCGTTGGAACGGCCTGGGTGGACTATACCTTCCGCTGGACAGGGGACGGCTATCTTATGTGTCAGTCTGTCACCGGCCGGGGGATGATGGGTACCGGCGCAGACCGGTTCAGCCCGAACAACAACAAGGTCATTTTCTTGGATCGCAGCTTCCACCGGACGGGGGAGCACGACTTCGGCGCACCGGTGGAGAACGTGGCCTGTGTGGACGGGGTGTGCTATGCGCTGGTGGACGGAACCGTCTGGCAAAGCGCTGACCGGGAGCAATGGACGGCCACCAGCCTGACCGTCCTGCCGGAGGCGGCCCCCCAGATAGATCTGGGATGGCGCATCAAGGATTGCCCGGTGGACGGCCAGACCGACGGTTCGCTGGTCTACCGGGTGGCGGATGGGAAGCTGCTGGCCTCCGGCGACGGGGTGTATTTCACGGCCCTGTGTCCCTGGAGCTCCACGGGGGTGGAACTCCATTCAGGGGGCGGCACGGTGGTAACTGGTGTGGGGACGGATGACGTTCTGGCAGTGGACTCGGAGGAGGTCCGGGGGCTCTGCGCCGCATGCTTCGGCGAGTTTCCCACCTATGTGGCTCTGGACGGGGAATATTTCTCCCTGACCGATATGCCCCTGCGCAGCACAGCAGGGTGCACCATGGCCCCGATGCGGGAACTGGCGGTCTGGATGGGATATTATGACTTCTCCTACGATGCGGCCACCGGGACGGCGGTGTGCAGCAACGGGGCGGAGAGCATCACCGTCCGGGTGGGCATCACCCAGGGCCAGGTGTCCGGGCGCGGCCCGGTCTCCATGGCGGTGCCGCCTGAGCTGGTGGGGTGGAAGCTCTATGTCCCGGTGCGCTTTATGGTGGACGCCGCGGGGCTGGAGGACGTGTGGGACGCGGAGGAAAACACCCTCTGGATTACCACCCCCGAACAGACGTAAAAAAGGGCCTCCCTCAGGCGGGAGGCCCCTTTTCAACCGGGGGTTCGGCGGCGGACACTACAACGGCGCAGGCGAGGTCGCCCGCTACGTTGACGGCGGTGCGCGCCATGTCCAGCACCCGGTCGATGCCCAGGACCAATGCCACCCCCTCCACCGGCAGGCCCACGGACTGGAGCACCATGCCCAGCATGACGGCCCCTGCGCCGGGTACTCCGGCGGTTCCGACGGAGGCCAGGGTGCAGGTGAGGATGATGGTGAGCTGCTGGGGGAGCGCCAGGGGGATACCGTAGGCATTGGCGATGAACAGGGCGCACACCCCCTGGTAGATGGCGGTGCCGTCCATGTTGAGGGTGGCACCCAGGGGGAGCACGAAGGAGCGCACCCCGGCGGGGACGCCCAGGCGCTCGGCGGCCTCCAGCGAGAAGGGAAGGGCCCCGGCGGAGCTGGCCGACGAGAAGGCGAAGACCACGGCGGGCAGGGCCTCCCGGAAGAAACGCCGGGGGCTGCGCCTTGCCAGGGCGCCCACGGCTCCTCCGTAGATCAACAGAAGCTGCACCAGACAGGCCCCGTAGACCAGGACGGCCACCCCCAGGAGGGAGGAGAGCACTCTGGGCCCCTCTGCGGCCACCACCGGGGCGATCAGGGCGAATACGGCCACCGGCGCCAGTACCATGATCCGCTCTGTGAGGGCGTACATAGCCTCCGCCAGACTGCCGAAGGCCCGCAGCAGGGGCGCACCCTTCTCTCCGATGGTCAGGGACGCCCACCCGAGGGCCAGGGCAAAAAAGAGGATCTGCAGCATATTGCCCTCGGCCAGAGCCTGGATGGGATTGGTGGGGACAATCCCTAGCAGGGTGTCCGCCAGAGAGAAAGAGGGGGCCTCCTCCCGGGCGGCGGGGAGCGGATAACCCAGCTCCCGCCCCACCGGAAACAGGTTGGCCGCCAGCAGGCCCAGGGCCACCGCCAGCGCGGTGGTGCACAAGTAGAACAGGAGGGTGCGGCCGCCGACCCGGCCCATGTGCCGGGCGTCCCCCAGACCGCCCACCCCCGCCGTCAGGGAGCAGAACACCAGGGGAACCACCAGCATCTTTACCAGATTGAGAAACAGGGTGCCGAAGGGCTGAATCCAGGCCGCGGCAAACTCCGGGGCATTCTGGAGCGCCAGCCCTGCCAGCACGCCCAGCCCCAGGCCCAGCAGGATCCGGAGCGAAAGGGGCAGCTTGCGTCTCATGCTCCACCTCCATTCCCCACTAGGATATGGAGGCAGGGGAAAAACCATACGGAGGAACGGCCATGGAGTACATTCCCGCCAAGCAGATCTTAAGCCGCAACAGGAGCACCGCCTGGTTCGGCACCGACTACACCATGAACCTGTACCGGGGCTGCTGCCACGGCTGCATCTACTGCGACAGCCGAAGCGCCTGCTACGGCATCGAGGATTTCGGCCGGGTGCGGGCCAAGGAGAACGCCCTGGCGCTCCTGCGGGACGAGCTGCGGCGGAAGGTGCGCCCCGGCATTGTGGGCATGGGCTCCATGAGCGACCCTTACAACCCCTTCGAGGGGGAGCTCCAGCTCACCCGCCACGCCCTGGAGCTGCTGGACGCCTACGGCTTCGGGGCGGCCATCGCCACCAAGGGGGACGGGATTACCCGGGACATAGACGTGCTGCGCTGCATGAGGGAGCACGTGCCGGTGCTGTGCAAGGTGACCGTCACCACCACCGATGCCGCCCTGGCCGCCCGGGTGGAGCCGAACGCTCCCAGCCCCGCCCGGCGGCTGGAGGCGGTGGCCCGGCTGGCGGAGGCGGGGCTGTTTGCTGGCGTGTTGCTCATGCCGGTTCTCCCCTTTTTGGAGGACAATGTGGAAAACGTGCGGGCGGTGGCGGAGGCCGCGGCGGAGGCGGGGGCCCGGTTTGTCTACCCCGCGTTCGGTATGACGCTCCGTGATCAGCAGCGGGAATATTACTATCAGGCATTGGAAAAAGGCTTTCCCGGCCTGGCGGAGCGCTACCGGCGGCAGTACGGACCCCGCTACGAGTGCCCCAGCCCACGGGCAAAGGCCCTGTGGGCTGCCCTGGAGGAGCGGTGCCGCGCCCTGGGCCTGCTGTGCCGGATGCGGGACATCACCGCCGCCTATCAGCGCGGCTACGGGGAGCGGCAGCTCACCTTTTTCTAAGGCTGCGGCTCAATGTCCATGGACGCCATCTGTTCCGGCGTACAGCCGTTGGCGGCGCCCATCTGCGTCCAGTAGCGTGTGGAGGCCCGCACAAAGGCGCGGGGGGACAGGGGCATGGTGACCGCCAGCTCGGCGGACCGTCCGGCGGCGACGGCCCTGGCCAGCGCCCTGATGCTCCGCCTGACCAGGAAGGCGAAGGGGGTGCCCAGGATGGCCTCCCCGCCGCCGATTTTGAGGCATGCGCCGAAGGGATAGCCGTTCTCCAGGCAGAAGAGGCGCACCATGTCCACCGCGACATCGTTCTGGTGTGGCTCCAGAAAGCCGCAGTTGATCAGTACGCTGATGCGCGGCCTGTGCTCCGGCCCGGCCCCCTCCAGGAACTCCAAAAAGCGCAGGAGAGGGGCGGGAAGGCCGTCGGCATAGAGGGGGAAGACCAGCAGCAGGTCGGTGCAGTCCGCCGCAGCCGCCGCCAGCTCGGCGTGATTCTTTGCAGTCAGGGCCGCATAGCGGGCCTCCCCCTTCCAGCGGGCCTGGAACAGCTCGGCGTAGCGCCTGGAATTGGAGCGGGGGGCGCGGGGGCTGCCGTTTACGATCAGAAGCTTCACCACCGGGCCACCTCCTCTCCCACGGCGGCCTCCAGCTCCCCCTCGGCCACAAAGCGGACGCGGTGGCTGCGGAAGGACATGTTGTGGGCGTTGCGCTCCACCAGCCGGGTAAACAGGGCGCGCTCCTCCGCCCGGTCCGCCCCGTAGGCCAGGATCACCGCGTCCTTGGGGACCACGGCGCGCTGAACGTGGTGAGTCTCGCCGTTGTGGATGCGGAGAAAGGCCTGCTGCACCGGAATGGCCCGCTCCAGCATGGTCTTCATCACCGGCGCGTAGGAGCCGTATTTGACCCGGCTGACATAGAGTACCTGCTCGCTCCGGGCGATGAGGGGATATACCCGTACCGCGTCGTCCCGGATGACGCAGCGGCCAGGCGTTTTGGTCCAGCAGCCGAAGCAGCCCACGCAGTTTGCGATGCGGAGGGCGGAGAGATCCACGGCGGCGGCATCCTGGGGGAGAGCGGCGGACACGGGACGGTCCGTCATCAACAGTTTCATGGGTGCTCCTTTCCGGGGGAGAATTCCCCCAGTGAAATGATATGATTTTATCACAGTGCGGGCCAAAGGGCAAGAAAAGGCCGCAAAATTTAAGCTCCGCTATAGGATCGGTTAAAATTGGCTAAAATCCCGGCGCGTCCCCTTGCGCACCGGGGCAAAACGGGGTAGAATAAGGCCAGCAACCCAACAAGCCGCACCGTAAGGAGGTTTTTAATATGGCTTTTTTGGATGAACTGAAGGATCGTGCAATGGATCTGGGCCGGGCCGGCGTGGCCAAGTCCAAGCAGCTTGCGGAGATCACCAAGCTGTCCCTGAACAACGCCAGCGAGGAGGACGCCATCAAGAAGGCGTATGTGGAGATCGGCAAGCTGTACTATGCCGAGCGAGGCATGGCCCCTGAGGCGGCCTACGTGGCCCTGTGCGAACGCATCACCGCCGCCAAGGTCAACATTGAGGAGAACAAGAACCGCATCGCCGAGCTGAAGGCCGAGGGCAATGTGTCCGACGCGGACATCCCCCACGTGGAGACCGACGTGCCCCCTGAGGAGCCGGTGGACGGCGGCTGCGGCTGCTGCGACCACGAGGTGGCTCCCGAGGAGGTATTCTCCGACGACGACAAGCCCCAGGAATAAGCATCTGACCCGACAGGGCCCGCCATCCGGCGGGCCCTGTTCCTGTGACTGGACAACATCAACCCCTAATGCAGTATACGGCGATTGCCTGCAAAGAAAGGGTGACGGCATTGATATTGCACAGGGCGAGGCCGCCGCGGGGAGCGGCAAAGGAGAAGGCGCATACCCTCCCCACGGAGAGGGGGACGGATTTCTCCACCAGGTGCCGAACAGGGCGGGGAGCGTGGGGCAGGGCGATGGGAAGGCCGGCGAGGGATTCCGGCAGCTCCGGCGCGCCGGGAGACAGAACTTGGTTTCCTCCAGAAAGGCCAGATCCATTTGAAAATCCCTCCTAAAACTGCATCGTATACGAAAACATAAAACGAGCGTGCACGGCAGAGCCGTGTACGCTCGTTTTCAACTCAGACCGGATTCGCCTGCCAGGCAAAATCACAGGATGCGGCGGGCGCCCACGTAGACGTTGGCGTAGTGGCCGCGGGTAAGATCGTCAATCTTGACGGTGTATGTATTGGTAGAGGCGTGGATGAACTGCCCGCCGCCGATATAGATGCCCACATGAGAGGCGGCCTTGCTGGTGTTGTACTTGAAGAACACCAGGTCGCCGGGCTGCAGCTCACTCTTGGAAACAGAGGTGCCATTGGAGAGCTGAGTGGAGGCGGTGCGGTTCAGGGTGTAGCCGAAGTGGCGGTACACATAGCTGGTATACCCGGAGCAGTCAAAGCTGCTGGGGCCGTTGCCGCCGTACACATAGGGGCAACCGAGGTACTGCTTGGCGTAGTCCACCACCTGCTGGCCCAGGCTGCTGCTGGAGGCGGTGGCTACGGCGGTGGCGCCGTCGCCGCGGGAACCGGCGGAGTCCTTGCAGGTGACCATGTAATCGCTGCTGACATAGCCGGTGACGCCATTGGTAGAAATCTTGTACCAGCCGTTGTCGATACCCACGATGTTGACCACCGCGCCGTTGTTGAGGGAGGTGACCTTACCGTAGCTGGTGCCGGGGCCGCTGCGCACATTCAGGGGAGAACCCTGGGACTGGACCAGGCCGTAACCGATGGTGACATCCGCCTTGGCGGACACGTTCAGGTACTCGCCGGACATATAGCCCTCCACGGACTTGTAGTCCACCTTATACCAGCCGTTGCCAGCGTCCTCCAGAACCACCACGGTGTCGCCCTTGGAGGCGGTACCCAGTACGGTGGCGGAGGTGCTGGCCTCGTCGCGGAGGCGGAGTGCGTCGGTGTTGACGGTGCCCACGCCGACGCTGGCGGCGGAGGCGCTCACCACGCAGACGGTGGAGAGGACGGCGGTTACAAGCGCGGTGCGCAGGAGCTTGGCAGGCTGTATCATGGGTCGATTCCTCCAGTTTCAAAGTAATACCCGCCCGGAGGGCGGGGCTTTGGCTTCTCGGGTGTAAGGCGGGGTTACGGGTTGGCGAGCGCGCGCTCCAGCCAGACGGACGCCACGTCCATGGCGGCGTAGAGGCTGTCTTTCTCAGTTTTCTTAACCACCCGGTCCCGGCTCTTCAGATCCGGGTCGGTGAGCTGAAGCTGAACGGAAACCTTGGTCGCCACGTCCAGATCCTGATCCTTCTTCTGGGAGAGAATCTGGAGCATGATGATATATTTCTGGGCCATGCTGCCGTAGTAGATCAGGCTGTCCTTCCGGCGGAGGGGGTGGCCCTTGTAGGTCAGGGGAATATTCTGAGCTGCCATTTTGACCTCCTTTGAGAATTGTAACTATTCTTAAAAACTGTAACCAAATTGTAACACATTGTTTCCAGCTCGTCAACTGCTTTCCTGCTGATTTCACAGGAAATTTGTACCGGCATGCCAGATGGTAGGGGACAGGCTGTTACTCTCTGGATTTTTGAGGGAAGGCGAGCCGGCGGGCGAGGGAGAGGACCGCAAAGGCCAGGCCGGCCAGCATGAGCAGGGCCTCGCACAGCATGGGGAACAGGCGGCCATCCAGGGAGACCGCCAGGGTAAATTTCCCCCGCAGGACCACCACATAGGCGCCCAGGGAGGCCAGCTCCACCAGCAGGGCGCAGGGGGCGGAGCGGGGGAACGCGCAGGTCCAGGCCAGAGCCAGCACGTCAGCCAGGAAGAAGTAGCGCTCATGCATGTGGGGCAGCAGGAAGGGCACGCCGATGGCCAGGACAACCGCGGCGGCCAGAAGAGCCCGGTCGTCCGCCTGGCGGCGGAAAACCAGCAGGGCGGCCAGCACGGCCGCAGCGAGGGCGAAGGCGGCCAGGATGCCCAGGCGGGCGGCGAGGGCAGTGTTCACCTCCGCGCCGTGGGGAATCAGGGCGTACATATTGGGGGCGTTCAGGTTCAGATAGCCGGAGTACTCGGCGGCCTGCCCAAAATAGACCCCCAGGATGTCCCCCAGGGGCTTGCCCAGCAGCAGCGCGGGCACACAGGTGGCGGCATAGGCCGCCGGAAACCACAACAGCTCCCGGAAGCGCACCCGCCGGAGCAGCCACAGCCCGCCCCACAGGGGGAGCACGAAGACGGTCTGTAGTTTAAAGGAGAAGGCGATCCCCAGCAGGAGCAAAGAGCTTCGGTTTCTTCCCTCCAGTGCGCAGGCCAGGGCGTGGAGGGTGAGGGCGCCGTACAGGGCGTCGCACTGCCCCCAGAACGCGCCGTTGAGTATCACCGTAGGCAGCAGCAGAAGCAGGCAGAAGCAGAGCAGGGGGCGGTTCGGGCGCTCCGGCGCGAAATGCCGCACCAGCCGGAAGCCGCCCCAGGCCAGCACCACGTCAAACAGAATGGAGAAGAGCTTGATCAGGTACAGGTCGGGTATGGGCAGATAGGAGATGGCGGCAAGAAAATAGAGGTAGGGCGCGTTATAGTTGCCGATCGGCAGCTTCACGGCCGCGAAGCCGCCCCCATCCCGGAAGGCCGCGGCCCATTGGGAGAGGAACATCTGGTAATCGGCGGACTGGTAGTCCAGCAGCAGGGCCCGGAGGAAGAAGGCCAGCCCAATGGGCAGCAGGGCGTCCAGCAGCCGGGGACGGTCCAGGCCCTCCCGGCGGAGCAGCCGCAGCGCCAGGGCGGCCAGGGCCAGCAGGAGCAGAAAGACGGCCAGATGAGCGGGCGCTCCGCCCAGGGCAAGGGAGCCGGCGGGAAACAGGCTCAGGCCCAGCAGGGCCAGTCCCGCTGCGGCCCACGAGAGGGAAAAGACGTTCATAGGCACCTCCTGTCGAAAAAAGGCCCGGGGCAATGGGGTGCCCCGGGCCTTTCACAGTGGGATCAGACTTCAGCGGACTCGGAGAGGACCGCCGCCTCGGCGGGGGCCTCCTCCTCGGGAACCGCCTCCTCGCCGCTCTGGGCGGTGCCCTCGTCGTCCACCTTGTCGTACTTGCGGTAGACGGACAGGCCGGAGCCGGCGGGGATCAGCTTGCCGATGATGACGTTCTCCTTCAGGCCCAGCAGGTGGTCCACCTTGCCCTGAATAGCGGCCTCGGTGAGCACCTTGGTGGTCTCCTGGAAGGAGGCGGCGGACAGGAAGGAGTCGGTGGCCAGAGAGGCCTTGGTGATGCCCATCAGCAGGCGGGTGCAGGTGGGCAGCTTGAGCTCGAGGCCGTCGTTGGTCTCGCCGGCGTCGATGCGCTTCTGCACGGCCTCCTTGGCATCCTCAAAGCGGATGAGATCGACGGTGGAACCGCTGAGCAGATCGGAATCGCCCGCGTCCTCCACCCGCACCTTGCGCATCATCTGGCGGCAGATGACCTCGATGTGCTTGTCGTTGATGTCAACGCCCTGCTGACGGTAGGGCTTCTGAACCTCCTGGATGAGGTAGTCGTACACGGCGTGGACGCCGCGCACCCGCAGGACGTCCTGGGGGTAGAGGGCACCCTCGGTGAGGGCGAAGCCCTTCTCCACGGTGTCGCCGTCCTTCACCCGCAGGCCCGCGTAGGGCAGGGCGTAGGAGACCACCTCGCCGTCGTTGGCGGTGATGGTGACGTTGCAGATGGCGTTGCGCTTGGCCTCCTCCAGAGTGACCCGGCCGCTGATCTCGGCCAACTGGGCCATCTTCTTGGGCTTGCGGGACTCGAACAGCTCCTCAACACGGGGAAGACCCTGGGTGATGTCGCCGCCGGCGACGCCGCCGGTGTGGAAGGTACGCATGGTGAGCTGGGTGCCCGGCTCGCCGATGGACTGGGCGGCGATGATGCCCA
>ENA-ORTH01002020-ORTH01002020.1-human-gut-metagenome-genome-assembly--contig:-NODE-2020-length-17794-cov-3.525791_pt1 | contig 17794 bp, 20 predicted proteins | sample MGYA00241914_ERZ509192 | MGnify/ENA primary metagenome ERZ509192 (study PRJEB26280, sample SAMEA2338826) | human gut metagenome | biome: human gut; feature: human-associated habitat; material: faeces... | reverse complement strand
TCGCCGTCGCGGATCGTGATGGTCTTGCCGTCGTTGAACGTAATCGACCAACCGTCGTCCGACTCCGTATAATTCGTAATGAACTTGTTGCCGTTCAGGGCGTCGACGAGCGTCTTCAACGAATTCACCTGCTCCTTCATCGAGGCGATCTCCTGTCTGATGTCCGCGATCTCCTGACGGAGTCCGGAGTCGTCGTACTCGTCCGAACAGCTCCATGCTGCCGCTGCACAACATGCCGCGAACGCCAATAGCGTAAAGATTTTCTTCATAATACAAGATTTATTTGGTTTGGAATTTCGATGCGCCGAAAAACGGCCGCGTCGGACAGGAGCGATCCGCAGACACACGATGCAGGGAGCGACGGCCATGCCGCGCTCCTCGCACTCCCGATTACCGATCCGTATGACATAACTACGCCGTTTGATTCCGTTTGCGGACTTACACGACGCAAGGGGAAGGGTGAAGAAATCGACAGAAAAATAGCACGCAGAAAACTATCTCGTGTGATTCCGACCCGAAACCCGCGGGTGCAAATCCGTACGGCAAGGCAGGTCTTCTGACTCGTCCCGTCCGCCGCGCCTTCCCGGTCTGTCCCAGTGGCAAAGAGTGCGGCAAAACAGTTTCTCCCCGCAGGGGAGGGGACTTACAGCAGCGAGCACTGCTCCGGATTCTCACCGGATTCCCTTTTCATCCGCGCCGCGGAGAACGGCCGGCGCGGAAACCTTGCGACCGCAAAGGTAGGGAAAAATTCGGAATATTTTGCTACCTTTGCGGTCCGATATGAAGGAGTCGCTCAAAAGATCGTTCGCCTCGCTCGGGGCCGACGGGCTCGTTGCCCTGTGGCTCGGGGTGTGGTGGTGCGCCAACCTGATCGAGGCGGGCTGCACGGAGCTGGCCAACGACGAGGCCTATTACCACATGTTCGCCCAGCGGCTCGCATGGGGCTATTTCGACCATCCGCCCGTGACGGCGCTGCTCGTGTGGCTCGGGGAGCGGCTCTTCGGCGGCGAGCTGGGCGTGCGGTTCTTCTTTACCGTGTTGCAGCCGCTCTATCTCTGGGCGTTGTGGAGGCTCGTCCGTCCGGCGGATGCCGTGCGGCGCGATGCGACGCTGTTCGTCATGCTTTCGGCCTCGACGCTCCTGTTGCAGCTCTACGGCTTTATCGCCGTGCCCGACGGGCCGCTGCTGGCTTCGTCGGCGGTTTTCCTGTGGACGTTCCGGAACTTCTCGGAGGGCCGCCGCCTCGCATGGCTCTGGATGGGTGCGGCGATCGCGCTGATGGCTTACAGCAAATACCACGGCGCCCTGGTGCTGCTCTTCGCCCTGGCGGCCAATCCACGGCTCTTCGCCCGCCCGGCGCTCTACGCTTCGGGAGCGGTCGCCGCCGTGCTGCTCGTGCCGCACCTCGTGTGGCAGTACCACCACGACTGGGCTTCGTTCGTCTACCACCTCTCGGCGCGCAACTCGGTTTTCCGTCCGGGCTACGTCGTCGAGTTCCTCGCCAACATGCTGGTGGTTTTCAATCCCTTCCTCGTGCCGATCTACGTGCAGGCATGGCGGAAGACGCGGCCGCAGTCGGCCGTCGGCCGGGCGCTGAAACTGCTGCCCGCGGCCTTCATCGGCTTTTTCCTCCTTTCGTCGCTGCGCGGCTACGTGCAGCCGCAGTGGGTGATCGTCTCGGTCTTCGGACTGATCTATGTCGCTTTCGCCTATGTCCGCCGCCATCCCCGCACGCGGCGGTACGCGATGGCAGCCGGCGGTGCGACCCTGCTGCTCGTCGCCGCCGTGCGTGTCGAGATGATCTTCAATCCGCTGGGACTCCGTTTCGAGGTCTTCGACAATTCCGAGAGCTACGGCGCCATCGCCGCCGAGGCGCAGGGCCGTCCGGTCGTTTTCCGCCACGGCTACGCCGTCGCGGCCAAATACGCTTTCTATACGGGCGGCGAAGCCTATTGCCAGCCCAATATCCGCTATCGTACGCACCAATGGCAGTTCCGCGACGACGACTCGCGTTTCGCGGGCCGCGAAGTGCTCGTCGAGTGTCCCCCCCCCGGGATAGCCGACACGACCGGACGCGTGCGGACCGTCCGGCTGGCGAACGGGCGCAGCTTCACGTGGTTCGTCGATCCGGATTTCCGCCCCGTGCGCAAGGTCGGCGTCACGATCGGAGGAATGCCCCGGCGCGTCGCTGCGGGCGATACGCTGCGGCTCCGGCTGCGCTTTTCGAATCCTTACGATTATGCGATCCGTGTGGGCATGGAGCCGCAGGGCGTGCGGCTGTCGATGCTCTGGAAGCACGGCCGCTTCCGCGTCGAGGAGTTCCCGCTGGAGGACCGTTTCACGATTCCGGCCGGCGGCGAGGTGTCGCACGAGGTGATCTTCCCCGTGCCGCAGCGGCTCTCCGGCGCGCAGTTCGAGGCGGGCTTCGCCCTGTGCCGCGAGGGCTATACCAACTGGTTCAACGGAAAACCCGTCCGGACGGAGGTCGCGGCGGCGGAATCCGGTAAAGAATGAAACCCGTCCCCCGGGAGGGACGACAATATGAGAACGGCGGGCGGTGTGCCGTCCGGTGAGAGAGTCAGTCAGTTATGATCGAACAGTTTTTGAAATTCTGCGTCGTGGGAGGTTCCGGTCTCTTCGTGGACTTCGGAATCACCTATCTTTGCAAGGAGTGGCTTCGCCTGAACAAGTATGCGGCCAATTCGCTGGGATTCCTTTGCGCCTCGACGACCAACTATGTCCTGAACCGTCTCTGGACGTTTCACAACGAGAATCCCGACATCGCGGGGCAGTACCTGCGTTTCCTGGGCATCGCGGCCGTGGGCCTGGCGATCAACAACGCTACGATCTATCTGCTACACAATCGTTTCCGTCTGAATTTCTACCTCGCCAAACTCTTCGCCACGGGCGTGGTGACCTTCTGGAACTTCTTCATGAACTACTTCTTCACGTTCCTGTAGGGGCGGGCGTTCAGCGGGCGGCTTTTCTCCGTATCTTCCGCAGCGGCAGTCCCAGCACGCCGAAGAAGGCTTCGCGGAAGATGCCGCCCGACATCTTCGACACACCCTCGCGGCGTTCGACGAAGATGATCGAGACCTCCTTGAGTTTCAGCCCCAGCCTCCAGGCCGTGTATTTCATTTCGATCTGGAATCCGTACCCCTTCATGCGCACCGCGTCGAGGTCCATCGTCTCCAGTGTGCGGCGCGAGTAGCAGACGAAGCCCGCCGTGGCGTCGCGCAACGGCATGCGCGTCACCAGACGCACGTAAACCGAGGCGAAGTAGGACATCAGCAGACGCGACATCGGCCAGTTCACCACGTTCACGCCCTGCACGTAGCGCGAACCCACCACCACGTCGTACCCTTCGGCCGCCGTGCGGGAGAGGCGCACCAGATCGTCGGGATTGTGCGAGAAGTCGCAGTCCATTTCGCAAATGTAGTCGAATCCGTGTTCGAGTCCCCAGCGGAATCCCGTGAGGTAGGCCGTGCCGAGCCCCTGTTTTCCGGAGCGTTCCAGGAGGTGGAGCCTCCCGGGGAACTCCTGCTGGCGTTCCCGGACGATGGCGGCCGTGCCGTCGGGCGACCCGTCGTCGATGACGAGCATTTCGAACGCTTCCTCGAGCGAGAAGACCTTCGAGATCATCGCCGAGATATTCTCCTTTTCGTTGTAGGTCGGAATGATTACGAGCTTGCGCATGGGCGGGACGGTTTTGGTTTCGGGGGCAAATATACGATTATTTTGCCATTCCGCCCCTCTCCGCCCTGCTTTTTCCGGCACGTTTGAGCCGTCGGAGCGCCTTTTTGTCCGCATCGCTCACCCGGTAGGACTCCGCGATTTTCCGCAGCGACCTGTTGAACGTCCAGTCGTCGAGCGGGCAGTCCCGCTCCAGCCACCGGCGGGTGATTTCGGGGCATTTCACGAAGCAGACCGACACGGCCCACGCCACGCCCATCCGGGCGTAGTACCCTTCGTGGCGGACGGCGCCCAGCAGTCCGAGCAACTGCCCGATATGCTCCGCATCCGCGAAATTGCCCAGCGCCATGACGACGGCGAACCGTATGTCGTACTCCGCTCCGGAGCGGAAATAGGGCCGGATGAAACGCCACATCGGTTCGCGTTCGGCCGCTTTCAGACGCCAGCAGAAACAGTCGCATATAGCCCAGTTGTCGATCTTCGGCACGAAGCGCGCGACGTGGCGCAGCTTCTCCTCCGGCGTGCATTTCGCGCAGGCGATGACGAGCCCTTGCAGCAGCCGCTCCTCGAAGTAGAACCCTTCGGCCGTGTCGAGGTAGGCGCGCCACTCCCCGCGGGCGATTTCCCGGGCGATCCGCCGCAGTTGCGGGATGCGGATGCCGATGACGTGCTCCTCGCCCGGCATCAGCGGCGAGATGAACTCCCGGTAGCGGGGTTCGGCCATTTCGAGCAGTTGTTCGCGGACGGTCATCGTGCGGCGCGGGTCATTCGCGGCGGGTGACGGTGCGGTAGCAGCCGATGCCGCACACCTCGGTCGAAATTTCGCCCACGCCGTTTCCGGCCTTGGCGTTTATGCCCGTCTGCACCTTTACGTAGTCGATCTGCGGCAGGTCGGCCGGCTGCCCGTCCGCATCCACGGCGTCGGCGATCCGGAAGCGGTTCTTCGCTCCCGTGCGGTCGGTCGCGGACCAGTTGTCGGCATAGCCCCATCCGAAGGCGGTCATGATGTATTTGTTGGCGGCCTCGTCGAAGGTCACGTTGTTGGGCAGCCGGACGCCGCGGTAGGTGAGCGACGGAACCCATGCCGGAACATAGCTTGCCTGGGAGTGCACGCCGATGCGGTCTATGGTTCCCTTTCCGTCGCGGTTGTCGTGCCATTCGGCCGCGATGCCCTCCTCGTCCGACGGGGCGTAGGTCGCTTCGTAGTCGTAGAGCGTTTCGTCGTTGTCGTCCTCGCTGCCGCGCAGCCGGTACCATGTGCCCGGTGCGCCGTTCTCCCGCACGGCGACCCAGACGACACCCGGCTCCGAGGAGCCGTCGAAGGCGTTGCCCGTCACATAGAGGTCGTATCCGCCCGTGTTGGCGACCGGTTCGTCGAATTCGGCGACGATATATCCGCCCCAGCCGCCCAGCGAGACGTAGAGTCCCCGGGAGAGCCGCTCTTCGGCGTATGCGACGGCCTCTTCGGGCGTCGTGATCGTCCGGTCGCCGAATCCGGCGTCGGTGCTGTTGATGAACTGTCCCGGTGCGGGAGTGTACTCCGTGACGGCGGAGGCCGGTTCCTCGACCTCGACCGTCGAGGTCTTCTCGCTCGTGTTGCAGGCGGCCGCCGCTGCGGCCAGCAGAAGCAGGCAGGCGTATTTTCCCATGCTCTTGTCTTTTTATGGTGCGTTTCGTCCCGGCGTGCGCGGACGCTCCGCCGGAACCCGGTTCTCGCGGGCGCTTTCGCCCCGCCGGGGCAAAAATACGCTTTTTTCCGCGATTGCCCTCCCTGTTGCCCGGGAAAAAGATTACCTTTGCACAAATATCGGAATTATGGCGGATTTCTGCATTCGGGAGGTTCGGGAGACGACGCCTCCGCTGCTCGATGCCTTCGCGGCGCTGATGCCGCAGCTCTCTGCGGGGCTGGAGGCCCCCTCGGCGGCTGCGCTGGAGCGGATCGTGCGCTCGCCTTCGGCGGCGATGTTCGCGGCCTGGCGGGACGGTGCGGCGGTCGGGGCGCTGACGCTCGTGTGGTACGACGTGCCCTCGGGCCGCAAGGGCTGGATCGAGGATGTCGTGGTCGATGCCTCGGCCCGCGGGGCGGGCGTGGGAGAGGCCCTCGTGCGCGCCGCTCTGGAACGTGCCGCACGTGAGGGCGTCGAACGCGTGATGCTCACTTCGCGTCCTGCGCGCCGGGCGGCCCGGGCGCTCTATCGCAAGGTCGGATTCGAAGAGGCGGAGACTTCGGTCTTCGTCCGCAGGACGACGGGGCAGGCGCTGGGGCAGACCGGAAAGATCGCCGTCGGGGCGGCGGGGAACGAACTGGCGGAGGAGGCCGGGGAACAGGCGGCCGGCCTTCTCTCCGAAGCCGGCCGGCAGATGGAAAAACCGAAATCCTCCGCCTCGGACGAACGATAATCCATGCTCACCGTTTTCGCCGTCATTCTGTGCGGTATCCTGACAGGACGCCTGCTGCGCGGCCGGCGCCTCGCCTTTCTGCCGCGTCTCATTACGGCGGTCATCTGGCTGCTGCTGTTCCTTCTCGGTGTCGAAGTGGGAGGCGATCCCGCCGTCGTGGGGGGATTGGCGACGCTCGGCGTCGCGGCCTTCGTCCTTTTCGGCTGCTCGGTCGCGGGCAGCGTCGCCGCCTCGTGGCTCTTGTGGCGCCGTATCCGACTGCGGACGCAGCCTTCCGAGACTGCTGGCGGGCCGGCGGAGGAGTCTCCTTCGTCGCTTTGGTCGGCTTTGAAAGGCAGCCTGGTGATCGTGGCCTTCTTCGCTGCGGGGTGTCTCGTCGGGCTGTTCGCACCGTTCGATCCGGCGGAGTCGCAGGTCAGCGTGCTGGTGCTCTACGCGTTGATGTTCTTCGTGGGCACGACGCTGGGACACGATGCCACGCTCGCCTCCCGCGTGCGGCGGCTCGATCCCCGGCTGGCGCTGCTGCCCGCGGCCACGGCCGCGGGAACGCTCGCGGGAGCCGCACTCGCCGCGCCGTTCATACCTTGGTCGCTGACCGATTCGCTGGCCGTCGGTGCGGGATTCGGCTATTACTCGCTGTCGAGTATCTTCATCGCCGACCTCCGGGGACCCGAGCTGGCGACCGTCGCGCTGCTGTGCAACGTCATGCGCGAAATCTTCACGCTGCTCGCCGCACCACTCGTGGCGCGGCGGGCAGGACCGCTGGCCGCCGTGTCGATCGGCCGGGCCACGACCTTCGATACGACGCTGCCCGTCATCACCCGTGCGGCGGGTGCGCCCTATGCCGTGGTGTCGATTTTCCACGGCTGCGTGCTGGATTTCAGCGTACCGTTTCTGGTGACTTTCTTCTGTACCCTCTGACGGGGCTATCGGCCGATGTAGCTCCTGAGCGCCTCGACGTATTCGGCGAAGGCGTCGCGGCCGGCATCGGTGATGCGGCAGACGGTGCAGGGCATCCTGCCCCGGAATGTTTTCTCGATGGCTATGTACCCCGCTTTGGCGAGTTTGTCGAGCTGCACGGAGAGATTGCCTGCCGTGGCTCCCGTCTGGCGGCGTATGAAGACGAAGTCGGCGCTCTCGACCCCTATGAGTATCGACATGACGGCCAGCCGCAGCTCCGAGTGCAGCAGGGGATTCAGTTCCTTGAACATGACTTGTGGTCGAAGATGCGGACGATGGGTTCCGATGCCTCCTTTTTTCGGAGATTCTTGTCGTTTTCCTCCATGCCGGTCACTTTTTGGGGTGGTTCGAGCGGTAGTTGAGGATGTGTCCCGGGACGATCATCATGGCGAGGAATCCCGCGGCGAAGAGCGCCGGCTGCCAGTCGTTGTGCACGATCAGCATGCCCGGGGCGAGCAGGATGGCCGCCGCGCCGCAGCATGCGGCGGGCCGGAAGCGCAGGATCAGCCCCGTCGCGGCCGTTCCCATGCCCATCGTGAGCAGGATGACGAACAGGATCGGCAGCCGGATCGGCGTGAACAGCGCGACGAGGCTGAGGAACGAGGCCGTGAGACCGGCCACGAGCCATACGCTGCCGAGTACGCGATCTACGAAGGTGTGGACCCTCCCTTCGGTCCGCTTGCCGCGCGTGAAGTACGTAAGCGTGCCGCCCAGCAGGGGAATCAGCAGCCAGAGGAGATTCCACCGCGGTTCGCCGGTCTGTACGACCGTGCCCCAGACGAGCAGCGTCGTCAGCAGGGTGACGTATCCCCAGACGAGGAACGGCCTCCCGGCGTTGCGTTCCATGTCGTTGCGGGTGTTTTCGATCATGCGTCCGATCAGCGCCAGGCTTTCGGCCGCATCGAGTCTCTTCTCTTCCATGTTCGTGTGTCTTTCCGTTGCAAAGGTATGAATTTATTCCGATCCGCGGTCCAGTTCGTCGGGCGTTCCGGCCGGCGACGTTGCCGCCGGGATCTTTGCACGGGCCGGTGTTTCCGCGGCCTCTCCCGCCGGTTCTTCCGGAAATTCGTAGCGCAGCCGGACCCGGATTTCGTTCTTTTCGGCGGAGAGGACGATGGCGCGGGTACAGCACCCTTCGGCCGGCTTGCCGTCGTCGCGCCTGTCGAGCCGGTAGTTGCCGTTTTCGTCGTGGAAGAGGTAGAGGGTGACCGAATCGGCCGTGAAGTCTTCCGCGCTGAAAGCGACGCTTCCCGATTCGGGCTTTTCCATACCTTGCCGGGGGCGTGCGTCGCCGTGGATATACCATAGGATGCGGCCTTTGTCGGAGCGCAGGTCGGATACCGTGATTTTCAGATTCCGGGCGGAGGCCGTTGCGCAGAGCAGCAGGGCGGCCGATGCGATGATCGTTTTCATGGTTCTATCGTTTTAGCGGGTTTCGCAGGTGTCGTCTTCGTCCGTCAGACGCCAGATGAGCGACAGCAGGAGATTGAGGCCCCATCCGGCCGCGACCCATGCGACCCACCAGTATTGGGGCGATGTCCGGTAGTTGATTACGGCGAGAAATGCGCAGGTCACGGCGTAGTGGACGATACTGCGGGTGAACGTGCGGGTGAAAATCCGGCGCTTTGCGGTCGTGTCGCGGTTTTTTTCCGATGTGTTTTCCATTTTCCTGAGGATTCGTGGCCGTTGGTTTCGAATTGTATTGCAAATATAAAGTAGTTTATAATATAAACCAAATTTTCGAGGAGGAAATCGTCGGAAAAAAGCGATACCGTGATTAATAAAGAGGAAATCCGACTTGGAGAAACCCCGATTTGTCGGAAAGGAACCGATCCGGTTTCCTTCGGAGCAGGACCGTGATGCGTTGGGCTGCGATGCGGCGGAACAGGCCGGAGGCGGGATATGGCGGGTGAGAACGGGGCCGGGAATCGCAAAGCGGCGGATTCGGGGGAGGCCGTAGCGGCAGCCCCCTTTGCCGTGCCGGTTGCGGCTGCGCGGATTGCAGTACTGCGAACGCGCATTTTCCCGGGGCGTCCCGGCGGCATGAAACGGTGTTATTCCCGGGAGCCGATTCCGGAGGACCGGAGATAGCGGGCGGGACGGCTGTCCGGCGATCCGTCCGCCTGTCCGTCCGCCTGTTCGTCCGCCTGTTCGTCCGCCTGTTCGTCCGGGGCTACCTGCGTACCGTCTCCCGGAACACCAGTTTTTCCCATTGGGGATGGCGGTCGATATACTGCGCGACGAAACTGCATTGGGGAATGACCTGCAACTTTTTGTCGCGGAGGTCTTCCAGCGCGGCGGCGACCAGCTCCCGGCCGATGCCCTGTCCTTCGAATTTCGGGGGAACTTCTGTATGCGTCAGAATCCGGTAGCCCGGCCCCAGAATGTACTCGATCACAGCTTTGTCGCCGCCCAGGTCGAACTCGTAACGTCGGAGCGCGGTATTGTCCGTCAAAATGTGTCTCTTCTCCATAATCCCGTTTTTTAATTGTTTTCGGTTTCAAACCTCAAATTCGATTCCGAAGTTGTATTTTTGCAGACGATGACATACCGTATCGCCGACATATTGCTTGACTGGTACTCGCGCGAGGGGCGCGATCTGCCGTGGCGCCGCACCCGCGATCCCTACCGCATCTGGCTCTCCGAAGTGATTCTTCAGCAGACCCGCGTGGCGCAGGGAACGGAGTATTACCTCCGTTTCGTCGGGCGTTTTCCCGACGTCCGCTCGCTGGCGTCCGCTTCGGAAGACGAGGTGCTCAAGCTCTGGCAGGGGCTGGGTTATTACAGCCGTGCCCGGAACCTCCATGCCGCCGCCCGGCAGGTCGTGGACGACTTCGGAGGCCGCTTCCCGACGACCTTCGCCGGGGTGCGTTCGTTGCGCGGCGTGGGCGACTATACGGCCGCCGCGGTCTGTTCGGCGGCCTACTCGCTGCCTTATGCCGCCGTGGACGGAAACGTTTACCGCGTCCTGTCGCGTCTGTTCGACATCGCCGAGCCGATCGACACCGCCTCCGGCCGGCGTCTCTTCGCCGAACTGGCCCGCTCGCAGCTCGACGAGCGCGATCCGGGGCGTTACAATCAGGCGATCATGGACTTCGGAGCCCTTCGGTGCACGCCCTCCCCGCCCCGTTGCGGCGAGTGTCCGTTCGGCGACCGCTGTCTTGCCCTCGCGGCGGGCACCGTCGTCTCCCGCCCCGTCAAGCAGGGGCGGACGCAGGTGCGCGACCGCTGGTTCCATTACCTTCATATCACCTCGGGCGGGCGGACCCTGTTGTGCCGCCGTTCGGGACGCGACATCTGGCAGGGTTTGTACGAGTTTCCGTTGCTCGAAACCCCGGAGGCCGCGGATTTCGGGGCGCTGTTGCGGATGCCGCGTTTCGCGGAACTGCTGGGCGATGCGCCGTGGCGGCTGCTCGGCAGTATGCCTGTTGCGCGACACCAGCTTTCGCATCAGACGATCCATGCGGTTTTCCACCGCATCGAGACCCCTTCGCTTACGCCTGCCGCCGAAGCGCTGGCCGTTCCGACCGGGACGTTGGGCGATTATGCCGTACCGCGGCTTATCGACCGCTACCTGATGAGCTGCCAGAGGTAGAGGGCGTAAGCGGCCAGGAATAAAATCCCCTCCGCTCGGTCTATGGCCTTGCGGCGGAATGTGAAGGCCGCGAGGAATAGCACCAGCGAACTCAATGCCGCCATGCCGAAATCCAAAGCCGTGATGCCGCCCGGCGTCAGCGGCCGGATCGTCGCGCTCAGTCCCAGAATCAGGAGAATGTTGGCGATATTCGAACCGATGACGTTGCCCAGCGCCATGCCGGCCTTGCCCTTCAGGAGCGACACGACCGACGAAGCCAGCTCGGGCAGCGACGTTCCGCCCGCCACGAGCGTCAGGGCGATCACCGAGTCGCTCACGCCCAGCCGCCGTGCGACGGCCGTCGCATTGTCAAGGAACATTTCGCCGCCGAAGATCAGTCCCGCGAGCCCTCCGAGAATCATGACGGCCATGATCCAGCCCTTCGTCGGGGACTTTGCCCCGCTTTCGGCCGGAACCGCATCGGTGCGGCCCGTGCGGCGGATCGTGTAGCCGATCAGCAGTACGTAGAGCGCGAGCATCGCAATGCCGTCGATACGGCCGATCCGGTCTGTCGCCCCGGCGCTGAAGAGCGAGTCCGACGCCAGCGCGACGAGCAGCAGCGATACTACCATACCTAACGGAATGTCGCGGCGAATATTGCCCGCCGTGAGCGGAAGAGGGCGTATGAGGGCGCAGACGCCCAGAATGACGAATACGTTGAAGATGTTGGACCCCACGACGTTGCCGATCGCCACGTCGCTCTTTCCGGCGACGGCCGAGAGCACCGATACGACCAGCTCGGGCGTCGAGGTTCCGACGGCTACGATCGTGAGTCCGATGATGAACTCCGGGACGCGGAGCCGTTTGGCGAGCGCCGCCGAGCCGTCCGTCAGAAAACTTGCGCCGGCGAGAATCAGGCCGAGGCCGGCGAGCAGGAGGAGGATTTCCATAGAGGGATGCGTTTTTCCGGTCCGGGACCGCCGTACGGCCGCCGCGCCGGATCAGGACAACAGAATCAGGCTTGCGGCCATGACGGCCATTCCGGTCACCACGCCGTAGATCGAGATATGCGCTTCGCCGTATTCGCGGGCTGCGGGCAGCAGTTCGTCGATCGAGATGAAGACCATGATACCCGCCACGCCGGCCAGGATGCAGCCCATGAGCGTCGGCGACATGAAGGGCATGAGCACCAGCCATGCCAGCACGGCTCCCACCGGCTCGGCCAGTCCCGAGAGCAGCGAGAGGCGGAACGCCTTGCGCCGGTCGCCCGTGGCGTAGAAGATGGGGATCGAGACGGCGATGCCCTCCGGAATGTTGTGGATGGCGATGGCCACGGCGATCGCCACGCCGAGGGCCATGTTGTCCACCGCCGAGGTGAAGGTGGCGATGCCCTCCGGGAAGTTGTGGATACCGATGGCCAGCGCCGTCATCACGCCCATGCGCATCAGGTGCGGGTTGCGGGGCTGGTTGTCCATCTCCTCGACCATGTGGGCCTCGTGCGGATTCTCGAACGAGGGGACCAGCCGGTCGATGACGCCGATCAGGAGGATGCCGGCGAAGAAACTCGCCACGGTGACCGCCGTGCCCGTGCGGACGCCCCATTCGGCCGTGAGCGAGAGGTTCGCCTGCTGGAACAGTTCGACGAACGAGACGTAGATCATCACGCCGCCCGAGAGACCGAGCGAGAACGACAGCAGCCGCTTGTTGGTGCGGCGTGCGAAAAAGGCGATGGCGCTGCCGATGCCCGTCGCCAGACCGGCTCCGAGCGTCAGCAGCAGCGGCAGAAGTATGTTCGTTTCCATTGTAAGATGCGTTTTTGCCTGTCGTTGCAAAGATAGTGCATCATCCGGAATAAACCGCTCCCGAGGATTCGGTATTTCTTATGGCGCTATAAGCGGAACGGGCCCCGGACTGTCGGTTATGACTTGTCCGGGACCCGTTCCGTCGTCGGCGCCTGCGCTCCGGACTACACCCGGCGGGCTTCGCGGAGCAGTTCGCCCAGCGTGCCGATGTGTTCGGCGATGAGATCGGGTCGGTGCTCGGCCGCCTCGGCGACGTCGAGCGTCGTCTCGCCCGAGAGCACCAGCACGCCCAGCGCCCCGGCGTTGCGGGCCATTTCGACGTCGGTGTAGATGCGGTCGCCGACCATGGCGATCTGTTCGGGCCGGAGACCGTGCCGGGCGAGGATGCCCGAGAGCATGTTCGGGTCGGGTTTGCCCAGCGTGACGTCGGGGCGGCGTCCCGTGGCGTGTTCGATCGCGGCGCAGATCGACCCGCAGTCCACCAGCACCGTCGGAAGGTCGGTCGGGCAGACGCGGTCGGGGTTCGTGGCGATGTAGGGAAGCCCCTGCTTCGCCCACCAGGCCGCGCGGCACAGACGGCTGTATTCGAGCGTCATGTCGAAGGCCGCGACGACGGCGTCGGGCACGTCGTCCGCCGAATCGGCTGTCGGGACGTATCCCGCGGCCTCGAACTCCGAGACCATCGAAGGGGTGCCGAGCAGGAACAGCCGCCGGGCTGCGGGGTAGTGCTCCCGCAGGTAGTCGATGGTGGCCAGCGTCGTGGTGTACATCTCTTCGCGTGTGGCCGCGATACCCAGCGAAGCGAGCTTCGCGAGGTAGTCGGCGATCGACTTCGAGGGGTTGTTCGTCAGGAACGAGTAGCCTATGCCCAGCTCCCGCAGCTCCGAGAGGAACGCCCCGGTCCAGGGAAACAGCGATCCGCCCATGTAGATCGTGCCGTCCATGTCGAGCGCCACATGGCGGATCCGGCCGAGGCGGCCGAGCAGCTCTTCGTGCTCCCAGACGGAGCGGTAACGGTGGAATTGCATCATTGGTCTGTTTTTTTCGTTGATCGTTCGGGGATGTGTCGGGTGCGGCGCAGGTCGAGGTCCCGGAACAGGTAGGGGTAGTCGGTCTCTATGACGTCGCAGCCGCTCGGGATTTCGAGTTCGTAGCCGCGGACCCGCTCGTCGTCCGAAGCCCGCCGGTCGTGGGTCGGCGCGACGGAGATCATGCACATCACGCCGTTGGCATGGAGGCTGTCGTAAAGCTCCTGCCGGGCGGGAATCATCATCGGACCGACGTAGGCCTGCATCTGCGACCACGGGATCCGGGCCTCTTCGTAGGCGCGGTATTCGTCCATGTCCTTGCACCAGGCCGAGAACATGGCGTCGGGGTCGCGGTCGAGCAGCATCCGGGCCTGTCGGGCGTCGTGCACCGTATATATGACGTTGGGCGGGTCGAGGCGGTTGATGAACGCCGACATGACGTCGAGCGGCACGTCCTTTATGTCGAGGTTGAGGACCGTCTTGCCCCGGCTCCAGCGGATGCACTCCTCGAGCGTCGGAATCCGGAACTGCGTGAGGTTGCCTTCGCGGTCCCGGAGGCGGAATCGCCGCAGTTCGTCGTAGGTGTAGTCCGAGACGCGGCCCGTACCGTCGGTGGTGCGGTCGATCGTGGCGTCGTGCATCAGTACGATCACGCTGTCTTTGGTCAGCCGGGGGTCGATTTCGAAGAACGACGGCATCATCGAGAGGGTCTTCTCGAACGATTCGATACAGTTCTCGGGATAGCCCGTGACCATGCCGCCGCGGTGTCCGCTGACGACTATGGGACGGTCGGGCGAGTAGCGGAACCATTCGTGCAGTTCGGCGCGGGTCCGGATGTCCGTGTAATGAGGTCCTTCGGTTCCGGAAGCTCCTCCGGAACAGGCTGCGCAGGACAGTGCCCCTGCGCAGAGAAGCGCGTATGGAACGATTTTCATGGCGTAGCGGCGTTTAGGGGCGTCGGTCCGGCGCGGTGTCCGCGCTCCGGCTGTCGATGCGGTGGCGTTTGAGCGTCGTGCCCGCCGGGTCGATCACTTCGAGGTCGATGCCCCGGCGGTCGGCCTTCACGACGAGTTTGTCGCGGTTCGAGTTGATGAGGATGGGAAAGTTCGTGCCGCGGCTTCCGTCGTCGATCCAGCCGTAGCGGTGGTAGTGCCCGCAGAGCATGACATCGACCTCGGCCTCGTTGAGAATCGGCACGAACAGCCGGCGGATCTCCTGTTCGCCGTGCCAACTGCTCTTGCCGCCCGGGACCATGTGCAGGAATACCACGTGCAGCGGAGCTTCGCGGTAGGCGTCGCTGGCCACCACCTGCCGCAGCCATTCGGCCTCCTGCGCGCGGTAGGCGTCCGTGGCGGCCAGTCCGTAGTAGCGGATGTCGCTGTCGGGTTTGTCTTCGCCGCAGTCGAGCATCAGGAAGAATACCGGACCCTGCCGGAAGGCGTAGTAGGCTTCGTCGGTCGGGGTGGGGAAGTAGTCGAGGTAGCGGTGCGACGCCGACCCGCGGTTTTCATGGTTGCCGCGCGTGGCGAAGATCGGGATGCCGGCCGGCGAGAGCAGCTCCGCGGCCGTGTCGAGGTATCCGTCGAATAGCTCCGACACGGATTCGATCTGCGTCAGCATGTCGCCGTTGAAACAGACGAAGTCGGGCCTGCGTTCCGGAGCGTCGGCCAGAAGCTGCCGCAGGATCGAGTCCCGCCCGTGGATGTCGTTCACGACCCAGCATTCGATCCGTTCCCTGGACGGGTCGAGCGTCGTGGCTCTGTACGGTTCGTGTTTGAGTATGTCGCTGCCGTACCCCTCGCCCAGTATGACGCGCTTGTTGCCCTCGTCGCGGAGCACGGCCTGCTGCATGATTCGGTAGCGGTAGGTCGTGCCGGGGCGCAATCCCCCGACGCGGACGCGGTGCAACTGCCCGGTGCGGCGTTTGCCGATGTGGGTGTCGTAGTATTTCGGACGTTCTTCGGCGTAGAAGTGCGTGCCGTCGTCGGGCGCCACCTCGACCCATGCCGCGGCATCGACGGTTGTGGTCCATACGACGGTGAAACCGTCTTCGGAGACCTGTTGCAGATAGGGTCCGTGGGCGATGCGCACCGAGGGTTGCCCGCAGGCGGCGGCTGCGAGCAGCGATGCGGCGCACAGAAAAAGAAAGCGTTTCATGCGATCGTTTTTCGTTTATCGTTCAAAGATACGAATAATTATCGGGCTGCGCGTCATTCGTAGGCCGGGTAATCGGCGGCCGAGCCTGTCGTGAGGTGCGATTGCGTGTAAACGTTGCCGAACGGATCGGTCGCGCGGACCTCCGTTTCGGCCGACGGGTTGCGGAGCGTGTAGTGGAACAGATGCGAGGTGTTCGTGCGGTCGTAGTTGTCCGGATTGCGTCCCAGCACGCCGCAGTGGTAGCCCGAGGCCCATGCGTCGCGTTTGGTCGCGTCGTCCCCGAAGGGTTCCATTTCGCCTGTCCGCACGCCGTTCTCGTACACCTCGATCTTCCATGTCTCGTCGGCGTTCCAGACGTTGGCTACGATCTGCCCCTCCTCGGCGTAGGAGAAACGGTAATTGGGCGTGTAGCCCTCCATGAAGAGGTCGCCGGCACGGTAGAGCCGGATCTGGCAGCCGATGTCGAGCCCCGTGCCTTTGTATTTCCACGAGGCGATCGAAGGCCCTTCGATCCGGTAAACGGCGTATCCGTTCGGCGTGCCGTCGGTGTTGATCGTCGATTGCCACCATGCGCCGCACACGGCTCCGTGGACGTGTTCGTAGATGCCCGGATGTCGGTCCGCGTAGATCAGGTTCTCGGCGTAGTGCGTGTGGCCGGTCATGACGTGCACCTCGGCATAGCCTTCCAGCAGGTCCAGCACCGCCTGTACGTTTTGCGCCGTTCCGTCGCGCAGCGGCATGTGCGTGCAGAGAATCACCATCTTCTCCTTCGGTACGAAGCTCAGATCCGCGGCGAGCCATGCCACCTGATCGTCGCGGAATCCGAGCGCGTAGTCGTCGTGGTTGCGGAAGATCATGTCGTCCATCGCCACGATGTGTACGTCGCCGCGGTCGAACGAGTAGTTGATCGGGCCGAAGGCGTATTCGAAGTTGCGCTGCGCGGCGATGTCGTGTGCGTCGGTGTACTCCTCCTTCGACACGGAGATCACCTCGTAGTCGTGGTTGCCCATGAGCTGAAAGAGCGGCAGACCGGTCTTTTGAGCCTGCATGGCGCGCTTCATCAGCGGGAACACGGCGTTGGTGTAGTCCGTGTTCGCCGTGTTGTAGCCGATGTCGCCCAGCGTGATGCCGTAGCAGGGGAGGTCCGATGCGGCCGCCTGTCCGGCGATGTCGGGCACGGTCTCGTTTTCGAAACGCGCGATGTGCGAGTTGTTCTGACACTGCGGGTCGGCTACGCAGAAGAGGTTGAAGGCGCTCTCCTTGCCGCCGGCCAGCGGCGTGAGCGTGAAGTCGTAGCGTTTGCGGCCTGCGGCGATCTGCTGCCAGAAGCGCGGCAGCCCTTCGCCGAGCGGAATCTCGTATTCGGCCGGAACCGAGACGTAGATCTGATAGGAGTGTTCGCAGCCCGTGAGCTGATAGACGCCGTTTTCGTCGGTCGCCGTGCAGGAGTAGCCGTCGCTCACCACGACGCCCTGCAACGGGCGTCCGTGGTTGTCGGCGACTACGCCGTAGAAGTCCGTTTCGGGGCCGATCGGGCTCTTCACCGGACGGTCGTCGTCGTTCGCGCACCCCGGCGACAGCAGCGCGACGGCGGCGAGAAGTGTTATGATGCTTTTCATGTGACGTTGCGTGTTTGCGAGTTATTTCCAGTAATGGTTTTGTCCCAGGTCGGGATTGATGTTCAGCGCCGTCTGCGGCACGGGACGCAGGTAGCGTTTCTCCTCGAAGTTGCGTCCGACGGAGTAGAGCAGGCGTCCGCTGGTGTCGTTCTCGAGCGAGTAGAGCGACGATCCGCCTACCTGGATGTAGCTTACGCCCGGTTCGTTGCCGGCCTCGCCCTTCGTGAAGCAGACGTCGTTCGTCCCGTCGCCGTTGAGATCGTAGGGCGTGTCGAGCGCCGGAACGTAGATTCCGTACCACTGTTTGTTGAGCTTCTCGCCCAGATGCCAGCGCATCAGGTCGTCGTAGCGGCGTCCCTCGAGCAGCAGCTCGATGGCACGTTCGCGGCGGATTTCCAGAATATCGCAGTCGGTGATCTTGGGGTTGCCGTCGTCGGTGCTGTAATAGGCGTTTTGCAGGTATTCGTCGATCTTCGTGGGACGGGTTCCGTCAACGCCGGCACGTTCGCGCAGCGGTTTGATCGTCTTGTCCCAGACCGCGTCGTCGAACTCGCCCAGCTC
>ENA-ORTH01002013-ORTH01002013.1-human-gut-metagenome-genome-assembly--contig:-NODE-2013-length-17857-cov-4.152342_pt1 | contig 17857 bp, 20 predicted proteins | sample MGYA00241914_ERZ509192 | MGnify/ENA primary metagenome ERZ509192 (study PRJEB26280, sample SAMEA2338826) | human gut metagenome | biome: human gut; feature: human-associated habitat; material: faeces... | reverse complement strand
GTCCAGCAGCTTGTCGACTTTATCGACAAGCTGGCGCCGCTCCCTGCTTATTCGGCAGGAGGCGGCGCTTTTCCATTATTGCAGGGAATTCACATAGGCGATGCTCAGGGCCGCGCATTCCAGCGGGGTTTTGCCCAGGCTGGGCTGATCCTGCTCAACGACCACCCATTTGGCGCCGGCCGCGGCGGCCGCGGCGATAATGGCCGGGAAATCCTGGGCGCCGTAGCCCACCGGGCGGAACTCGAACACCTCGTCCTCCCCCGGCGCGCCGTCGTCGTCCACGCCGATGAGCTCATACATATGGGCCGGCTTTTTCCCCGGCATGACAAAATCCTTCAGGTGCACCACCGGCGCCCGGCCGGCGTATTTGTTCAGATAGGCCACGGGGCTCTCCCCCGCCACGTTGACCCAGCAGGTGTCCAGCTCCGTTTGCAGCAGGGCGGCGGGGATGTCGGCGTACATCCGGTCGAGGGCGTACGCGCCGTCCACCTTGGTGAACTCAAAATCGTGGTTGTGATACAGCAGGGTCATGCCCTTGGCGGCGCAGGCCTCCCCGATGGCGCGGATATCCGCGAGAACCTGCGGGTAACCGGGCTGTCCCGGGCGGCGCGCCTCGTCCAGCCACGGCACCGCGATGTACCGGCAGCCCAGCGTCTTGTAGTCCTCGACCACCTTGTCGATATCGGCCAGCAGCTCGTCCAGCGGCACGTGGGCGGACATGCCCTTCAGCCCGATGTCGTCCAGCATGGCGCGGATCTCTTGGGGATCCCGGCCGTGCAGGCCGGCGAACTCCACCCCTTCATAGCCCAGGTCCTTCACCTTTTGCAGGGTGCCGCGGAAATCGGCGGCCAGCTCGTCGCGCACCGAAAACAGCTGCAGGGCGATCGGCATATTCTGAATCATGCGGTTCAACCTCCCGATATGGTATAAAATGGGGAGCTTTCCCTCCCGATACCCCGATTGTACCGCTCTGCTTTTTAAAAAACAAGAGATTGGGCGGGAAACCCAAATATAGTTGCATATACATCGAAATATAGATGATTCCGCCTCACGCCTCTTGCCGGGAAACAAACAGCTCACGAAACAGCTGCCGGCCCTCCTCCACGGTGAAGCCGCCCGGCGTGCGCGCCAGGTTTTTCAGCCCCTCCCAGCGGGCGGCATAGGCCTGGACGGCCTCTTCCGTCATGGTCACCGGCGCGTCGATCAGGACCTCCAGCAGGCCGTAATACGCCTCCCGGCCGCCGCAAAGGGTGAACAGCCGCTGGGCCCGCGCGGGCACGAAGGCCTCGGCCCGGCGGGAGAGGGAGGGCAGAAACACGGCGCAGGCCATGCCGTGGGGAATGCCGAAATCCTCGGTGAGGATATAGCCGAAGGGGTGGGGGTAGGCCGTGCCCATGGCGTTCAGCACCAGGCCGGCCCACAGAGAGCCGTACAGCAGCTCCTCCCGCAGCGCCTCGTCCGGCAACAGGCCGGGATTCTCCGCCAGCCAGCGCAGCCCGCCGCTTATCAGGGGCAGGGCTTTCTCGGCACAGGCGGCCGCCACGTCGCCGCAGGCGGGGTTGCAGTAGCCTTCCACGGCATGGGCCAAGGCGTCCAGGGCGGTGGAAACGGTGGGCTTGCGAGGCAGGGAAGCGGTATACCGCGGGTCGGCGAAGGCGTAACGGGCGTAGCAGCTCGGGTGGGTGATGCTTTTTTTGCGGCCCGCGGTTCCCAGGCCGGGCATATCCATATCCAGGGTGAGCACCGCGGTGGGGCTTACCTCGCTGCCGGTGCCGGCGGTGGTCCCGACCAGGACGAGGGGCAGGGGCGGGCGGCGCAGGGTGCCCGCGAAGAGGCGGGCGGTATCCTCCACCCGGTTGGCGGCCAGCCAGGCGGCGGCTTTGGCGGCGTCCATCACCGACCCGCCGCCGACGCCCACCACGAACTCCGCCCGGCAGATTTCCGCCGCATAGGCGGCCTGCTGGCACTGGGACACCAGGGGGTTCTGCCCCACGCCGGGGAAGATGGTGGCGTCCACCCCGGCCTGCTTCAGGGTGTCCAGCATGTCGTCGAGCGCGCCGCTTTCCTTGGCGCCGCGGCCCCCGGTCATGACCAGGCAGCGGCGGCCCAGCCCCCGCAGCAGCTCGCCCCCCGCCCGGACGCAGCCGGGGCCGCTGAGCACCCGCACCGGCATATAAAAAGTAAAGTCCATCGCAGTAGCCTCCCGTTTTAAAGAAAATCCTGTTAATGGCCGGTAAAACTTGTTTTTTGGTCCAAAATATTATATCATAGATTGTACGCGCCGGCCACCTCTTTTGCGGGGGCCGGCGGCAAAGGAGGCGGACGCCACGGCGGCTGCAACCCGAAAAAACGCCGCCGGGCTGCGCCTCGGCGACTGCATACTGGGCGGCGGCGTCCTGTTGCTGGCCGTCGCGCTGCTGCTGGGGCTGCATCTGCTGGCGAAGCCGGGCGGCGAAGCGGTGGTGACCACCCCGGACGGGGAGACGGTACTGTCTCTAAACCGGCCGGGGACGTACGCCTTTGCCGGAAAGGACGGCCTGACGGTGCAGCTGGCCGTCGAGGAGGGCCGGATCCGTTTTCTGTCCAGCGGCTGCCCGGACAAGGTCTGCGTGCGCAGCGGCTGGCTGTCCCGGACAGGGCAGACCGCCGCCTGCCTGCCCGCGGGCGTGGTGGTGCGGGTTCAGGCGGCGGACGACGCCGGCTCCGCCGTGGACATGGTGGCGGGATGAAGGGGGCGAACGCCGTGAAAACCGCTTCCGCCGCCAGGAGGGCGGCGCAGCTCGGCCTGTGGATGGCGCTGGCCATCGCCATCTCCTCCCTGGAGGGGTGGCTGCCCACGCTGCCGGTGCCGGGGGCCAAGCCCGGCCTGTCCAATATCGCGACGATGTACGTCCTGACCTCCATGGGCCTGCCCGCGGCGCTGGCCGTGACGGCGGGCAAAGCGGTGTTCGCCCTGTTCCGGGGCGGCACCGCCGCCCTGATGAGCCTGGCGGGCGGGGTGCTGAGCACCCTGCTGATGGCCCTGTGTCTGCGGCTGTTTGCCCGGCACGTCAGCTATATCGGCATCGGGGTGGCCGGGGCGGTCGCCCACAACATGGGGCAGCTGGGCATGGCCATGCTGCTGCTCGACGATTCTCTGCTGTACTATTCCCCCTGGCTGCTGTTTCTGGCGGTGGCGGCGGGGACGGTCACGGGGCTTACGCTCAACCTGGTGATGCCCGCGCTGCGGCGCAGCATGGCCAGGCTGGACGGCGGCTCCTTAAAACAGTTATAACAGACGGGCGGCGTCCGCCCGGTATCGACGAAAGGCGGGATTGTCCTTGGCAAACCTCATAGAAACACTCCGCAAACGCACCCGCGGCGGCGTACACGCTCCCCACCGGAAGCATACGGCCGCATGCGAAACCATCGTCATGCCGCCGCCCGCGCAGGTGACCATCGCCATGTCCCAGCATCTGGGCGCGCCGTGCGAGCCGGTGGTGCAGGTGGGGGACCATGTGGAGGTCGGGCAGGTAATCGGGGACAGCGATCAGTTCGTGTCCGCGCCGGTGCACGCCAGCGTGTCGGGCACCGTGTCGGCCGTCACCACCCTGCTGCTGCCCGGCGGGCGGACCACCAAGGCCCTGGTCATCGATTCCGACGGCGAGCAGCGGGTGCATGAAAGCGTCCGGCCGCCGGTGGTGGAATCCCGGGAGGACTTCCTGAAGGCCGTGCGCGCCTCCGGGCTGGTCGGCCTGGGCGGGGCGGGCTTTCCCACCCACATCAAGCTCAACCCGAAAAATCTCGACGAGGTGGACACCCTCATCATCAACGCCGCCGAATGCGAGCCGTACATCACCACCGATTACCGGGAATGCATGGAAAACTCCTGGGACATCGTGTCGGGCGTGCAGACGGTGATGGAATTCCTGGAGACCCGGCAGGTGATCATCGCCATCGAGCGGAACAAGCCCGCGGCCATCGCCGAGCTGTCCCGCATCGCGGCCAGCGTGTCCCAGCCGGAAAAGCAGGTGCTGGTCAAATCCCTGCCCGCCCGGTATCCCCAGGGGGCGGAAAAGGTGCTCATCGCGGCCTGCACCGGCCGGCAGGTGCCGCCGGGCAAGCTGCCGGCCGACGTGGGCTGCGTGGTGATGAACGTCACGTCGGTGGCGTTCCTGGCGCGGTACCTGAAGACCGGCATGCCGCTGGTGGAAAAGCGGCTGACCGTGGACGGCTCGGCCATAGCCCATCCCAAGAATGTGCAGGTGGCCATCGGCACGCCGGTGGGCGAGGTCATCGCCTTCTGCGGCGGCACCCGCTTCAAGGTGCGCAAGCTGCTGATGGGCGGGCCGATGATGGGGCTGGCCCTGATGGACGACACCATGCCGGTGCTCAAGCAGAACAACGCCATCCTGGCCCTGTCCGAGGAGGACGTTCTCCAGACGGAGGCCTCCCCCTGCATCCGCTGCGGGCGGTGCGTCGACGCCTGCCCCATGCATCTGGTGCCCCCCTCCATCGCGGCCGCCTACAAAAACGGCGATCCGGCGGCCATGGAAAAGCTGGACGTGGGCAGCTGCATGGAATGCGGCTGCTGCTCCTTCGCCTGCCCGGCCCACCGGCACATCGTCCAGACCATGCGCATGGCCAAGGACGCCGTGCGGCGGGCACATATGGCGGATCGTGCCTGATCCCCCGATTTTCGGCTAGAAAGGACGGGTTTCCTGTATGGAGAAATCCCTTATCGTATCCTCTTCCCCCCATCTGCACAGCGGCGCGTCCACCCGCACCATCATGCTGGACGTTCTCATCGCCCTGCTGCCCGCCGCTGTCGCCTCCGTCTGGCTGTTCGGCTGGCGGGCGCTGGCCATCGAGCTGGTCTGCGTCGGGGCCTGCGTCGCCTCTGAAACGCTCAGCCGCTCGGTGATGAAGCGGCCGCAGACGGTGGGCGACCTCTCCTGTGTGGTCACCGGCCTGCTGCTGGCTTTCAACCTGCCGGTGAGCCTTCCTTTGTGGCAGGCGGCGCTGGGCAGCGTGGCGGCCATTGTGGTGGCCAAGCAAATGTTCGGCGGCATCGGACAGAATTTCGTCAACCCCGCCCTGGCGGGGCGGATCGTGCTGATGGCCAGCTTCCCGGCCCAGATGAACGACTGGACCATGCCTGCGCAGCTGCAGGCGGCGGACGCGGTTTCCTCCGCCACCCCCCTGGCCATGATGGCGGGCGGCGGTGAAATGGCCTACAAGCCCTTCCAGCTGCTGTTCGGCATCCATCCCGGGTGCCTGGGAGAAACCTGCGCGGCGGCCCTGATCATCGGCGGGATTTACCTGGTGATCCGCCGGGTCATCACCCCCGTCATCCCGCTGTGCTACATAGGGACGGTTTTCGTGCTGACCTGGATTCTGGGAGAAAACCCGGTATACCACATTCTTTCCGGCGGCCTGATGCTGGGCGCCATCTTCATGGCGACCGACTACACCACCTCCCCCATCAACAAGGCGGGCAAGGTGGTCTTCGCCGTGCTCTGCGGCCTGCTGACGGTGCTCATCCGGCTGTACGGTTCGCTGACCGAGGGCGTGTCTTTCGCCATCCTCATCGGCAACATCCTGGTCCCCCTCATCGAGAGGGCCACCCGGCCCCGGGCTTTCGGGACGAAACGGAGGCTACTGCGTCATGAAAAATAACGGGAAGGACATCCTGGTCTCCGCGGCGGCCCTGACCATCATCGGCGGGGTGGTGACCGCCGCCCTGGCGGGCACCAACCTGCTGACCAAGGACACCATCGCGCAGCGCACGGCGGAAATCGAAAACGCCGCCCGGCGTCAGGTCATCCAGGCGGACAGCTTTGAGAAGGGCACCCTGACCGCCGACGGGAAGGAAGTCGTTTATTACACCGCCCTGCAAAACGGCGAAACCGTGGGCTATGTCTTCACCGCCAGCGTGACCGGGAAAAGCGCCGGCCTGGTGGTCATGACCGGCATCACGGCCGAGGGCACCATCTCCGGCGTGAAGGTGACGGAGGAGAACGAGACGGCCGGATACGTGGACAAGGTGACCAAGGGCGGCCTGCTGGCTGCTTTCTCCGGCAAGACCGCCGCCCCCCTTACCCTGGGCAAGGATGTGGACGGCGTGTCCCAGGCCACCAAGACCAGCAAGGGGATCACCGACGGGGTCAACCAGGCGATCGCCTATTACGAGGACATCACGAAGGGAGGCGGCGCATCGTGAACAAGTACGGACAGGCGTTTTCCAAGGGCCTGATTAAGGAAAACCCGGTGCTCCGCCTGGTGCTGGGCACCTGCCCCACCCTGGCGGTGACGACGGCGGCGATCAACGGGCTGGGCATGGGCGCGGCGGCCACCTTCGTGCTGGTCTGCTCCAACATCGTCATTTCCCTGCTGCGCCGGGTGATCCCGGACAAGGTGCGGCTGCCCGCCTACATCGTGATTATCGCGGGCTTCACCACCATCGTGCAGATGCTGGTCAAGGCCTATCTGCCCGATATCGACAAGGCGCTGGGCATCTATCTGCCGCTGATCGTCGTCAACTGCATTATTCTGGGCCGGGCCGAGGCCTTCGCCAGCAAAAACAGCGTGGGCCTGTCCGCCCTGGACGGGCTGGGCATGGGCGCGGGCTTCACCGGGGCACTGATCGTCATGGGGGCCATCCGGGAATTCTTCGGCAACGGCACGATTTTCGGCTGGCCGGAGGCGGGGATCATCCCCCCCATCACCGTGTTCGTGCTGCCGGCCGGCGGGTTCTTTGTTTTCGGGATGCTCATCTGGCTGGTCGGCAAGCTGTCGGCCCGGCTGGAGGGCGGCAAAGCGGTGACCGATTTGACGGCGGGCGGCTGCGCCGCCTGTCCGCACGCTTCGGCCTGCGGCCAGCTGGGCCAGCCGGCCGAGGGGAAGGAGGACGGAGCTCATGAATAATACGAGCCTGTTCGCCATTCTCATCGGGGGGCTGCTGGTCAACAACTTCGTGCTGTCCCAGTTTCTCGGCATCTGCCCCTTCCTGGGCGTGTCCAAGAAGCTGAACTCCGCGGTGGGCATGTCCCTGGCGGTCATCTTCGTCATGCTGATGGCCACCGCCGCCACCTGGCCCATCTACAACCTGCTGCTGGTGCCCCGGGATCTCGGGTATCTGCAGACCATTGTGTTCATCCTCATCATCGCGGCGCTAGTGCAGCTGGTGGAAATTGCGCTCAAACGCTTCCTGCCGCCGCTGTACAATTCCCTGGGCATCTATCTGCCATTGATCACCACCAATTGCGCCGTGCTGGGCGTGACCATCCTGAACATCGACAAGGGGTACGATTTCGGCCAGTCCCTGGTCAACGCGCTGGGGGCCGGGCTGGGCTTCCTGCTGGCCATGGTGATGTTCGCCGGGGTGCGGGAGCGGCTGGAAAGCGCCGAGATTCCCGCCGGGCTCAAGGGCCTGCCCATCACGCTGGTAGCCGCCTCCCTGGTGTCGATGTCCTTCCTGGGGTTCCAGGGGCTGTTCGGCCTGTAAAGCAGAAAGGGGCTTGCAATCATGAATCCAATCGTATTGGCGGTTCTTATTGTCGCGGGTCTGGCCCTGGCCGCCGGGCTGATTCTGGCGGTGGCCAGCGTGGTCATGGCGGTCCCCCGGGATGAAAAGGCGGAGGCCCTGCGGGCCGTGCTGCCGGGGGCCAACTGCGGCGCCTGCGGGTATTCCGGCTGCGACGGCTACGCCAAGGCCATGGCCCACGAGGGGGCCAAGGTGGGGCTGTGCTCCCCCGGCGGCGCGGCCGTGGCCGAAGCCACCGCCAATCTGCTGGGCGTCGAGGGGACGCTGGAGGCCAAAACCGCCCTGGTGCACTGCGGAGGCTGCGAGGAATTTGCGGCCCGCAAGCTGCGCTACAGCGGGCTGCCCTCCTGCGCGGCGGCGGCCCAGTTCTACGGCGGGGATCTGGCCTGCTCTTACGGCTGCCTGGGATACGGCGACTGCCGGGCGGTATGCGAATACGGCGCCATCACGGTGGAGAACGGGCTGGCCCGCATCGACAAGGACAAATGCGCGGCCTGCGGCCTGTGCGTCAAGGCCTGCCCCAAGCGCATCATTTCCATCGTGCCGGCGCAGGCGAAGGCGGCGGTGCGCTGCTCCAGCCACGACAAGGGGGCGCTGGTGCGCAAGGTCTGCACGGCCGGGTGCATTGGGTGCATGAAATGCGTCAAGGCCTGCCCCAGCGGCGCCGTCAAGGTGGAGAATTTTCTCGCCGCCATCGACCCGGAAATCTGCACCGGCTGCGGCGCCTGCGCCGCCGTATGCCCCTCCCAGTGCATCTCCGTCTTCGGCCTAAACGAGGGGAAGGCCGCCGAGACGCAGGGGGTTTGACCGGCAAAAAGAGCGGATTTTATGAGCCGGAATAATTTCTGCCGCAAAAGCAAAAATAATGGTTGACAAACGGATACGGGATCCTATATAATATAGTGCGTCCCCTGTAAGGGGGTGTCTTCGACACCTGGCTAAAAGGGAAGTTTTTCTCGGATGGAACAGGGACAAGCTATGGCGGTATAGCTCAGTTGGCTAGAGCATGCGGTTCATACCCGCAGTGTCGTTGGTTCAAATCCGACTACCGCTACCATCGCTCCTCCAACCGGAGGAGCAACAGCGGCCCGATGGTCAAGCGGTTAAGACACCGCCCTTTCACGGCGGTAACACGGGTTCGATTCCCGTTCGGGTCACCATTGTATGGGCGTATAGCTCAGCTGGTTAGAGCGCCTGCTTCACACGCAGGAGGTCAGCGGTTCGAGTCCGTTTACGCCCACCAATTAAGAACGGTTCACACGTCAGTGTGGGCCGTTCTTAATTTATGTGTGATAACGGAACCCATGCCGTTGCCTCCTCGAAAGGCCGTCAGGCCTTTCAGTGGCAGCTCGCCGCGGCTTGCGCAAGCAAGACGCCCGAATTGCGGAGGTCCCAAGCGGTTCGAGCTGCGCAGCAGAGAGAGCTTGAATGGCTAGGAACGACAAAAAAGCCGGGCAGGAATAAACCTGCACCGGCTTGACAAAACGGCCATAGTGGCATAGAATAGACATACAGGGTGGCACTACCGAAAGGCGGTTGTCCCCTCAGTTCGTCAGAAGTAAGACCGACGCTTGGGGAAGCAGGGCGGTCTTACTTCTTTTTTATGGCCGTGAACATCAGGCCAATAATGCCGATTACCACTAGGCAGAACTGAAACAGCTCTGGATATGTAACCATAAGCATCCCCTCCTTTCACAGGAGGGAAAAAGAAAAATCTCCCTCCCAGGGAATGGGAGGAGACAACCGCCTTGAAACCGCACGCGGCATTTCTGCCGCTGGTAGTGCCACAGGTTGATTATACCATGGACAGGTTGCTTGTCAATAGTATCCTGGGCCAATAAGGCGCTCTGCCGCCTTCTCAACTTGAATGCGTAATTTATTTTATAGACACGCTTAACATTTGGGCTGCATAATGCTAATATTATTTTGGGCTGCAAAAGTGAGGTGAAAAATTTGCCCACGAAAAAGAAGATGGGCCGTCCTACCGATAATCCTAAAGAGACTTCCATTCATGTAAGGCTTGATGCCGAATGCGTGAAAGTCCTTGAAAAGTATTGCGAACAGGAAAATATCGGCAGAGCAGAAGCCACCCGGCAGGGAATTATTTGCCTAAAGGACAAGCTCATCAAAAAATGAAGGAAGTGGCGCTCTCTCGTCAAAGCAAACACCACTTCCCCAGCCAACACATGCCAAAAGGCGGTTGACGTAAATAGTATATCATGCGTCACGCTCCCTTTCAAGCATTGTTGGAAAACAATTGAGAAAGGAATGTCACTATGCAAAACTGCGTGTCCAAATTTATCGAAAGCCGCATAGAGGAAATTTCACAGGCCCTGCGTAAAGGCAACGGCCGCTATGCGCTGGCGGCAGAATCCAGCAAATTGCTATACGACAGTCTCGAACCTATTGTACAAAATGAGGGCGACATCTCCATAAGCGCGGGGGACTGTCTGAATTTCCGCGAGTATTTCGAGCAGGAGTTTGAAGCTACCGCCATTATGCAAAAGGAGCTGTACCGGCAGGGCTATCTGGATTGTGTCAAGCTGCTGGTAGCGCTGGGGCTGCTGGCGGGGAAAACCTGACCGGCGAAGCACAGGATTCCTCGATAAACGATGAATGCACCGCGCCTACCTAAGAATACCAAAAGCCGCCCATGACATTCATGGGCGGCTTTCCGCTTATCAGTCGATTTCCACCGACACTTTGGCATCCTGGCGGGTGGCGGCGGCGCGCATGACGGTGCGCATCGCCTTGGCGATGCGGCCCTGCTTGCCGATGACCCGGCCCATATCGTCGGGCGCCACGTGCAGATGGAACACGATGGTGCCATCCTCGGACGGCTCATCCTGCTCCACCGCGACGGCATCAGGATTCTCCACCAGCCCTTTGGCAATCGTGAGCAACAGTTCCTTCATCCCGGTTTCCGCCTTTCCGCGCGCTTATTTCTCCGCGCTCGCTTTTTTCAGCAGCGCCTTCACCGTATCGGTGGGCTGGGCGCCGTTGGCGATCCATTTCTCCGCCTTCTCGGTGTCGATCTTGATGACCGCCGGATCCTCCAGGGGGTTGTAATAGCCGATTTCCTCGATGAAACGGCCGTCGCGGGGATAGCGGGAATCCGCCACCACAACGCGGTAGAAGGGAGCTTTCTTCGCGCCCATGCGGCGCAGACGAATTTTAACAGCCATGATTCAGTACCTCCAAAATTGTTGATATTTGTCTATTCTTCCACTCATGCCGGGCGGGTTCGTCCCGGCGGGAGTCGAATGCTAAAAGAAGCGGCGGCCGCCGCCCATACCGCCGGGAAGGCCCATGCCCCGTGGGAAACCCCGGCCCTTTTTCCCCATGCCCTTGACCTGCTTCATCAGCTGGCGCATGGAGTCGTACTGCTTGACCAGGCGGTTGACGTCCTCCACCTTCAGGCCGCAGCCGGCGGCGATCCGCCGCTTGCGGGAGGGGTTGAGGATATCCGGCTTGGTGCGCTCCTCCCGGGTCATGGACAGGATGATGGCCTCCACCCGGGAAAACTGCCGCTCGTCAATGTCCACGTCCTTGAGCTGGTTGCCCACGCCGGGCAGCATGCTGAGGATGCTTTTGAGATTGCCCATCTTCTGAATCTGCCGCAGCTGATCCAGCATGTCGTTCAGGTCGAACTTGTCTTCCTGCATCTTCCGGGCCATTTTTTCGGCTTCCTTCTGGTCGAACTGCATCTCCGCCTTCTCGATGAGGGACATCACGTCCCCCATGCCGAGAATCCGGGAGGCCATCCGCTCGGGATGGAACACCTCCAGCTCGTCCAGCTTTTCGCCCACGCCGGCAAACTTGATGGGCTTGCCGGTGACCGCGCGCACCGACAGGGCCGCGCCGCCCCGGGTGTCGCCGTCCAGCTTGGTCAGCATGACGCCGTCGATGCCCAGCGCCTCGTTGAAGGAGGCGGCCACGTTGACCGCGTCCTGCCCGGTCATGGCGTCCACCACCAGCAGGATTTCCTGCGGGGACACCGCCGCCTTGACGTTTTTCAGCTCGTTCATCAGCTGCTCGTCGATGTGCAGCCGGCCGGCGGTATCCAGAATCACATAGTCGTTGCCGTAATCCCGGGCGTGAGCCACCGCCTTTTTGGCGATGTCCACCGGGTTTGCCGTGCCCATCTCAAACACCGGGACGCCGGCCTTCTCCCCCACCACCTGCAGCTGGGTGATGGCGGCGGGGCGGTAGACGTCGCAGGCCACCAGCAGCGGCCGGTGCCCCTGCTTTTTGAGCATCAGGCCCAGCTTGCCGGAATGGGTGGTCTTGCCGGAGCCCTGTAAGCCGCACATCATGACGATGCAGGGCGGCCGGTTGGCGGTGGCCAGCCGGGCGGCCTCTCCGCCCATGAGGGCGGTCAGCTCCTCGTTGACGATTTTGATGACCATCTGCGCGGGGGTCAGGCTTTCCAGCACCTGAGAGCCGATGGCCCGCTGGGTGACGCTGTTGGTAAAGTCCTTGGCCACCTTATAGTTCACGTCCGCTTCCAGCAGGGCCAGGCGCACCTCGCGCATGGCCTCCTTGACGTCCGCTTCATTCAGTTTGCCCTTATTGCGCAGCCGCTTGAACGCGGCGGACAGCTTATCGGAAAGGCCCTCAAAGGCCATGGTGGTCACCTCTCAATACAAAATGTTGAATCTGTGATATTATTACGCTCTGGAAAGATGGTCGGACAGGGTCAGAATCCGTTTGGCCCGCTCGTCAATCTCCCGGGAATAGCCATAGCGGTCGTTGTATTCCTGAATATCCTGGGCGGCGGCGCGGATGGCCTCGAAGCCGTCCCGCATCTCGCGGAACCGCTTGGCCAATCCCAGGCGCTCCTCCATCTCGAGCAGCTGGGCCTCGGCCCGCTTGATGGAATCCCGCACGCCCTGGCGGGTGATGCCCTCGTTTTCCGCGATTTCGGACAGGGAAAGGTCGTCGTTGTAGTACAGCTCCACCACATCCCGCTGCTTTTCGGTCAGCATATCGCCGTAAAAATCAAACAGCAGGGATATCTCCAGGTTTTTCGCCATACTGCCCGGCTCCTTTCCCACCCATTGAGTGTAAAGTAAATAACTTTACAGATTATACAACAAGACACGGATTTTGTCAAGAGGGCGCGGGGAAAAAATGGGATGAAAAATCCGCCGCCGAAAAACGGCGGCGGAGGAGACTTGTTCAGCCGGCGGGGGCCGGGCGCTTGCGGTTCAGCCAGGCGATGGTGTCCCGGATGGTCTGGTACAAGTCCCGGGGCTGATACCCCAGCTCCCGGGTAGCCTTGTCGTGGGAGAAGCGGTCGTTGCTCGCCAGGGTATACAGGGAATACTTGGTGTAGAGGGGCCGCTCACGGCGGCGCTTGGCCACCCACTCCAGCATGGGCGCGGCCGCCCGGGCCATCCACATGGGCAGCACCGGCAACTTCCGGCCGCCCTGCACCTTCTTGGCGATGCGCAGCACGTCCTTGACCTCGTAGTGCCGGTTGGACAGGATGTAGCATTCCCCGGCCCGGCCCTTGTCCACGGCGGCCAGGCAGCCGGCCGCCACGTCCCGCACGTCCACGAAATCGTAGCCGCCCCGCACGCAGGCGGGCAGCTTGCCCCGCACGTAGTCCACCACCAGCTGCACCAGATGGTTGCCGGAGGCGTCGTAGGGGCCGAGGATGCCGGAGGGGTGCACCACCACGGCGTTCAGGCCGGCGGCCGCGGCGTCCAGCACGATCTGGGTGGCCTCCGCCTTGGTCTTGGCATAGCCGCCCACCACCTCGTCGGGCGAAAAATGGTGGACCTCCCGCAGCACCTGCAGCCCGTCCTTCTCCGGGATGGCGTGCACCGAGCTGACGTACACCAGCCGGCTCACCTGATGCTCCAGGCACAGCGCGGTGATGTTGCGGGTGCCCCCCACGTTGACGGCGTACATGGCTGGCGAGACCTTATCGGCAATGTCGACGATGCCGGCGGTGTGGATCACCACCACGTCCCGCCCGTCGGTATCGGCGAACAGCGGCTCCAGGGAGGCCTTGTCCCGGACATCCCCCTTGAAATACCGGACGGTGCCGGTATCCGCCACCTTCTCGGCGGGGAGCACCAGCCCCCGCACCGCGGCGCCCGCCCGGCGCAGCATACGGACGATGGTGCCGCCCAAATGCCCGTTGGCGCCGGTAACGATATAGATTCTATCCATGGCGAAAAGCTCCTTTGTTTACAATTGCAGCGTTGATTTTCTTATCCGTTTATAGCATACTATAAAGTATACCCGCAAACAATCAACAGAATCCGGACGCTTGTCAGTTCTTCAACATATCCGACAAGACTTGTTGAAAAAGGAAGTGTGTTCATGAAAACGTTACCGTCCGATCACCGCACCCGCGTGACCAAGATGCTGATCCGCCGGGCGTTTACCGATTTGCTGCGCAGCAAGCCCATCCAGAGCATCACCATCCGGGAGCTTTGCGAGCGGGCCGGCATCAACCGGGGCACCTTTTACTGCCACTATACCGATATCTACGATCTGCTTCACCAAATGGAAGAGGAGATGCTGGAGGACTTCAACAAGGCGCTGGAGCCCCTGCTGTCTGCGGGGGGCGAGTCGTTCCATCCCGTGGACATCAGCACCGAGATTTTCCAGTGCCTCAAGGACAACTCCGACATCTGCGCGGTCACGCTGGGCCCCTACGGCGACAAGGAGTTCCTGGCCAAGCTCATCAATCTGGGGCGGGACCGGTGCTTCGGCTCCTACGCCCAGTATTTCAAGGACGCCACCCCCAAGCAGATCGCCTATTTCTACGCGTTCGTCAGCTCCGGCTGCATGGGGCTGCTGCAGCAGTGGCTGGACGACGGGATGACCACCCCGGCGGGCGAAATCGCCCAGATGGCGGAAAACATCATGCTCTACGGCATGGGCTTCTTGGGAAAAATGGGATGAAAAAGGCTCCGGCTTGCGTCATGCAGCCGGAGCCTCTGCTTTTGTCAATCCGCCTCTTCGCCCAGGCAGACGCCGTTCTCGTGGCCGGTGATCCGCACGTCCAGGCAGGAGCCCAGCGGCCGGGCGGTGCGCACCCGCACGGGCAGATAGTTGGGGGCGTACCCTTCGGCCAAGCCGTCCTCCCGGCGGGTTTCCAGCAGCACGGCGGCGGTGGAGCCCACCTGCGCCGCGGCATAGGCGTCCCGCAGGCGGTCGCCCAGGGCCGTCATCCGGCGGCTGCGTTCCGCCTTGACGGCGGCGGACAGCTGGCCCGGGGCCTTGGCGGCCGGTGTGCCGGGGCGGCGGGAGTAGGCGAAGACGTGCAGGCGGGAGAAGCCGACGGCCTCCACGAAGGCCAGGGACTGGGCGAACTCCTCCTCGTCCTCGCCGGGGAACCCCACCATCACGTCGGTGGTCAGGGCGCAGCCGGGGAACGCCTCCCGCAGCCGGCCGGCGATCCGCCGGTATGCGGCGGTGTCGTAGTGGCGGTTCATCCGCCGGAGGGTGGCGTCGCAGCCGCTTTGCAGCGCCAGATGGAACTGGGGGCACAGCCGGGGCTGCGCGGCCAGGCGGCGCACCACCTCCTCCGACAAGGCGTCCGGCTCGAGAGAGCCCAGGCGCACCCGCTCGATCCCCTCCACAGAGCAGGCGGTCTCCACCGCGTCGGCGATGGACAGGCCCCATTCCTGGCCATAGGCGGTCAGGTTGATGCCCACCAGCACCACCTCCCGGAAGCCCCGCGCCGCCAGGGCGCGCAGCTCATGGGCGACGTCCTCCGGCGGCTTGGAGCGGACGCGTCCCCGGGCATACGGGATGATGCAGTAGGAACAAAAGCGGTTGCACCCGTCCTGGATCTTGACGAACGCGCGGGTGCGGCCCTGGAAATCGTCGATCTCCAGCGGCTCCAGCCGCGCGCCGTGCTCCCCGATGTCCACAATCCGCCGGCCGTTTTGGAGGAAGGCGGCGAGATGGCGGGGCAGGGCGCGGCGGGACGCGTTGCCCAGCACGATGTCCGCCTCGGCGAAGCCCTCCGCCTCCTCGGGGAAGGCCTGGGGCATGCAGCCGGTGAGCGCCAGCACGGCGTGGGGGTTGTCCCGCCGGCAGCGGCGCAGCAGCTGCCGCAGCTTCCGGTCGCTTTCGCCGGTCACGGTGCAGGAGTTGATGACCAGCCCGTCGGCGGACAGGGCCGCCTCGTCGCCGGGGACGAACTCCCCCGTCTCGAAGCCCTCGGCCTCCAGAAGGCGGCGCATGGCCTGGGTTTCGTATTGGTTCACCTTGCAGCCCAAGGTGTGAAAGACAATTTTCATAAGAATGAACAGCCCTTTCCGTGCAATCCGTCTATGTCACGCGGTTTGCATGTTCCTCACATTTTCACCATTATAATCGAAATATGCCGCAATTTCAATCAACAGTTTGTTCCCTTTCCCGGTTGTTTTCCGTGTGCTTTGCGGATATAATGAACAATGGGTTACAGGTGCTACTCCCCATACGCGGGTCTTATCCCCGCCTCCGGAAGCGTAAACCTTCAACAACATGAACAGGAGAGGGGTCTTTCAGATGTATAAAGCGACCGTGCATTTTGAAACCGTGGTGGAAGCCAAGGCCTTTGTCACCGCCAGCAACGAGGTGGACTTTAAAGTAGAATTGGTGTCCGGCCCGTATATCATCGACGCCAAGTCTATCATGGGCCTGTTCAGCCTGGATTTATCCAAGCCCATCGAGCTGCAGGCCTACTGCAAGGACGACGGCACCTTCGCCGCGTACAAGGAAAGAATCAAGGAATTCCTCCTCGAAGAATAAAACCCGCCGCCGGCAGCCGCCGGCGGCGTTTTTTTGCCCATAAGCGAGATAAACGGCGGTTTTTCCGCATATGCTGTACCGAACAGGCGGGAACCCGTGAAGGGGACTCCCGCATTTGGCAGAAAGGGCGGAGAAACACATGAAACACAACAAGCGGGCGCAGCGGCTGCTGGCGGCGCTGTGCTGCACAGCCCTGCTGGCGGGCTGGGGCGGGCTGGAGGCCTTCGCCAAGGAGGCACCGGCGCTGATGACCGACGAGAGCGACGGCGCCACGGCGGCGCAGCTCCTCCAGGAAACCGACGACGAATGGGTGACCACCGCCACCCAGCCCGCCGACGCCGGCTCCCTGTCGGTGGCGGGCAAGGGCGCGGTGCTCATGGAGCTGTCCAGCGGACAGATCCTGTTCGAGCAGACCCCCCATGAGAAGGTGGCCATCGCCTCGGTGACCAAAATCATGACCCTGCTGCTGGTGATGGAAGCGCTGGACGCGGGGCAGATCTCCCTGGACGACAAGGTATCCTGCTCCGCCACCGCGGCCTCCATGGGCGGCAGCCAGATCTGGCTTAAGGAGGGGGAGGTCATGACCGTCCACGAGCTGACCAAGGCGGCGGCGGTGGTCTCGGCCAACGACGCCTGCGCGGCCCTGGCGGAGCATATCTGCGGCTCCATTGACGCCTTTGTGACCAAAATGAACGAACGGGCGGCCCAGCTGGGCATGGCGGACACGAAATTCCTCGATTGCAGCGGCCTGAGCGACGACGCCTATTCCTCCGCCCACGACGTGGCCGTCATGTCCCGGGAGCTGATGAAGCACAAGAAAATCACCGAGTACACCACCATCTGGATGGATACCCTGCGGGACGGCAAGTCCCAGCTGGTCAACACCAACAAGCTGGTGCGCCACTACAAGGGGGCCACCGGGCTGAAAACCGGCACCACCCAGAAGGCGGGCCACTGCCTGTCCGCCACGGCACAGCGGGACGGCATGGGCCTGGTGGCGGTCATCCTGGGCTGCTCCACCACCGACGAGCGGTTCGGCGGCGCGCGCAAAATGCTGGACTACGGGTTCGCCAGCTACGGCATCCACACGCCTCAAATCGACCAGAACCAGCTGCAGCCGGTCAAGGTGCTGCGGGGGGTGGAGCCTCAGGTGGACATCACGGTGGAGACGCCCGCCCCCGTCCTGGTCAAAAAGGGGCAGGAAAAAGCCATCGTCACCACCATCGAGCTGGCCGAGGACCTGGAAGCGCCGGTTCTGCAGGGCCAGGTGGTGGGCGAGGTCATCCTCAAGCTGGACGACAAGGAGGTGGCGACCTACCCCATCCGGGCGGCCAAGGCTGTCGGCGCGGTCAATTTCGGCGTGGCCTTCCGCTGGCTGCTCAACGCCCTGCTGGGCTGACGCGCGGGAGGGAATCCCCTTGCAGTCATTTGAAAAAGACCTCCTTCATGCGCGGAAAGCCGCCCCTTTGATGGGGCGGCTCAGTCTGTCAAAAAAGGGGAATCCGCCATTTGGAAAACGAAAAAAGCGGGGGCGGGTTACCGATCGGTGTTTGCGAGGACATGTGCCTC
>ENA-ORTH01001995-ORTH01001995.1-human-gut-metagenome-genome-assembly--contig:-NODE-1995-length-18007-cov-2.716410_pt1 | contig 18007 bp, 14 predicted proteins | sample MGYA00241914_ERZ509192 | MGnify/ENA primary metagenome ERZ509192 (study PRJEB26280, sample SAMEA2338826) | human gut metagenome | biome: human gut; feature: human-associated habitat; material: faeces... | reverse complement strand
CTTGCCCATCTGGGAGCTGCCCGGATCAAGGTAGGTCACGCCCATGCCGAGGTCCATGGCGCCGACCTCGAAGGCGCAGCGGGTGCGCGTGGAGGTCTTCTGGAACAGCAGCACGATGTTCTTGCCCTCGAGGTAGCGGTGCGGGGTGCCGGTGCGCTTGAGATCCTTGAAGTTCTTGGAGAGCTTCAGCAGGTACTCGATCTCCTCGGTGGAGAAGTCGAGCAGGCGGAGGAACGGACGACCGCTGAGATTGATAGGCATGTTCTGTTTCCTTTCCCTTGAAAGAGACATTTGTATCGCGCGGGGCCCCCGAGAACCGGGGAACCCGCGCCTCTTTTACGGCCCAGCGCTGGCTGGCTAGACTGGGCCGGAAAAGACGGACGTAAGAGTGCTCCTTGACGGAGCGGGCGCCTTGCGGCTTACAGAGCCTCGCGCCAGGCCGGCATGGACATGCAGCGCGGGCCGCCACGGCCGCGGGAGAGCTCGGCCGACGGCATGACCAGGCAGTTGATGCCGTTCTTGTACAGCACGTCGTTGGTGACGTTGTTGCGCTGGTACACCACCACGGTGCCGGGGCGGACGCAGAGCGTGTTGGAGCCGTCGTTCCACTGCTCGCGCTCGGCCGCGATGCGGTCGCCGCCGCCGCAGGGGATGAGCTTCACGGGCTGGCCGACGTACTCGGTCAGGATGGACTCCAGATCCTCGTCGCGCTCGCGGATCTTGGTGCCGCCGTTGCCGTCCGGGGTGATCTCGAAGACGGTCAGCGGGCCCATGATGCCGGGATGGATGGTGAACTTGTCGTAGTCGATCTGGGTGAACACCGTGTCCAGGTGCATGAAGGCGCGGGAGTTCGGGATGTTGAACGCCAGGATGGTGTCGATCGGGCTCGTCTCGTCGTTGAAGATGTTGTGAGCGATGTGGTCGATGGCGTCGGGCTCGGTGCGCTGAGAGATGCCGATGGCCAGCACGTGCTCGTTGATGTTCAGGATGTCGCCGCCCTCGATGTGGAAGGTGTCGTTGCGATCGTAGTAGGTCGGCGTGCCGGCGAAGTCCGGATGGTACTTGAAGATGTAATCGCCGTAGATGGTCTCGCGGTTGCGCGTCACCGAGTACATGCGGTTGATGGACACGCCGTTGCCGATCATCGCGAACGGGTCGCGGGTGAAGTACAGGTTCGGCATCGGGGCGCACACGAGCTTGCAGCGGTCGGACACCATGTCCACGAGCAGGTGCGTGTCCTTCTGCGGCAGCTCCTGCAGGTTGATGCCGGCCATGGTCTTCATGACCATCTCCTTGGTGCCCGCGTAATTGGAGTTGATGTAGTCGGTGATGATGTCGTGGTACATGTCGGTGCGGATGCCGGCCTCGTAGATCCACTGATCGAGGAACTGCTGGCGCAGCTCGGGCTTGGCGTCCAGAACCTCGGCCATGAGGTCCTCCAGGTACACGACCTCGACGCCCTCGTCGCGAAGGATCTTCGCGAAGGCGTCATGCTCTTCCTGGGCCACGGGAAGGAACGGGATGTCGTCGAACAGCAGCTCTTCCAAGGTGTTCGGGGTGAGGTTCAGCAACTCGTCGCCGGGGCGGTGAAGGATGACCTTCTTGAGATTGCCGATCTCGCTTTTGACGTTTACTCCTTGCATAGAAGCTCTCCTATCCTAGATCGGATACAGATAGAAACGTGCCAGCCACACAAGATCTCACGCGGCTTCGAGAGCAGAGGCCCGCCAAGTCGTAACAAGGTCTGTTGTGTTTGACGGCATCTACTGTCCCACAACTTGGGGTTCGCTCTAGGGGCTGGGAGCTTTAGTTGTCTCAGCGCAAACGAGATGACACCTATTTGTCACCTGCAAATCGGCCGACAGCTCTTTATTTTCGGTGAGCTTTTTGGTAAGGGAAAGGCGAGCCCTGCCAAACGTGATTGCTCGGCAGGGCTCGCAGCCTAAATTCATGGTCGGGACGACAGGATTCGAACCTGCGACATCCTGCTCCCAAAGCAGGCGCGCTACCAGACTGCGCCACGTCCCGAAATAGCGCGGAAAGTATAGCAGAACCCTCGCTAACGAGCAAAAGCGCAGGATTTTGCGTTTGGGAGAGCCTCGGAACTCCTTATGGGCCTTTTCGGTGCAAGATTTTGCGTTTGGGAGAGCTCGCAGGGAGCGTGCGACTCTCCCAAACGCAAAATCCTGCACAAAATCTTTGGGTTCTCAAACACGGAAACAAAACCATTACCATGTAAGTCTCCTTTTGCTTGCGCCCCCGCACACCTGCATAATAGCGTCTATGGAAAAATCCGAGACATACCGGTTGAAGCGGCTCTGGCTTCTGGTGCCCGGCGCGGCGACGCTTGTGCTGACGTGGGTGGCGAGCGCGAACCCGTCGCTGACCGAGGCGTGGTTCTCGCGGGGCGTCTACCCGTGGCTGTCGTCGGCGTGGGGGTTTCTGCCGTCGCTGGCGCCGTTCTCGGTGGCGCAGTGGGTCATGGTGGCGACACTCGCGTTCTGCATCGGGTGGCTCGGCTTCTACCTCGTCGCCTTCGTACGTGGGCGCGGTCGGCGACGGTTCGTGCTGTGGCGCGCGCTGACCACAATGCTCGCCGTGCTATCGGTGGCCTATTGCATCTTCGCCCTCATGTGCGGGCTGAACTACTACCGCCACACCTTCGCCGAGGACGCCGGATTCGAGCTGAGGGAATCTTCCACCGCAGAGCTGACAGCGCTCTGCGAGAACCTGGCCGCTAACATGAACGAGACGCGCGCCGAGGTAACTGCGGCAGCCGGCGCAACCAAGGAATCGGGGGCGAATGGCGGCGACGCGACGACGGGCGCCGAAGGCACCGCCCGAACCGATACCGAGATGGCCTCGATTCCCAACAAGTACGCCGAATCCCGCGGCGGCTTCTGGACCTACTCCCACGAGACCGTCGCGAACATGGAGGCCCTGGCCGAGCGCTATCCGGCGCTCGCCCGTCCGTTGTACTCCCCTCCCAAGCCCGTGCTCTTCTCGGAGCTGATGAGCTACGCCGACATCGCCGGCATGTACTTCCCCTTCACCGTGGAGTCGAACATCAACACCGACGGGCCGTTCTTCACCATCCCCGCCACCATGGGGCACGAGATGGCCCACCAGTGCGGATTCATGCGCGAGGACGAGGCGAACTTCATCGGATACCTCGCCTGCAAGGACGCAACCGACCCGCTCACGCGCTACAGCGGCTACTCGCTGGCCTACGACTACGCCCTCTCGGCGCTCGTCAAGGCGGATCGTGACACAGCCGTGACCGTAAACGACAAGCTGTCGGAAGAGGTGAAAGCGGATCGTCGCGCGCGCTCGGAATACCTGCGACAGTTCGAAGGTCCTGTAGCCGAAATGTCGAACGCCGCCAACAACGCCTACCTGAAAGCGAACCAGCAGCAAGATGGCACTAGAAGCTACGGCCGCATGGTTGATCTGCTGCTGGCCGAGGCGCGGCAAGAGGCCGAACAAGCGCAAGATCCTTCGGCGTAGCGCCCGCGTCGCAATACTCCGACTGCGGCGCCCGGAGACTGCGACACTCCGGCAGTCGCGTCACCCCGGCGGCGCGACGAGCAGCGACCCGGCAAAAACGCGAGCCTCCGGGCGCAGGAGCGCACAGGGCCTGAAAAAGCGAGGGCTCCCGGACATTGGAACATGCCCGGGAGCCCTAAGCGCTGGGGAGGGTTGCAGAGACTGCGTTTACCGCACCGTGAAATCGAGCGAGGCCGACAGCGGCGACACAACCCCGTCAGCCGTTCGCGCACGGGCGATCATATGGTAGTCGCCCGGCTGATCGAAACTGGTCGTAAAGCTCCAGTTGACCCACTTGTCTGCCGTGGCGCCGTCGGTCGGGCAGCTCGTCCAGGTATCTCCGTCATCGAACGAGAACTCAATCGCGGCAATAGGGCTACCCAGATCGTCAGCAACGCCCTCGAAGCTCACCTGATCACCGACGGAGAACGTGCTCTCCTCCGCCTTGTTGGCTATCTCGATCTTGTTACGGTAGGTGGGCTCCACGCCCTGCACCTCGGGCTCTACCGCCTCGCGCGTCAGCGAAATGTCCACGATATTGCGCGTGAAATAGTGGGCGACCGTCTCGGGCATCCACAGCTGAAGGGACGAATCGGCCGTCGATTTCAGCTCCTGGCCGTTCACCTGGTACACGAGCAGCGCATTCTTCTCCAAAGCGTAGCGCAGCGGCAGCGGCTGGCCGAAGCCGTCGGCGCCGTAGGCCGTTACCGTATTGACGCCCTCTTCCAAATCGGCCATCTCCACGACGCTTGCCAGCGGCACGCCAACCACGTAGGCTTGCCCAAACGGCGAGCCCGTCATGCAGGAGCAGCCCATGAGAACGCCCTGCTCGTCATCAAGCTCGGAGACATCCACCGAGAACGTCTTCTGGATATCGCCCGATACGTTCACGAAGAAATTCGCCTGGCCTTCGCCCGCATCAACGAGCTCCTGGGCCGGCTTCGAGCACATGGAGAGAATAGCCGTACCGAACACGTTGAACAGCTCGTCGTTCGGCGTCGTCCCTTTCTGATTGAACTCGAACGCTCCCTGAACGTTGGCAATGCGCGTGTAGCTGTCGTCCAGCAGGTTGGCCAGCTCGGCCGAGATGGTGTAGGCGCCCTCTTGATGCACAACGCCTGTCGGCGACAAGGGCTCGTCGGCCTGTGCCGGAGCAGGCTTAATGCCGTTCGAAAAACCGGCCACCGCCCCCGACGCCAGCAGCAGCGCGCCCATAGCGCTCGAGGCTATTTTCTGAGATCTCTTCATCGCGATCGTTCCCCTTCTAGTTCTGGCCGCCTGCCGCCGCAGCGCGCGGGGGCACGAGGCTCGTCGTCTCCAGCACAACCGTGTCCTCCTTGGAGGGGAGCACGTCCTTGGCATTCACGAGCACCGTATGGGTCTGCTTGCTCTCGCTGCCTTCTGCCGTCGTTGCGCGCACAGTCAGCCGATAGGCACCCTGCTCGGGCGGCGTCCACTGCAGATGCCACCACACCACGCGATTCGGGTCGGTGTCGGCCAGATCGAAGGCCGTCCACGTCTCCCCTCCGTCGAAGGAGAACTCCATCTGGGAAATGTGCTCGTTGTAAGCGTCCACGTAGCCATGGAAGTCGAAGGGCTTGCCCGACTCAATCACAAGGCCTTCCGGCACATCGAGAATCGTCGCGTTCGGTCGGTTCACAATGACGCCGTTCTCATCGAACCAGCCGTTGGGGCTTCCGTCGTAATTCTCGGCGCAGTACTTCGAGTCGCCGAAATCGGGCGGGCAATCGTCGGCCACGGTGTAGGCGTTGATCTGCTTGGAGAACACCTGGGCGTCCACGCCCTCAACCCAGTTCGTGCACGGATATCCCTGCTTGGCGCCCAAAGGCTCGCCGTTGATCTTGTAGACGAGAAGCGCCTCGTTGGCATTCAGCTTATCAAGGGAGAACGAGCGCCTCGAAGAACCATCGGCGCGCATAGCGCGCACGCCGTTGGCTCCGTCGGTGATACCGCCGGCCTTCTCAACAAGCCAGCTGACGGGAATGCCCGTGATCTTGACGTTCGAGATGCCGCCACCGCCGACCATATTCCAGCTGCAGACGATCTTCGAAGTCTTCTCGACGACCACGCCAGCCTTCTCGGCCTCGTCAACCAGCTCCTTCAGGGTAGCGGTATAAGGGGCCTTGACCAGACCGTCGATGGTGATCTCCCAATTGTCGAACAGGCTCTGGGGCAGATTGGTTCCCAGCACACCGGCACCGTGGCGCATCTGGTCGTAGTAGGCGTGCATCCACTCGAACGAGAAAGCGTTGTCCTGGGTCGTCTCCTGCTCGAAGCTGAAGTCGACGTCGCCCAGATCCTCGCTTGCGATATTGTTCACGCCCCACAGATGATCGTACTTCACCAGGTCCCACATCTCCATGCCCTGGCCGTTGTCCGTGGCATTGTGGCAGCTGTTGCAGTTCCCGCCGTACTCCTCCGCGAACTGCACCTTATGGCGCGCACCGAAGTGGACGGCGTGCATAAGGGTGCCGAATTCCATGTTCTTCTCCATGTAGCCCGGCGCCCAGTGGTGGCAGTTGATGCACTCCTGCACCGTGAGGTTGCTCTTAATGTCGTCGTTCCAAACCTGAGTGTGCTCGAACGCCATGTTCTTGAGCACCGAGCCCAAGTCAGCATGGCAGGAACCACAGCCCCGATTGTCGGAGTCGAGCCAGTAGGTGTTGTAGGAATTCGTATTCGCCTGCGTCTGCCACGCGCCGGAAGCCAGACCGTACTCGGTGGGCGTCCGCTGCACCATGCGGCCGTCGGGCAGCGTGCGCACCTCGGGCGAATACTCCTCGGCGACCATATCCCAGCGATCGTAGAGCTGGTCGATGTAGTCCTTGCCGAGGAAGACGTCCTCCCCGATGTCCCCGTGGGTCGTTCCCTCCGCGCCAGCGATGACCGCGAGCTCGTCTTCGGTGTATTCGCGATCCTTTCCGCTCTGTGACTCCTCGCCAGACGCTTCGGCTCCCGCATCCGCCGTGGCATCGGGCGTCGGCGCCTGGGGCGCGCACCCGGCGACCGCGCCGAGCCCGAACACCAGACAGATCGTCAAGACCGCCAGCATTCTCTTTGCTGCCATTGTCTCTCCTTTCCTTCCCTTTCCTCTCTTTAAACCCATCCCGACACAGATGGGCACGCCGCCGGGTCCTTCCGGCAACCGGCGACATCCTATCGAGAAGGAGGCGAAACCGCATCGGCCCAATGGTCGATTTGGCGTCAATCAGGCCCTTTTCCAAAAATCAGCCCCTATGGCCGATGGACAAAAAACTCTTTTCTGAGCTGGTGATTCTTTGATCTTTGATCAAATGCGATCTTATCTTCGCCTTTTTCAGAAGACTCGCCGAGGAAATTTTGGCTACAATGAGAGCGCATTTGCCGAGCCCATCGGGGAAGGGCCGTATTCGTTCAAATAGAAGGAGGGGAAATGGCCGAGAGCCCACGCCGGCGCATTCTCGCGCACGTCAGGCTAGCCGACATCTGTTGCGTCATCGGACTGGCGCTGAACTTCATGTGGTGCTCCCTCGAAGGCCACGCCCTGCGGTTCGCCGAGACAGCCGCGCAGTTCCAGTTCCCCCTTAACCCTCGCGGATTCTGGCTCATGGGCTTCTGTCTGCTAGCCCTGCTCTATCTCGCAGTCCCCCATTGGCTGAAGCGCTGGGAAAACACCTTGAAGGGCATCGTCCCGCTCTGCGGAGCCGCCGGAACGCTCGCCTTCGCCACGGCGCCCCTGCAGTCGGCCGTTCCGCCATTGGCCCTCGGCCTCGCCGGCCTCGCCGTCTCCGGACTCGGCTACTTCTGGTTCGCCTCGCGCTGCTTCACCCTCATGGCCCGTGCTCGCTCGATCATGGCCATTGCCTGGGCCATCGTCGCCGCCGTGCTTTTGAAGACCTTCCTTTTGCCCGTTGCAACCGATCTGCTGGATTCCGAGGCCCAGGTAGTCTTCGCCTGCGCCATTCCCATCTTGAGCTCGTTGCTTCTTTGGATCGCCCAGCTTTCCCTTGGCGTCACCGCAGTATTCAGTCTCGCACGCCCCATGCGCGCGGGAAGGCTCTCCCTTCCGGCCCAGCGCAACTTCATACTGCTGCTCATTCTCAGCGCCTTCCTTCTTGCCACCGTGCGTCGACTCAGCTTCTGGGGAACATGGGGCGAGACCTCAACGTTTTCCATTGCGCCCTTATGGGGCCTTCCGGAGCTGGCCATAATGGCGGCATGCCTCGCCGCTTTCGTGTGGGGTGCCTTTGCGCGCACCGCTTCCCTTCCCGTGGCCTTCCGGTTCCAGCCCGCCATCGTGGTAGTGGTCACGGGCCTGTTCATTGCGGCTATGGCCCAACCCGCCCAGAACGTGCTTGTGAGCACAGCCGTGGCCATCATCATCCACGTCGATGAGGCCTGCGCCTACCTCCTTTTCTGGACCGTCGTCGCGCTCTCGCTCGACACGCTCGACATACCCCCGTTCCGCGTGCTCGGCATCGGCGGCCTTATTTACGCGGGAAGCTCCCTTATCTGGGTGGCCGCCGGAAGTCATATCGCCGACATGGGCGGCGCATTGGTGACCTTGGCCGCCTACGTCGGCATTATGGCCCTCATGTGGTACACCTACCGCGAGACCAAGATCAGCACCGACGAAAGCGGTCGCCACGAAGACGGATACTCGCCGCAGGTACCGAATACCGACAGAGGCAGGGAGGAGCTCGAAGATCCCGGCAGCATCACCGACTCCATCGCCGAACGATGCGAGGTGCTCTCGGAGCGCTACCATCTGACGCATCGGGAGAAAGAGGTGCTTTCCCTGCTCGCTCAAGGACGCACGCGCGCTTACATTCAGGAAGAGCTGGTGCTCTCCGTCAGCACCGTAAAGACCCACATTTCCCATATCTACGCGAAGCTCGGCGTCCACGATCGTCAGGGAGTAATGGACCTGGTGCTGAAGAAGGAATCGGACGATTCGGAGACGTCGCCCCGCGCGCTTTAGGACTCCTTTTTACTCTCCCCTCAAACGGGCGCGGTAAAGACCGTATTCCAAAGAATCGACCAGAGCGTTCCACGAGGCCTCAATGACGTTCTCGGACACGCCCACGGTACCCCAGGTATCGATGCCGTCGGTGGCAGTGATGGTCACGCGGGTGATGGCGTCGGTGCCCTGGGACTCGTCGAGCAGACGCACCTTGTAGTCGATGAGCTCCATGGCCTCCACCTGCGGATACGACGCCACGATGGCCATGCGCAGGGCAGCGTCCAGGGCGCCCACGGGGCCCGCGCTCTCGCCCGTTGCCACAAACCGCCCCTCCCCCACGTGGATCTTCACCGTGGCCTCGGACAGGGCGTCTTTGGCCAGGGCTCCCGTGTCCTCGCGATCGTCCACGATGACGCGGAAGCTCTCCAGCGTGAAGTGCGGCCGGTAGGTGCCCAGGTGCCACTGCAGCAGCACGGCCAGCGAGCCGTCGGCCACCTCGTAGGAGTAGCCTTGCGCCTCGCGCGCCTTGATGTCGTCGAGCACCACCTGCACGTCCACGCCGGCCGCTTCCAGATCGAAGCCGAGGCTTCTCGCCTTCGCCAGAAGCGATGCCTTGCCGGCCAGCTCGCTGACCAGCATGCGCTGCGTGTTGCCCACCGGGGTGGGACGCGCCCGCGCACGCCGCGGTTGCGTTCGATGGCGCTGGCGTGCAAGCCGCCCTTGTGGGCGAAGGCCGAAGAGCCCGTGTAGGGATGATGCGCGGGCATGGACACGTTGCAGAGCTCGGCCACGTACTGGGCCACGCCTGTAAGCTGGACGAGGCTGCGGTGCCCCACGCATTCCGCACCCATCTTCAGCTCCAAGTCGGCGATGACCGTGAGCAGGTCGGTGTTGCCCACGCGCTCGCCGAAGCCGTTGACGGTGCCCTGCACCTGGGTCGCCCCGGCGCGCACGGCGGCCAGCGTGTTCGCCACGGCGCAGCCCGAATCGTTGTGGCAGTGGATGCCGAAAGCCTGGCGCGGGAAGGCAGCAACTGTGGCTGCGACGATCTGCTCCACTTCGAAGGGCAGCGCGCCTCCGTTGGTCTCGCAAAGATCCACCGAATCGGCACCCGCCTCCACGGCCGCTCCCACGCAGGCCAGGACATAGTCGCGATTTGCTTTGAAGCCGTCGAAGTAGTGCTCGGCATCGAACACCACATGCCGGCCAGCCGCCTTCAAGTGGGCCACCGACTCGCCGATCATGCGCAGGTTCTCTTCGAGCGTCGTTTGCAGCGCGCGCTCCACCTGGGCGTCCCACGTCTTCCCGACGATAGTGACCACCGGCGCCCCGCACGCGATGAGGTCGGCCAACCCGGGATCCTCGGCAGCGGCGACGCCCTTCTTGCAGGTGGAACCGAAGGCCGCGATTTGGGCGTGCTTCAAATCCATAGCCGCCACTTCGCGGAAGAAGGCCACGTCCTTGGGGTTCGACGCAGGGAAGCCGCCCTCGATGTAGTCGATGCCGAACTCGTCGAGACGCCGCACGATGGCGAGCTTGTCGGCCAGCGAGAGCGTGATGCCCTCGCATTGCTCCCCATCGCGCAAGGTGGAGTCGTAGGTGTAGATGCGCGTCGCGGTCATAGATGCCTCCCCTAATCTCTGGTCGGGTGCCATTATAGCGCCCGCAAAGTCATCCGCACGCTTTCGCCTTCCCGATGCAGTTGAAGCCCCCGCTTTCGACTGCCTAACCTAGAACCTTCTCGAAGGCGATGCGCGGGGCGCCGGCCTCGGGGCCTTCCGTCAGCGTGATGTCGCCGCAGGGGACGAAGCCGAACTTCTCCACTGCCCGGCGCATGGGGGCGTTGTCGGCATGGGTGTCGATGCGCACGGAAGCCATGCCGTCGGCAGCCGCCTTTTCGCAGGCGAAGGCGAACAGCTCGCCGATGATGCCGCGCCCCCGACAGGCCGGATCCACGGCGCAGCGGTGCACCGTGGCGTAGGGACCGTCGGTCAGCCACTCCCCTTCCAGAGTCTCATAAGCGGCCTCGGGCTCATCGGCGTAGCGGAACACAGCCACCACGCGTCCCTCGTCCAGGGCAACATAGGCGGCACCTGCCGCCACGTCAGCCTCCCAGGTACCCCGGTCGGGATAACCGCACTGCCACTGATCGATGCCCATAGCGGCCATGTTGGCCCGGGCCTGCTCGGTGATAGCGACCATGGCATCCACCTGCTCAGGTTCCGCAACAACGATCTCCATGAAAAACCTCCTATCAACTGCGCCGACATGCCCGGCGCCCATTTCCCGACGCCACTATAGCAGACCGATGCCGGCCGTGCCCGATCGGCGGAACAGGCCGCCCTTCCTTCGACCTGCGTAACGGTTTGGGGAAGGAAAAGCCCGGCCGTTCGAGAGAATGTCGGCGACGCGTACAATCATCGTGGAAAACATATCTGCGACCTGGCCCGACACTCGACCGTCGGCTGAAGCGCATCCGACAGGAGGTCATTGTGAAGCTCGTTCCCGTGAAGCAGGCCCAGGCCAAGTTCTTCAATGCCCCGGCCGACAAGGGGCTGAAGTCGCTCACCTTGGCAACGTTCAAGAAGGACCGCTCCCTCACCCTCGAGCGCGACGGGGAGGGATGGATGCTCATCGAGGACGGCTTCGAGAAGGACCGCTCTCCCTTGCCACCGGGCGCCGCCGGCAAGCGCCTGCTAAAGGATGCCTTCAAACGCGAGTTCCCCCGCAGCGCCAACGCCTATCTGACGGAAGCGCGCTAACGAGCTCGTCCCACTCAGTGCGGCGGAGAAAACCGCTTAGTGGATTATTGCGGCGCGAGGCGATGGGGTTGGGGTATAATCCCCTCTGCTTTTGCGGGCGTAGTTCATTGGTAGAACCTCAGCCTTCCAAGCTGATGAGGCGGGTTCGATTCCCGTCGCCCGCTCCAGGAAACACCACGGCCCCGTCATCGCGACGGGGCCGTTTTCTTTTCTGGTGCGCCATGCAGGAATCGAACCTGCAACCTACGGATTAGAAGTCCGTTGCTCTATCCGTTGAGCCAATGGCGCATGGTGTTCGCCGGGGTCACCCGGCAGCTAGCCATTATAGCGCATCTTCGCCTTTCCTACCCCCACGTCTCGCGCATGTAGGACCAGCGCTCGTCGCGGGCGCGCTCGATGAGGGCCAGATCGGCTGCATCGTCGGCGGAGAAACGGCCCTGGCGGCGCAGGTAGGGCTCGATGGGTTTGAATTGCTTGGGGTCGCGGTTCAGGCGGAACCTGCCGCCGGGCGTGCCCGTGAGCGCCGGGCCCTCGTACTCGGCGAGGTACCACAGGCCCGTATCCACGATTTCCTTCGCCACATCCACCATGTCGGCCGAGGGGAAGCCCCAACCCACGGGACAGGGCGCCATCACGTGGATGAAACGGGTGCCCTTGATATCGCGCGCTCGTTCCACTTTCTTGATGAAGTCGTTCAGATACCCCACCGAGGCCGTGGCCGCGTAGGGGATGCGGTGGGCCGCCACGATGTCGAACAGGCTCTTCTTCTGCGTGAGACAGCCGTGCTCGCGCTTTCCGGCCGGCGTGGTCGTGGTAGAGGCGCCGAAGGGGGTGAGGCTCGACTTCTGGATGCCCGTGTTCATGTAGGCCTCGTTGTCGTAGCAGATGTAGAGCACGTCGTCGTTGCGGTCGATGGCGCCCGAGAGCGCCTGCAGCCCGATGTCGGCCGTGCCGCCGTCGCCGGCGAAACCCACCACGGTGACGTCCTCGGGCGCCGCCCCCTGGGCGCGCAAGCCCGCCTCGATGCCCGAGAGCACCGCCGCCGTGGCCGCAAAGGGCGTGATCATCGCGTTGTTGCCGAAGGCCAACTGAGGGAAGTTGAAGCCGGTGGCGCTCATGCAGCCGGCGGGCAGCGCCGCCACCGCATGGGGGCCGAGCACCTTGAGCACCTGGCGCACGGCCAGGGCGCCTCCGCAGCCGGGGCACGCCTTGTGCCCGTAGAAGAACTCCTCGTCGGTAATGGTGCGCGCGTTCACCGTCATCGCTGGTCCTCCTCTCCCTCTTCGATGCCGAGGAAGACGACCTCACCCGAGGCGCCCTCTCCCGCTGCCAGCGCTTCCAGGCGCGCGAAGGCGCCGCGCACGGCCTCGCGGCTGATATCGTCACCGCCGAGGCCGCCGATGAAGTTCGCGCTCGGTCGCGCGATGCCCGCACGGGCGAGCGACGCCAGCACGTTGGCGTACACGGTGCCGGTGCCGCCGAAGGAGATGTCCTGTTCCAACACGCCCACGGCCGCCGCGTCGGCCAACGCCCGAACGAGAGCGGCGTCGGGCATCGGCCGCAGGTAGCGGATGCGCAAGACGCCTGCCTGCTTGCCCGCTGCCCGCAGCTCGTCGGCCACATCGCGGGCAAGGCCAGCCGCCGAGCCCAGCGTGACGAGCACGAAATCGGCGTCCTCGCAAAGGTAGGCGTCCACCATGCCGGAATACGCCCGGCCGAACACCTCGGCGAAGCGCGCCTCCACCTCTTCCACCACCGCCTCGGCGGCCAGCATGTCGCGGTGGTGCCAGTACTGGTAGTAGCGATTGAAGTCCGGGCCGGCTGAGTAGCCGATGTTCACGGGGTTCTCGAAATCGAACTTGTTGGCCGTGCGGTAAGGCGGCAGGAAGGCGTCGGCCTCATCGGCGGTGGGAACTTCCACTGACTCGTAAGTGTGGGTGAGCGCGAAGCCGTCCACGTTCACCATCACTGGCAGGCTCACGCGCGGATCCTCCGCCACGGCATAGGCCATGAGCGCCAGATCGAGCGCCTCCTGGTTGTTCTCGGCGTACACCTGGATCCAGCCGTGGTCGAGCAGCGCAAGTGAATCGCGCTGGTCGCCGTAGATGTTCCACGGCAGCGCCGTCGCACGGTTCGCGTTCATCATGACGATGGGGAACCTGCCGCCCGACGCGTAGGTCAGGCACTCAGCCATGTACAGCAGGCCCTGGCTCGACGTGGCCGTGAACGTGCGCGCGCCCGTGGCCGACGCGCCGATGGCGCACGAGAGCGCCGAGTGCTCGCTTTCCACGTGCACGTACTCGGCGGCCAGCGAGCCGTCCTCCACCATCTCGCTCAGGCGCTCCACCACCACCGTCTGCGGCGTGATGGGATACGCGCTGATCACCTGCGGGCGCGCCAGCCGCACGCCTTCGGCGAGGGCCTCGTCGCCGGAAAGGAACCGCTTCATCGGGCATCCGCCCCCTTCGCTTGCTCGCTTGCGTTCGATGCAAACGCGATTCCCGCAGTCGCGGCAGAGCCTTCGACAGCAGTCGGCGCATCAGCTGTGCGCTCAGAGGCAAGCGCCTCTCGCTCGGATACCATGGCGATCGCCTCGAAACGGCATACCTTCGCACACACGCCGCATCCTTTGCAGAAATCGTAGTCCACCGCCACAAGCGCCGGCCGTCGCCGTTTCGGTTTCGCACCGTCCACCTCGGTTGCATCTGCGCCTGTGCTCGCTCCAACGGCATCGTCGAAGTCCGCATCAACCTTGTAAATCGTTCCATCCGGGCAGTGCATATAGCACTCCAAACAACCGGTGCACGCAACGCGATCCACCACGGGGCGGACGTTGCGCCACCCGGCGTTCTTCGCAACGAGGAAGCCTGCTTCATAGCATGTCGAGCGCGCATACTTCTCAGGTTGCAGCTCATCGCAGCGCAGCGTAGGAATGGCGCAACCGTCCGGTCGCGGCGGCTGCGGAGCACCCGCGAGAGCGACGAAGCGGTCGATGGTTCGATCAACGGATTCCGCAGCTGCACTTTCCGAGCGCTCGGAATCGGCCGCTCCTGCATGCGGCGCGCCATCCGCCTCGGAGCACGCGCTGCCGAACGCGCCGTCGCAGCTGAGCCGCTCCACCAGTTCGCGCGCCGCATCCACGAGGGATATGTTCTTCGCATGCAGCTTGGGTGGCATGTACTGACGTATGGCCTCCTTCACATCCTCGGCTCTCACGTGCTCGCACAAGGCCGAAATCGCCCCCAGGAACACCGTGTTGGGAATGGGCCGCCCGAGGACGGCGGCGGACATGCCGTCGGCATCGATAGACAGGATGCGAGGGTCGTGAAAAGCGAGCACGCTGTTCACAAGCACGAGACCGCCGGGTTTAAGCTCGTCGGCCCACTCATCACCGAGCAGGGTATCGTCCAGATACACCACGTAGTCAGCCCGCGCAACAGCGCTCCGATCGCCAATGGGCTCATCGGCCAACTTCGTGAATGCGCGCATGGGCGCGCCGCGTCGCTCGGGTCCGAACGAAGGAAACGCGAGCGCGTGCCTCCCATCTATCAACGATGCCGCCGCGCCGAGCAGGCGCGCTGCCGTAAACGCGCCCTGCCCCCCTCGGCCATGCCAGAGTACTTCGATCATGAGCTTCTCCCGTACGCCCTTGATAATATCCCTGCAAGTATAGCGCTCCGGCGCAGAATAGCCTCGCGAAGCCTGGCGCGAAGCTCGCAGAACCCTGCCGACGGCAAGCGGTCTGGATCGCACAGGCATTCGAGCGCCAAGAGACCTGAGCGCGAGCCGATGCGAGCAAATTCGAGCGCGTTTCTACTCCCTTTGGCGCGCAAGTCTTCCACCATGGCAATGCACACGAATCAACCTGCCAATCAGCTTCGAGGAGCGCGTCGAAAACCGCGTTTGATGCTGCTGTGGATATCGGGAATAGCGCGGACGATGAACTATAATTCGGAGCTATGAGACGTCTTGAGAAGGATCCAGCCACCAAACCCCGCAGTCATGCGCGCGAGAACGGACGAGCCGAGATGCGCGACCCGCGCCCGGCCGATCGCGGCCTCTCCGCGCGCCATGTCCGCACGTCCGAGGACGATGCGCAGTCCGCGCGCGGACACGGCGCCCACGCATCCGCCTCCCCTTCGGACACCACGCCCTTCCTCGGCGCATCCGCGCGCGCCCGCCAGGACGAGGCCACCAAGAAACCCCGCAAGCCCAACTTCATCACTCGACAGGTAAACCACTGGTGCAACCGCCTGCTCGGCGCCGTGTCGGAGCGATCACTGGCCGCCCAGGAGGAGCAGTACGCCGCGCATCGCACCACGCGCGACTACGTGTGGAACTCCATCGGCATCGGGGCCTGGGGCATGGTGTTTCCCATCCTCACCGTCGTGGTCACGCAGCTGGTGGGCGTTGAGCAGGCCGGTATGTTCTCCATGGCGTTCGTCACCGGCATGCTGCTCATGTACCTGGCGAACTACGGCGTGCGAACCTACCAGGTGTCGGATTTGGACGAGCGGCATTCGTTCTCCGACTACCAGCTGAATCGCTGGATCACCTGCGCCATCATGGTAGCAGTCGGTTTCGCGTATTGTTCGATCCGCGGATATGCCAGCGACATGTTCACCATCAGTCTGGGCGTGTACATGTACAAGATGGTCGATGGACTGGCCGACGTGTACGAAGGCCGCCTGCAGCAGGTGGACAAGCTGTACCTCGCCGGCATTTCGCAGGCGTTCCGCTCTATCGTGGTGCTCGTGGTGTTCTCGCTCGCCCTGCTCGTCACGCACAATCTCGCCGTAGCCTGCATCGTCATGGCCGTGGCGGCAATCGTCACATTCGTGGTGCTCACCTTCCCGCTTGCGCTGTTCGAAACGCCGAAATCTCGCCGCGTGAGCCCCTCGAGCGTGACCATGCTGTTTAAAAACTGCTTTCCGCTGTTCTTGGCACTGTTCCTGTACGCGCTCATCGACAACATGCCGAAGTTCGTCATGGAGGGCGTGCTCAGCTACGACAACCAGCTGTACTTCAACGCGCTGTACTTCCCCGCGCAGGGCATCCTGCTCACCATCGGGCTCATCTACAAGCCGCTTCTGGTGCGCATGGCCGAAGCGTGGAACGACCCCGCCAAACGGGGGAAGTTCGACCTCATCATCGTTGCCATCATGGGCGTGATCGTAGCGTACACGGGCGCGACGGCGCTCGTCATGGGTTGGATCGGCATTCCCATCATGAGCTTCCTGTACGGACTGGACTTCGAGCAGTTCCGTGGCCTCCTGTTCATCATGATTGCCGCGGGCGGCGTAACGGCGGCCATCGACTTTTTGTACCAGGTCATCACCGTGCTGCGGCGGCAGCGGGCCGTGACGAGGCTTTACATCATCACGTTCGGGTTCTCGCTGTTCGTGCCGCTTCTGCTGGTGAACTTCACGGGGCTGCCGGGCGCGGTCATCGGCTACCTCATTGTCATGTGCATCCTGCTGGTGCTGCTGGTGAGCGAGTACATCGGCATCCGACTCGGGTTCTCGAAGGAGACCGAAGACGCGGCGGCGGGAGTCAGCAGCCCGATCGGCGTCCGTGGTTCCGGCGCGACGGCAGCGGCGCGCGCCGCTGCCCACGAGAAGGTGCGCGTCCGCGCGATCAAGGCCGAGCTGGAGGTCGAAGACGCAGCAACGACGCGCTCCATGTCCCCCGCCCGCGCAGCCGCCCATGCCAAGGCCCGTGCCCGCTCCGAAGAGCCTTTCAGCGCCCTGAGCGCCCCCGACGACGAGAACCCGCAGCCGCAGTAAGTTGCGGGATCGACCGAGAAGGCGTCCCGATTGGCGTAGTAAGTCAGCGAGGCCGGCCGCAGCGTCGGCTTCATTCCGGTGGTCGGCCGATCGCCGGAACCCCTAGAACCGCGCGTACCTCACGAGGTTCTTCTTGAGGGTGTCCACGAAACGCTGGCCGATGTCGCCCAGCTCTTCCCCCTTGCGCACCACGTAGCCAAGGTGCAGCTTCACGTCGGTGTCCAGCGGCACGGTGTTCAGACCCGCGCCGTCGGAGATGCCCACGAGGATGCCGCTGGTCACCGTGTAGCCGTTGAGCGCCACGATAAGCTCGGACAGCGACGCACGGTCAGTGCACGCGATGCTCTTGGCGCGCGGCACGCTGGCGAGCGCCTCCTCGGCAAAGGCGACCGGCGAGTCCTCGTCCTGCTCGAAGTAGAGGTACGGGAAATCCTCCATGTCCTCCAGCGTCAAGCTAGCGGCGTTCACCATCGGGTGGCTCTTCGGCAGCGCCACGCGCGGAGCCGACTGGATGAGCTCGACGAATTCGAGGCCCGCGGCATCGAGCGCGGCGTTCACCTCGTCGGCCGTGGCCGACGTCTCGAACAACACGCCCAGCTCGCTCTTCCCGCTCACGACGTCGTCAATGACGCCCTGCGTCGTGCGGTCGCGCAAGGCATAGCGAAAGGAATCGCCACCGAGGGCAAGCACCGTGTGCGCGAATGTCTGCACGTTGAACAGATAATGCTGGCCAGAAACGGCGAAGGTAGTTTCAGTGGTCATAGGAGGTCCCTTCTTGTAATCCTATAGGTCCAAACAAGTCAGCGAGGGTTCGCGTGGTGCCCGAGATCCGTGCGATGGCGAAGGCGAAGCGTACTTCGGTACGCGAGTCTTCGTCAGCGTGCGAAGGCGGGGTGCCACGGGAAGCCGCAGCGTCGGCCGGTTCCGCCGTTCAACGAACGGCGGAACCT
>ENA-ORTH01001980-ORTH01001980.1-human-gut-metagenome-genome-assembly--contig:-NODE-1980-length-18103-cov-4.623781_pt1 | contig 18103 bp, 7 predicted proteins | sample MGYA00241914_ERZ509192 | MGnify/ENA primary metagenome ERZ509192 (study PRJEB26280, sample SAMEA2338826) | human gut metagenome | biome: human gut; feature: human-associated habitat; material: faeces... | reverse complement strand
TCTTGATGAAGAAAGACACGTGCCTATTTTGATTATTGCCCTTGGGAAAGCCAATGAAGAAGGCTTTGAGTCTGTTCGTTTGGACGCATCTGATGTTACCACCTTTGCTTAATAAATAATTGACCGTAAGTCTCGAAAGTAGAGGCTTACGGTTTTTTTGTATTGTCTTTTTTGCTATCAAGAAGTCGTCATGTACCTTGTCATTAATTTGGCTTTTTGTTAAGATAAAACAAAAAGTGAGCATATACAATTGGTAGCATTATTGGAGGATTAAGACATGGCACGTATTTTACAAATTGAAGACAATGAGGATATCCAGAGTATTCTTTTCAACTTGTTTTCTGAAGAACATGATATTATTCAAGCCTACTCTGGGACTGAAGGAGAGCTTTTGTTTCAAAATCAAGAGATTGATTTGGTTCTCCTAGATATCATGTTACCAGGTAAGGGTGGCGAAGAGGTGCTTAAGTTTATTAGGCAAAGAAGCTCTGTACCTGTCATTATGTTGACTGCCAAAACCTCGGAGGAGGACCAAATGGTGGCTTTTGATTGTGGCGCAGATGCTTATCTGACCAAACCGATTTCATTGAAATATCTCCGTAAACGGATCGATCAACTGTTGGCGCGTGTAGAATCGGCAGAGATGGTGAACTCATTGACGAAAACGGAAAAGAAATATTCCAAAGAAGAACAGAAGTTCCTGTTGAAGTGTCGGGAGATTATTGATAATAACCTGAATAATTCCAGTTTTGAGATAATGGCTTTTGCGGAACAAATGGGGATGAGTCATTCCACCTTGTACCGTAAAATAAAAGGGATGACCGGACTGACCGTTGTTGAATTTATAAATGAATACCGCCTGTTCAAAGCCGTCCAATATTTTAAGGAAGGCGAGACGAATATCGGTACTGTATGTTCCAAATGCGGATTCAATGATGTGAAACATTTCCGTGATCTTTTCAAACGTAAGATGAATATGACTCCCAAGCAATATGTGTTGAGTTTATAGCTGGATCAGATAATCTGATTCATTTATTCACCACGAATTGCCCCGAATCGCCCAATAGCCGAATTTCACCCTAAAAAAGCCGAATTACTTCCCTTTTAGGCAATGCATCCTGCTTAGTTTTGCGACAAAACGAGGGTGCAATGCCTTGAATAGTTAATTTTAAAATCAGTTTTATGGAAAAACATTTTTTCTTTATTTCGTTAAGGAAGACTTTATTCCTGACAGCGACATTTGTTTTATTAATAGGAAACACGCAACCTTCCTATGCAATGCTAGGAGTAGACGAGGAGTTGCAGGTTATGCAGAACGGCATAGTCAAGGGACGAATCGTCGACACAAACGGAGAAGCGGTGATTGGAGCCAATGTAAAGTTAAAAGGAAGCAATCAAGGAACTATTACTGATGTGGATGGAAACTTTTCTTTGGAAAATGTATCGGAAGATATCCTAATTGTATCTTATATTGGCTTTGAAGAGCAAGAAGTTGCCATTAAAGGGCGGAAGTATGTAAAAGTCATATTGAAAGAGAATTCGCAGCTTCTTGATGAAGTCGTTGTAGTGGGATATGGCGCACAGAAAAAGGTGAATCTGACTGGAGCAGTGGCGAGTCTTGATGTGAAACAACTAGAGAGTCGACCTATTACCAGTGCTTCGCAGAGCTTGGCAGGTAAGATAGCAGGTGTACATATTGCACAATCGTCCGGTATGGCAGGTGCAGACGGTGCGCAGATCACCATTCGCGGACTCGGTACGTTGAATAATACTTCTCCTCTTATCTTGATTGATGGGGTTATTTCTCCGAATATGGATGTAGTAAATCCAGCGGATATTGAAAGTATCTCTGTCTTGAAAGATGCTGCATCGGCTTCTATATACGGTTCGCAAGCTGCGAATGGTGTTGTATTGGTCAGTACAAAGAAAGGAAAAGCAGAAGGGAAGTCAACTTTTAATGTAAGTACAGGCCTTTCTTGGTCTAAGATGACTGACCAGAGTAAGCCGGACATGGTGACGGATCCAGAAACATTTATGCTCCTGATGAATGAGGCGCGAATCAACTCCGGATTAGAGTCAGCTTTTCCGGATGAAGTAATTGAAAGATACCGTACACCTAAATTCAGGGATGCGTGTTCTACCGATTGGTTTGATCAGATTTTTCGCACGGCTACTACCCAGGAATACAATATGAGTGCAAGCGGCGGAAATAATAAGACCAAATATTACTTTTCTTTAGGCTATATGGACCAGGGATCCATAGCATCCAGTGGTAACTATAAACGGATTACTGCCCGTCTGAACCTGGATACTTATGTACTTCCCAAATTAAAGATCGGAGCATCTATTGGTTATACTTACGGCGATCAGCGCACTCCGAACGGAAGTGTAGATGAGGTCTTTGCGCTTGACCTGATGCGTGCCAATCCTCTGAATCCGGCCTATAACTCAGACGGTACGATTGCGATGCCCGATAATACGACTTTGTCCTATACGGGACAGGTGCAAGGAGAGAATCCATTGACCAAGATGCTTTACAATGAGATTCATCAGAAAAACAATAACATTTACGGTAATGCTTTCTTGAGTTGGGACATTTTTCCTGAACTGAAAGTGTATGCATACTTCAATGCAAATGTGCAATTAAGAGATTATAGTGAGTGGAAGGGCTGTCCGGAGGTTAAAAATTGGCGATATGAGGAACTGCTTGCGGAAGGCGCCGATATGGAAAATGTGATTAGTGACGGTTATTATGGAAACGGAAGTTTGAAGATGTCGTCAGCCAGAGATTACCGGATTAACCCGTATGTTCAGATGGAATATTCCAAGTCAATTGGCCGGCATCATATGAGAGCCATGGTTGCTGCCAGCTATGAAGCGACCAATTACGACTATTTTGATACATCCAGAGGAAAGTACATCTCCAATTATGTGCATATTCTCGATTCAGGAGATCCTTCCACAGTGCAAAATAGCAGCAGTATGACACAATATGCCATTCTTTCCCAATTCGGACGTGTGAACTATGATTTTGCAGACAAGTATCTTTTCGAATTTAATCTGCGTCGTGACGGTTCTTCCAGATTCGGTTCCAATTTCAAGTATGGTATATTCCCTTCTTTCTCTGTGGGATGGGTGTTGACGCAGGAAAATTTCATGAAGAAGATTCCTACGATTAACTTTCTAAAACTGCGTGCTTCCTGGGGACAGCTCGGCAACCAGTATAGCAGCGATAATTTCCCTTATATTGCCAAGATCGGTTATGACGGTAATTATGTGTGGGGGAATGAGGTGGCAACAGGCGTTGTTCCGACTTCTTATGGTAACCCGGATATTCACTGGGAGACTACCAATGTGACGAATGTAGGTTTTAATCTTCATCTGTTCAATTCGGAGCTGGTGCTGGAAGGTGATTACTTTATGCGTAAGACAAAAGACATTTTATTCGATACGCCATTGCCGTACGAGACAGGATTCAAATCGGTGTTAACCAACCTGGCAGAAGTGCAAAACAGCGGTTTTGAATTATCGGCTACTTATCAGAAAAGATTGAAAGACTTCCATTTCTCCATTGGTGGTAATATGTCACATATTCAAAATAAGGTCAATGCCATAGACCCTGGAATGACCGGAGAGACCGACCGTCATATCAGTGGTAATAAAATTACGACTCGCAATAAACCGATGAATTCCTATTATATGTTGAAATGGACCGGCAAGATTTATCAGACTCAGGAAGAAGTGGATAACTCTCCCCATGTGAAAGGAGCAGGACCGGGTGACTTGGTATTTGAAGATATCAGCGGTCCTGAAGGAAAACCGGATGGAGTGATTGATGCCAATGACCGTCAGATATTGGGAACGGAATATCCGGCATGGACATTTGGCGCAAATTTATCATTTGGGTATAAAGGTATAAATATCAGTGCCGATTTTCAGGGGATTGCAGATGCTTATACCTATGGAACATGCGAATATTATACTCCGACATTCCAAGGTTCCAATTTTGGCCAATATTGGACGAAACGTTGGACTCCGGAACATCCGAGTGAGACAGTCCCGCGTTTGTGGGTTGAAAGCGGTCCTAATGTTGACTACGCCAACAGCTATTTCCTGATGGATAGAACTTATCTGCGTCTGAAGAATCTGGTTTTGAGCTATGACCTGCCGTTAAACATCATCCGTACGCTGAAGATGGAGAAAATGAGAGTATATGTTTCCGCTTCCAATTTATTCACCTGGACGAAGAAGGATTACCGGGGACTGGATCCGGAACGCTCCAACGGTGCAGGTGAACGAGGTGGTATTCCGCAAGCGATGACAGTGAAAATGGGTATTGATTTAACTTTCTAATAACTGAAACAGTATGAAAAAAATATATGTATTGCTTTTATCCGCTTTCTCGTTTATTATGTTGAGTGGGTGTAATGATTGGATTGAACTGGAACCGAAAGATACGGTGGCTAATGAGAATTTCTTTAAAACAAAAGATGATTTTGACCAGGCTGTGACAGGTTTATATTCCATGCTTCGCCCGCTGGATGATGAAGCCAAAGACGGAGCGTATTTTGGGAATCTGTATTGGGAAGTTTGTGCAGACGTATGCATGTATAAGAATAGTTGGACGCAGCCCTGGTTTGATATATCACGGGGTGAATTGAAATCCGTGACCGACAATGTCGCATCTTTATATCAGAAGGTGTATGCGGCTATTTCCTGGTCGAATACGATCATTGAACAGATAGAGGCCAAGCAATCGGAGTTTCCTGAGGACTTTGTGAATTATGTAAAAGGACAGGCGCATTTTGTGAGGGCTATATGTTACATCCGTCTGACAAGTCTTTGGGGGCCGGTTCCAATGATCGATCGTCTTTATCTTCCTTCCGAATCAAAGTTGCCGAGAAGCTCGGTTGATGATATAACGAACCAGCTGATTATCCCAGATCTTAAAATAGCTGTCAGCTGCCTGGAGATGACTCCTTATAATAACAAATGGGGACTTGCCACCAAACAAGCAGCTATGGGGATGAGAGTACGTGCTTATTTGTATAACAAGGATTATGAAAATACGGTGGAAGCTGCAAAGGAATTGATGGAACTTGATAAAACCTTAGAAAATTCCATGTTCTTGGACGATTATAAAAGCATATTCGCCAACTCGAATGAAAATAACCCAGAAATATTGTTCAGCCTGAAGTATGTAGCTAACGGAACCAAACAGGGAAGTACGTTCAATACTCCTTTTGGAAGCAAAATCCCCGGACTGCCGACAGGAAGCATGAATGGTTCATGGGCAACTGTATCTATCTTGCCGGAGTTTATTGATTCTTATCCATTGACTGACGGCAAGACGGTGGCTGAAGGATCTATGGTATATGATTCTCAGAATAAGTGGGCCAACCGTGGTCCCCGATTCGAAAGTACGTTTTATATTGGTGGTTATTCCGTCGTGAACGGTATGCCTTTCACCTCTGAGTATGTGTGCGGCATTGATGCACAGTGTGCGATAGATTATCCGTTAAATATCAACAAAGGATATATGAACGAAGATAAAAAGACAGAATGGTTGCAGGAAGACGAGTCCGATTTCATTATTCTGCGCTATACCGATGTGCTGTTGATGTATGCCGAAGCGAAAACGATGCTCGGGGATATAGACCAGTCTGTATTTGATATATTGGACGCAGTGAGAGACCGTGCCGGAATAGCACATGTGGCTCATACAACAGACCCGAAGGCTATGATGAAAATCATCCAGGATGAACGGAAATGGGAATTTGCTTTTGAAGGGTTGAGATACTTTGACATTCGTCGCTGGGGGATAGCTGCCGATGTGATTAATTCGATCACTTCCGACGAACTGTATAATTTCGGTTCGCACAAAGTCTTTGTTGCACCTGCCAACTATCTATGGCCTTTGCCGCAGGAAGCTACTGATGCCAATCCTAATCTGCTCCCCAATAATGAGGGATATTAATTTGAAACAAGAAGTAAACCAGTAAATAATAAGTAAATAATGAAACATATTATACATATCATCGTTTTGGCTGTTATTACAGTTGTATATATAAGCTGTGAAAAGGAAGATTATGCCCTTCAGCGTTTGAGTGCTCCTGCACAATTGACTGCTAGTCGCGGTGATACCTCAGTTTTCCTAAAATGGACGAAAGTGGAAGATGCTTCTTTTTATACATTGGTCAGAGGATTAAAAGTGATTGCAGATAGTTTGACGGTTGAATCTTATGAAGACGACTCTGCTCCTGATACATTGACTGAATATCGCATTTATGCTGTGGACAACCAAGGATGGCGTTCGGCTACTTACGCGGTGGATTCGGGTTATTTGGGAATCCCTGATGGCATTGAACCTCGTGTTCCTGCCAAGTTAGAAGCATCCGATACTAATATTGAAGGCTGTTTATTATCCTGGAGTGCAGGACGTTTTGCCACTTCGTATAAAGTGTATAAAAATGGCACGTTTTATAAAGAGGTGACAAACAAGAAGTTCCTGGATTATGCAGCTTCGGTGACGGGTGCTGAATATACTGTATATTCGGTCAACCACAATGGTATGTCGAAAGGTATTTCCGTGACCGGCAAAAAGGCTTATCAGTGTCTCGACGATTATGAAACCTACGAGATCGGAAGTGTGATTGAACCTTGGACATTTATTCAAGACCGTATCGGATATTATACAGAGGGGAATCCGCTTGTAACCAATGAAAGGCCTTTCAACGGAACTAAATCATTAAGCATTAAAAAAGGAAAAATAGAGTTGATGTTCGACTGGGGCGGAGTGTGGAATGACGGTTATTATACCATAAGTTTCATGACTTATAAGGCATCCGGCCCATTCAAACTTTATTCAGATTTTGGTATTGATGATACAGTTCAGGGTACAGGCGAATGGGTGCAATATAACTATCAGACCGGTCTGCTGAAAGCCGGAGATAAATTCAAGATGGTGATAGATTCAAGAGAGGATGACGATATTCTCTATGTGGACAATTTGTCGATAGAATACGCAAAAGAATAGTTCTATTTTGATGATACAGACATGAGAATATTATATCATTATTTCTTATTGACCGTTTTCCTTCTATTCAATGTACCGGATGTTGGTGCATCGAGACAACTCTTTGCCATACATCCGGTCATCTACCCTTATCCGGTTGAGCCGATGGAATATCCTGAATATTCCCGGCGTCCTTATCCGGCTCTTTCCTGGAGTGATTTCGATCATCGGACTCAATTCGTAGCCGGGCGGAATGTTCCGTCAAACGAAACTGAACTGGCTGATGTTCCGGGGTTGGTATATCGTCCTGGTGCTTCATTCTTAAAGAATCAGGAGTTTACGGGAAAGTTGCAATATATAGGAAAGCATGGAATGTATCTTCACAACATAGGTGGGTATGGACCGGGAAGTCCTTTTTATGGAAGTTTTGGTGAATATATCGTGCCGGAGTGGCAAACAGAGCAAATCAGAAAGCACCTGGGACACCGGTTTACCGGATTTGATGTAGGAGAACAGGATGGCCGGTTTAACTTTACCTATAAACAGATAATGGAACCGTACATTCCGGATCGCAGAAGGCAGTATCTTGCTTCCCAGCCTTATTTTGACCGTGTCGCTGCAGATTTGGGAAACTGGTGCAGTTCGTTGAGTGTACTGTGGTACTGGCATTACATTCTAAAAGAAGGATATACGATTCTTGCAGGGGCGGAAACACAGAATAAGATTACCAACGGACAGGTGCAATATATGCATCTGCGCGGAGCGGGAAAGCAGTACGGTATCTTGTGGTTCGGTGATGTATCGGTGTTTGATACATGGGGATATAAGAATTACTCCCGAGACGAGAAATACGAGCGTGTGAATAAAGGAGGAAGTTTATCGTTGTTTAAACGCTCTTATTATACACAGTATATGTATAATGCAACGATACTCAGCATGGAGTCGGGATGGTGCGAAGGTCATTTTGCCACTAACAAGGGAGAATTGACTCCTATTGGTAAAATGCATACCGATTGTGCGAACTTTGTAGAGAAGTACGGACAGCCGGGCTGTATGGTTACACAAATCGCTTTACTCAATGATTTCTATTCCGGTTGGATGCCGGCAGACCATATCGCAGGCCGATTTCAGGTTTGGAACGGGATGGATTATGAAGCAGGTGACTTTCTTACGGATGCAATGATAAGTTTATTTTTCCCGAATTATGAACGGAGTGGCTTTTTTCATGATGAAACGGGAGCAATGTGTGCGACTCCTTATGGGGAGAATGCCGATGTTTTACACAGTGATGCACGTGTGGAAGTGATGAAACAGTATCCTGTCATGGTGGCTGCCGGAAACCTTTTCAGTGGTGGAATGGAGTTGGCGGATAAAGTGAAAGAGTATGTTCACAAGGGCGGTACTTTTATAGTTACGGCAGAAAATGCCGCACGTATTTGGCCGGAATGGAAAATCGGTAAAAGTAGAACCGTTCCGGCTGGAGGAATAGTCAGGATAGGAGAAAATGAACTTGTAGAACGGGGGAACTTTGAACTTTATCGGGCTTCTTTGCCCGATGAGGCTCATGTTCTGGCAATGATTGGCGGAGAGCCGGTAGCCGTTAACATTCCCGTTGGGAAGGGGCAAATTATACTTTCGCTTACAGCTTATGGCCTGAATGCTGCTCCCTTGGAATACAACAAGCCACCTACATGGATGCAAGGTGGTTTCAACACTTTTCTAGGCAGGCCATATAGTTTACTGAATCACTTCCGGTCGATAGTGGATGCAGTATTTAAATCTGTACAATTGTTTGAAGTGGGCGAGGGTCTTGGAGTGATAGTGAATTATCTGGAAGAAGGCAAATATCGGCTGGCGATTTATAACAATACACTGGAGAGCCTGCCTTTTTCAATACGGTCGAAGATTGGAAGGATAAAATCAATAGATGAACTTTCGACAGGAGACAAACTGTTTCAGGCTCAAGGATATTGGCCGAATGGGATACGGGGAGATATGAATGGAAAAGATAATGATTCGTATATTTTTGGAGGGGATATACGTTTGTTCGACGTATCCGTTGATGAAGAGAGAGTAGAATTGGCAGAGAAGATACAGCAGGCGAAACCTGTGAGTCACCGGCTGTTGGTATTTGACGATATCTTGTTCACCAAAGAAACAATCAGATATATGCCTACCTTTTTCGATTATTTTAGCGGAATATCCGTTGAGGGCGATAAGTTGTTACAGGCAGACAGCTACGCTTTGAAAGAACAGAATAAGTGGTTCTGCTTGCAGAAATTACAGATTACTGCGGATTTGCGGAAAGGATTTGCTTCAGGACGCTGGACGTTCGACAGTAGTCTGCCACAGTATAAGCAAACCTTGATTGAGCTGAAGGAAATAGCAGATAAACTCTCGCTTCTTTATGGAGAAGATGTACTGTTTATACCGTCAACGCCGATAGGTTTTTCCATTCCCTCTGAATTAGCAGATTTAAATTTTCAACTAGTGAAAAGTCCAGGACAAGGTATGCTCAAGTCAGCTGGCGATGGTTATGAATTGCTTGATACACCGAGTTTGGATTGGGAAACAGTTTATGGACTTCTGAAAAATAAGTTACCTGCCGCACAGCATATATCCGGTGGACAGCAATCGTCTCAACAGCATGTATTGCCCGATAATAGAAATCATATTCTGGCGTTGGACAGATACTCCAAAGGGATTCTTAAAGATATAGATGAAATTGATTGCTTCTATAACGCATTCGGCGGAGTCTGTGTGAGCGCGGAATACTTGGCAAATTATTCATTAGACGCACTTCGTGAAGAGAAGAAGTTACTTGATGAGCGTGGTATATCTATGGTGGTTAGTTTCATAGAAGAGATAAACCATTTCCCGGGCTTGACTTTATGTGATGCCGTTCCCGAATATTATGAGAAAAGCATGGATTATTATAAGAGGATACTGGATAAAATGGGGGAATTACAAATAGGTGTGGCATTATTTACGACGCATGGTCGGGTTGAGAGTGACAAGTATCCTGCGCAAAAGGTATATGTTGGGATGAAAAAGACCTTTCGCTATTTGTCGGAATATGGTGAGAAAAGGGGAGTTCGGTTACTGCTGACTAACACACGGTTCAGGATTGCAGATACAGTAGATAAACAGATAAAAATGATACGCGAGATAGGAGAAAGTAATATCGGGATAGCTTTGAATCTCAACCATCTTTCGGAAAGTGAGTCCGGCTTGTATGTACGGAAATTCCGTAAACAGTTGAGGGAACGATTGGGTGCAGTGATTCTGGGAGGTCCTGTTTCCTATAAACATTCGGAATACTTACCTGTCCCAAATAGTGACAAGTCGGTTCGGGTAGCGAATGATTTGGAGGGGGTATTGTTAATTGATAAGGTTTACCCTCTTGATAGAGAGCGTGTGTATAAGGACTGCCAATATATGGGTTGGATAAAGGAATGAGATAACATCTGTATTTATAATCGGATTTGGATAGAATATTATAATAAGAATTGGATATGAAACAAGAGAAATTAATTCTTCTTTTTTTGCTGTGTTTATTAAGTGATACCCTGTGTGCTAAAGTTCAGACAGACGAACTATGCCGGCAGAGTATCAATTTCAACCGGAATTGGAAGTATATGCAAGGTGATTACACAGGCGCTGAACGGACGGACTATGATGATAGTAGTTGGGAAACAATTGGAATACCTCATTCCTTCAGTATTCCTTATTTTATGTCGAAAGACTTTTATACAGGCTATGGCTGGTACAGGAAGTCTTTTGAATTAACTGCGAAAGATTTGAAACAACAGCTTTTCGTGGAGTTTGACGGAGTATTTCAGGAAGCGGAAGTCTTTGTTAACGGAAAGAAGGCAGGTACACATACCGGTGGTTATACAGGTTTCTATTTTGACATATCTTCAGCAGTCCGCATGGGAAATAATGTGATTGCCGTACGCGTAAATAATATTTGGAAAGCCAATGTAGCGCCCAGGGCGGGTGAACATGTGTTTAGCGGAGGTATATATCGTAATGTCCGGCTGGTGAGAAAGTCGCCTGTACATATTGACTGGTACGGTATATTTGCGACGACACCGGATTTGGCAGCGCATCAAGGCAAATCCTCGGTAGTCAGGGTTTGCACGGATATCTGTAACAAAACGAATAAAACGATGGAATTCAAACTCTTGACGGAAGTAAAAGATGCCGAAGGCCGAATACTTGTTTCTGTGGAGAATGAGGAGAAAGTGGAAGCTAATTCTATGAAGAAGCTTGAACAAATCACTGAAGCGGTCAATCATCCTACCTTATGGCATCCTCGCCATCCTTATCTGTATAAAGTAGTCAGTTCAGTCTATCAGGGGCAAATGTTGATAGACCGAGTAGAAACACCTTTCGGATTTCGTTGGTTTGAGTGGACTGCCGACAAAGGTTTTTTCCTGAACGGAGAACACTTGTTTTTCAAAGGAGTAAATGTACATCAGGATCAGGCAGGCTGGGGAGATGCCGTGACGGAAGCAGCCATGCGGCGAGATATCCTATTGATGAAAGAGGCTGGCTTTGATCTCATTCGTGGTTCGCATTATCCTCATGCGCCTGCTTTTTCGCAAGCTTGCGATGAGGAAGGTATGTTATTCTGGTCGGAAGCGCCTTTTTGGGGAATCGGAGGTTTCAGACCAGATGGTTACTGGGACTCAAGTGCTTATCCGGTGGACAAGAAAGATGCACAAGCATTCGAAGCAAGCGCTTTGCAGCAGTTGGAGGAGATGATACGTATTCATCGTAATCATCCTTCTATCGTGGCGTGGAGCATGTGTAACGAAGCCTTTTTTTCTGCACCGGAGGCGATGAAAGGGGTACGTCGCCTATTAAAGAGAATGGTTGATTTGACTCATCAGCTCGATCCGTCACGTCCCGCAGCCATTGGAGGAGCGCAACGTCCGTTAGGGGATGAGAGAATAGATAAGATAGGTGATATCGGAGGATACAACGGAGATGGAGCAACGCAACCGGATTTTCAGAATCCGGGTATTCCGAATGTGGTATCCGAATATGGCAGTGTGACTGCCGAACGTCCGGGGGAATATAATCCTGGATGGGGCGATTTGCAAATGAACGATGGGTGGAAAGGAACTCCATGGCGCAGCGGGCAAGCGATATGGTGTGGCTTTGATCATGGAAGTATTGCCGGCAGTCAATTGGGAAAGATGGGAATTGTAGACTATTTCCGTATTCCCAAACGCTCCTGGTATTGGTATCGGAACGAATATACCCGGGTGGCACCACCGGAATGGGCGGGAGAAGGCGTTCCTGCGCAACTGCGATTAGAAGCATCTCGCACTGATAATATCCTTACTGACGGCACGGACGATGTGCAATTAATGGTTACGGTCCTGAATGCAGCGGGAAAACCTGTTAGTAATTCCCCTGCAGTAGAACTGAGATTAGTTTCCGGTCCGGGGGAATTTCCAACGGGAAATATGATTCGTTTTGAACCGGACAGTGATATCCGTATCATGGACGGGAAAGCGGCTATTGCTTTTCGCTCCTATTATGCGGGAACCTCTGTACTCGAGGCCACCTCTCCGGGACTGAAACCGGCACGTATAGAGATTGTTTTTCAGGGAAATGAGGCTTATAAAAAAGGGCTGACTCCTGAAGTGAGAGAGCGTTCTTATGTACGTTTTGTAAGAGAGAAGAAGGAGAAAGCGGTACAGGAGTTCGGTCGGAACAATCCTACTTTTTCCAGTAGCCATCACGAAAATCAAGTAGCGGGATTTGCTGCGGACGGTAATTTGCAAACCTATTGGCAGGCATCCAAAGATGATCCCGCTCCTTTTTGGATATTGGATACGGAGAAAGAGCTTGAATTGAAGAATATTCAGGTTCGATTTCCGAAGGAAAGCATCTATCGCTATGTCCTTGAAGTGTCGGGAGATAAAGTACATTGGACAGTCGTGTCAGACAAACAGGCTAATAGGAGAAAAGAGTCGCATATTGCTGTGGATTTTCCTGATGCCGGGGTTCGTGCACGCTTTGTACGTATCCGGTTTGTGAAGAAGTCACCGGCAGTTATTGCAGAGGTTACAGTAAGGGGAATTGTATGCGAATAAAATAAAATTGTTATAGTAATCGTTATATAGCTTATGTTATTGAGAAGAAATTTTATCAAGAGTATTTGTGTGCTTTTGCTTTTTGCCGGGCCGGTTGCGGGTGTTGAACAAAAGACAGAAACCGTTCCCATGCGACTATGGTATGACCGTCCCGCAACGAACTGGATGACCTCTGCCTTGCCTATTGGTAATGGAGAATTGGGAGCTTTGTTCTTTGGTGGTGTAGAGTCCGAGCAGATACTCTTTAACGAAAAGACTTTGTGGACAGGAAGTACTACCACCCGTGGGGCTTATCAGAAATTTGGTGATGTATGGATTCATTTTGATGGGCAGGAAGATGTCCGGGAATATCGTCGCGAACTTTCTTTGGATGAAGCTATAGGCAAAGTGAGTTATACGTCGGCTGGAACGCATTATTTACGGGAGTATTTCGCCAGTCGTCCCGATGAGGTAATTGTGCTCAGACTAAGTACACCGAAAGCCGAGAAGAAACTTAATTTTTCCGTCAGCCTTGCCGACGGACGTCCGGGCACCCGGCAAGAAGTCACCAAAGATGGTATCCTGTTCCGTAGAAAACTGGATTTATTATCTTATGAAGCTCAATTAAAGGTCATTAATGAAGGCGGCACATTGGTGGCGGATAGCAATAAACTATGTGTGAATGCAGCCAATTCCGTCCTTATTCTATTGACAGCAGCGACCAATTATGATTTATCTTCTGCTACCTATGTGGGAGAAACTTCCGGACAACTGCATAAGCGCCTGACAGACCGGCTCGCACGGGCATCTGCAAAAGGTTATGATCAGCTGAAATCCACTCACCTGAATGATTATCAATCTCTTTTCAACCGCGTCCGGTTTGATTTAAAGACAGCAGCAAAGACAGGGGGAAAAATAGGAATGAAAACAGAAATCCCCTCTGTTCCCACGAATGAACTGGTACGCCTGCATAAAGAAGCTCTTTATTTGGATATGTTGTATTTTCAATATGGACGATACCTGATGATCGCTTCGTCTCGTGGAATGAATTTGCCGAATAATCTACAAGGGATATGGAATGGAGATAATGCTCCGCCCTGGGAATGTGATATTCATAGCAACATCAATATACAGATGAATTATTGGCCTGCTGAGGTCTGTAATCTTTCCGAATGTCACGAACCTTTCATCCGGTATATTGCCACTGAAGCTCTTCGCCCGGGTGGTAGCTGGCAACAATTAGCACGAAGTGAAGGACTCAGAGGATGGACTGTAAACACACAAAACAATATATTCGGCTACACGGATTGGAATATCAACCGTCCTGCGAATGCGTGGTACTGCATGCATCTGTGGAAGCATTATGCTTACACACAAGATATCAACTATCTGCGTTCTGTGGCCTATCCGGTCATGCGCAGTACCTGTGAATATTGGTTTGACAGGCTTCAATTAACGGCTGACGGCGTACTGCTTGCTCCGGCAGAGTGGTCGCCTGAACATGGACCTTGGGAAGATGGAGTGGCATATGCCCAACAACTAGTTTGGCAACTTTTCAGCGAAACCATGCAGGCTGTACGTGTCCTGCGAGGAGCAGGCATTCCGTTGGATGCAGATTTTGTAAGGAAGCTGTCGGAGAAGTTGAAACGCTTGGACAATGGTGTCACACTAGGTGCCTGGGGGCAAATACGTGAGTGGCGGGAAGATAGTCAGAAACTTGATACCTTGGGAAATCCCCATCGGCATCTCTCCCAATTGATAGCTCTTTATCCGGGTAATCAGATATCTTACTATAAAGACGCAAAATATGCAGATGCGGCAAAAAGAACGTTAGAATCACGTGGAGACTTGGGGACGGGGTGGAGCCGTGCTTGGAAAATCGCTGCCTGGGCACGCTTGCAGGATGGCGAACATGCTTACCGTTTGCTAAAATCTGCTCTTGACTTTTCTACACTTACAGTTATTAGCATGGATAACGACCAAGGCGGAGTTTATGAAAATCTTTTTGATTCGCATCCACCTTTCCAAATCGACGGTAATTTCGGAGCTACGGCAGGCATTGCCGAAATGTTACTGCAAAGTCATCAGGGATTTATCCACCTGTTGCCTGCCTTACCTTCTGTTTGGGCAAATGGCAGTGTGACGGGATTACGTGCGGAAGGAGACTTTACCTTTACAATGGAATGGAATGCCGGACGGCTAACACAATGTGCCGTTACTTCCGGTCATGGTGGAGAATGTCGGATATATTGCCCTGCTGCCCGTTGGTTGAAAGTCAAAAATAGCAAGGGAGAAAAAATTACGGTTTCTTCTATTGATAAAGATGTAATCTCCTTTTCTACTGTAAAAGGGGAGACTTATAACTTTTCCATATTGAAATAATAGTCTCTGCTACCCTCTTTGTTTCACCAGGCTTTGGAACAAAGAGGGTAGCAGAGACTATTTTCGTTTGTAGTAAACTACAACATAGGTTGTAATTGCTTTCTTTGTATCCAAATTGGGCAAGTTAAAAATCAACTCAAATTAAAAAAAATTTGCTCTTGATTCACTTCCATGATTAGTTTTTATGATTAATTGTCATGGTTGTTTTTTAGGGTTAAAATTACTCTTTTCTCAAATAGAATACTGATATCCAGTGCCCTTCATAAAACTTCTGACTAATTTTGCCTCTTTCGAATAAAAACAATATATTTGCCAGTAGTAATACCTTAAAAAACGAATTAGTGAGAAAAGTAATCCTTTTATTTCTGCTTTTTTTAAGCGTAGACACCGTCCGTACACAAGGACAGAACATCACTTTCAGCCATTTGACCACTGATGATGGACTTTCTCAGTTTTCTGTCAACAGCATGTATATTGATGAACAGGGAATTATATGGATCGGTACGCGCGAGGGACTAAACCGGTATAACGGTAATGATATCAAGAGTTTCAAACTTAAAAAGAACGACCCGAACAGTCTGTTCAGTAATACCGTACTACGCATCACCGGAAATAGAAATGGTAAAGTGTACCTGCTCTGTACCGATGGTGTGGCGGAATTCGATCTGGCGACTCAAAGGTTTAAAACATTGTTGCAAGGGAATGTAGACGCTATTTATTTTAATGAGAAGTTATATATCGGAAAGAGGGAGGAAGTCTTTGTATACAATGAAAGTACGGGCAACTTCGATCTTTTCTATCATCTCGCGGGAAAAAACATCACTCTATCCTGCCTGCACCTGGATAAAAACAAAAATCTGTGGTTGGGGACTACCAGCAATGGCATATACTGCCTGTCGGAAGATAAAAACCTTTCCCGGCCTGTCACAAAAGGCAATATAACCAGTATCTATGAGGATTCTTCCAACGAACTGTGGATAGGGAGTTGGGAAGAAGGACTTTACCGTGTAAAAACAGACGGCAGCATTGAAAACCTTCGCCATAATCCGATGAATACGAACAGTCTATGCTCCAATTTTGTCAGAAGTTGCTGCGAAGATAACTCCGGGGATTTATGGATAGGAACATTCAACGGACTGAACCGATATGACAGAGAAACAGGTCAGTTTCACCTTTACACCGCCAATGGAAACAGTCCCGACGGGCTTACCCATTCTTCTATCTGGTGCATCGTAAAAGACGGGCAGGGAACAATCTGGCTGGGAACTTACTTCGGCGGAGTGAATTACTTCAATCCTGAATATGAAATCTATACCCGCTATAAAGTGGGAGACACGGAGAAAGCAGGTTTGAGCAGCCCGATTGTAGGCAGAATGACGGAGGACAAGGACGGTAATTTATGGATTTGTACCGAAGGTGGTGGTGTAAACGTATACGACCGGATCAATAATACATACCGTTGGTATCGCCATGAGGAAGGGAGAAACAGTATTTCGCACAATAATGTAAAAGCCATCTATTACGACCGTACTAACGAGATCATGTGGATAGGTACCCATTTGGGAGGATTAAACAAGCTCGACCTGCGTACCAACCGTTTTACAGTCTACCGGATGAAGGCGGGAGATCCGACCTCGTTACCCTCGGATATTGTTCGCGATATTATACCATATAAGGATAAGCTGGTAGTTGCCACACAGAAAGGTGTCTGCCTGTTCAGTCCGGCAACAGGTAGTTGTGAGCAGCTTTTTCAAGAAACAAAAGAAGGAAGAGGAATTGACATGGTGGCCAGCCTTTGTATAGACAATGACGGTACCCTATGGGTTGCCGCCACCGGAGAGGGTGTTTACTCTTATCGGTTCGACACTGGCAAGCTGACCAATTATCCGCATAACCCTGCCAATCCGAACAGTCTCAGCAACAACAACATTAACAACATTATGCAGGATAGTAACGGCAACCTGTGGTTCTCCACTTCCGGCAGCGGGCTTGACCGTTACCGCAAGGAAAGCAACGACTTTGAGAATTTCGACGTACAGAAAGACGGGCTATCCAGCGATTGTATCTACGAAGTATTCGAGTCATCCATACAGAAAGGAGACCTGCTGCTGATTACGAATCAGGGATTCTCCCAGTTTGACTACCCACAGAAGAAGTTCTACAACTACGGTACCGAGAACGGATTCCCGCTGACTGCCGTCAACGAGAACGCATTGTTCGTGACACATGACGGAGAAGTATTCCTCGGCGGTATCCAGGGAATGATCTCTTTCTGGGAAAAGAAACTGCACTTTACCCCCAAGTCTTACAGCATCATCCTTTCCCGTCTGCTGGTCAACGGAAAGGAAATCACCGCCGGAGACGACACCAGCATTCTGGACCAGTCCATCGCCTATACATCGGAAATCAGTCTGAAAGCCGACCAGTCCATGTTTAGCATAGAATATGCCACTTCCAACTTCATCCCTGCCAACAGGAATGAAATCGTTTACCGCCTCGAAGGCTTCTCTGACGAATGGAATCATACTGACCGCAAACAGACGCTTATCACTTATACCAACCTGAACCCGGGCAAATATACGCTCGTCATCAAATCGGACGGAGACGGCATCGA
>ENA-ORTH01001972-ORTH01001972.1-human-gut-metagenome-genome-assembly--contig:-NODE-1972-length-18166-cov-2.816355_pt1 | contig 18166 bp, 16 predicted proteins | sample MGYA00241914_ERZ509192 | MGnify/ENA primary metagenome ERZ509192 (study PRJEB26280, sample SAMEA2338826) | human gut metagenome | biome: human gut; feature: human-associated habitat; material: faeces... | reverse complement strand
GGATTTGCGCACTGACGCATTGCGGAATCACCACCCGAGGATGCCGCAATACTCAACAGCCTCTGGCCCGTGGCCATCGCGATCTGTTCGGCAGCCGACCAGCTGTTCAGCTCCCATAAGGGCAGCGTGTTGCGAAGATTGCCGAGCAGCCCCACGAGCCTGTCCATATTGTCGTCGCAGTCTTTGATCCCGCGCGCCAAGGCGATCTCCAGCAGCATGGGGAGGTCGGCGTTTTTCTGGACGACGGCCATGGTTATGTGCTCGACCGTGGACTCTGCGAAGAAGTGGTCGGGCTCGCCGTCGGGGATGCGCTCGTATTCTTGCAAAGGCTGGGCTTGCCTAACTCGATGAATAGAGGACAGCCTCAAGGTTGGATAGCGTTTTGGCGCGTAAAGTCTTCCTTGACATTAGTATCCTATAAGATACAATAAAGGGGTGAGCAACGGTGAGGATTGTCAAATCTCCGCGTTATGAGAAATGGGCGTCTTCTCTCAGGGATCGCAATGTGATCGCGCGTATCAATGCGCGGATCCTTCAGATCAAGCACTATGGGGCATTGACGGGGGATTGGAAAGCGGTAGGCGATGGAGTATTCGAGTTGAGATTTCATTTCGGAGCTGGATATCGCGTCTATATCGCCCTTGAAGGCGCAGCCCTCCTCCTGCTGCTCGCTGGAGGCACGAAGTCGTCTCAAACGAAGGACATTAAACTCGCCAAGGAGATCTACGAGTCATGGAGGCGTGACCATGAATAGCGAATGGACAGAATGGGGCCCATCGTTGGATGTCAATTCCAGCGAGGACGTTGCTGCGTTTCTCAATGCCGTCCTAGAGCTGGGGGATCCAGGGATTCTGCCAGATGCGCTCGGCGTTATCGCCCGATCGCGCGGTATGAAGGCTATCGCCGAGGAAACGGGCCTCGGGCGCGAGAGCCTCTATAAATCGCTGAGTAAATCGGGCAATCCGCGCTTCAGCACTGTTGTTAATGTGCTTGATTGCCTTGGATTCAGGCTTCAGGTCGTGCCTGCTGCTTAGGGCAATCGTCGAAGGGGAGGCAGTTGTTTTTGCCAGCTGCCGCTTGTTGTAGGCGGCGTATAGTCCCTGCAATTCGGAGAGGTCGGAGACTGGCGTTCTCACCCTGCGGTCGAACAATCGCGTATGGGTACTGTGATGGCGGCGAAGCAATGGTAGAATAGAGGCTCGCTGATTATCGGTTGCGAGAAACGAGGATCGTGGGCACGCTCTCGGAGATACTCAAGGAACAGTGGCAATGGCGCAAGCAAATCTTGAGCCTGGGACTGTTCGATCTGAAGAAAACGTCGGCGGGCGCGGTGCTTGGCCCCCTGTGGTTCTTCGCGAAGCCGGCGGTGTACATTCTGGTGTTCTGGTTCGCCTTAGGCGTCGGCCTGAAGAGCGCGGATCAGACGGGGTCGGACGTGCCGTACATCCTGTGGCTTGTGGGCGGCCTTATCCCATGGTTCTACATGCAGGACATGCTGGGCACGGGTATAAACGTGTTTAGCCGCTATTCGTATTTGGTAACGAAGATCAAGTTCCCCTTGGCCGGCATCCCGACCATCTACGGCATATCGAACTTCATCATCCAGATCGGTCTGGTTATTGCCCTGCTCGTCATTCATTTCATCTGCGGGCAGCCGCTCGATCTGTACCTGCTACAACTGCCCGTGGCCATGGTGCTTATGTTTGTCTTTTTCGACATGTTTTCGCTTATGACGAGTCTGCTCTCCGCCATCAGCAAGGATTTCATGAACCTGATGAAGACGCTCTCCACGCCGTTGTTCTGGCTCTCAGGTATCATCTTCAACGTGTTTAACCTGGGGATTCCCGCCATCGAGCTCATTCTCATGTTCAATCCCATCACGTTCATCGTCACGATGTATCGGTGCGCCGTATACGACAAGATGTGGATATGGGAAAAGCCCGAGGCCGTCGTCGGCTTTATCATCGTATTCGCCATCACGCTGATGGCCACCCTGGTGATTTATCGCCGCACCCATGAGGAGGTGGCCGATGTCCTCTAAGGCCGACGCGCCCATCGCCGTCAAATTCGATCACGTTACGAAGACCTACAAACTGTACGAGAACGACCGGCAGCGCTTCCTCAGCGTGTTCAGCAGCCGCGACAAGCGCAAGCTTATCACCAAGGTGAACGCCAGCAACGATTTGTCCTTCGAGATAAAGAAGGGTGAAGCGGTGGCATTCCTGGGGCACAACGGTGCGGGAAAGTCGACGGCGTTGAAGATGATCACGGGCGTGACGTTCCCCACGAAGGGCACCGTGACGGTGAACGGCGCTGTGAGCGCTCTGCTGGAGCTGACGGCCGGGTTCGACAACCAGCTGACGGGGCGCGAGAACATTTACCTGCGCGGTCATGCCCTGGGTTTGGACAACGAGCAGATCGCCACCCTAGAGCCCAAGGTGATCGACTTCGCCGACCTGGGCGTGTATATTGATCAGCCCGTGCGCACGTACTCGTCCGGCATGAAGGCCCGTCTCGGCTTTGCCTTCGCTGTATCCAGCGATCCGGAGATCCTCGTCGTAGATGAGGCGCTCTCGGTGGGGGACAAGCAGTTTCAGCAGAAGTGCTTTGCCCGCGTCCGCGAAATCATGGAGGACGAGGACGTGACCGTCATCTTCGTGACTCATGCCTCTGCTGCGGCCCAGGAGTTCTGCACGCGTGGCATCGTGCTGGAGAAGGGCGCGATGCAGTTCGATGGTCCCATTCAGGAGGCCATTGATTTCTACGAGAATCACGGATAGATGCGGACGTTCTTGACGGGGTGCGCTGAGAATCGCTTTCTGCGGACTGTTGCATAGTCGATGATGGTTTCGCAGATCGTTTCAGTGCAGGACGCATCTTCCGGCAGCGCGACATTGGCGTTTTCGAAAGTGCGATAGGCAGCTGCGTCGAACTCTTTGTTCTCGATGGCTTTCACGATTGCGTTTGGGTCGCCCGTGAACAGGGCGGGGACGTCGTTTTCGAAATCGATGGTGAGGCCGCGTTTCTCGCGGTAGGTGTCCCAGTCGTAGGCGTACAGGTAGACGGGGATGTTCAGCAGGCCGGCCTCGTAGATGACGGTGGAGTAGTCGCTGATAATGGCGTCGGCCGCGAACAGGGCATCGAATTGGCCACCGGGAATGGTGATGACGCGCGGGTCGTCGATGACCTGCTTGCTCACGGGATGCGGCTTGTAGACGAAGTTGAAGCGGTCGAAGTCGACGGCATCGATGAGCGCGGCAGCGGCCTCGGCTTCGTTGGCGGGCGGCTGCTTGCGGAAGGTGGGGCAGTAGACGATGGTCTTGCGCCCGCGCAGCTGCGGGTAGGCGGTAAGGATGACCTCTCGCTGGCGGGCGCGGTGCTGCTCGTCCAGCAGGAGGTCGACCCGGGGGAGGGGCGCTTCGAAGAGCGTGTCCTTGTCGGCGTTGAACGCGGCGGCGAACTCGTCGGCGAAACTTAAGGACGAAGTGGCGATGGCGTCGTAGCCCTCGTGCATGTGCATCAGGCGCGCCGTCGCCTCGGAATGCCCCTCGTCGGTGCCGAAAGCGGTGTAGCCGAACCGCTTCATGTTGCCCAGGGAGTGCCAAATCTGGACGACGGGCACACGGATGCGGTCGTGCAGAAGGCCGACGACGATGCAGTAGGAGTCCAGCACCACGGCGCGGCTCGTCGCGATGTAGTAGACCTGGCGGATCATCTCGACGAGATAGATCGCCGGACTGCGCAGCTGCTTGGCGAGGATCACCGCGTCCCACGGCGGATCGCGCTGCTCGCAATAGTCCTTGATGAGCTGAAAGTCGACTGGTGCGCTGTCGCTCTGCCGACTTATGCATACGATGCGTTGGCGCTGCGGCAGCAACCGGCAGAGCGCATAGAGCGCTGCCAGAAAAAAAGTTGCTATGCCGATGGCGATCTTGCGCATGGGTGCTCTCTGGGGTAATCGAATGCCGGTCAGTTTCTTGTGTTCGATATTGTAACGCACGACTCGCTGTCATTTAACAAACGTGCTGTTATGCGGTTTCATGTCTTGTTACCTCCCCTGCTAAACTGTATCAATGATACAGTTTAGCAGGGGAGGGTGATTATAGGTATTCGAATAGATCCAGATGGGTGGCCGCAAGATGGCTCTCAGGATGGCTGAATCCTCGGTCCCTTTGTGGATTAGGAGGCTGTCATGACGGGATATGCTTACTGCCCCCATTGCGATGATGGGGTTGAATTCTGCACGTTGGAGCTTATGGCCCAGACGGAGCTAGACGGTGTGATTTATTCGTACCCTGCAAAGCAGGCCGTATGCAAAACATGCGGAAGCTATGCTAGTTACGCACCCTATCAGAAAGAAATGGGAGAAGCGTTTAGCGACGCGGTACGCACGGCACAAGGCGTGGTGTCGCTTGAAAAAGTGCGCGATATGCCGAAGCGCTATCACATAGGGAAAAGACCTCTTTCATTGCTTTTGGGCTGAGGCGAAATTACCTATTCGAGATTTGTGGAGGGGGCGGTGCCCACTCCGGAGTATTCTCAAGCAATCGAGAGGTTATACGAAAATCCTCTAAAATATCGGAATCTATTAAAAGCAAATCAGCATCGCATTACCGGTACGGCGTACCGCAAATCTTTGAAAGCAGTGAATGCTGTGCTGGAGAAGGATTATCCAGATACTGTAAGGTTATATGAGCTAGCTGAGCGGTTCTTTGCTTTGGCTGATGATGATCTGACGAACAAGGCGATGCAAAAGCTTGTTTACTATGCTCAGGGATTCAGCGCTGTGCTGCTTGGCCATCCAATAGTGACGCAGGAGCCGAAAGCATGGGCGGCTGGTCCCGTTTACGGGCAACTTTGGCATGAGCTGAAGGAAGATCCCGGCTTCTGCTCAAGATGCTCCGAAGATGATTCCCCGTTTTCGAGAGAAGAGGAGCAATTGATTGAGGCGGTGAGTTCTGCATTTCGCTTGTATAGCGGCACAATGCTTTCCGAAATGACCCATCGCGAGGATCCGTGGCTAAAGGCAAGAGAGCGCGCTGGTGCCGTGGATGGAGAAGCATGCAAAGAACCCATCCTTATGGAGGACATCGAAGCCTATTTCTCTGGAGTTGTCGAGAAATTGGATATAAGTATTCCTGAGGATATAAGAAAATATCCGGAGATGGCGATGGAAAAGTGGAGGCCGGTTCTCTAATTCTTGTTGTGTTGCATCGCCTATTGGGATGGGTCTTAGCAGGTGCCTTTTGCGAACGTAGCCAAAGACCCCTGCGATACTTTATGTTAAACTTTTAATGAGCATATTGTCTGACGTCAAGTTAAATGGAGAAGATTGTAATGGTACGACGATTACGTATCAACAAATACAAAAAACTATCTGATATTGATATAACATTTTCGCCGAATGTGAATGCTATCTCAGGGATTAACGGTACGTGTAAAACAACACTGCTTCACATAATTAGCAACGCCTATCAGGCCGTGGATGCGAAGGATGAACGTTTGTCGAATGGATCCGTCCTTCGTTTAATTAACCGTTTGAACGCACAAGTCAATACTAAGATTGAGCGCTTAGCAAAAGGGGATAAAGCATATAACGACCCTGCGCCAGGATACAGAGATGGCAACTTGTTTCAAGTTGAGTATGATGACGAGTCGACACTTGCGTTTCGAAAGCATAATTCGAGAATCGCAAATCGATATTCGGTTAAGCCGTATTATAAGAGGGGGAGTGGGGACAAGCTTCCTTCTTGTCCTGTGGTGTATTTGAGCTTGTCTCGCTTGCTTCCTTGGGGAGAGTATCAAGACGATGACTCCGTGAAGAAGCCTTCGGTTAAGGTTCCTCCGAGTTTTGATAGAGATCTGACCGTTTTGTACAAGGAAATAACTGGGATTTCTGCCAAATCTTTCGTTCCCCAGAAAATGGGGCATGTAAAAAACCGGCAAGAATTCGAAACTGATAGCGAGGGTGTTGACTCGAACACTATCTCAAGCGGTGAAGACAATGTCGCCATAATGCTGATGGCCTTACTGTCGCTCAGAGCATATTACGAAGCTCTGACGGAGGAGGCGCAGACGAAAGAAGTGTGCAGCGTTTTGCTCATCGATGAGTTTGATGCTACGCTGCACCCATCAATGCAGTATAAAATGCTAAGTATATTACAAGACTTTTCGACTAAGTATCATATACAGGTTATATTTACTACCCATAGCATTGCGTTACTTAACGAGATGCTGAAAAAGAAGCTTAACGTTGTTTATTTAAAGAAGGACTGCGATATTATCAAGAAAATGGAGGAGCCAGATCCCGTCAAAATTGAAATGTATCTCAAGAACAAAGTACGCAGAAGCCTGGTTTCCGACAACGTCATCCCTGTGTTTAGCGAAGACGAGGAGGCGCGAGAATTCTTCAATATTGCCCTCGATTTTCTCCAGGGGCAGGCTGCTGGTTTTGCCGACGTTAGGCGTGACACTCATTTGGTAGAAGCGAATTTTGGCGCGGAGGTTCTCGTCTCTCTCTTTAAAGATAAAATAATCAGGCAGTCTTCGATGTCAGCAATTTGCCTGCTTGATGGTGATCACTGTTCTGATCTGTCTAATAATGTAATTGCGCTGCCAGGAGGCGCATCTCCTGAGTGGGTTGCGTTTGAATATGTGTGCAAGCTGTCTGAGGATGGCGCACATCCTTTCTGGGACGATTCGCAGTTGGAATACGAGGGTTTTACGTGGGAATGGTTTATGTGTCATTTGAAGCCCGAGATAGATAAGCTCGCTGAGTCGGAAAAAAGTGAGAGAGTAAAAGCCAAAAAACTATATAACGATCATTCAGCCTTTTTCAGATATGTTATGAAAATGTGGTTGAGTGATTCAGCTAATTGGGCTTCTATGCATAAATTTGCTGACGAACTAGGCAAATTGTATAGAAAGACGGCAAACTATCATAATATATTTATATCAAAGGATATTTTGTTTGATTTTAGCCAGAATGAGCTAGATGGCTCTTTGCAAATATAAATGAGGTGATACGATGCCTGCGACATACACTCCCGTAAGATATCCGGGTGGTAAAAGCAAGATCTATCCAGAATTCCGGGCAATTCTGGAGAGGAATGGCTTGATTGGGGCTTCTTATGCGGAAGTATTTGCAGGTGGTGCTGGGCTTGCGATAAAGCTTCTTCTCAGGAGCGATGTCTCGTCGATTGTCATAAATGATTATGATAGAGCTGTTTTCTGTATGTGGGATGCTATTGTCAATAATAGTGACGAGATGTGCAGTTTCGTAAATGACGTAGATCTAGATGTGAAAACTTGGAAAAAACAACGAGAAATTTATCGTAAAAGAGAGACGGCTGACCCTTTAGAGCTAGCTAAGGCCACTTTTTACCTGAACAGGACGAATGTTTCCGGAATTCTCGGTGGAGGCTTGATTGGCGGTCTGGATCAAAAGGGCGCATATAAAATGGGCGCACGATTTACTCGTGATACCTTGATTAAAAAAATTGAGAATATAGCCGATCGAAAGGATGATATCGAAGTGTCTCAGCTTGATGCGGAGGTGTTTATAGATCGGTATCTTCAAAATAAAGGACTATTTGCGTATCTTGACCCTCCCTATGTTCAAAAGGGCCCAGGTCTTTACAGAGACTCGTTTGATGAAGCCAAACATAGGTCATTAGCGAAAAAGCTTGGGAATTGTAAGAGCAAATGGGTTGTCACTTACGACAAAGATATCTTGATCGATAGCATTTACGATCAGTATGAGTCTACAAGTATCGATATCGCCTACACAGCAAATGCTAGGACGGTGGGAAAAGAAAAAATTATATTGGGTCCTGGCTTAAGTTGGCCCGAAACGCTGGTCAGAAATTAGCGAATTGTGAAAACGGTTAGCGGTTAGCGGCTGTTTGTCGACCAAGTAGCCTGGATGACGGCTCCGACTAGCTTGGACGCCTTGAGTATATCGCCAGGAGACGCCGGCAATGAGCCATGGGCCCATTTCCCTAAAATCGCTTCAAGGTTATACTCCCCGTTAAGCCATTCTGCGGTTAATGCCATCTCATTATTATCTGCTATCAACAGCTGTGTCGAGAGCGCAGGTTTAGCAACTCTTTTTAAGAAGGTTTTGTAGGCGTCGTCTTTTTGTACTAATGGGTCTCCGCCTGAAAAGTAGTATTCGCGGGCAGTAATGTCGAGCAATAGTCGAAGACCCATGGCGATAATAGGCAATAGATGCTCTCGATCGGCGGGCTTTTTCCTGTAAAACCCGTGAATGTCTTCTAGAGCCCGATAAAGTTGATTCGAAGTCCTTCCTTTCGGGTAGAGCTTTCCCCCGAAAAGAGGTTCGGTGGTCGTCTTATTTAGCCGTGGTCTACGTTTTGGTGCGGGTGTTGGATCAGTAGGTTGACTCTTTTCTTCCCGAGTGGCTCTTTCCGTGAGGTCATAAACTATTTTATCCTGACTGAACTTTTGCAGAGAGGAATATCGCTCGGAGTCTATTTCAATGAGGGCGCTTTTGACATCACCCGCATTGTGCCTATGGCTCGTCTTGCCTTGCTCGCGAGCAGTAGCGAGGTCGGAAAGTATATTTCTTGCTAATTCGGGGGTATGATTGGTTATCAGGTGTCCATCCCTCAGATCAAAACCGATCATGTTTAAATTGGCTTTGGTGAGGAGTCTTGTCCGAGCATACTCTTCGTTAAGTTTGGTGGCAGAGATCGAACCGGGGAGAGCCTCTTCAACGATCGCAAGAGTGCCTTTGGGTTGGCCCTTGTGATAATGGAGGAACCATTCATATTGCAGCATTCCCCATTTTCCTGCGCCTCGATGATCTTTCTCGACAATATCAAGTGCAGTTTCCTGATCGCAGATGCAGCAGGGCAGTTCATCCAATGTAAGAAGAGAGTCTGGAGGTTCCGCCAGTTTCAGTTGGCCTGTTGCAAGGGCAAATAGCTCGTCATCTTGTATACATTTTAGCATAGCAATACGACGATTTCCGTCATAGACAACATATTTATCATTTATAATGACAACTACTGGTAACTTGTTCTGGTGATACTCGCTACCGAAGTCGGACAAGAGCTTGTCTAAATGCCAGTTATTCGATTTGTCTTCTATCGCCCTTCTGATTATCTCGCCATCGCTCATGTTTTCGGAGATGGGATCACGGGGATTCTCCGTCCAAAGGTGAAGCTCTGATAATGGCAGATAACGAACACTTTGCATTTCTCCTCCGATGATGCGATGGATACCAATTTGTGTGCAGTTTTAGCATACTAGAAGAAACTTTAAATGATATTATTGATAATTACATCATACCATAGGTACGACTGAGCGTGCTGCTCCGATGGAGAATTCGTCGCATCGCCAAGCGTCGTGTGGTTGCGCTTGATGTCCAGGATCTCTCTGTCGGAGAATGTATAGTGCAACCCTTTTGGGGACGGGCGGTGACTCTGGCGATGAGGATGGCCGCAACGGCGGCCGATGAGCCGGGGCAAATGAAGAAGATCCCCCAATCTCTTATCGACCAAGAAGCGAGATAGAGAGGAATTCCCGATGGGCAATTCTGTGGCATTCGCGGCCTTTTCGTCGGGTAAGGTGCGCTGTGCTGCTTCTGTCGATTCTGGAATGGTTGGAGCGAGCTGGTAAGATATTGAGAGGTGCGACCCTATCAAAGTTACGTCGTCTAACTTAAAGAATGAAAACTTCTACGATGCGGGATGTTGTGCTATTGTGATAATTACAAGGCAAAAGTAGGTAGAAAAGTTCGATATCGGAGTTTTCCGATAGCGCTCGCCGTCAAGGATGAGCTTGGAGCTATAAGTGAGAGACAGGCCCGCGGGGCAATCCGCGTCAATCGCCGGCGCGCCGTCAATCGCCGCGGATTGTCCCGTGGGTGCTCCGCAAGCGTCGCTGTGTACCTGCTTTTGCCTTGGCTTTTTCGAAGGGATGCTTGGTGGACAACTTGTTGCTAAAACCGCACGTTATCGACGTTCTTCGTCGGCATTTGCGTAGGAATCGCAGGTATGGAGAGCAGCCTATCTTCATTTTCTCATGTGGCGGCAAAGAGGAGGACCACCCCGCTCGCGGCATACTCAAGCAATATGTTGAGAAGAATCAAGGAATTCTATTCCGCAACATTTTCCTTCTTCGCGCGGAAGACATTGCCAACGAGCCCCAAATGGCAGAATTTGACCTGCTTACCCAAGAGGCTATTGTTTCGGATATCGCAGATTGGCTTATTATATTTGCGGAAAGCGTCGGTTCGTTTTGCGAGTTGGGGGCTTTTGCTGCAATGCCTCATTCAGCGGCGATAGCATCGGTCGTTGTTGATAGGAAGTACGAAGGCGGAGACAGCTTTCTATTGAAGGGTTCTGCGCGCGTGATTGCCGATTGCGGCGCGCCTTTTTCGAAAGTGTATTACTCCGATTTGAATTGTCCGCTGGCAAACGAGCGTTTTACGCGCAAGCTCAACGATGTGCGAACTCAAGTAAAGCTTAGCGAAGAGTTTCCGTCCAACAAAGGTCGCAAGATGATTAATCGGGAACAATCAGAGGTATTGGTAGGCTCTTTCGCTTTAGAAGCGTTGGATCTCATAGATATTCTGGGGCCGCTTGATGAGCAAACGCTAGTGGCTCTGTATTGCAAGATAAAAGGGTTTACGAAGAGAGGCTTCAGGCTTGTTTCGCGCACTATGAGGGATATGAGGCCAGAAGACGAGGCGCGTGTGGAGGTTGGCCAAGTTCTGGCCATGATGCATGCAACGAATTTGATCGGGGCTATACCTGAAAGTGATGAGGGACCAGTTTCCTACTATTCTAAAGTGAATCTGGATGGCTATTTTATGTTTCGCCAGACCGACGGCTCAGACTTCAACGATATGAGAGCTAGGGTGCTACTAAGTAGAAGGGGAAGAGGCCGACGTCATGACGAAAACCTCTATCAGCGCTTTAATTCAGAGTGACCTAGGGCTTGAAACGGGCTACATTGAGTCACTTGCCGAGAGGGCATCAGCTTTATATTCGCGGATCAAGCTCAAGGGCCGTCGGATAGACGCGCCTTCACCGGAGCTTAAGCTGGTCCAATGTTGGATTAGCGATTTTTTACATAGCGCTGATGGCGACTTGCCCAGCTTTGTGGCGGCATACGAGCCTTCCTGCAGCGTAATTAGGAATGCATCAATGCATGCAGATCATGCACATATCGCGCGATTGGATATTAGCGACTTCTTTCACTCGTGCAAGCATGCTATGGTAGAAACCGTTTTTCGAGGAATTAGATTCCAGCCACTGCCCGATGGGGAATGGCTGAAGCTAGAGGAAGCGGACGTGACGCTTTTGGCGCGTCTTTCGTGCTATAAGGGCGCGCTTAGTGTTGGGTCGCCTTGCTCGCCGGCACTGGCGAATCGGATTATGCTTCCCTTTGATCGAGACATCGAAGCTAACATCCCCTCTTCTTGTCGATATTCTCGTTATTCTGACGACATGGTGTTTTCTTCTAATTGCTGGATTGATATTGCCGCCCTTGAATCTACGGTCGATGAGATTTTGTCGACCTCTGGCTTTCGGTTGAACAGGCGAAAAACAAGATGTTCGGGCAAAGGAGATCGAAGGCGAGTTACTGGTGTGTTTGTGACTCCGGAAGGCGAACTCTCGATTGGCTCAAAACGCAAGCATGAGATCAAGCGTCTTTTGTATGATTACTTGACAAAAGGTCAAGGAGATGCAGATGTGATACTCGGTCTTATCCAGTTTGCCATCCAAGTTGAGCCAAAATGGGCCTCTGTGTTGCTCGCCAAATACGCGAAATATGGTGAGGCTAGGCAGTATGGCGTTATAGGTGCGCTTAGGAATGCGTCTGAGTAACGGGAGTATTCTCGGGACGCGTGCCATGGCTCTCCCGAACGGGTTCCTGTTTTTCGACTGTGGCTTTAGAGTATGTTGAATAATTTGCGCGAAATATATTGCCACAATCATCCGACCTGGTGTTGTCGGTGCGATGATAGCTCAAGTGTCGATGGAGGAGTGATCTTTTGAAAATTGAGTATAAGAGAGCAGAGTACAATCTGCCCATCGTTTGTTTATTGAAATATTTCTGGCTAAGGCTCTGGTTTTACTGGAGGCGGTTGCTACGGTGCTTGAGGCGATGCGCAAGTAATATGATGTACTGGATGCTGCTCCTCGTTCCTTTCGCTTTAGTGAGTTTCGCAGTGCTTGTTCTCCTCTGTCACTCTTCGATTCTATCGGTTGAAGATGCAGTTTCGGTTGCCGTTTCCGCCTTTTTGGGATCGTACCTGCTGCTTGTAATTAAGGATCTCTGGGACACGGAGGCAACTAGGCACAGAATGCTTGTGGAGCAATATAATCTGTATTATGGTTCTGTGCATGAGGCTACGACTTTGTTGCGAAAGCTTGTTGCAGCTTGTGGATTGCGGATCGACAACGACTCGTTCGACCCCTATTTGTCCGAGAATCTTCATGAGGAGTATTCGCGGCAAATTGATAGATCAGACATTGCCTCAAGCGTTGCTTCTGAAGTTGAGCTTTGTGGTAGAAAACTGATCGAAGCATTTTCGCGATTGGAAGGTTCAATGCGTGGTCGAATGCTTATAGATTCGGATGGAGACGCGTTGATCGACAATTTCATATCTACCATTGATGATATTCAAGATGTTGTGATGGCTGAGAGGTTGTCGGATTTCTCGAAAATGAGGGAAGCATTGAAGGGGATTGTCCTAAGCTCCTATCATATTTTCGCATGCTTACGACGACCGTGGCGATATCCCATGGACTTAAGGAGAAGTAGGATGCTTGAAAATTGGTTGGTGAGCAAGAATAAAGTCTGCGCCTGACGTGAAGGAGGCGGTTTGCTTGAGGCTCAATGGTAGAATTGTCAGCGTAACAAGATTCGCGGCGTCTTGGGCGCTGCGAGCTGACTGAAGGAGCGTACATGCAGTTTGCTGCTATTCTTGCGGGGGGGTCGGGGGTTCGGATGGGGAACCCTAACAAGCCGAAGCAGTTCTTCTATCTGGGCGACAAGCCCATTCTTGTGCACACTCTCGAGAAATTCTGCGCTGCCGGATGCTTTGATGGAATCCTCGTGCTCACGCCGGCGACCTGGATACAGCAGACGAAGGACATCATCGCCAAGCATTGTTCGCAGTACGCCGACCAGGTTGCCGTCATCGCTGGCGGTGCCGAGCGCAACGACACCATCATGAACGCTATCCGCTACTTCGAGGACGAGTGCCAGGCGGACGACGCCTCCATCATCGTCACCCACGATGCGGTGCGGCCCTTCGTTTCGCTGCGCATCATCGAGGACAACATCGCTGCTGCTCTTGCGCACGGCGCCTGTGATACCGTCGTGCCCGCCACCGACACCATCGTTGAGAGTCTCGATGGCGAGCTCATCTCCTCTATCCCGAACCGCAGCGTACTCTACCAAGGCCAGACGCCCCAGAGCTTCAACATGCGCGAATTGCGCGAAACGCTGGAGTCGCTTACCCCCGAGGAGAGTGCCATTCTCACCGACGCCTGCAAGGCCTTCGTTCTGCGCGGCAAGAAGGTGGCCCTAGTGCGTGGCGACGTATCGAACATCAAGATCACCTATCCGCAGGATCTGCGCGTGGCAGAAGCGATGCTGGAGGCCTAGCCGATGCTGAATACCATCTATCGCCTCACAGCCCCCCGAACTATCGAGCCGGTTGTCGTGTCTCAGGACAGCACCGGCAAGGTCATCGTTCGACCAACATATCTGTCCATCTGCAACGCCGACCAGCGTTACTATCAGGGGACGCGCAGTAAGGAGGTGCTGGACAAGAAGCTGCCCATGGCGCTCATCCACGAAGGCATCGGCCGTGTGGTCAGCGATAACACGGGTGCGTTCCAGCCCGGTGATATCGTCGTTATGCTTCCCAACGCCCCCACCGAGCAGGACGAGTTTATCGCCGAGAACTACCTTCGGTCCAGCCGGTTCTGCGGCAGCGGTTTCGACGGGTTCATGCAGGAGAGCATGATCCTTCCGCCGGAGCGCGCGGTGCTGCTTCCGCAGGACGTGAATTGCGAGGTGGCAGCCTTCACCGAACTCGTGAGCGTGGCCACCCATGCGATCTCCCGCTTCGATATAATCGCCCATGGTCGACGCGAGCGCATCGGCGTATGGGGCGACGGCAACATGGGCTACATCGTCTCGCTGCTTCTGCATACGCGGTACCCTGATGCGAAGATCGTCGTATTCGGTCGCAATGAGTCGAAGCTGCACGACTTTACGTTCGCCGACGAGACGCATCTGGTCGACGACGTGAGCGGCGTAGAGCTCGTCGACCACGCCTTCGAATGCGCGGGTGGCGAGGGCTCTGTCGCCGCCATCGAGCAGATTATCGACCGTATCAACCCCGAGGGCACCGTGTCGCTGCTCGGCGTCTCCGAGAACAACGTGCCCATCAACACCCGCATGGTGCTCGAGAAGGGCCTGCGCTTGTTCGGCAGCAGCCGCAGCGGTCGCGAGGACTTCGAGGCCACGGTGCAGCTCTACCACGAGCATCCGGAGGTGCTGGACTACCTCGCCGCCCTCGTGTGCAGCGTGAACGAGGCTCGCCAGATCTCAGATATCACTGCTGCGTTCGAGGCCGACATCCGCAAGCCCATGGGCAAGACGGTCATCCGCTGGAACATGTAGAGTCATCCAAGCGAGGAAGCGATGAACGAGATCAGTGAGAAGAAGCCGCTCTGGATTCGAGCGAAGGGCGCCATCCTTCATCGGATGCGCCAATGGGCAAAGGATCTGCTTCTCTTCCGTATTTTGCCGGGCGAGTACCGCCGCGCGGCCAAGCAGCCCATTCAGCCGGGGAAGGTCGTCTTTCTGGAAAACAAGGAACCGACTGTCCCTGAAAGCTTCGAAGTCCTCTACAGACGCCTGAGCCGTGTGCCCGAGCTCGATGTCGAATTCATGTCACTTGGAGAGACCCGCGTTAGGCTGCGTCAGTATTATCGCAACTGCATCGAAGCCGTCCGTGACCTCGCCACTGCCCAGTGCGTCTTTCTGAACGACGCCTCCAACGTCGTAAGCTGCCTGCCGCTGCGAGAGGGAACGAAGGTGGTTCAGCTGTGGCATGGGTGCGGCGCTTTCAAGAAATGGGGTATGAGCACCGCCGATCTCATCTTCGGCGGATCCCGCGATGAGATTCTGCGCCATCCGTTCTACAAGAATCTCTCGCTCGTCACGGTGAGCAGCCCGGAGGTCGTATGGGCCTACGAGGAGGCTATGGTGCTGCAGGATGAACCTGGTATTGTGCAGCCGATAGGCGTGAGTCGCACCGATGTGTTCTACGACGAGGCGTACTTGAAGAAAAGCCGCGACAAGCTGTTGTCCGTAGTTCCCGAGGCGAAGGACAAGCGCGTGATCGTGTACGCCCCCACCTTTCGGGGCCGAGTGGCTCATGCGGAAGCGCCGACTGCCCTCGACATCGAGGCCATGAAACGTGCCATGGGGGAGGACGCGGTGCTTCTCATCAAACATCACCCCTTTGTGCGCGAGTTGCCCGCCATACCAGAGGGTTGTCGCGATTTCGCCTTCGATGTCACGCACGATATCGCCATCAATGAGCTTATCTGCAGCGCAGATGCGGTGATCTCCGATTACTCCTCGCTTGTGTTTGAGTATTCGCTTTTTGGCAGGCCTATGGTGTTTTTCGCCTTCGATCAAGATGAGTACGCTGATTGGCGCGGCTTTTACTACGATTACGACGCGCTCACCCCTGGCCCCGTCTGCGCCTCGACCGAAGAAGTGATTCAGGCGATTACGGAAAGTGCCGAGAGCTTCGATTCGTCCGAGGTGGATAAGTTCCGCGACCGCTTCATGGGCGCGTGCGATGGCCGTGCGACGGATCGCATCATTGAATTCGCGCTCGGTCGGGAAGTTCTCGAGAAGTCATTGAAGGGATAGTCGATGACAGCCTGCGAACCGCACGTAGTGCATCAGCCTCGGACATCTGTCATTGTCCCCGTGTACAACAAGGCTCCGCACTTGAAAGCGTGCTTCGATTGTCTGGAATGCCAAACCATCAGCAAGAGCGATCTCGAGGTTCTGCTTATCGACGACGGTTCGACAGATGATTCCCTTGCGCTCTGCGAGGCCTTTGCCGCAGAGCGTCCCTGGGTGCGCGTTATCGCGCAGCCGAACGCCGGCGTTTCCGAGGCGCGCAATGCGGGCATACGAGCCGCAAACGGCCGCTACCTCTTCTTCCTCGACCCGGACGACTCTTTAAGTCCCGAGACGCTGGAGAACGTCTCGATGTTCTTCGAATCGTGTCCCGATGAGATCGATCTGGTCACTTACCCCATCGTGTCGATTCGCGATGGAAAGCGCCAGCGACTGCACCACCGCTACGATGTGCTGCGAGAGACGGGCGTCTACGATTTGACGCTTCCGGAAAACGCCACGGTTGCCCAGGCCACCATGAACGTGGCCGTGCGCAATTGCTTCGACGGAAATGTGCTCTTCGATTTCGCGCCCGCCAATGGCGTCATCGTGCACGAGGACGAGAAGTACTGCACCGACGTGCTCCAGGGCAGCATGCAACTGGGCTTCTGTGCCGAAGCGGAATACCGGTGGATGCGCAGCGACGAGGGGGCCTCCACCGCGCTGCGCCAGCCGGAGCGCCTCTACGACAACAACATCGCGCTGTTCGAGGACTTCTTCGGCCGCTACGGCAATGAAGTGCCTCCCTATATCCAGGGACTGCTCGTGAACGATCTCTCGTGGAAGCTGAAGGCGGGCATCGCGCTGCCCACGCATTTGGAAGGCTCAGCCTACGATAGAGCGCTGGGCCGGCTGGGAAGCCTCATGGAGCGCGTGGACGACGATCTGATACTGAGACATCCCAATCTGCGGGAGGAGCATCGGCTGTTCGCGCTGAACTTGAAGTGCCGCGAGCCATTGCGCTGGCGCGTGGCGCCCGGGGCTCTTGCGGTGTTGCGGGGCGACGCCCTCGTGTTTGCTGCTGGCTGCGCAAGCGCGACGCTGACGCGGATTGCCGTGCGCGATGGCGAGCTGCACGTATTCGGTACGTTGAGCTCTCCGTTCTTTGCTGGTTGGGAAGGGGGAGTGGAATTGCTGCTGCGCAGGCGCCCCCGAAAAGCCGATCGCGGCGGCAGCGCTGATGCCCTGGCGTTGACGGAGATAGTGGAGGCCTGTCCGACGGCAACGGTGAAGCTGGGTCGCTCCTTCCGGTTCGACTTCACATGCAATTTGGACGAGAGCGAGGATATCTGGCTCGATTTGCGTCTGGACGGGGTGACCATTCCCCTGGCATGGTCGGTGAGGGGATTGGCGCGGTCGGCTCATGTGCTGCGCCATGAGCGCATTGTTGGCTCGTGGCGGGTGCGGGCGGACTTGGACAGATCCAAGATAGCGGTGGACCGCTTAGAGGGAAAGGCTCTTCAGGCGGCTCTGAAGCAGCATGATGGCCGTGTGCCTCGATGGAAGACTCGTCTCGATCGGCGCCTGATTCGTCATCTCTTGGCGGGTTCCGAAATTTGGCTGTACTCCGACGGTCCTGATGCTGAAGACGAGGCGCGGACGATGTTCGAGTGCGACAGCCTGCGGGACGACGGTATCGTGCGCTACTATGCCGCGCGCTCCGGGCAGGCAGCCCCGCGCCCTGGCAAGCACGGCAGGATCGTGCGCTTCGGCTCGCGTCGCCACAAGATGCTCTTCTGCGCCGCACAAAGAATCATCGCTCCTGCTGCAGATTTCGCCACCTACAGCCCCATGCCAGAAAAGAGTCTGCTGGATTTTGCGGACCTGTTCAACGGGGAAGTGGAAACGGCGTCTGCAGACCCGTTGTAGCAAGCGTAAGACGCACTGCTCGCTGCGCGCTAAAAGATCATTGACGACGACCCCGGGGTTGGGTGCCAACCGATCGCCCGGTAACCTGCCAAAAGAACGGGTGCTGCGGAAAGTAACGTGGCCTCTTTAAGCGTCAGGGAAGTAGATCGGATCGGCTTCCCCGACGTTCCTTTCGCTGCCCAGCGAACGGACGTAACGCCTTCGAACTTCTTCTGCTTTTGTGCTTGATGGGGTGTCTGTTATCTCTGACGGCCTTTGCGGATATATCGGTAACGTACAATCTCTTGCGCACTTTCACAGCAGCATAGCCTAGATACCA
>ENA-ORTH01001967-ORTH01001967.1-human-gut-metagenome-genome-assembly--contig:-NODE-1967-length-18202-cov-9.626054_pt1 | contig 18202 bp, 18 predicted proteins | sample MGYA00241914_ERZ509192 | MGnify/ENA primary metagenome ERZ509192 (study PRJEB26280, sample SAMEA2338826) | human gut metagenome | biome: human gut; feature: human-associated habitat; material: faeces... | reverse complement strand
GCCAGCGCCAAAGGCGCTGGCCTGTAACAAGGTAGGAAGCGTGTATGAAAAAGACGGGTCTACCCTTAGCCTATCCCAACATTCCGCAGTTGTCAAGCGTTGCTGCTACGCTCCTCGCTGCGGCTTTGCCGCTGCCTGCCCTCCCGAGCCACGCCTCCCCCGGAGGGGGACGGGAGGGGGCGAGCCTTGCGCCGCAGCGCATGGCTTTCCCCTTTTGCCGCGGCTTCCTCGGCGGCGCTTTTGCCGCGCAGCGTCCCCGGTAAGGATCGCCGCCGCCCGCCGCGCTGCCGGTTCCCCCACGCCGCAGGCGTGGGCGTTTCCTCTCGCTCTACCGTTTCCCGAGTGCGGCGCGCAGCACCGCGCCTGCTGCTTGCCGCTGTCCACCGTGCTGTGCTACACTTGGGGCGGAGGTGTTCGCTATGGCAAAGTTCCACCACATGACATACGCCGACCGCCTGCGCCTTGAAACCCTGCTGCAAGCGGGACATTCCAAGGCCGAAGCGGCCCGCCTGCTGGGATACAGCCGTGCCGCCATTACCAAAGAGACACGGCGCGGAGCCTATCAGCGGCTTGACGGGGGTTACAAGACGTTTACGGCTTACAGCGCGGATATTGCCCAGCGCGACCATGAGCGCGCCTGTACGGCCAAGGGCGCGCCCGTTAAGCTGGGTAAGGATTACGCCCTTTCCGCTTACCTTGAACGGCGCATTGTTCGCGACCGTTACAGCCCGCAGGCTGCGTTGGACGCGATTGCCCTTGATGGGCTTCACTTCGGCGTGACGCTGTGCCGGGCTACCGTGTACAGCTACATTGACAAAGGGGTTTTGAACGTGGAGCGCCGCCATCTGCCGCGCGGTGAACGGCCCCCGAAGCCTGCGCCGCGCAAGCCGACACGACCACGGACGCGCGGCCCGGAGTTCCGCAGTATTGAACAGCGGCCCGCCGCTGCCAACGACCGCGCGGAGTTCGGCCATTGGGAGATTGACACAGTAATCGGACGGCGCGCCGGGGAAAACGCGGTTCTTCTGACACTGACCGAACGCAGCACGCGCTTTGAACTTGTGCGCCTGCTGCCGCGCAAACAGGCCCGCTATGTTACCGCTGCTTTGCGCAGCCTGCGCCGGGAATATGGTCCGATATTCAGGACGATTACCTGTGACAATGGCGCGGAGTTCTTGAACCCCGCCGCCATGCGCGCGGCCACGGGCGCGGAGGTGTACCACTGCCACCCCTACAACAGCAGCGAACGCGGCAGCAACGAGAACGCCAACGGCCTTTTACGCCGCTGGATTCCCAAGGGTTGGGACTTTAACCTCCTGACCAACGCGGACGCCCGCGCCGTGCAGGACTGGTTGAACGACTACCCCCGCCCTCTGCTGCGAAGCACCGCCCGCAGATGCTTTGATGTGGCCGTGAAAGATCTCGCTTAATTTGCAATGCATTCCGCATCATCAGTTGTTTTCATTGCGTTTTTTGTCGGCTGTTAGCTTATTTCTTGACATTTGCCTTTTTTGCAGTTTGTTCACCTTTTTGCGGTGTGGTCAGATACGGGTGTCCAGGAGATTCACGTAACGGCGGTAAAACGCATCAAAGGTACCGTTGTCCAGTGCTTCGCGGATACGGAGCATCAGGTTGTTGTAAAAATGAAGGTTGTGCATCACGGCCAGCCGCATACCCAGCATCTCGTCAGCCTTGAATAAGTGGCGCAGATACGCGCGGGAGAAATTGCGGCAGCACTCGCAGGAGCATGCCTCGTCCAACGGCTGTTCATCCAGTTCGTATTTCGCGTTTTTGATGTTGATGATGCCCTTCCAAGTGTTCAGATGCCCATGACGCGCATTTCTGCTGGGCATCACACAGTCGAACAGATCCACTCCGCGCCGTACGCCCTCGAGGATGTTGCCGGGTGTACCCACACCCATCAGGTAGCGGATCTTATCCTTGGGCATGTGCTCTTCCACCACAGAAATCACACGGTACATTTCTTCTTTGGGTTCGCCCACGGCAAGGCCGCCGATGGCATAACCATCCAAATCGAGCGCTGCGATCTCCTGCATATGGCCGACGCGCAGGTCGTCATAACAGCATCCCTGATTGATGCCGAACAGAAGCTGATGAGGGTTTACGGCGAGGCCCTCGCCTTTCAGACGCGAAAGTTCTGCTTTACAGCGCTTCAGCCAGCGAACCGTCCGATCGCAGGAGGCTTTTGCATACTGGTATTCCGCGGGGTTTTCCATGCATTCGTCAAACGCCATGGCGATTGTGGAACCGAGGTTTGCCTGGATTTGCATGCTCTCCTCAGGCCCCATGAAGATGCGGTGGCCGTCCAGATGGGAATTGAACGTAACACCTTCCTCAGTAATCTTGCGCAGCTTCGACAGGCTGAACACTTGGAATCCACCGCTGTCCGTGAGGATGGGGCCGTCCCAGCGCGTGAACTTATGCAATCCACCCAGTCTGGCTACGTTTTTGTCACCCGGACGCAGATGCAGATGATAGGTGTTGCACAGCATTACCTGACAGTCGTTGGCCTTCAGGTCGAACGCGGAGAGACCTCCCTTGATGGCCGCCGCAGTTGCAACGTTCATGAAGGCGGGAGTCTGCACAGTTCCGTGCACAGTGGAAAATTCTCCGCGGCGGGCGGAACCTTCGTTTTTCAATAGCTTGTACATTGATATACCGTTCCTCTCTGTTACAGGCTTGCAAACGGATGCGGCGGGCCGTTATAACGGGCAAATGCATCCCCAAAAAATGAGCGGTGTAGGAACACTTCCCCACACCGCTTTTCTTTGCTTTTATCATAACAGGCTTTTCTTCGAAAGTCAACATGGACAATAGGCACTGCTTCAGCATTTGCAGAAAAAAGGTTCAGTGGCTATTCTGATACACAGAACGGAGCCTACGCCGGAATTCGGCGCGGAATGCTGTTTAAAAAGGAGCCGAACCGTGAAGATACAATTGAAATTCTGCAAGCAGTTATAAGACATCACAGAAAAATAGCGATGCTTGGGCTGGTTGGCCTGCTGGCCGCCAGCATTTGGTTACAGTGATGTTTTTATGTCCATTCAAACGTCATCACAAGGCATCGCCAACCAGTGTTTTGATAAACTCCTGTTTAGCAAAAAGAAGCTGTATTAGTTCGTTCTCCTGCTCTCTGACCGGATTTTTTACTCACCCAATGTACATTGCATCTCCAAAGCTGAAAAAGCGGTATTTTTCTTCCACGGCCACACGATAAGCGCGCATGGTGTTTTCGTAGCCACAGAAGGCGGACACCAACATGATGAGCGTGCTTTCCGGAAGATGAAAATTGGTGATAAGACCGTCGATGGCCTTGTATTGGTAGCCCGGATAGATGAAAATATCCGTATCGCCGCTGCATGCGCGGACTTCGCCGTATTTTGTGGCAACAGCTTCAAGCGTGCGGCAGCTTGTGGTTCCCACGGCGATCACACGTCGTCCGGCAGCCTTGGTTTCCCGAATCAGACGAGCGGTTTCTTCGCTGACGGAATACCATTCACTGTGCATTTTGTGGTCAAGGATATCATCCTCTTTCACAGGGCGGAACGTGCCGAGTCCTACATGCAGCGTTACCTCGGCAAAGCGGACGCCTTCTTTTCGCAGTGTATCCATAAGCTCCGGTGTGAAATGCAGGCCTGCCGTGGGCGCAGCAGCGCTTCCAAGCTCTTTCGCATATACAGTCTGATACTGGGATTGGTCGTCCAGCTGCTTTTGGATATAGGGCGGCAGAGGCATTTTCCCGAAGGCGTCCAGTTTTTCATACAGCGTCGGAGTATCGTAAAAAAATTCCGCATGCTTGTTGCCGTCCTCCATTGTATCACGGACGACCGCCGTCAGTGTGCCGTCGCCGAAGATGATACGCGTACCCGCATGCAGGCGTTTGCCGGGTTTGGCCAGGCATTCCCATACGTCGCCTTTCACCTGCCGCAGCAAAAGCAGTTCGCAGACCGCGCCGGTGCCTTCCTTGTGCCCAATGAGACGCGCAGGCAGCACCTTGGAATTGTTGACGACCAGCAGGTCCCCGGGCTGCAGAAGGCCGGGAAGGTCACGGAATACAGCATGACGGAGCTCGCCGCTGGCGCGGCCGAGGCACAACAGGCGCGCGGCATCTCGTGGTTCACATGGCTCCTGGGCAATCAGTTCTTTGGGCAGGTCAAAATAAAAGTCGCTTTTTTGCATCGTTCAGGCCTTCTTTTCATTGACATCACGTTGTGTGGATGATATATTAAACAATAAATAGAATAAAAACCGCAGAGGTGCGGTTTTCAAGAGTAAACGCGTGTATCGTGATTGCCAAAATCCTAAGCCGCGTCAAAAGGGAAAACCGCCGAAGGCAGCGCGCGGCAAGCGCCGCCTGGCTGCAACGCTGAAAGGCTTGCGGCTGTCGCGTCCGTCGTGGCGCGTTGCGCTGCGGAAGGTAGCAATCTTATATATTATATTGCAATTCTTGCCGGTTTTCAAGCCGGTTTTTTTCTTTTGCGGCTTTATTCGCATGTTCATCGTTTTTGTATCATGCGCATAAAATAGATAAAGAGGTCAATGGGAAAGGGTTGTTAAAAATGAAAGAATACAAAGTCGGTGTTGTTGGCGCAACAGGTATGGTTGGGCAGCGGTTTGTTTCTCTGCTGGAAAATCATCCGTGGTTCCGTCTCGCGGCGTTGGCCGCCTCTCCCCGTTCCGCCGGAAAAACGTATGAGGAAGCCGTGGGCGCACGGTGGGCCATGCCTACACCAATGCCCGGAGAAGCGAAAAAAATGGTGGTGATGGATGCCGCCGACGTTGCCGCCGTTGCCGCGAAAGTAGACTTCGTGTTCTGCGCCGTGGACATGAAAAAGGACGAGATCAAAGCTCTGGAGGAGGCCTATGCGAAGGCGGAATGCCCTGTTGTCTCAAACAACAGCGCGCACCGTTTTACGCCGGATGTCCCGATGGTCGTGCCTGAGATCAACGCGGAGCATATTGAAGTTATCTCCGCTCAGCGCGCGCGCCTTGGTACCAAACGCGGCTTCATTGCCGTAAAGTCCAACTGCTCTTTGCAGAGCTATGTTCCCGCTCTGCATCCCCTGATGCGGGATTACGGCGTTTCCAAATGCCTTGTGTGCACCTATCAGGCTATTTCCGGTGCAGGCAAGACCTTTGAGACCTGGCCCGAAATGGTTGACAACTGCATTCCATACATCGGCGGTGAAGAGGAAAAAAGCGAGAAAGAGCCGCTCAAGCTGTGGGGCCATATTGAAAACGGACAGATCGTTCCGGCCGACAAGCCCTCCATTACTGCCCAGTGCCTGCGCGTTGCGTGCTCAGACGGCCACATGGCGGCGGTGTTCGTCAGCTTTGACAAAAAGCCCACAATGGAGGAAATCAAAGAAAAGTGGGCCGCCTTTTCCGGCCCGGCCCAGGAGCTGAAGCTGCCCAGCGCGCCGAAGCAGTTCCTGCACTATTTTGAAGAGGCCGACCGCCCTCAGACAAAGCTGGATCGCAACCTGGAAAACGGCATGGCGGTTTCCATCGGCCGTCTGCGCCCCGACACGCAATATGATTACAAATTTGTATGCCTTTCACATAACACGCTCCGCGGCGCCGCCGGCGGTGCGGTTCTGCTGGCGGAGCTGCTGGCGGCGGAGGGGTACATGGGCTGATCGTCTTCCCCACCGTTTTGAGATTCAGAAACCGTTTAAAAGAAAGTGAGCGTATACCCCCATGAAGCAGACGATTTTCAAGGGCTCCGGCGTGGCCATCATCACGCCGATGCTGGAGGACGGTTCCGTCAACTATCCGGTGTTGAAAGAACTGCTGGAGCAGCAGATTGCGGGCGGCACAGATGCAATCGTCATCTGCGGCACCACGGGCGAAGCCTCCGCGCTGAACGACACGGAACATCTGGATGTGATAGAATTTGCCTGTGCGACGGTGAACCGTCGTCTGCCGGTCATCGCCGGCACAGGTTCCAATGATACGCGCCACGCCGTCGCCCTCTCCCGCGAGGCGAAAAGCCGCGGCGCAGACGCTTTGCTGCAGGTGACGCCCTATTACAACAAAACCAGCCAGGCAGGTCTTGTACGGCATTTCAATGCGGTGGCGGACGCCGTAGGTCTGCCGATGATCCTTTACAATGTGCCTTCGCGCACAGGTATGAATATTCAGCCTGAGACATACGCAGAGCTTGCGAAGCATCCGCTCATTGTGGCCACCAAGGAGGCGAGCGGAAACGTGAGCGCCATCGCGAAAACGGCTGCGCTGTGCGGCGACGAACTGGCCATCTATTCCGGAAACGACGACCAGATCCTTCCCCTGCTGGCTCTGGGCGGCATCGGAGTGATCTCTGTGCTGGCGAACGTAGCCCCGCGGGAAACGCACGATATCTGCCGGCTTTATTTCGAGGGCAAACACGCGGAAAGCCTTGCGTTGCAGCTTCGGCTTCTGGAACTGATCGAAGCATTGTTCTGCGACGTGAACCCTATTCCTGTAAAGGAAGCGATGAATCTGCTGGGACATGACGCGGGACAATGCCGTATGCCGCTTGCTCCTTTGAACGCAGCGAACCGGGAACGTCTGCGCACGGCGCTCTGTGCGGCCGGTTTCCTGAAAGCGTAAAACAAATCGACAGGCTGCTCTCCAGGAGCATGGCTGCACCTGCGGCCGAACCTGATGCAGCCCCAGCTTCGCAACAGCTTACCTTTGGTTTTGCCATCGGGTAAGCTGTTGTGTTATACTTATATCATCCTTTGAAAAGGAAGTGTGAATATGACCGATATCATCATCCAGGGCATCCACGGGCGTATGGGCCGCGCGCTGTGTACAATGATCGAGGCGCGCACAGACTGCCGCGTGGTGGCTGGTGTGGACGCGAAAGAGCTTCCAAGCGCTGTTCCGGTGTTCCCGTCACTGGAGAAAAACACCGTGCCAGCGGACGTGCTGATCGATTTTTCCAACCCTGACGCCACGCAGAATGCCATTGAATACTGCAGAGCGCACAAGCTGCCCTGCGTCATATGTACAACGGGCCTGAGCGAGGGACAGGAACAGGCGCTGCGTGAGCTTTCAAAAACCGTAGCGGTGTTCAAGAGTGCGAACATGTCTTTGGGCGTCAATCTGCTCATCGAGCTTGCCAAACAGGCCAACGCTGTGCTGGGGACAGATTTCGACGTAGAGATCATCGAAAAGCATCACCATAACAAGCTGGATGCGCCCAGCGGCACGGCGTTGATGATTGCAGATGAGCTTTGCGGCGCGTCCCCGGTTCCCTACCACTATGTATATGACAGGCACGCCGAGCGGCGCAAACGTGAACCGACAGAGATCGGCATTCACGCTGTGCGCGGCGGCAGCATCGTGGGCGAGCACGAGGTGATTTTTGCCGGACCGGAGGAGGTCATCACCATTTCCCACAGCGCCGGTTCCCGAGAGGTGTTCGCCAACGGCGCGCTGAACGCAGCGGTGTTTCTGGCGGGAAAACCCGCCGGGATGTATAATATGAAGGATCTGATGCATCTATGAAACAGAGAAACCAAAAACACATAGCCTTGCTGAGCGTGGTGCTTGTGCCGGCCTTGCTGCTCTCCGCTTGCGGAAGCGGTGCATCGGGACAGCTTTCGTCTTCCAGCACCGCTCCGGGCTCCGAGCCCGCCGTTTCCGTTTCTCAGCCCGAGCCGGAACCGCAGCCCGCCGTGACGACGCTGCGCTTTTCCGCCACAGGCGACAACCTGATTCATGACGGTCTTTATCTGCAGGCCCGCAGCCGTGCAGGCGGCGAAGGTTATGATTTTACGGCTTTGTATGAAAATGTCGCGCCTTTTTATAAAGACTTCGACATCAACTGGATCAATCAGGAAACTCTGGTAACGGACGAGCTTCCGCCTTCCTCCTATCCCTGTTTCTGTACGCCCGGCGCGTTGGGGCGGGCGGTATATGATGTCGGCTGGCGTGTGATCTCCATGTCAAACAACCACTCCTACGACAAAGGCGCTCAGGGTATCGCAGCAACGCTCCGTTTCTGGGACGACATGCCGGACGACGTGGTCACCACGGGCCTGTACGCAGGCGAAGCGGATTACGGCAACATTCCCATCCAGGAAAAGGAGGGCGTGCGCATCGCTTATCTGGCCTATACGGAGACGACGAACGGCCTCCCCACGCCTTCCGATGCTGCCGCCAATGTTATTTATACCAGCCAGGAGGATGTGATCCGGCAACAGATCGAGCTTGCACGCCAACAGGCGGATATCGTTGTTGTGGGTGTACACTGGGGTGTTGAAGGCAGTCATACTCCCACCGACGCCCAGCATGCGCTGGGACAGAAAATTGCGGACTGGGGCGCGGATGTCATTATTGGCACGCACCCGCATGTCATCCAGCCCGTGGAGCTGCTTACCGCAGCCGGAACGGGCAAAACGGTTCCCATTGCCTATTCCCTGGGAAATTTTGTTTCCACACAGGCTGCCGCAAACAACATGGTCGGTGTGATCCTGACCTTTGATATCACCAAAACAACACAGCCGGACGGCTCCGCCAGCGCGTCGGTGGGTAATGTTCATGCGGTGCCGATGGTGATGCATTATGATTCCAACTACACCAATGCGCGCGCCTATCTGTACCGAGATTACACGGAAGAACTTGCTGCTGCTCATGGTGTGCGCGCACGCTTTTCCGGTTTCAGTAAGGAATATATCACACAGCTTTTGACAGAATACATCAGCCCGGAATTTCTCGTACTTGAATAAGGAGGCATTGCTATGAACGGCGTAACCAGAATTTCCAGTGAGCAGGACGTTATGATGATTACTTTTACAGAGGCCGATACGGCCTCGGCTCTTGCGGACGCCTTGACCGCGTTTGCGCAAAAAGGCGTTGTTGTAGACATGATTTGCCAGAGCGCGCCCCGTGCCGCTACCATCGACTTCAGCTTTACAATGCCGGCGTCTTATTTTGAATCCGCCATGCAGACCATCTCGGAGTACCGCACGGGCGCGGGCAGCGCGCCTCTTATCAGCAGCGGATACAGCAAGATCAATCTTTTTGGTGAAGAGATGGTGACAAGCTGCGGCGTGGCTGCCCTTGCTCTGCGTACGCTGCGGGATGCGGGCATCGAGGTAGTGCTCATCACGACGTCCGATCTGGATATTTCTCTGCTTGTACGCGGGGAAAATGAGGACAGCGCGCTGAATGTGCTGCGTCAGGCATTTGCCGCATAAACGGACATATTAAAAAACAAGCCGGGACCGCCCTCTGCGGAGCATCCCGGCTTGTTTTTTGGTTGTTTTCCGGTTACAGTGTAATACGGTGATAGACTTTCTTACCTTTTTTGATAACGATGCCTTTTCCCAACGCTTCGGCGTTCACGGCGGCCGATACATCCGTCACCTTTTCGCCGTCCACGGAAATGCCGCCCTGCTGCACCAGGCGCCGTGCTTCCCCTTTGCTGGGCGCGAGGCCCGCGGCAACGAGCAGGTCGAGCACGGAGGCCTTTCCGTCCGCCACAAGCGCCGCGTCCACAACGGTGGCGGGCATATGCTCCGCATCCATTTCACCGCTGAAAAGGCGTTTTGCTGTGGCAATGGCTTTTTCGGCGTCTTCCTTGCTGTGCACAAGGCTCGTCAGCTCATAGGCCAGCAGTTCCTTCGCCTTGTTCACGTCGGAGGCGTTGCCCATGTCAATCGCGTCGATCTCCTTGACGGGCACACCGGTGAGAAGCTTCAGGCAATTTTGCACCTCACAATCGTCTATGTTGCGCCAGTACTGGAAGAACTCGTACGGGCTTGTTTTTTCGGGGTCCAGCCAGACTGCTCCTTTTTCGGTCTTACCCATTTTTTTGCCTTCGCGCGTTGTCAAAAGCGTGAACGTCATGCCGTACACATCGCGGTTATCACATCGGCGGTTCAGCTCCACGCCGCCGATGATATTGCTCCACTGGTCATTTCCGCCGAACTGCATTTTGCAGCCGTACTCCCGCGCCAAGTGCAGAAAATCATAGCTCTGCATCAGCATATAGTTGAATTCCAGGAACGTGATGCCTTTTTCCATACGTGTTTTGACGCACTCGGCGGTGAGCATCTTGTTGACAGAGAAATGCACGCCGATCTCCCGCAGAAAATCCACATAGTTCAGGCCGAGAAGCCAGTCGGCATTGTTCGCCATGATGGCCTTGCCCTCGGAAAAATCGATGAATTTGCTCATCTGTTTTTTAAATTCGTCCGCGTTGTGCTGGATCTGTTCCTGGGTGAGCATTTTGCGCATGTCTGTTTTGCCTGTGGGGTCACCCACCATCGTGGTACCGCCGCCCAGCAGGACAATGGGGCGATGCCCCGCCTGCTGCATGTAGCGCATGATGATAAGCTGCATGAAATGGCCCACGTGCAGGCTGTCCGCCGTAGGGTCAAAGCCGGTATAGAAAGTGATTTTTTCTTTGCCCAACAGCTCTCGAATGGATGCTTCGTCGGTGGCCTGCGCGATGAGACCGCGCTCTTTGAAAAGATCGAATACGTTTTCCATGGAACTTCCTCCTGTGTTTTGCGGCAGAAGACATACAAAAAAGCCCTCTGCCAAAATAAATTTGGCAGAGGGCGGATATCCGCGGTACCACCTCTGTTCACCGGCCCCTCGCGGATGCCGGCCTCCGTGTGTCCAGTAACACACTGCGCTTTAACGGGCGCACCCGGCAAGGCCTACTGAACCACTTGTTCAGCCCGCTGCTCAGGGATGTATTCGCCATGCGCACCGCTCCCCTTTTCACCAAACAGAGGTTCTCTTTGCCGGCGCTTTCACAGGTACTCGTTCCCGTCGCTGCATTTATGGATTATAGTATAGCCAAAATACGCGCGGCTGTCAAGCCTTTGCCATCCGAAGCATTTCCCGGGCATTCGCCAGCGCCAGTTCCGTAATTTTATCGCCGGAAATCATGCGCGCCAGCTCCTGCACACGGCCCTCCCCGCTCAGTGCGTCTATTTCCGTATAAGTACGGTCTTCACTGACGTTTTTTCGGATGAGCAGGTGGTTATCTGCCTGCGCCGCGATCTGCGCAGTATGTGTGATGCAGATGACCTGTCTGCCCTGCGCCGTCTGCTTCAGCTTTTCACCGATGCGCCCTGCCGCCAGACCGGAGACCCCGGTGTCGATCTCATCGTAGATCACAGTGCCGATATCATCTTTATCCGCCAATGCGCTTTTGACAGCCAGCATGATGCGCGAAAGCTCGCCGCCGGATGCGATCTTTGCCAACGGCTTGGGCTCTTCGCCCGGGTTCGTAGAGATGTTGAATTCAACGGAGTCCTGTCCGCTGCCCGCCAGCGGGCCTTTTTTGTGTGACAGCGTGAAGCGGATGCCGGGCATGTTCAAAAAGCGCAGCGCGTCCGTGATCTGCGCGTTAAAGCGCTCAAAAGCCTCCAGCCGCGTCTGCGTCAGGGCGTCTGCCAGCGCTTTTGCTTTATCGTACAAAGCCGCCTGACGGTCGTACAATTCATCCAGCCTTTGCGCGCCTGTCTCAATACCGTCCAGTTCCGCCGTGGCCGCATCCAGATAAGCAAGGATATCCTGCACATCCCCACCGTATTTCTGCTTCATGCGATAGATAAGATCCAACCGTTCCTCCACAGCGTCCAGCGCCTGCGGGTCAAACTCGCAGCGCGCAAGGATATCGGCAATGTCGCTTGCCGCATCCCGGGCCGTATAATAAAGCCCGCTCATCTGCTCAGCCAACGGTGCAAAATCCTCAGAAAGACTGCTGATGCTCTCCAGTGCCGTGGCGGCACTGCCCAGCATTTCGCCCGCGCCGGGAGCATCCTCTGCACCGCTGAGCGCGGCGTAAGCAATGTTCAACTGTTCCGTTACGGTCTGGGCGTTGCGGATGAGTGTCCGGCGGTTCAGCAGCTCATCTTCCTCACCGGGCCGCAGCTCCGCAGCTCCGATCTCTTCAATTTGAAACCGAAGCGTCTCGATGCGGCGTTCCTTCTCCGTCTCGTCCATGGACAACGCGTCAATTTCCTTTTTGACGCGGCAAAGCTCTTTGTAGACCACATAATAAGCATCGTGCGCCGTCTCGTTCTGCGCAAAGGAATCCAGAATACCCAGATGCCGCGCAGGGTTCATCAGGCTCTGATTGTCGTGCTGGCCATGAATGTTGATAAGTCCACTGCAGATGTCGCGCACCACAGACGCTGTTGCCGGCATGCCGTTGATGCGGCAAGTGCTTTTCCCCTCTGCCGTGATCTCACGATAGAGAAGCAGCTCGTTCTCCGCTTCATAGCCCGCGTCCGCAAGCTGGGCGCGTGTCTTTGCGCCGATTCCGCGGAACGTGGCCCATATCATGGCTTTGGGCGTGTGGCTGCGCACGATCTCTCGGGAAGTTCGGTTCCCCAGAATAGCGTTGATTGAATCGATCAGGATGGATTTGCCCGCGCCCGTTTCACCGGACAACACATTGAGGCCGTCGCTGAATACAGCGGCAGCCTTTTCAATGACGGCGACATTCTCAATTTTTATTTCGCACAACATGGCAAATCACCTCCGCAGAGCGGCGTCAATGCGCAATATATTTCGCAAGCTCACCCACGAGAGTGCGCGCAGCATCCTCGGAGCGCATCAGGACAAGGAATGTGTCGTCGCCGGAAAGCGTGCCGACCACATCGTTCCACACCATTGCGTCAAACACTTCGCAGGCGGCATTGGCCATGCCGGTATAGCATTTGACGAGCACAAAATGGCCCGCGAAATCCGCCTTAAGCACAGATTCCCGGAAGATTGTTTCAAACCGGCTGGGCGAATGGGCGCTTTTACCTGCGCCGGAGGCCGCGACATAGCGGTAATGCCCATCCCCGGTGGCGACTTTGACAAGCCCCAGTTCCCGGATATCCCGCGATACGGTGGCCTGCGTCACCTCAAAGCCGCTCCGGCGCAAATGCGCGAGAAGCTCTTCCTGTTTATCAATAGAATGCTGGCCGATCAGCTCCAAAATTTTGCTGTGGCGTGCGTTTTTCATTGTGTTACCGTCCTTTCAGCTTTTTGTCTATGGCTTCAAACTGATCCGCCTCGTTGAAGCAGATCAGCGAAATGTACTTGTCCGACAGCGCGACGTCCACTGTGTCTTGACAGGAAATCGTCTCCGGACTGCGGCCGTCGCAACTGAGCAGCGCGTTATGAGGCCCCAACGGAGAAGACAGCGAAACGCGCAGACGGCGTCCGGCCGAAAACACCATGGACGGACTGTGCAGGCTGTGGGCGCAGATGGGTGTCACGACGAGTCCTGCAATGTGAGCATCCAGCACCGGGCCGCCCGCAGAAAGCGAATATGCGGTAGAACCCGTGGGCGTTGCGATGACCACGCCGTCGCCCTGGTAATGGTTGACCAGAATGTCGTCGCAGAAAATCTCTACATCGACCGTCTGAGAGATGCCGCTTTTTGAGATGACCACATCGTTCAGCGCCGTTTGGCGGAACCGATTCTGTCCGTCCACGGAAACAGAAAGGATAGAGCGCCTGTCAAGGATATATTCTCCATGCACCAGGCGTTCCAGCTTTTCCATCTCATAGGCTTCGACGGTGGCCAAAAAGCCCATACGGCCGATGTTGATGCCCAGAAGCGGCTTATTATATCCCAGGCTCTGGCGTGCGGCGTGCAGAATTGTGCCATCGCCGCCCACCGTCACGATCACATCACAAAGTTCGAACGCTTTGGCGTCCTCCGCAAATTCCTGTCCCATTCCGACAAAATACTCCCGCACTGCATCGGACAGCAAAACGCGCGCGCCGGCACCCCGCAGCGTTTTTGCCGCACGAAGCGCCGTGGGAACGGCATTTTCTTTTTTTAGGTTTGGGATCAAAAAAACAGTCACAAAACCACACCTTTACAGGGATTCATGCGCCTTTGACACAACCGCTTCTATCGTACGCTGCGGCAGGCCTTCAGGCTGTACGCATTTGCGCACATGCATCAGAAATTCGATGTTCCCCTCCGGTCCCTTGATGGGTGAAAAATCCAGGCCAACGGCAGAAAAACCATTCTGAACGGCAAAGCCGGACGCCGCTTCAATGACTTCACGGTGGGTAGCAGCTTCGCGCACGACACCTTTCTTCCCAACCTTTTCCTTCCCGGCCTCAAACTGCGGCTTTACAAGGCAGACACCTTCCGCCTCCGGCGCGGTGATGGCGGCAGCGACCGGAAAGATATGCTTGAGAGAAATAAAGGAAACATCCACGCTGAAAAAAGCGACTGGCTCCTGTAGCTGTTCCGCTGTCACATGGCGGATGTTGGTGCGTTCCATATTCACAACACGTTTGTCGCAGCGCAGCGTCCATGCAAGCTGTCCGTAGCCCACGTCCACAGCATATACCTTTACAGCTCCGTTCTGCAGCATGCAGTCGGTGAAACCGCCTGTGGACGCGCCGATATCCATGCAAACCTTTCCCTCCGGGGTGAGCGGAAATACCTGCATCGCCTTTTCCAGCTTCAGTCCACCACGGCTCACATATCGGATATCATGGCCCCGTACTTCCACGTGTGCATTTTCGTCTACCATATTGCCGGGCTTGTCGCTTTTTTCCTCACCCACATACACAATGCCGGCCATGATGAGCGCTTTTGCACGCTCCCGGCTCTGTGCCAGGCCGTTTTGGCAAAGATATTGATCCAATCGAATTTTCACTTGACGTCTCCTTGCTTCATAATAGCTGCTGCCAGGGACGCCGCATCCAACCCAAAGCGGGCGCGCAATTCGTCCACAGAAGCATGCGTCAGCCCGTTGTTCGGCACGGCGATATGCCGATAAGACGCGTTGCAGCCGCGCTCCAGCAGCGCGGCCGCCAGATGCTCACCGATACCGCCGCCCCGCACGCCCTCCTCTGCAAACAGGATGCTGCGGTAACCGCCGAGCGCATCACAAAGCCCCTGCGGCAGAGGATGTATCACTGTAAGTTTGTACACATCCACGCAAACGCCTTGCTGCGCGGCCAATTTCGCGGCCGCCAACGCTTCCTTAGCCTGTGCGCCATAGGTCACGAGCGCCGCATCCGCGGGACCTTCCGCACGAAACACGTCGTATTCCAGGCCGCTGCAGTCCAGAGCGGCCAACGCTTCGTCCTCCGCGCCGCGCGGGTAACGCAGCGCACGCGGGCCGTCTTCCAGAAGGAGCCGTTCCAGCCAATATGCCAATTCTGCGTAATTGCAGGGAGAAACGATCTGAAAACTGTCGAGCTCACTGAAAAACGCGGCGTCATAGATACCCTGATGCGTCTCGCCGTCACCGGGCACAAGGCCGGCGCGGTCTACCGCGAAAAGCACGCTGAGACGCTGCAAATTGACGTCGTGAATGATCTGGTCGTAACCGCGCTGCAGGAATGTGGAATAGATTGAAACAACGGGCCGCATTCCATTTGCCGCCAGGCCGGCGGCAAACGTGACGGCGTGCTGTTCCGCCATGCCCACATCGAAGAACCGCGATTTGTGCTGCTTATAAAAATACTGAAGCCCTGTGCCGTACTTCATGGCCGCCGTGATCGCGCAGATACGTTCGTCCTGCCCGGCGAGCTGTGCCAACTGCTGCCCGAACACTGTGGAAAAAGAGCTGTCCGGCGCGACGTCCGGATCCGTCAGATGGTTTACATCGAAAGCGGAAACGCCGTGAAATTCGCCGGGATTTTGTTCCGCCGGCGTAAAGCCTTTCCCCTTTATGGTCAAAACGTGAACGAACAGCGGCGCGCTTTGCTCCTGCCGGTATGCATCAAACAACATGGAAAGTTCTTTGACGTCGTGCCCGTCAACCGGGCCGACGTATTGGAACCCCATTTCCTCAAACATTGTGGAATGATACAACGAACGCCGAAATGCAGATTTCACCGTTTGGATGCCTGCCTTGATGGCGCCACCCACGACCGGCGTGGAGTCCAGGAGAGATTCCACATCCCGTTTTGCTTTGAAATAACGCGGGCTGGTGCGCAGTTGGGTAAGATACTGCGCCACCGAACCGACGTTTTTAGAAATGGACATTTTGTTGTCGTTGAGCACGACGATCAAATTGTTCAGGCTACGGATATTGTTCATGCCCTCATAGATCATGCCGCCGGTAAAAGCGCCGTCTCCCACGACGGCAATGACCTTGCCCGGCTCATGCCGAAGCTTCTTCGCCTGGGCCATGCCGATGGCAGCGGAGAGTGAGGTGTTGCCATGTCCCGCGATAAAAGCGTCGTGTTCGCTTTCCCGCGGGCTTGGGAACCCGGAGATGCCTCCCAGCATGCGAAGCCGGTCGAATCCTTCCCTGCGCCCGGTAAGGATCTTGTGCGTATAACACTGATGTCCCACGTCCCAGACAAATTTATCGCTGGGTGTAGCAAACACCTTATGCAGCGCAACCGTCAGTTCAATGGTACCGAGATTGGAGGAAAGATGCCCTCCGGTTTTGGAGACGGAGTCAATCAAAAACGCGCGGATCTCCGCGCACAGCTCCTGCAGCTGTCCGAAATCCAGCCGTTTGACATCGGCCGGGGAATGGATCGTGTCTAAAAGGCGCGTGCCGTTCACGTCCTTTCTATCAATCGTTTTACTGCCTTCAGGGTGCGGGGACGATCACAGCGATCAAAATTCCCAATAACGCGCCGGAAAGCACTTCAAATGGAGTGTGCCCCACTTTTTCCTTCAGCTTGCGGCCATTCTGCGCCAGATAGGCAGGTGCGTCCTCGTCTTCGCTCAGCCAGTCGGATATCATACGGTTGAGTACCTTGGCCTGTTCGCCGGTCTCACGCCGCACACCCATGGCGTCGTACATTACGATAGCGGCCAGGATAAATGCAATAGCGAAAATGGGCGAGTTGACGCCCTGGCTTTTTGCTGCGGCCATAAACATGGAACAGACGAGCGCCGAGTGTGCACTGGGCATGCCGCCTGCTCCCCACATGCGCTCCGCTTCAAATTTGCCGCTCAGGATATAGTTGATGATCGTCTTACATATCTGCGCCGCCAGCCAGGAGAGCAGAGCGACGGACAGGATGTAATTCCCGAAAAAAAGCCGTTGCAAAACATGCATTACGATCTGGTCCTTTCTACTGATTTCGTTCCAGCAGGCTGGCCGCTAAGGTCTCCAGAAACTGCGCCCGGCCGCCGAATGCCGCGCGTAGGACGCCACAGGCCCCGTCTGTCAATTCCTGCGCAATCCCGCGGGAGCGTTCCACGCCGTGCAATGTAACAAACGTCGTTTTCCCATTGGCAGCGTCGCTGCCAATGGGTTTGCCCAACTGCTGCGCCGTCGCCGTAACGTCCAAAATATCGTCAATGATCTGGAACACCAGTCCTACGGAAAAGGCATATCGCGCAATGGCCTGCCGCTGAATATCGTCCGCACTTGCCGCCACCGCTCCCAGCTGCGCCGCCGCGTTGATGAGCATTCCGGTCTTGTTGCGGTGCACCTCGCGCAATTCTTCAGCCGTGGCAGGCTTTTCTTCAAAAGTAAGGTCAAGCTCCTGACCCCACACCATACCGTTTGCCCCGGCCGCACGGCTCAGCGCACAAACGGCGGCGGTGTTCTGGACGGCAGTGCCTGGTGAACCGGAAAGAGTTTCGAATGCTGCCGTAAGCAGAGTGTCGCCTGCCAGCAGAGCCGTAGCCTCCCCAAAAGCTTTGTGGCACGACGGACGCCCTCGGCGCATATCGTCATTATCCATGCAAGGAAGGTCGTCATGGATGAGAGAATAGCAGTGCAGCATCTCCACCCCAGCCGCATAACAGGCTGCCGCGTTTCTGTTGCCGTCCAGCATATCACACACGGCCAGGCAAAGCACGGCGCGCACACGCTTTCCGCCGCCGAACAGGCTGTACCGCGCCGCCTCACACACGCGGGAGCGTTCGTTAAAGCACCGGTCCGCCTGCTGCGCCAGCGCCGTCTCGGCCGTGTTCAAATATGCCTGGTACTGCGCGTTGTAATCCATAGAACGCTCCTTCTTTATTCCTGCTTTCCGGCGTTTTTTGCGTCGATCTCATCAATGGTGATCTGCGCCTTTTGCAGTGTTTCGTTGCAAAAGGCGATGAGTTCTGCCGCCCTGGCGTACAGCACAAGGCTGCGGTCCAGAGGCGTCTCCGAGTCGGAAAGCTCCGCAAGGATAGCGTCCAACTCCGTGCCCGCCGCTTCAAATGTCATTTCTTTTTTCATAGCTATGACCATTCCTTTCCGCTGCGCTCCAAGGCACCAAAATGGATGAAACACAA
>ENA-ORTH01001963-ORTH01001963.1-human-gut-metagenome-genome-assembly--contig:-NODE-1963-length-18262-cov-15.366507_pt1 | contig 18262 bp, 11 predicted proteins | sample MGYA00241914_ERZ509192 | MGnify/ENA primary metagenome ERZ509192 (study PRJEB26280, sample SAMEA2338826) | human gut metagenome | biome: human gut; feature: human-associated habitat; material: faeces... | reverse complement strand
ACATGAACGCCACCGCCAACTCCGAGGAGATGTACGCCAAGGGCATCGACGCGCGCTTCTTCTCCCGTGCCAACGACCGTCGTCGCGGCGGCTTCGTGGAATCGCAGGGCGGCGGCACCATCCTGCTGACGCGCGGTGACATCGCGCTGAAGCTCGGCCTGCCGGTCGCCGGCGTGGTCGGATTCGTCCACTCCTACGCCGACGGCGCGCACACCTCCATCCCGGCTCCGGGACTGGGCGCGCTCGCAGCGGGCATGGGAGGCAAGGACTCCAAGCTCGTGCATGACCTCGCCAAGCTCGGCGTCACGCCGGACGACATCGCCGTGGTCTCCAAGCACGACACGTCCACCAACGCCAACGACCCGAACGAATCCGAGCTGCACAACACGCTGGCCCACGCCATCGGCCGCACCGACGGCAACCCGCTGTTCGTGATCTCGCAGAAGACGCTTACCGGCCACGCCAAGGGTGGTGCCTGCATCTTCCAGGTCAACGGTCTGACGCAGCTGTTCAAGTCCGGCGTGATTCCGGCGAACGCAGCGCTCGATTGCGTGGATCCGAAGCTCCAGCGCGACGACCACATGGTCTGGGTTAGGAAGCCCCTGCGCATCGGCGGTGGCGAGGACGAGTTCGGTCGCGAGACCGCTGGTCGCCCGGTCAAGGCCGGTCTGGCCACCTCGCTCGGCTTCGGACATGTTTCCGGCTTCGTGGCCCTGGTTCATCCGGGTGCCTTCGAAGCGGCCGTGGCCAAGGCCGATGGCGAGGCCGCGCTGGAAGCCTGGCGTGAGCGTGCCAACGCCCGCCTGGCCGCCGGCCAGCGTCACCTCGAGGAAGGCATGATGGGTCGCGCCGCGCTCTACGAGCCGATCGACAACCGTCGCTTCCGCGAGGATCACCGTGGCTACGACCACCACGAGGTCGAAAAGGCGATGCTCCTCAACCCGGACGCCCGCCTCGGTGCCGACGGCTACTACGAGGCCTGATTCCTCTGGCTCCCCTCGGTTGATGGGAGCCAGTAGCGCACCGGATCTCGGCTCCCCTCTTTGAGGGGAGCTCCCGCGAAGCGGGTGAGGGGAGTTTCCCCTGGAGCTTTCTCGCTGGCACAAACTCAGTGAGAGAAATATGCAGAACATACGAAAGCCCCTCCCTCGGAGTGGGCTTTCTGCGTTTCAAGGGGCTGATTTGGCATTCGCCGGAGGTCTACTTCCGTTTCAAGGGGCTGTTACCCAAGTAGACAAGGCGTAAAAACGGCGGAATGGCGTTGGCGTTATGCTGCGGATACTCGTGGTATGGAGGATGACCAGCCCCTTGAAACGGAAGTAGACCTCCGGAACGGTCAAAATCCGCCCCTCGAAACGGAGATAGACCTTCGGGGCGGGGCGCGGATGTTTTTTTGGACGGCTAGGCAGCCAGCCCAAGATGTTTGCGGTATTGCGCGAGGTCATCCAGCATAGTGATTCTTTTCCCCCTGAAATGGAAATCAGGCCCCAATTCTGATGAGGTGTAGAGATTACGCGCGAAGCGGTACACAATAGGAAGCATGAATACTTGTGGTTTGGGGCATGACGTGGTGGATGTGGCCGCATTCGCCGAACAGTTGGCGGAGCCGGGGTCTCGCATGCGTGCGCTGTTCTCCGTGCGTGAGGTGCGGCAGGCATCCGACCGCGCGCGCCAGAAGAATGACGGGGAGGCCGTCCATCTGGCCGCCAAATGGGCGGGCAAGGAGGCGTTCCTCAAAGCCTGGTGCGATTATCTTGGCGATGCCCCCTATCCGTTCACGCTTGATAATTTCCCGTGGCCTGAAATCGAGATCTTGGACGATTCCCGTGGTGTGCCGCATGTGTCTCTGGGTAAGGGGGCGGCGTCAGTCTTCCAAACTGATTACGCGAATTCGGCTGCCGGCGCTCGCTATTCCTCTGCTTATTCCTCTGCTTCCGATAACGGGCCTTATGCAGTGATGCAGGAGCGGCGGAATGCGCGTTCGGCGCAGCGCTCGACTATCGGTGCGGGGTCGATGCCGCATATCCATATTTCCCTGAGCCACGATGGTTCGATTGCCTCCGCGGTGGTGACGATTTCTGTGGAATAGCGCCCGAGGCCCCCGAGTGCTACATGCTGTACAACGTCTCCATCATGGTTAACCTGTGGGGCGCGCTCACCAGCCGCGACGTGCGCCTGCTCAAGAACCAGATCGACAAGCTCGACTCGCTGCCCGAAAACTGCTGGTTCGTGATTCTGAATGCGATGGGCGCCGACCTCCAACCATACGAGTCCCAGCTCATCCATTTGTGATTTCGACGGTTTCCAGCTCCCCTCTTTGAGGGGAGCTGTCGCCGTAGGCGACTGAGGGGAGTCCTCGGCAAAGCCGCAATCCATCAACTAGATTTGCTGGTCCTGCTGCAGCCACACGCGTTTGCCATCCCCGAAGAAATATGTATAATAACTCAAGTCGCCAAAAGCGACGCTTAACGCGGATGTAGCTCAATGGTAGAGCCTCAGTCTTCCAAACTGATTACGCGGGTTCGATTCCCGTCATCCGCTCCACTATATAGGTTTGTGGCTAGGGTACTACCCACAACATTGCCCGTAACACCACCGCCCGCAACAGAACACGGCCTTGGTGAGTCGTATGTTTGCGTTCACAGAAATTGCATGTAGTATGTCTCCGTGTATGCGTAGCGGTATGTGATACTGCACACATGCGGAGCAGTGGCATACTGACGGTCGTCAGTAACTCCGGCCCCCGCGCAGCGGCGGCAAATCCGCCTCAGTTCCCAGATGGTGGGACCGGCACGCCCCGTCGAGAAGAAAAGTGCGTTATCGCAGGGTGGATGACGAGGGTGCCACTTTTCAAAAATTCCAAGGTTCTTTTCAGTGTCGGGTAAAAAATTCCCTCTACCCGGGTGTACGCATTCGTGCTTTTTGCTTAATACCGTAACGCCTTATAAGCGTAACGCCGGGTTTTGGCGTACGTGATCGTAAGAGACAGGCAAGGTTATGAAGAGAATTGCAGAATGGTTCGCAGCGGTAGGGGCCGCGGCGGGCAGGAAAGGCAAACGGTTAGTGGCGATCGTTGCCGCCGTGGCGATGCTCGGTGGCGTCGCCGGTGTGAGCGCGACCGCCATGGCGGACGATGGGAATGCCTCCACGACACAATCGCAGACCACCGATGAGAAGGCGGCCGCCAGCGCGCCTGCTCCTCTTTCCACCGAGGGAACAAACGGCGTGCCGGATGATCCGACGTTGTCTGCTCCGGCCCGCGAGAAGACCGTTACCGCCAATGAAGACGGCACGTACACGGTGGCGTTGAACGTCACCGGTGCGAAGAGCGCGGGTACGGGCGAGATCGTGACGAACCAGCCACTCGACATCGTGCTGGTGTTGGATGTGTCCGGTTCGATGGCCGAAAAGATCGCTAGCGGTTGGAACCAGCCTACGAAGATTGACTCGCTCAAGACCGCGGTCAATAAATTCATCAATGCGACGGCTGCAGAGAACGCGAAGATTACCGACCAGAGCCAGCGGAACCGCATCGCCCTGGTGAAGTTCGCCGGCACCGAGAAGACCAGCGTCGGCAATGACTTTTACCGCGAAGGCTGGTCCTCCTACAACTACACGCAGATCGTCAGCAACCTGACGTACGACGTCTCCGGACTGACGAGCACGGTTAACGGCCTGAGCGCGTCCGGCGCGACCTCCGCCGACTACGCCTTCAACCGCGCCCAGGCGGCGCTAACGTATCAGCCTCGCGCCAACGCGAAGAAGGTCGTCATCTTCTTCACCGACGGCGAGCCGAACCACGGCAGCGGGTTTGACCCCACCGTCGCCGCCACCGCGGTGAACAAGGCGAAGAGCCTGAAGGACGCCGGGACGACCATCTACTCGATCGGCGTCGTCAGCGGTGCCAACCCCGGCGACACCTCGAGCAACCTGAACAAGTACATGCACGGCATCTCCAGCAACTACCCGGATGCCACTGCAACGAGCAGTGAGCATTTGTGGGGAAAGTCTTGGAACGCCAACCTCGGTGACCGCGCCGAGACCAGCAGCTACTACAAGGCCGCCACGGATGCCGGCCAGCTGAACAACATCTTCGAGTCCATTTATCAGGAGATCACCAAGACGGCTGAGTATGCCGACGTGACGATTCACGACAGGCTGTCCAGCTGGGTCGTGAGCTCCGACAGCGCCTCCGAGAATGGAGAGCCCGCGGGCTTCACGTACACGAAGACCCGGAAAGGCCAGACCACGGCGTGGGCTGACGCCCCGGAGGCGACGGTTGCGGCTGATGGCACCGTGTCTTGGCCGGTCACGTCCAACGACGACACGCTTGAGGACGGCGTCACCTACACGGTGAGCTTCAATGTCAAGCCGACGCAGGCTGCGTTCGACGAGGCTGTTAAGAACCACAAGGACGATGCCAATGCCTCCGGCGACAACAACTTCTACACGAACGACAACTCCAGCGCCACTGTCGACTACAAGACCGTGGTGACCTCCTCGCAGGGCGGCACGACGACGAGCGATCCGCAGACCGCCGCCTACCCGCAGAAGCCGACCATCACCCTTCCGGTCTCCAAGATTACGGTGACGAAGACTTGGTCCGACGACAACGAGAATCACGCGAATGATTCCGTGCAGGTCCAGCTCAAGCAGGACGGCGAGGATTATGCCAACGGTTCAGCAACTCTGAATGCCGCCGGCAACTGGACTCACGAGTTCACGGTGCCTGCCGGCCCTGAGGGGCACACATACTCGGTTTCCGAGGTCAAGGTTGAAGGCTATGACTCCAAGGTTGATAAGACTGACCTCAAGCTACAAGGTTTGACCGCACAATCCGGTGCCTTCACGGTAACCAACACGCCTTCTTACGTGACCTTGCCCGCTTCGGATGTCAAGGTGACGAAGGTTGTGCAGGGACATGCTGCTAATTCGGACTTCGGCTTCAACCTGAAGTGCGTGGATAGCACGGATGCGAATGCTGGTAAGTGCGCTGACGTTACCGGCTTGGCCAACAATGGACTGACTACGACTGTGTCCAAGGACGAATTGACTGCTAGCGGCGCGAGCGCGACGGTTGGCTTCGGCAATGGGGACCTGAAGTTCAGGGTTCCGACCGGTGCTGACAATTTGGTCTACACGTTCGAGGCTTCGGAGGACACCGAAAAGCCTGCTGCCGGTTGGAAGTATGACAACGATAAGGTGACCGTCAAGGTCACGGTCTCCAGGACGGATGCCGTTGTCTCTTACGAGTACGGCGAGAACGATTCCGACCGAACGAATACGGAGTCGGCACAGTTCACGAACAAGTATGTGGCTATCTCCAGTCTGCCGCTGACCGGTGGCACGACTGGTCGTGACTGGATGGTGTTCGGCGGTGGCCTGGGCCTGCTGGCCCTGCTGGCTGCTGCGGGCTACACGGTCTGGCGTAAGCGTCAGCTGGTCTGATTTCAAGAAACTTGAGGTGGTTTTGGCTCCTCTCGCTGAGGGGAGCTGGCCGCCGAAGGCGGACTGAGGGGAGTCAATGAAGGCTTCCCTCCCCGAAAAAAACAATAAGGATTTGCGGATCGCGGAGGCCCCGCTGTGGGGTTGCAGCCTCCGCGATTGCAAGAAAACAATCACAATAAGGAAGAGAGGGTTTCTCATGAAGTTGAGGAAGCTTTTCGCGGGTGCCGCTGCTGCGGCCACCCTGCTCGGTGGCATGGCCTTCGGCGCCACCACCGCCAACGCGGCTGAGGCCAACATCTCCAGCACGACTATCACAGTCAACGCCACGGATGCAAACCAGTTCTACACCAAGCCGGTTGACACCGCTGACCTGCAGGCTAACCTGCGCATGTTCAAGTACGTTGAGCTCGCCAAGTATGTGTCTGATGGCAACACTGGCGTTGAGCTGGAGGGTTTGGTCTCCGGTGAGGCAGTGGATGCTGCTTTCGCTGCTGCTGGTTACAACGACCAGACCAAGGGTGATTCCCTGAACGAGTGGGCCTGGCTGGGCAACACTACCCTGACCGCCGCGCAGACCACCGCTTTTGTGAACGCGCTTAAGGATCTGGCTGTCACGGACATTACCCCGACGGCTTCTAACGGTGGCAAGACCCAGACCTTCACCTTCGCTGAGGGTGGTCTGTACTTGATTGTCGACCAGAGTGGAAAGCTGGTCGTCGAAGATAATGACACTCACAAGCTCGTGTGGAATGGCAATGCTCCGATTCTCGCTGGCACTGCTATCACGGTCGCCGCGCCGTCCGTGAACAACGCCACTGGCGTTCTCGCCGCTGCCGGCGTTGTCGACCTGAAGAGCAGCAAGGAAGAAACCACCAAGGCTGGTGCCGTGACTTGGCAGAAAGTCGACAAGAACGCTGCTGCTCTGACTGGTGCTGAGTTCCAAGTGTACGAAGGCGATGTTAGCGGTCTGTCCGCTGACGAGCTCAAAGCGAAGACTCCGCTTAAGTTCAATGGCTCTAACGGTGCGTATTCTCTGCCGACCGCCAATGCTGATGGCACTTACCCTGAAGGCGCCACGGACACACTGCAATCCAACGCTGAGGGTAAGTACACTCTGAACGGTCTTAAGCTCAACACCACCTACACCGTGATTGAGACGAAGGTCCCGACTGGCTACAACGGCACCTTCGTTGGCAAGTTCACGATCACTACCGGTGCAACCGCAGATGCTGCTGCCACCTTCGCTGGTAAGGATGCCTGGAACCTGTCCAAGGACAACAAGGGCACCTTCCAGGTCACCAACGTCAAGAACATCACCCAGCTGCCGCTCACCGGTGCCGCCGGAACCATGCTGTTCTCCGTGATCGGTCTGCTGATCGCGGGTGCCGCGGTGACCGTGTTCGTCAAGTCCCGTTCCACCAAGCGCGCTCTCAACGCGTGAGCTTGACTGCTGCTTATGACTGAGCAGCTATAACAATGGCCGATCTGATTATTCAGATCGGCCATTTGTCATATTGGCGGCATCTCAGACGGATGACTTGTGGACCATCTCCGAATCTTATGGGCAATGTATGGCATTTTGATTTGAATGTAATGGGGCCGGGCATCGAAAATAACTTGTGTTTCACCACAACAAACGTTTCACGCAGGCTCGGTAACAATCGCCAAGCGAACACAATCGTAGGGGAGGTGAAGGATGGGCCTGTATACCCCATTCGTGGGCCGATTATCGTTCAGTTGCCGTCCAGCCACTACTCAGGCTCCACTTAAACGGGGATAAAAACGACCCTACTAGGGGTTAGGCATGTCCGAATTATAAGTATTACTATCCCGAACTATGGCATTCACCCCATAATCAAGGGGGGTGTGCAATGAGCCTTCCAACGAGTGTAAGGGATGAGGATGACCAGTGGTGGAGGGACTTTTAGCCCCGAGGAGATCAAGTATCTGAAGTCGTTGTCGGCAGTGGCGGAAGCCACGGCGAAGCGCATCACCTATACCGATGATTTCAAGCGTTACTGTGTAGTCCACTACAACGAAGGTGCCTCACCCGTGCGCATGTTCCGTGAAGCCGGATTGGATCCGGCTCTAATCGGGTACAAGCGCATCGAACGTTGCCTTGCCCGCTGGCGTGAATCGCAAGACGAAATCCTGAACTCCGGCAATGCCAAAGCCGGCGTGGAAAAAAAGCTGGGGGGGGGGGCTTCAGATTCGGAGCTTTTCCGCTCGGGAGCCGCGGGCGCACCAAACATTCCGGAGAGTGCGCGAGCAGCGAGAGCTTGGCGCGACTCGGCGGAATCGTCACTTCCGGCTGGTACCGGCAGCGAATCCGATTTCCACGTATCGCCCGAACGTCGCGCCATCATCTTCCCCGTCTCCCGCAAAGAGCAGAACAATGACCTACGCGACTTGCTGATTTCGCAGCAGGTACGTCGTATCGACGAACTGGAGCGTCAGGTCGACATGCTCGAGGCCCTGCTGCACGGCAGGCGGCGTAAGGAACAGGCTGCCAATACGTTGCCTGAGGAACAGACGGATACAGCGGCGGACAAGTCGCCGGATACAGACGGGCAACAGCAGTAGCCTGTCTGTATCCAATCAGTGCGCGAAACCACAGGGAACATCAGGTACTTGCCCAACACGCACGCTAAGATAGGCATCGCAATAATCGGCATGGCAATACATGGCAATAAGCAGGTAATCGGCGAGGCGGTGCATGGAGCAGGAATCCAACGAGCAAGAACCTAACGAGGCGACGGAAATCGTAGGCGGCAAAGTAGAGACCGTCGAGGTTTCCAGGCACCCCGAGGCTTCCATACCCGAGACCGATTTGTCTTTGGCTGATATCGAGCGCCGTCGCTCCCATCCGTTGCGTTGGGCGTTGATCATTCTTGCCGTACTGTGCGCCATCATCGCGCCATACTGGTTCGGTCGCTCGCTGGCGGTGAATAATACTGACTCCATTGTGGCCGTGCTCGGGGGAGTGTCTCCGCAAGGTATCGCACTGGTCGGTTGGGTGGCCGTGGTGATCACGTACGTCGGATTGGCGATGGCGGTGGTCGTCTCGCCGTCCTGGCCATGGCTGATCGTGTTCGTGCTCGGGCTGGCCTGTGAGCAGTTCATCGCGGGACTCAGCATGCTCAATCTCAACTTCTGGTATTCCACGTACGTGGTCTACGGCAAGCAGGCCGGTCTGGCGAATGCCGCGAACCTCGGCATTATGGGGGCGGCGATCGGCATCGCCGTATATGCCCTGGTGTTTGTTGGTCTGCTGGTGATTATCCGGAAGACCTCGCCGCTGAACGTACTGACCAAAAGCTGGGCGAGTTTCATTCTGTACTTCGTGATTGAAACCATCGCCCTGCTCGTGGTGTTGTTTGGCGGATTACTCACCACTGTGTGAGCGCACGTGAGTCGCCGTACGTCGCTCAGTACTCACCGCTCACTGCTCACCACCGCGCAAACCGTGTGCCCGATGTCTATTTAGAGGTGCAACACCCCCTGTTGGTCCTGCAATTATAGCAGTTCGTCGGCGAATGCCTCGGCGGGCCGGATTCAATTTGTAAGCGCAACGCTTGTGTTCGGGCTGGCTGCCTTCGATTGTAGCTTGGCGATCTCCTCGTCCCATACCTCGTTGGGCGTTTTGTAGCCGAGGAGCTTCATGGGGGTGTCGTTGATCTCCCCGACGATCGCGTCGAGGTCCTCCTGGGCCAAGTCCTCGAACCCGGTTCCTTTGGGCAGATAGCGGCGGATCCTGCCGTTCCTGTTCTCGTTGCTGCCACGCTGCCAGGAACCGTACGGGTCGGCGAAGTACGTGAGCATGCCCAGCGCCTCGTCCACCAGCATGTGCAGGCTCGCCTCCGTGCCGTTGTCCCACGTGCGGTCGACGCGCGCGGCCGGCGGGATGTCCTTGAAGATCTCGTATTCGGCCCTGGCCGTGGCGGACGCGCTCTTGTCGTCGACGAGCCGGGCGAACAGCCTGCGGCTCCTGCGCTCCACCTGCGTGTTCATGCAGCGCCTCGACGGCGCGGCGCCGACCACCGTGTCCGACTCGAAATGGCCGAACCCCTTCCTGGATCCGACCGCCTCGGGCCGGTCCGCGATGGGCACGCGCATCGGGATGCGCGGCCCTTTCGCCTTCCTGCCCTTTTTCCTCGTCCGGCGTTTCCTGCCGCGCGCCAGGTACTGGCGCAGGTCCGCCTTCCTCTGCGCGGCCAGCGCCGAATAGAACGGGCCCGAGGTCCACGGCCCGGTCTTCAGCCGTTTCGGCCGGTAGGGACGGTACGACCCGTTCTCGTTGGACGCGAACCACAGGCCGCGCCTCAGCTCGCGTGACACCGTGGACTTGTCCCGACCGATTTCCTCCGCGATCTTCCGAATGCTCAGATGCTGTTCGCAATGCAGCTTCTCGATCAGGATCCTCTCCTCGGACGACAGGTGCGAATACTGTTGACCCATGAGTGCAACACCTTCTTAAGTTAGAAACTTCGAACACTTCCAACCCTAGACAAGGTGTTGCACTTCTATTTAGAACCCGGGGCGTAAACACGATTGCCTTCAAAGAAGATGGTCGTGACTGTGCTGGAATCAATGTTCGGTGCTATGAAGCGAAGCGTTGGTTGTGTGTCTAAGCTGGCCGCATTGTTGAATGAGGCTCAACTTCGGGGTGTCGTTTTATCGGCTGTGATGTTATTGTGGCGCGACACGCCAGCTTTATAGGCGATGAGTGGTGGCATCAGATGAGTTCGCTTGTACGTCTCCATTCTTTGTTGAAATATGTTATGCAAAGTGTGTAATTGGCATATGAAACTGTCATATTTGATGTGTTGCGTTGCGTTTATGTGAACTTATTTTCATTGTGCATATCGTTATCAATTTGTTATCAAGGACGATCGCGAGTGAAATGCGCTCATTTATATAATGGCTGCTGCATGGCTGCCCTTGAGGGACGTTCCTCTGGCATGGCTTTGCAATGAGCCGCGATGTGGTCGTAACCAACGTGGGATTCGATTGTGCGGCGAAGAAAAAATGATGGGGGGGGGAGTCGCCCTCCATCATTCAGGAAAGGGAACTGAATGGTTTATAACATTCACATATTGCAAACAAGGAAAACCGGTCGTGTGGTTGCTGCTGCGGCTGCATCCGTGCTGTGTTGCATGGGGGCTGTATTTCCAGCGACTATCGGAGTGACTGCGGCGTCGGCCGATGAACCCGTCGAATTGGTCGTCAACGGCGGATTCGAAGACGATCTTAATGGTTGGAAGTCTGGAACGGTGTGGAATAGCTCCGCATCGTCCATTGCCGTCACTGCGGATGATGTGCATGGTGGCAGTGGCGCCTTGAGCGTTACTGATCGTACATCCTCTGATGCTGGTGCAATCCAGTCTCTTGATGGCAAGGTGGAAAAAGGACAGACATATACCGGAAGTATGTGGGTCAAGGCCACGGAAGACGGTGAATTCAATATCACTGTTTGTTCGGGTAATGGTTCCGGATGTGACCAGATTGCGACCGGAACGGCGAAAGCGGGTGAGTGGACACAAATTTCAGGTACTGGAACGTTAGGTGGTAGTGGTGATTTCACCAGTCCCTCGCTGGTGATTGAAAACAAGTATGGCACGAGCAATGCCGACTTCATTGTCGACGACATTTCCGTAACCGGTTCGGATTCTGGTTCCTCATTCGTGCCGCCGACTACGGGTACGGCAACGGCAGCCAAGGCTTTCGGCGACTATTCAAACCCGATTATCGATTATTGGTATGGCGCCGATCCGTGGGCTATGGAATACAACGGACGCGTATATATCTACACTACGGGTGATGGCACTTCTGTGAATGCTGATGGCTCGTTGAATTATGACTATGAATATGACAGTACTGGGCAGATCAAGGACAATTCGTTCGCTCAAGTAAAGACCATCAATGTTCTGTCCAGTGATGACATGGTCAATTGGCGTAATGAGGGTTACATTCGTGTGGCTGGAGAACAGGGGGTGGCCACCTGGGCCAGCAATTCCTGGGCTCCTGCCGTCGCTCATAAGACCATCAACGGTAAAGAGAAGTTCTTCCTGTATTTCGCCAATGGCGGCAGCGGTATCGGTGTGCTGACCTCGGATTCTCCTGTTGGTCCGTGGAAGGACGAAACCGGTGAGCTGTTGATTAAGGGCGGTACTCCTGAATCCGCTGGTGTGGTCTGGCTGTTTGATCCCGCGGTGTTCGTGGATGATGACGGGCAGGGCTACCTGTATTACGGAGGTGGTGTTCCGACAGGCGAGGAAGAACATCCGAACACGGCTCGCGTTATTAAACTGTCCGATGACATGCTGCATACCGAAGGTGAGGCTCAGGTCATAGACGCACCTGCCATGTTTGAGGACTCCGGGATTGCCAAGATAGGTGGTACTTATTACTACTCGTATTGCACTAATTTCAGCCATGACAACGTAATTGATGGTAACACGGTCGGTTACGGCAATATCGCGTATATGACTTCAGACAACCCGATGGGGCCGTTCACTTATCAGGGTGAGATTCTGAAGAATCCGAGCACGTATTTCGGTGTTGGCGGCAACAATCATCACGCGATGGTTCAACTTGGCGACCAGTGGTATATGACCTACCATGCGCAAACGGTGGCAAAGGAATTGATGAACGGCGGTAATCTTGACGCGGCGCATGGCTACCGAAATACTCATCTCGATCCGATTACGGTTAACGAGGATGGTTCCATTGCCGATATTGCAATGACATATGAGGGTCTCTCTTCGGTGAAGAATCTGGACGCGTATCAAGATGGAGGCATTCCAGCTTCCACCATTGCATGGGATTCCGGCATTCAGAACGCATATGACCTGACTTCTGGTGTGCGCGTGGTCGATATGACTACAGACAATTCCGAAGGTCAGAAGCTCAGCAATATTAATAATGGTGAGTGGACGTCTTTGGCGAATGTCGATTTCGGGAATAACGGCGCCTCTTCGCTGACTGTGACTGCAGCTGGCAAAGCCGGAGGCATCCTTGAGATTCGTCTTGATGATCCGGATTCCGAACCTGTGGCTTCTATTTCGATTCCTGCCGGTGATGGATCCGAGTACGCCGATTACACGACCACCCTTGAGGGTGTGACAGGGGTGCATCATGTGGTGTTCTCCTTCAAATCCGATGGTGGTGCGAATGCTCAGGATGAGCTGTACGACATCACTACGTACACTTTCACGGAGTCGCAGGATGAAACTCCTTCGACTCCGGTGGACAAGTCTGATTTGCAGAGCGCAGTGAATGAGAATTCCAGCCTGAACGCTTCCGATTACACGGAAGAGAGCTGGAAGGTGTTTGCTGACGCATTGCAGAAGGCTCAGGCGGTATTGCAGGATGAATCCGCTACTGAACAGCAGGTTCAAGATGCGCTTGCTGCATTGAATAGTGCACGTGCCGGTCTGAAGCTGGCTGATGATTCCACTGATGGCAATGCCGACGGCTCCAATGACGATGGCGTGGATTTGGCACAAACCGGTTCCTCTGTCTTGCCTGGTGCTGTGATTGTCGCTTGCTTGGCTCTCACTGGTGTGATCGTAGCGCGAGTGCGTCGCGAGATGCGCTAGTTACCTCTTGGTAATGCGGTCATCCCGTAGCGGCAGCCTCGGGATGACCGCACATGAAACCTAGAACTGGTACTTGTTCAAGCGTAAGTTTTGGCAGTGGTAATGTCCATCACTTATCCATATGCGGGAATGTCTTATCGTCATTCATTGCTGATTTGTGCGGGCATGCTATTGGAATACGCACTCGATGTTGAGTGCTTATCATGAAAGTTTAAAAGACTTATGAATTATTTACGACAAAAAATTTCGGCTAGTGCTATCGCGGTGTTGTCGACTTGTGGGTTGATTTTGGCGCCAATGCCGGTCTTTGCGGATGATTCAACGCCATCTTCAACGCCATCGGATGGCAGTTACACCACGACTGATAGCGGTGATGGCACGTATTCCATTCCCATGTTGAACACGGATGTTCCGGATATCAGTGTTATTCGTGTGTCGAAGGACGATCCGAATAACAAAGACGGTCGTGATGTGTATTACATGGTGAGTACCACTATGGAGCTCAGTCCCGGATCTCCAATTATGAAATCCTATGATCTGGTCAATTGGTGGATAGTCACGTACGTGTATGATCGCATTTCTATGAGCGATGCTTCATCCTTGCGCAATGGAGCTAGCTCGTATGGCGAAGGCGAGTGGGCTCCGTCGCTGCGCTATCACAATGGCCGCTTCTACGTGTTATTCAATACGAACAACCTTAATGGCGCTTATATCTACTACACCGATGATATTGAGAATGGTCCTTGGACGAAGATTGCCCTTAATCGGGGATTCCATGATCCGTCATTGTATTTTGATGAGCAAGGGAGTCCTTGGATTATCTCCGGCGTCAACCAATATAGGCTGTCCGATGATTTAACCACGGTGGTGGAGAGCCATGAGAATATCATCTCTGCCGAACAGTTCACTGATGATCTTGGTGAGACTCCTACCGGATTTGAAGGATCTCAGACTTTCAAAATCGGTGATTATTTCTATACTCCAACGATTTACTGGGGCAAAGACGGTCGTACGGTGATGCTGCTGCGCACCACTGATTTGCTTGATGGCTCCAAATACGAAGCCAAAAAGTATTATCTAGGTGCTTTCGCACAAGGTAGCCTTGTTGAAGTCGACAACGGTGATGGCACGACGTCTTGGCATGGATTCTTCTTCCGAGACACATATCCGACCGGACGTATTCCCGGTTTGATTCCTGCAACGTGGGGTGATGACGGATGGCCTGTGTTTGGGGACAATAATCAGGTAAGCGCGTCGGACACCTACGACAAACTGATTGATTTGCCTGCTGATTTGGAGAATCTGGTTCGCCAGCGTTCCCTGGTCAATTCGGACGATTTTGATAATGACGCGCCTCATCAGTCTTATCAGGATCAGGATTGGTGGACTCTGGAGGAGCCTCCTCAGGTTGACGATTCTCTGATTGGAATCGAGCTGGTGGACAATGGCGATTTCGAAAACGGGACTGAATCGTGGACCCCTCAGTGGAATGGTACGCTTACCGCGATTACGGATGGTTCTCTTTCTGGAACCACGAGTCTTGCTGTGACGAATCGTGGCGAATACAATGGCGCTGGCCCGGGTCAATCTATGGATGGAAAATTGCAGCAGGGCGTGACATATCGTGCCAGTGCAACGATTCGATACGACCATGAGATGGACGGCGTCGATTCATCGGCTGTGACTTCCCACCTGTTTTATGTGGCGATTCAATATGCAGACGGCACAATTAATCGTGTGGCCACAGGAACAGTGAAACGTGGGGAGACGACTACTATCACAGGTGAGTTCTCCATCCCATCCGACGCTAATGTGGAAGGTTCCAAACTCATTGTCGAAACCGCGTGGGGTGCGGAAGGCACGTGCATGGATTACGTCATCGACGATATTTCCCTGATCGGTCTTGCTGATGAGAAGGAATATCCGGTCGCCGAAGAATACCAACCCAATGGTTCGAATCTTGATTTGGTATGGGAATGGGGACATAATCCAGATAACCGATATTGGTCTCTCACTGATCGTGAAGGCTGGTTGCGTTTGACCAATGGGCACAAGGTTTCCGCCACGGCCAAATATATGAAAGGCACTTATGGCGACCTGACATATTTTGAAACCGCCCGTAACGTTTTGTCGCAGCGTACCTTTGGCGGATCCATGTCTGTGGAAACCCACATGGATGTCAGTCATATGAAGGATGGAGACACCGCAGGCCTCGCTACATATACCCGTAGTTTTGCCTATGCCGCTGTGCGTCAAGAAAATGGACAGCGAACGTTGGGCGTGGTCAAGCGTGTCTACGACAATGGCGTGAAGGACGCGGACGGTAATATCGTTGACGATACGATTGATCGTGACGCTGAAGAGGCCTTTGTATCGGGCGGCACAGTGACATTGCCAGATGATGCGACCAATGTGTGGATCAAGTCGGACAACACACTGGATAATGCGAGTGGTAAGTTGACGATTCAGTATTGGTACAGTCTGGACGGTAAGCAATGGTCCAAGCTTGGCGACGAGCAGGGGCCGCTGACTTACGATTGGAGCTTGTCGCACTTTAAGGGGTATCGAATCGGCTTGTTCAATTACGCCAAGGAGAATACGGGTGGTTATGTCGATTTTGATTACTATGACTTGAGCGACGTGTTGACTTCTGACGGCAAAGCTGTGGATACGTCTAAGCTGCGTTCGGCCATTGATCAGGCTGACTCTCTGCAGTCTGCGGAATATCCTATGGATGAGTGGGATAAGATGCTCACGCTACTTGATAAGGCAAAGCAGGCGTTGGCATCCGATCCTTCCACGCAAAATGAGGTGGATGCCCCGCAGCGTGCACTGAGTTTGCAGCTCGCGCAATTGGCGGTTGACCGTCAGTCTGGTGATGGCGGAAATCCTGGTGGTGGTGATCAGACCGGTGACGGTAACCAGTCGGGTAACGGCGATCAGACCGGTGATGGCGGCCAGCAACAGTCTTCTACTGCTGATGATAATTCATCTGAACTGTCATCAACTGGTTCGTCCGTAACACCGATGGTGCTGTCTGCAATTGCCCTGATGCTGGCTGGCATCAGTGTCATTCGGATACGCCGCTCTTCGCGCTGAAATATCGCCGCAGCCTGTTGGTTGCAGCGATTGAATGTGCGGAATCAGTGATGTGTCGCAATGGTGGGTTGTGCGAATGCTCGGCAATGTGGATTCGTACAACCCATCCTGTTATGTTGAGACCGCGGCGTGAGACATGGTGGAGCATGACATCGGCGTAGAATGTGCGATTTTGGAAACAAAGGAGCTGGTGTGTGGGCGGCTGGCAGTTTTCATTTCGAATCGACGGCGTTCTCCTGATATCAAGTATGGCTGTGTATCTATGTTGCCGTTATGTGGTGATGTTAGCGGAGTGAGTAATTCGGATATGGTTCGCCCTTATGAACATATGTATGGCTTATGTCGTCCGCCGAAGCATGGTTGCGATTAGCGAAAATCAGGTATTGCGGCGTTATGTCCGGCGCCATGTCATTATCGTATGGCGCACTCACGATACAATACCGTCCTAGCATGGGCGTCGCGGCATGAGACGACGCATTGTGCAGACAGGTGTGGCGTCGAACAACGAACGCGAGGTAAACGTAGATGGCGGTGAATTCCAGCGTGGAGAAACAGCCGGTCGACCAGCAGGCGAGCGGTGAGGTGCAGGCTGAAATCGATACGCGGTCCGATGGTGTTTCGCCCATGCCCAACGATGTTTCCAAACATAACGATGTTTCCAAGCATCCGGTGGCGTCCATTCCCGAATCGACGCTGTCGCTGGCCGATATTGAGCGTAAGCGCTCGCATCCTGCATTGTGGCTGGCTTATGCGCTGCTGGTGATTGCGGCCATTGTGGTGCCGTATTGGTGGGGGCGTGCGATTGCGGTGAACGATACGCAGTGGCTGCTTGATAATTTGAGCGCGCTTGAGCCGCGCGGCGCCGCGTTTGTTGCCTGGACGGTGACGCTGATTGCCGTTTCCGGCCTTGGTCTGCTGGTTGTTGACGCCCATCGGCGCTTGTGGGGCGCGGTTTTTGTGATTGGCTTGGCGGCGGAGCAACTCATTGCCGGCCTGCGCATTCTGAAAATTGATTTTTGGTATGCGACATATGTGGTGTACGGAGAGTCGTCGGCATTGGCGAATGCGGCGAATCTTGGCATTATTTCAGTTGGTATTGGCGTTGCCGTTTTCGCGGTGCTGTGGGTGGGATTGTTGGTGACGATTAAAAAAGAGTCGCCGTTGAATGTGCTGACGCGCAGTTGGGCGTCGTTTATCTTTTTTTGTGATTGAGACGATTGCTTTGCTTGTTGTGATGTTTGGCGGCCTGCTGACGTTGGTCTGATTCGTGGTGTCTGGTGCTCCTGTATAATTGACCCTTGGCGTATTTCGCCCGCGGATAGAGAGCGCGCCGGCATCGGGCCGGTAGCACCGCGCAGCAATATAAGGAGGATGCCGTGGCACTGACGGCTGAAGAAAAGCAGGAAATCATCGCTAAGTACGCGACCCATGAAGGTGACACCGGCTCTCCGGAGGTCCAGGTTGCTCTGCTGAGCAAGCGTATCGCTGATCTGACCGAGCACCTCAAGGAGCACAAGCACGACCACCACTCCCGTCGTGGTATGCAGCTGATGATCGGTGACCGTCGTCGCCTGCTTGACTACCTCAAGCGCGTTGACATCAACCGTTACCGTTCCCTCATCGAGCGTCTGGGTCTGCGTCGATAATTGAAGACTTCCGCCCGAGTACCTAGGATGGTGCTCGGGCGTTTTACATATCGCCAGCCAACGGCAACAACGGCAAGAGGGTTAGAGGATAGGCCAGCAGGTAAGGCCGACAGGAGAACCCGAATGAAGGGGTTGACACGAGGAACGACGGCCAAGGGGTCAGTCGAAACAAGGTATGTGACGTCCGCTGAAGAGGACAGTTGCGGTTCAAGCGAGTCGCCGAACCGCAGCACAGTATGTAGGAATAATTAGAAAATTAAAGAAGGAGGAACCCTATGGAGGGTCCCGAAATCAAGGCCGTTGAGGCCGTAATCGACAATGGATCGTTTGGCAAGCGCACGCTGCGCTTCGAGACCGGCCGCCTCGCCCAGCAGGCCGATGGCGCTGTGGCCGCCTACCTCGACGACGATTCCATGATTCTGTCCACCACCACCGCCGGTTCCAGCCCGAAGGAGAACTACGACTTCT
>ENA-ORTH01001956-ORTH01001956.1-human-gut-metagenome-genome-assembly--contig:-NODE-1956-length-18300-cov-2.421266_pt1 | contig 18300 bp, 10 predicted proteins | sample MGYA00241914_ERZ509192 | MGnify/ENA primary metagenome ERZ509192 (study PRJEB26280, sample SAMEA2338826) | human gut metagenome | biome: human gut; feature: human-associated habitat; material: faeces... | reverse complement strand
CCGCCGCAAGCACGGCAGCCGCGGTGCCGAACAGCACGAGCGGATCGCCGGTGGAGGCCGAGCCGCCGAGCGTGTTCGGAGCCGCGGAAGCGGGAGGCCGCTTCGCCGAATCTTGATCTCCTCCCGAATCCACGTGAGCCGGAGGCTGGCTGGTGTCGTCGGGCTTGCCCGGATCGCCCGTAGTGCCAGAATCATCCGGTTTACCCGAACCGGCTGCAGTCCACTTCGCGTAGAGCGTTGTCGGACGCTCTACCGATGTATTGAAATCGTAGACACTCGTCAATCCCTCGTCGGAGAACCACCCGCCGAACGTATAGCCTGCGCGCGTCGGGTCGGCCGGCTTGGTTGCGCGTCCGCCGAACGCCACCGTCTGCGAAGCAACCGCCGAACCGCCGTTGGACTCGAAGCCGACCGTCACCGTATCGGCCGCCAGCAGCGCGTAGGTGGAAAACGCGCTGGCGTGGAATCTCACGATGCCCTGCTCGTAATCCACGCTTTCAGGCACGATGATCTCCGTCGCGCCATCGTGCACGTGCGCGATGCGCGCGCTCTTGCCTGCAATGTCGTCCGGTTTCACCTTGAGCTCAAACAGCAGCGGCTCGTCGACTTCGTCGATGAGGACCGTTTTCTCGCTGCCGCCGTCCACCTTGACGGTCATCTCCACGGACAGCTCGAAGTACAGTGCGACCGTCTCTCCGTCATCCGAAACGTCCTCGATCGCACCCTTCTCATCGGGATCGACCACGCTTTCTTCTTTTAGTTCGGCCTTGAGGGAGACGACCACGGTCACATCGGCTCCGTTTGCGCCATCGATGAGGTCACGCACAGCCTGAGCCTCTTCGGGAGACATGCCGGCCGGCGTTTCGCCGGAGGCGATCTCCTGCACGGCTGCGGCTCCCGCTGTAGCCGCTGCGGCCACCGTCTGGTCGGGCGCGGCGAATTCGTCGGCCGCCGGCTGCTCGACCTGCACGATCACGTTCGCATCAGGAACGGCCGCGACCGTATCGTAGAAGAACGCAAGCTCCTTGTCGTAGGCATCGATGGTCACCGTCTGGGAATCGAGCCCGTTGACCACATAGCCGTCGATCTTCGGCGCGCGTTCCGAGTAGGTCTCGCCGAAGATTCGACCCGATACGACTGCGTCCTCGGCAATCTTGGCCGACGAGGAGCCCTTCAGGTAGTAATGCACGGTATAGGACGCGTCGGAGCGCGGCGTCCACACAGCCGTATAGGAACGATTGCCCGAGGAGCCCTTTGCGATGGCCGCATCTACGGTCGGAGCGGTCAGGCCGGTGCCCGTCCAGCCAGCGAAGTCGTACCCGGTTCTTGTCGGCTGCGGCAGCGCGATGTCATCCGAGAATGCAGTATAGGAGGCGGGCGCCTGCACGCCGCCGGCGAACGCTCCGCCGGCCAAAATGTAGTCGATCGCGAAGACCCGCGGCACTACGGCACCGGGAGCGTCGACCGCATCCTGAACGTTCTGCTGGTAGATACCTTCGTCGTAGTACGCGGTATCGAGCACCGTGTTGAACGTGCCGCCGGTGACGAAGTCCTCCTTGTCCTGGCTGTAGACCGCAAGCTTCCCGTCGTTGATAGCTTTGAACGTGCCGGCTGCCACCGAAAGGGAAACCTTTGCAAGGTCGTCGACGGAGTTGTCTTGCGGGTTGCTTTCGTAGATCGCCGAGAACCCGGAAATCGTACCACCCGATACATTCACGGCGATCGGAAGCTTTGTCGTATGTTGAGCGACCGCAATGCCAGCGCCTTCGGTCGTGCCACCGCTGCCGTTCGGATTGACCGTCGTCGGTTTCAGAACTCCTGCAACAACGGCGTCACCCGACAGGTCCAACGTACCAGCACGCATTTCGATGCCGGTGCCGCCTTCGATGTCGCCACCGTTGATGACGAGCGATCCCAGCTGCGGATGATAGATGGCGGCGTTGTTCTTATCGGCCCGGACGGTGCCGCTGTTGATGACGATCCTCGTGCCATGCTTGTTCCCATTACCCGAAATGGCAGCATACTTGTTGCCTTCCAGCGACACCACGGTACCGCCGTTCAGCGTCAGCGTATTGCGCATAGTCTGAGCATCGGACAACGACCCGTCTTCGGCTTCGCCCGCCGGATAGTAGCCGACTACGTATATGCCGGGCCCATGAGCAGCCTCAACAGAAGCACCCTCGTTGATAATCGCGTCGCCGCGATATCCGGTTGTCTGGTACATATTTCCAACTTGCACGCCATAGCCTGCGGCCTTGACGGCGGCGCCGTTATTTAAAACGAGTTTCGCATTCTGCACGTAGATTGCGATGGAATCGGAATTGGCGGCCTCGATCGTGCCGTTCTCCACAGTCAAAGAGCTGTTGACAACAGAGAACGGCATCGAGTCGTTGGAGTTCCGGTAGGTCTTTCCTCCCAGGTCGAGTGTAATGTCTTTTCTGACGTTGATCTGCTGCGCGTCTTCTATGTCTGCCAGCAGCTTCACCTTGTCGCCGGATTCAGCCTGCGCGACAGCACGCGTGAGCGTGTTGTACGAGCCCTTCGAAATGCCATCCGCGTCAATGACTTCGACCGCTTGGTTCTCCGCCACTTCGAACATCCCGTCGCCGCCCTCAACAGCGACGAAACCCTCCGCCAGATAAGCCAGCGGGTCGCTGGAGAACGTGCCTCCGGTGATGGCTTTCGCAGCATCGCCGGACAGAGCGGCCAACGAGACCGCGAGTTTGCCAACACCGCCGGAAACTCTAAGAGTCGCGCCTTCGGCTTGACCGATGGAAAGCGATTTGACGAGCGAATCTGCATCGGCAGCGGCATACTCTTGAATGGCGGCATTATTCTTGCTGGTCAACGTGCCGCCCGAAATGCCCACTTCCACCGTGCCCGAAGCTCCGTATCCACCGCCGCGTGAAACGAGGGAAAGCGCCGCGCCATCGGGAATCGAGGAACCCGTCTTCGTCGTGTCAGGCGTCTCAATCGTACTCGCCGTCGCCTCGATACTGCCGCCCTCGATGGCAAGCTTGCCCTCACCGCAGAACTGCACACCATTCGCGCCCGTCAGCGTGCCTTCCGAGATCGTCAGGTCGCCGTTCTGCGGATGATATACGGCGCACCCATCCGCATCCGTCGAACGCACGATGCCTCCCTTGATCGCAATGCTCGTACCGTCGCAGTCTCCGTTGCCGACAATACCGAAACTATTACCTTCGATGACGCCGTCTTCGACGGTCAGGCTTGATGGCGCGCTCGCATTGCTGCCGATTACGGCGATTCCCGCATCCGGCCCTTTGATATGCGTCGAAACACCTTTGATAGTCACGCGCGGATTGCGGGAATCGTTCGTTCCGAGTCCTACCCGAACGCCATATGAAGGCACGCCTGATGCAACGGAAGACGTATCGACGACTACGTTCTCAAGCGTCAGATCGACGTCCTGCCGCACTTGTATCGCGGTTCCGAACGGAAACTCCCCGGTGCCATCCGTCGAATTCAAAATCGTGCCGTTTTTAACAATGACGTTGATGGGGCCCTGGTACTTGTTCACGGATACGGTGGCGTACTTCGAGCCATCGATGCTATGGCCGTTCAGATCGAGCACGATCGAGTAGCCGATCTCGTACTTGACATTGCCCGCAGGAACATCTTTATGCAATGTGACGACATCGCCGTTCCTCGCCTTGATCACTGCCGTGCTCAAGGTGTCATACATCACCGAAGTCCCGTTTGGCTTGGTGACAGTCGCCACCTGGTCATTCTCCACGACGTACATGCCATCGGCGTTTTCCGTTACGATTCGTCCGGTCTCCAGGTATGCGGTCACGTCGCTGGAGAACGTGCCGCCGCGAACGGTCATGGTGCCGGGCGCCGCGAGGTTGAGCACGGGAACGCCCGCATCGGCTTCGACCAGACCACCCGATACGGTCGCCTTGCTGTTCGCTCCGTCGTAGTAGCCGCTTGCACCGTCGATGTGCACACCGTAGCAATTCTGCACGATCGCGCTGTCGCCCACCTTGCCGCTCGCGGTTCCGCTGGCGATCACCGCACCGTCCGTCATTTCCAGCGTGCCGCCTCGCATGAGGATACCGACGCCCCCATCGGCATAGACGGTACCACCGGCGATGCTCAGCTTCCCACGCTGGGGATGGTAGATGCCGCAGGCGATGTACCCATCCGCTTCGATACGGCCGATGACGGTGCCGCCGCTTATCGAAATCGACGTGTCGCCATAGTCGTCCCCTTCGGTACCGTTGCCTCCGATGGCGGCGTTGTCGTCGGCGACAACAACGCCGCCATTCATCTTGAGCGTCGCACCTGTGCCTTGCACGCCGATGCCGAACTCGGCACCGTGGATGTACCCGCCCTCGACCGCGAGGATCGATCCTTTGCCCACGAACACCGCATCGCTATCCTGCGATTCCACGATACCGCTTTCGATGGTGGCCGAGCCTCCGTTTTGAATGTGGAGCGCCTTTGCATAAGGACTGACTGTCGGCTCTTTGCCGAGGATCTTGCCTGCAACATACGAAACCGTACGACGGTCATCGCTCACGACGGATGCCGCGGGGGCGGTCGTGTCGCGTACCGCCAGCTTGCCTTCGACGGTGATCGTGTCGTTTATGTACGAATCATCGGAGCTTGCCCGCCCCGCGACGGTTCTACCGTTGAGGTCGAGCGCGACATCCTTTCCCGCAGGCACGACGACATTTTCCTGCACGTCCTCGAGCAGGACGACCGTCTCGCCCGCTTGAGCCGCATCGACAGCCTCTTGGAGCGTCGAGTACGCCGCGCCGTGCACGCTCGCCACCATCGTGCGGGTGAATACCTGACCTTCGGAAATCGATCCCATGTTCGGGCCCTGTGCGGTGCGGTACGTGCAGGTTCCAAGCGATGTGAGCGTGCGATTGCCAGCGCCATCCTCGCCCACTGCGAACTTTGCATTCGCGCTGTAGTTTGCATCGACTTCCGTTCGATACGGATTACCTGCGTGGTCGCAGACTATCGCCACGTCTTTGAAGGCGGAAACCGCAGGGCTTCCGTCAGATGCAACCTCGTCGGAAATCGCAATCGTGCGTCCGGCATCCGAGGTCGCAAGCACGATGGCCGTTCCGTTCTCGGCACGATAGACGCCCATGAGCGAGGCCGTTTCGAAATTGGCCGTTCCAGCCGCCTTGAACAAGTTGAAGCCCAGGTATGAGCCGAAGGCCGATCCGTGGATTTCCGGCGGCGCTCCATCCGTGGTCCATGAGACGGCGAAACGCTCGTACTCGCCGTTGGAAACGTTCTGCACGAGCGACGATGGGATATCGCACACGAGGGCATCGCCCTCCTCGCGTAGATCGATTCCGTACGAGAGAGTCATGCCGTCAGCTGTTACCGCCTGCCAGGAAACCGACACGTTCGTTATGCGCACATCGGCATCTGCGCTCAATGAATAGCCCTCTGCTGCGGAAATGCGGAGATGCAGCACGCCGAATGCTGCTGGGTCGAGACCCAACTCATCGAGAACGCACTGCTCTTCCCCGTTCAAACCGCTTCCGATTTCCTGCTCGATACCCTCGTCAAGCGCATAGAAGATGCGCAACGGCCCGATCGAATCCACGGCGTTTCGATTCGCCAACGCTCCCGCACCTGCAATCGAGAACCTCTGACCGCCGTCTCCTGAGATACCGTCGTCATGATCGGCGTTGCGGGACGCATTCACGTCGGATCCGTCTGTCGGCTTGTCGGTAGACGGCTGACCGGACGACTCGCCTTCGTCTTCGGATCCCGCCACGCTCGAACCATCGGCTTCCGACACCCCATCCTGCCCGCTCGTAACGAAGCTGCCAAGCGAATCTTCGTTATTGCTATGGTCGCCCCACGCAGCTGCGGGAACGTTCATGGTGAATGCCAGTGCAAGGGCGAGTACGATCGCCATCGACCGATCGGCCCGTTTCTTCCCCTTCATGCGGTACCCTTCTCTATGCTTATACGTTGTCGCACATGCTTCTTCGCGGCCGTCCTCATCCTCGCCGAGGGCGATACTGCCCACAATTGACCAATACTATTATAAATGACCTGATCGTAAGCATAGTTTTGAGGACAGCGCGTCGGGTCGCCTTCAAGAATAGGTTTACACCACCCCCCAGTCAATACGAGGGGCAAAGAAATTGGCAGCGGCGCGCCATTCTGGCGTCATGCTGATGCCTGAGAATGCGGTGCGCTTTCCCAGCATGTTCGACCGGCGCCGAAACGTATCTTGCGGCGGCGGCGGACGTGCGCTTCCCGCGCGCTTCCGGCTGCTAGCGCGTTACGAGATACACCTTATCGGGCGGGATGCGTATCCAGAGCTCCTCGCCCTCTTGGGGGAGGTCCTTGGCGGAGACGGCCAGCTTGTCGATGCGCCAGAACAGGTGCTGGTGCAGATACTTCATCTCATCGTCGGTGCGCTTCACCGTCGGCGCGAACGTCTCGTCGCGATCGAGAAAGCCCAGCAGCGCCGTGCGCTCGAAGCGCGAATCGCTCACCCGGTCGACGCGCACGCGGTAGACGTTCTCCCCCGGCCCTTCGACCTGCTCGAGATAGAACGCGCGGACGCCCAGGCACACCACGTCGCGCGGCACCTGGGCATCCGAGCTCGCTTCCACACCCCATTTCGGCAGTCGGACGCGATGCTCGTCCACGTACTCGGCCGCCGTCGCATTCTTGCAGCCCGACAGCTTGACGCCCGCCACCGACTTCGGCCTGTTCACCAGATCGTCGCCCGTCTCGATCTCCATGATCGAGCCGTTCTCGACGACCGCAATACGGTCGCAAAAGCGCAGCGCCTCGTCGATGTCATGGCTCACGTAGAGCACCGTGCCGTGGAACGCATCGAACAGGCTGACCAGGTTCTGCTCGAGCACGCTTTTCAAATGCGCGTCAAGGGCGCTGAACGGCTCGTCGAGCATGAGTATGCCGGGGCGGGCTGCCAGCATGCGGGCGAGCGCCACGCGCTGCTGCTGCCCGCCGGAAAGCTGCGCGGGAAAGCGGTTTGCGAAGGACTCCAGCCCGAAGCGCTTAAGCTCCGCTTCCACGATGCTTCTGCGCTCAGCCTTCGGAACGTCGCGCCCGATGCCCGCACCCACATTCTCGGCCGCCGTGAAGTTCGGGAACAGCATATAGTTCTGGAACAGCAGCGCAGTCTTGCGCTCCTGCGGCTTAAGATTGATCTTGCGCTCCGAATCGTAGAACACCTTCCCATTTACCACGATGCGGCCTTCATCGGGTGTTTCGATGCCCGCAATGCAGCGCATGGTCAAGCTTTTCCCGCATCCTGACGCGCCGAGGAACCCAAGCGTTTCGTCGCTCGCCTGAAACTCCACGTCAAGCGCGAACGACGGAAACGACTTCCGAATGTTAACTTCCAAGCTCACAGCGTGCTCCATCCCGATTTACATGAGTCTCCCGCAGGCGAATCCCAAGAAGCGTCGGCAAGGATGATCGAACGAAGGGTGCTTGGGCGCTACCTGCCAAGCGAGTTCCGCGCGAGCCGAACAGTCCAGCGGACTGTTCGCGCGAGCAGGGCTGTTCGAGCAACTGGCTACCGCCCAAGCACCCGCCAGAAAAGCCCATCATTCTTCGGTCCTCCTGCGGTACTTCGTCGTGCGCCTACCCCAGAGGTTGATGAACAGTATGACCACGAAACTGAAAACGAGAATGACGGCTGTCCAGAACAGCGCGACGTCGATATTGCCGCTCATCCATTCGAAGTAGATGGCAATGGGAACGGTGCGCGTAATACCCGCATAGTTGCCTGCCAAAAACAGCGTCGCGCCGAACTCGCCGAGTGCGCGAGCAAAGGAGAGCACCGTGCCCGCCGCGATGGACGACCACGACAGCGGAAGCATCAGCTTAAAGAAAATCTTCCGATTCGACCACCCCAACGTGCGCGCCGCATCGAGCATGTTCGGATCGAGCCCTTCAAAGGCGCCGCGCGCGCTGCGGTACATGAGGGGAAACGCAACCACGACAGCGGCGATCACCGTAGCCGGCCAGCTGAAGATGAGCGGGAATCCCACATCGATGAACCAGCGTCCCACCGGTGAGTTGTTTCCCAAGCCGAGCAGCAGCAGAAAGCCGCAGACCGTGGGCGGCAGCACCATGGGGATAGTGAACACAGCGTCGGCGACGTCCTGCGCGCGCTTCGGGATGCGCAGGGCGAAGTATGCAGCCGCGAGCCCCAGCACGAAAATGATCACGATGGCGGTGCCGGTGGTGCGCAACGTCACCCAGAGCGGCGAAAGATCGATGCCCTGCAAGAACTCGCCGAATGCCCGCACGCCCTCGGCCGGCGGCGCGATGTCGACGGCGCCAGGCGCGACGATCTTCAGGAAATCGACGTAGCTCGGACGCGCAACGCCCTCGACGGCGGCAGATACCACATCGTTGCCGTCCTCGCCGATGGCAGTGACGAAATAGCGGTTTTCGCCGGCCTCCACGGCAAAGTCGTACACGATGCCGCCCATCGCGTAACCCGACTCACTCGTGAAGTACCAGGGCACGTCGTCGTCCATGACGACGCCGCCCGAAAGCGACACCGCGTCGAGCGCGATGAAATAACGCTTGAGGTCGTTTCGCGAAGCAGGATCGGCTGCGTCGCACAAGGCATGGGCCGTAGGCGGGATAAAAACCAGCACGTAGTCCTCGGTGGCAATGGCAACTGCATAGTCGGGCGAACTACCCTGATAGTAGCTGTACCCAAGGTAACGGCCGTCCAGCTCGCGGTTCGAGCCCTTCTGCGCGCGGGAGAACGCATCGACCGCAAAGGATGCCCCGTCGATGCGCGCAGCCTCCCCATCGGCCGAAACGGCCACGCCGTCGGAGGAGGCCGTTTTAATGGCAGCCGCTGAAGCATCCTTCGCATCTTCGAGCGGGGCTTCCGCAGCGACGTTGCCCTCCCCGCCTTCAACGGCGAACGCTGTCGCGGGGCATAGGACGGCGCATGCCAGCAACAAGGCCAGCAGCAGAGCGCCAAAACGTGTTCCCGGTGTTGTTCCCACTCTCGATACCCCCAAGACCCGGCTCGCGCCTTCCGTATGGAGCCGATGCGCAAAGCAACGTTCGATGCCATCATACACAATGAAGGAGGATGGAAAGGCCAGGCCTCCCATCCTCCTTCATTGCGCCCGACAAGAGCAGGCGCGCAGATTTATGGCGGAATTCTAGGCGGCCAACTCGAAACCCCATTCCTGCCAAATCTTGATGGCGTCCTCGTCAGAGAACAGCCAATCGAGGAACTCCTGAGCGGCCTCGGCATTCTCTGAATCCGCGCACAGAGCGGCGGGGTATACGATATTCTTGTGCGTGTCAGCCGGAACCGTTCCGACGATCTTCACTCCGCCGAACCGGTACACGTCGGAACTGTAGACCATAGCCAGATCCACATCGCCGGAGTTGGCGTAGGAGCACACGTTGCCCACGCTGGAGCCTTCGGTAACCTTGCCTTCAAGCGGCGTTCCCTCGAAAGTGCCCTCCTTGCCCGCGCTCTCCCTGCCGATGGCGCCGTCGGCGCTCACCCAACACGCCGGATCGGTGGTGGAAAGCGCCTGCTTGGCATAGTTGCCGGCCGGCACGTTTGCGTCGCCCACGGCCACCGTGTAATCACCCGATGCCATATCGGCGAGCGTCACGTTGCTCAGCTCGGAATTCTCGCCGGCCACGATAACCAGCTCGTTGGTGAACAGGTCGAAGCGGGTTCCGGCATCAACGTAGCCTTCCTCGACGGCCGTATCCATGGTGGCTTTCGATGCCGTGATCAGAATATCGGCGGACGATCCGGCTCCGAGCATCTCGTTCAGCGTGCCGGACGCCTCGTACTGGGTGTCGGCGAACGAAACCCAGCCATGATCCTCCAGGTAGAGATTCTGCACCTCTTCCATGGCCTTCGATAGCGAGTTCGCAGCAAAAATTTGCAGCTCGACTGCCTCGTGGTCCTGTACGTCAGACGGCTCGTCTCCCGACGGCTCCTCGGCCGGCTTGTTCTCAGACGAGCAACCGGCCATCCCGAACGCGGCTGCCAATGCGAACGCGCATATCGCAGCGAGCACGATCCGGTACGTTTTCTTCATGGGCACATCCCTTCCCTCGCTCCTGATCGGGCCGCGGCATGCGTCCGAGGGAATCCCCCGCCAGCACTGGTCCGAATTGCCCATTATATTATTCTTTTATTAGTATATAGTCAACAAAAGATAATGCAGACGGATGATGTACGAGATCCCGCGGCACTCGCGGCCTGCCTCAAAGCGGCGCTATTCGGTTCGTGCGAGATCCACCACGCGCGTGGCTATGCGCTCGGTGAGCGCCGGCGAATGCGACACGAACACGACCCCGATGCCGCAGGCCTGCGTCTCGGACACGAGAAATCGCCAGATCTGGGCTTGGGTGACGGCGTCGAGCATCGTTGATATCTCGTCGGCAACCAGATAGCGCGGGTGCGCCGCTAAAGCCCGCGCGATGCAGAAACGTTGCAGCTCGCCCCCAGACAGTTCGTGCGGAAACCGCCCGAGCCATCGCTTCTGGATGCCCAGATCGTCCAGCAGACGCTGCGGCACCTCCCCCGCTTCGGCCAGCGTGTCGCGCATGCGCATGCGCGGATCGACGGCTTTTTCGGGATGCTGCAGGATCAGCTGCACCGGGCACGTACCGCGCCTCGGTAGCGGCTCGCCATCGACGAGCACGTTCCCTGCCTGCGGACGCTCGTATCCGGCAAGCATCCGACAGAGCGTGGTCTTACCGAATCCGGACGGAGCGGTAAGCGCCACACGTTCGTCGGTCCCTACCGCCAGATCGAACCCCTCGTACAGCAGCCGCTTCGCCCCCGGGTACTTGAACGAGACGCCCCGCGCCTCTAGCATGGCGAACCTCCTCCCGTTTGGAAGTCGTGTTCCGGCAACGCGTGCCACAGCGCACGGGAGAAAGGGTGTTCCAGGAGGTCGGGCGACGCGAAGTTCGCAACCGCCGTCTCCTCTACCACGGTGCCGTTCTCAAACACGGCCACGCGGTCCGCCACCTGGAGAGCCAGCTCGATATCATGCGTGATAAGCAGCACGCCGCCGCCCTCGTCGGCGAACGTCCTCAGATCGCCGAGCGCACGCACCGCAAGCTCCAGATCAAGTCCGGGCGTGGGTTCGTCGGCTACGATGACGCGCGGGTCGTCCATAAGCGCACAGCACACCAACACACGGCGCGCCATGCCACCCGACAGTTCGAAGGGGTACATGCCGGCCACCGCCTCCGAAAGGCCGTAGCGCGCAAACAGCTTCTCGCGACGTCGCCGGCGCACCGCGTGCGACTCGTCTGGATGCGCGAAGCCTTCCACCTGGCGGCCCACCTTCATGAGCGGGTCGAGGTTGTTCACGCTCTGCGGCACCAGCGAGATGCCGTGGCCGCGCAGCGCGGAAAGCGACGCCGCATCCTGCTGCGCGCCGTCGAACCAGACGCGGCCCCGCACCGTGGCGTTCGGCTCGAACAGCCCCAACACGGCATCGGCCAAAAGCGTCTTGCCGGAACCCGTGGGACCCAAGAGCATGATGTTGCTCTTGGCCAACTCTACGTCGCCGTCCTCGGCATCTGCACCCAGGCTGATGCGCTTGTAGTGGTTGTATACGGCCACGGAGAGCGCGCGCTTGGCCTGCTCCTGGCCCACCACATGCTCGGAGAGCTCGGCGTATAACTCGTGCGGCGTAGGAAGCTCGGCCAGTACGTCCTCCGGCGCAGGCTCCGCCGTCGATGCGGCTTCGGCTGCGTACCCGCGCGCATGGCGCCCCGCCTCGGACCGCGCATCCTGCCCTGCATCCCCATCGTCGGAGCCGGGCACGCTCAGCCCCAAGTCGCGCATCATGGCGTCGGCGCACACCGATATGCACTCGTCGCAGATGAATATGCCGTTCGGCCCCGATATCATCGCCGCCACCTGGTGCGGCTGCTTGCCGCAGAAGGCGCAGACGATTTCGTCGCCTCGGCTTCCGAACTCGTCGCGTCTATCGTTCATGTATCCTATTCGTTTCTCTACTCGTTGGAGCTAGCAGTGAGAGCGCGCGAAGAAGTGATGCGATCGACCAATCCGTAGGCGACGGCCTCTTCTGCGGTCATGTAGTTGTCGCGCTCGGTGTCGTTCTGGATGGTCTCGAGCGTCTGGCCGGTATTGTCCGCCAAGATCTTGTTCAGGCGGTTGCGGGTCTTCAGCATGAAGTCGGCCACGATGGCGATCTCGGTCTGCTGGCCCTGGGCGCCGCCCGACGGCTGATGGATGAGCACCATCGAGTTCGGCAGACACAAGCGCTTGCCCTTGGCACCGTTGGACAACAGCACCGCAGCCATGGAAGCGCACTCGCCCAAGCAGATCGTGGACACGTCGCACTTGATGAAGTCCATGGTGTCGAGGATGGCGAGCCCCGCCGTGACCGAGCCGCCCGGCGAGTTGATATAAAGAGAAATGTCCTTATCGGGGTCGGCGCTCTCCAGGTGCAGCAGCTGTGCTACCACCGAGTTGGCGACATGGTCGTCGATAGCCTCGCCGAGGAACACGATACGATCGTTGAGCAGGCGAGAATAGATGTCGTAACTGCGCTCGCCGCGCGGCGACTGCTCGATGACGTAGGGAATCAATGCCGATTTCGTGTCAAACATGGTATGCCTCGCTTATCTCTTGCGGCCGCTCGGCGGCCTGCTTGCATCTCTGTCATAGTGCGGTTAAACGTCGCGCTGCGCAAGGCCCGGGAACCGTATCGTTACCTGTCCCCGACGCGCCGGAGAAGGCGCGTCGGGGACAGGCGTGGTGCAGATGCTATTCTGCGGCTTCGGAGCCCTCCTCCTGCTTTTCGGGCTGTTTCTTCTCCGTAGCCTTCTTCGAGGAGGCCTTCTTCGCAGCAGGTTTCTTGTCGCCGTTATCCTGGGCCTCGTCGGCCTTCGCGGCTTTCTTGGAAGAAGCCTTTTTCGCGGGCTTCTTTTTTTCGTCTTGGGCTCCGGGCTCGACCTCCGTGACAACGGCCTTCTCCATCAGGTCCATGACCGCTTTCGTGCGGCTCACGCCTTGACGTACCAGATGCAGCTGGCCGTTCTCGCGCCACTCCGCCTTGAGAGCCTCGGGCTTCTCCGCGCCGCTCTTGGCAAACTCCGCAAGCACGTCCTCCTCCGTGGCTTCCAGACCGAAGTGACGAGCCCAGGCGTCGAGCGCAAGATCCTGGGCGGCAATATCGGCCGCCTGGAGCTTAACATCCTCTTTGAACTGGTCAGGCGTCATACCTTGCTGGGCTAGGTACAGATCGAAGGACATGTTCTGACTCTGAAGCTGCTGGAAGAAGTCCTGGATGAGCGTGGATTCGGCCTCCTCGCGCATGCTCTCGGGGGCCTCCCCTTCGAGGCGCTCGGCAACCGCTACCAGGACCGCGTTCTCCTTGATGCGCGGCATCATGGCGGACTTCTGCTGGGCGATGGAATCGGCGATGGTGGAGCGCATGGACGCGACATCGTCGAAGCCGATCGTCTCCTTCACCCACTCGTCGGTAACTTCAGGAAGGATCTTCTTCTTGACAACCTTCACCTCGACCTCGAAATCGATCTTCGAGGTCTTGCCGGAGAGAGCCGCCAGCATGATAGGAGGATCGTCGGGCATATCGATGGAGAACGTCGTCGTCTGGCCCTTTTTCAGGCCGACGAGCTGCTCGTCGAACTCGGACGGAAACAGGTTGCCGCCCAGGCTGTAGGGACGGTTCTCGGTCGTGAGCGAGGGGATCTCCTCGCCCTTGTCGTCTGTCGCCTTCATAGCCAGATCGATATGGCTGTCGGCCTTCACCTTCGTAGCGGCCGAGCAGTCCTCGAACGAGTAGTAGTGCTCGCGCAGCGCGTCGATCTGATCGTCGACGTCCTTATCGGATGCGCCCTCGGCGGGCAGCTTGATCTCGACCGGATCGTAGCCGGACAGTTCAAGCTCCGGCTTGACAGCCACGGTGAAGGAGAACGAGAAAGGCTTGCCGCCCTCGACGAGGTCGGTCTCGTCGAATTCAGGCTTGGACACAGGGTACAGGCCGCAGTCGTCGATGGCGAGAGGATAAGATCCGTTGACGAGGTCGTCGGTCACCGTCGCAAGGACAGCATCCTTGCCCAGGGCGTTGTCGATGATCGGGCGCGGGGCCTTGCCTTTGCGGAACCCGGGGAAATTGTACTTGTGCGCGAAATCCTTGTAGGTCTTCTTGATGCGGGCGTCGATATCCTTGGCATCGACAGTAACGGTCACTTTCGTGCGGTTATCCTGCAATGCCTCAACTTTTGTTTCCACGTAACTATCCTCCATCGTTTCTATGGTCGCCTTGCGGCATCTTGCGGCGCGCTCGCCCCCGCTCGGATGCGCGGCCCGCAGCGGCCCGCAGACTCGACTGCCGGATCGCGCTCTGAGCACACCAAAACGGAATTATCGCATATATAGTACGGATGAGGAAGATCGTTCACGAAGAACTGACGAACGGATCACGCCCTTCGGGATGCAGTTGATTGCATTCGCAACCTGGACACTGCAATAGCAAGCTGGACGTTCGGGGTATCAAAGCACATCATGAATGAGAATAGTCCTTAGGCCGTCCAGTTTGCTTTCAATTTTGCAATCGAAGGGTCGGTTCGAGGGCGCTCTGAACGGATGATTCGGGCAGGCGGTCGAACGAGGGCATGCTGGCGCAGGCCTCCGTACAAGTTTTGCAAAAGCAATCCGGACGCCCGATACAAATAGATATGCAGACCCTCGCCCCGGCCCTGATGAATCAATTAGAATGGAATCGCTAAAGCCCGAGCAGCCTGGGCGTCATGATCACGTCGTCTGGCGGGACGGCATGGACACCGAGGCTCTCGAGCAGGTTTGCAGGCAGGGTCAGGGAGGCGAGCCGAATGGGCGCCGCCCCCTGGCCGGGCCTGGGATACGAGTTCACGTGCGAGCACGCCTCGGCAACGTCGTTGAACGTGAGGGCATCGAAGTCGGTCCCCTTCGGCAGTATCTTCCTCAGCTCCACATGGTTCTTCTCGCACGCCCCCTTCTGGCCCGGCTTCACCGGATCGCAGTAGAACATCCGGGTGCGGCGCGATCCGCCCGCGCCGGTCTCGATCTTCGCGAAGTCCAGGAACTCCGAGCCGCGATCTCCCAGCATCACCGGGAAGACGTCTTCGAAAACGCCTTCGCAATAGGCCTCCACCGCGTCGAGGGCGGCCTTCACGTGGGCCTGGTCCTTGTTCTCGAGCAGGATGAAAAGCTGGAAGAACAGGCGGACGAAGTGGAGCGTGAGGATGCACTTCGAGTTGCGGCGGAGGCCTTCCACGCAGTCCACCTGGACGGTGAGCAGCTTGAGGTCGTCGGGCAGGGCGAGCCAGTCGGCGTAGGTCCTGCCGGCAAGGTCCATCTTGGGCTTGCCGTCCGCCCACTCCTTGCGAGGGGCGTGCTTGACCTTCTTGGGCAGCTCGATGTTGGCTAGCCCCATCACGCCCTTGTCCATGTAGTTGTAGAAGGTGCGCTCGCACACCGGGAACTCGGATCTATGGGTGAGCCAGATGGCCTGAAGGCTCTGCCCTTGGGAAAGGAGCCCCTTCACCTTGCCCACCATGTCTTCCAACTCGCCCGGCTCGCAGGCGATGCCGGCATGGGCCGCGCTCAAGCGGGCGTCGTGGGCTGCCTGTGCCTTCGAGGCGACGTAGCGCGCTTTCTCAAAGGTGCAGTAGGCGCGTTTGTCGCACTTCGAGCAGACGAACGGCGCGCGCTCGCGGCGCTTGCAGGTGTGCGGGTCGAACTCCCTGCAGATGTCCCAGCAGCGCTTCATGCCGCAGCGCTTGCAGGCTGCGGCGCGGGAGGAGCACAAGGGGCAGAGCGCGACCTTGGTGCAGCCGCGGTACTTCGCACACCTTGCCTGGGCCTTCTGCGGCATCGCCTTGGGCTTGAAGAGCACCCTGTTGAGCCTCACCTCGTTGGATACCGTCGTGGGCGACACCTCGAGCTTCCGGGCGATCTCCCGAAAGGACGCGCCCTCTTTGAGCATGTCCTCTATCTCGCACCTGTCGTCGAAACCCAGGTGCGCTCCCTTCTTCTTGGGCATGGCATCCTCCTTCCCTGGGCCGGGAGAAGGGCTTGTCCATGGTAGAGAAACAGCTCGAAGAAGAAAAGCGCCCCATGCTCGGGCCAGAAGGCCTTCGCACAGGGCAAGGGCTTACGCTATCCGATTGCAAGTTCAAACTGGACAGGTGTCCAGCTTGCGAATTCAATTAAGGCCCTTCGGGATGGCCCTTCGGGATGCCATGAATAACTCTTCCCGGCCGAAAGCCGAGGGCCCGAGGTCCGTCGAACGCGACGAGCTGCTACAAGGCAGCGCCAGCCGCACGGTACGGGCAGCATGCATGGCATCGCGCCGGCTGCAAGAGCGGCATCCGGGCGTACGACCGTTCGTCCTTTCCCGTCGGCAGGCCGCCTCGTAGATATTGGTTTTCCCGCTACCATTGATCGGCGAGTCACGGTATCATGAAGGTCGACAAAAAACGAAGCTCAAACGAAGGATGTCATGTCGAATCTGTCCCTCAACTTACTGCAGGAACGCGAGTTGGCGCGTCTGCTTGACTACGAGCACGCCACGTGCAGCGTCGGCGGCGAGCTGGTGTACCGCTGCGCCTTCCCTTACCGGCCCGATGACGACCTGCAACGCGAGCTCATCGAGAACGGAGCCCTTGCCGCAAAGCAGGACGACAAACGAGGGGTCGTGGTGACCATAACCTCCGACGGCCGTTCGTATTTTCCCGAGCTGAGACGCGCAGAAGCAGAGCGCCTGCGCGAACAGCGCCGCGATGCGCGCCTCGTCGCACTGTCAGCGCTGTTCGCCGCCGCCTGCACCGTCGCGGGCTTCCTTCTCGGGCGGTTCGTCGCCTAAGGCGCACGAGCGCACCTCGCCGCTCTCCGATTCGGATAATTCGAGGGCAGGCGAACCTGCGCGGATCACCACGGAGGCGCGACCGGATCCAGGCAGCAAGACGTAAAAAAGCCAGGACGCTTTACACGATCCCGGCCTCGTTCTTTTCATGGTGCGGGCGAAAGGACTTGAACCTTCACACCTCTCGGTACCAGAACCTAAATCTGGCGCGTCTGCCAATTCCGCCACGCCCGCACGCTCACGTCGGTTCGACGCGGCGACCATCATACCAAAAAAAGACGGGAACGCACAGCGTGAAAGCTCTCCGCCGCCCCCATGAACGTTCACCAGCATCACCCGTGCGCTCCGACCGCTTTGCCCAGCCGGACTCCCGACAACGTAAAGTTTCTGCTACCATGAGCCAGGCAGTGCAGAACGACGCATGCACGCCCGCACGACCGCGCTTCTCGATCGGAGCATGCTCGCGCGAGCGTCCGCGCACAGGAGAAACGAGGACCGCATGGAGAATCAAGGGAACAAGATTTGGGAGCTCGTCAAGAGAGCCGGCCGAGCATGGAACAGCATCAGCCTGATTAAACGAATCGTGATCGGCCTCGTCATCGGCGGCGCGCTGGGCCTATTCGCGCCAGCCGGAATCGAGTTCGTCGAGCTTTTGGGCACTTTGTTCGTCTCGGCGCTGAAGGCGGTGGCGCCTATCCTCGTGTTCTTCCTCGTCATCAGCGCACTTGCTAACGCGAAAGCCGCCGGATCCATGAAGACGGTAGTGCTGCTCTACATAGTGAGCACGCTCATAGCGGCACTCGTCGCCGTGATCGGCAGCTTCCTGTTCCCCATGACCATTACGCTCGTTGAACCCGCAGTCGAGCAATCTTCGCCCACCGGCGTGGCCGACGTGCTGACCACGCTCGTCATGAATATCGTCTCAAATCCAGTCGACGCCCTTATTAATGCGAACTACATCGGCATCTTGGCGTGGGCGCTCGTGCTGGGCATCGCGCTCAGAGCAGCCGGCGAATCCACCAAAGAGGTGTTCACCAATGTGGCCGATGCCGTGTCGAAAGTGGTGCGCTGGGTAATCAGCCTTGCGCCGTTCGGCATCCTGGGACTCGTATACACGTCGGTATCGCAGAACGGTCCTGAGATATTCGCCGAGTACGGCTCGCTCATCCTGCTGCTCGTAGGCTGCATGCTCGTCATCGCGCTTATCACGAACCCGCTGCTCGTGTTTGCGTGCGTTCGGAAAAACCCCTACCCGCTCGTCTTCCGCTGTCTGAAGGATAGCGGCCTTACCGCCTTCTTCACCCGAAGCTCCGCCGCGAACATCCCCGTGAACATGGAATTGTGCCGCAAACTGGGTCTGGACAAGGACAACTACTCGGTGTCCATCCCGCTG
>ENA-ORTH01001947-ORTH01001947.1-human-gut-metagenome-genome-assembly--contig:-NODE-1947-length-18352-cov-3.997158_pt1 | contig 18352 bp, 20 predicted proteins | sample MGYA00241914_ERZ509192 | MGnify/ENA primary metagenome ERZ509192 (study PRJEB26280, sample SAMEA2338826) | human gut metagenome | biome: human gut; feature: human-associated habitat; material: faeces... | reverse complement strand
GCTTTTTTACTCTCCCCAGCCCTGCTGGGGGTTGTCATTTCGCTAAAGCATACAACAGAAAAGCCCCCATGGCGGCCTGTGGGCCTGCCATGGGGGCTTGTTTTCATGCTGTGCCGGAATTGCAGGGCAAAGCCCGCCCGGGCACGGCCCCGGCCCGCCGTGCGGGCTTTTTCCGATTCTGCCTGCCCTGCGCCCGTCAGCCCAGCGCCACCATGCTGAACACAAGCACGAACAGCGCCACCGTCTCGCACAGGCCAACCACCGTGATATACTGCGAAAAGCCCTTGCCCGTTTCGCCCAAGGCGTCGGCGCCGGCGGCGCCGGCCTTGCCCTGCCCCACGGCCGAAAGCGCAATGGCCACACCGGAGGCAATGCCCAAGCCAAGCAGGAAGGCGGGGTCTGCGCCGGATCCCTTCATCTGCTGCATCAGCAAAAAGCCGTAGATGGTCTGCGTCAGCGGCGCGCCGGCGAACACCGTAAGAATGAACGGGGCCGCCTTATTGCTCATGTAGCACTTTTTCCATGCGCCGATTGAGGCCTGGCCCGCAATGCTGATGCCGATGGCAGAGCCAAGGGCCGAAATGCCCAAAACCAGTGCAGTTCCCAAAGATCCCATATCCATAGTGATGCTCCTTTTCGTCAATTATTCACTGAATGGTTGAAATTTGTGCCCGCTCCATGACATATCCAAATGGGAGGAAAACTCCAGCGTATTCAAACGCACCCCGTGGACAATCACCGAGAGGACATTCAGAATAAGGTTCAGCCCATGCCCAAACACCAGCAGAACAATGGCCAGGGCCACAAACATGAAATTGCCCAGCAGCGGGCCCGCCAGCTCGTTCACCGTTGCCGAGATGGCCGCGCCCGCAAGGCCCACCGCCCAAAGGCGGATGTAGGAGACAATGTCTGAAAAGACGTTGACAACGCCCAGCAGCACGGAAACGATGTTGATCAGGCTTGCTTTTACAGAGCCGGCTATGCTTCCCTCGTAGTTCGAGAACACAAAGTTCAAAACAAAGCCAACCGCCACCAGCACAATGGCCGCCGTGCCCACGGGGAAGCCGCCCAGCACCAGCCCAAGGGGGAACACCGCGGAGCTGACTACCAGGCTGAGCACCACATAATAGATGCCGAAAAGCTCCAAAGCAAGGCCAATGTCGCCCAGCAGCTTCAAAGAATGGCGGTCCCGCACGGCGCATTTGACATGCGCAATGGTAAGCTGAACCAGCGCCAGCGTAAAGCAGAATATCTGCAGGTTCTGCGAGGTGGTAAGCCCCGCGCCGCCTGGGCCGAACGGGTACCACAGCTGGCCGGAATAGGCGTTGGAGAACACCGGCACCGACAAATTCACAAGCCACTGCGGCACCTGTTCGGCGGGCATGCCAAACCAGCTGCAGGTGACGGTGCCCCAAACCACGGTGGAAAGGCCGAACAGCCACACAAGAACAATGGCGGGCGGCACGGCCTTTTTCGAGGCCAGCGCCCTGACGGTGGGAACCGCTGCAATAGCGCATATCAAAAGCCCGTAGCCTCCGTCGCCGAAGATAATGCCGAAGAACACAAGCAGGAACAGTAAAAACCAGCCGGAAATATCAAATTCAAAATACCCCGGCACGGTGCCCAGAAAGTCGGTCACCGGGTAAATCAGGCTCACAAACCGGTTGTTCTTCAGTTTGGTGGGCACGTCGTCCTCTGTGGTGGGGTCCTGCGCCAGAAGGCCCCAGGCGTTCTGGCGCGCCGCCTGCTGCAGCCTGCCAAGGTCCGGCGCAGGGATATAACCCTGGAAATACGACACCGAGACGTCCTGCGCGCCGCCCCCGGCCAGCGCCTCATCCGTCATGCCGGTGGCATAGGTCTCAAACTCCAGCTCTTTTTCAATGGCGCGGGCTGCGGCCAGAATGGCGCGCCCCTCGCCGGAATGTGCGGCAAGCTTTTGGTCAATGGCGCCGATGCGCTCATCCAGCTCTGCGCACTGGCGGCGCAGCCCGGCGGTAGAGTCCTCAGGCAGCACAAGCCGGCATGGCTCCAGCCGCGCAAGGGCCTCTTCTTCACCCTCGCCGCCCGTGCGCACGGCCAGGCATTTCACGCTGCGCCTGGTCCTTTCCAGACACAGCGTCCTGACGCACTCTCCCAGCGCCGCATACTCGGCTGCCGGTATCTCGTACGGCACAAGCACCACGCCCTGCCCGGCACAGGCCCGCAGGCCCGCGGGGTCCACTTCGCCCCAGGGCGCCAGCCGCGCCAACTCTGCCCGCAGGGCGGCCTGGCGGCTGCTGCACTCCTGCCGTTCCTGCGAAAGGGCGGCAACCTCCCCGGCAATGGCCAGCGCCCTGACGGGCGTCAGGGCTTCGGCCTGCGCGGCGCCCTTTTCCGGCTTGCCAAGGCTGGCGGCGCACCGCTCCAGCGATGCAATCTGCTCGCGCAGCAGAGGAATTCGTTCACCGCTTCCCTCGGTGATTTCAATATGCACAAGGCCCAGCCGCCGCAGCTTTTTCAGCGCATCCTCTTTCTGCCCGCTCAAAACAATGAGCGACACCTTCTTCATGGGTACTATCACTGCGCCGCCACCTGCCTTTCCGGCGCCGGGCCGCTGCGCGCGGCAATTTTGCGCTTTGCAATTTTCGAGCGGACGACGGCGTTCACCTGCTGGTCCGCCAGATAAATGGATATCCTGCGGATATTCTCCTGCGTTTCGGGTATCTTCACCTTTTCAAACAGGTTCACCCGCTGTGCGGTTGCGCGCAGCTCCGCGTCCAGAAGGCGCACCTGCTCATCCAGCACCTGGGCCTTCAAATCCAGCTCCAGCGCCTTTTCCATGTGGTTGGCGGCCAGGTCCACCCAAAGGGGCGTGTCGTACAAATCGTAGTCTCCCCGTGAAAATTCGGCGCCCTCGAAGGTTGGGATAGCCACGCCCGCAATATTGCCCTCGCCCACGCGGATGTTGCGCACGGAAACGGCCCCCTGCGGGAAAGCCTCCTGCTCGCTGAACACGGCTATCCATTCGTCAAAGCCATGCTCCAGGGCCTCGCGCGCGCTGCGCACAGCGTTTGCCTGCGCGCGTATCGCGTAAATTTCCATCTGCAGCTGCTGCTTTTTCAGCGTAAGCGTCGGCAAATAGCGCTGGTACATTTTGAGAAGGTCCTTTTGCGCCTTTAATTCGTTTTTCGTCAGCTTGACGCTTGCCAAAAGGCACCCCTCCTTACTTCACAGGCCAAAATTCTTCCACAAGGTCTGATTTGATGCCCGTCTCGTCCTTTTCAAAGCACTCGGCCAGTATCTTCCAGCCAAGGCCCAGCGCATCCTCCAGCGAGAGGTTCACCGAAAGGTCCATCAGCTGGTTTTCGAACATCACGCCGTATTTCAGCAGCTTTTCGTCCCAGCGGCTCATGGAAAAGCCCATGTTTTTCTTTTCCAGCGTCTCCTTGTAAGAGGCATACAGCCGTATCATGGCGTCCATCAGGGCGCGGTGGTCCTTGCGGGTTTTGCCGTTCACGTTCTGCTTCAGGCGGGAAAGCGAGCCGAACGGCTCGATGCGCCCGCCCTTCAGATAATACTGCCCCTCCGTGATATAGCCCGTGTTGTCGGGCACAGGGTGCGTCACGTCATCGCCGGGCATGGTGGTGACGGCCAGAATGGTAACCGAGCCGGAATTGGCAAAATCCACCGCCTTTTCATAGCGGGCGGCAAGCTGCGAATACAAATCGCCCGGGTACCCGCGGTTCGAGGGCACCTGCTCCTGCGTGATGGCAATTTCCTTCATGGCATCGGCAAAGTTCGTCATGTCGGTTAAAAGCACCAGCACGTCTTTGTCCTGCAGCGCAAACTGCTCGGCCACCGCAAGGCTCATGTCGGGTATCATCATGCACTCCACCGTGGGGTCGGACGCGGTGTGGATGAACATGACGGTGCGGCTCAGCGCGCCCCCGCGGGAGAGCGTGTCTTTGAAATAGAGAAAATCGTCGTATTTGAGGCCCATGCCGCCCAGCACAATCACATCCGCCTCGGCTTGCATGGCAATGCGGGCCAGAAGCTGGTTGTACGGCTCGCCCGAAATGGAAAAGATGGGCAGCTTCTGCGACACCACCAGGGTGTTGAACATGTCTATCATGGGGATGTTCGTGCGCAGCATCCGGTTTGCCAGAATGCGCCGGGTGGGGTTTACCGAGGGCCCGCCGATGGGCTTTTGGTTCTCGGTCAGCGCGGGGCCCTTGTCTATCGGCTCGCCCGAGCCGTTGAAAATGCGGCCCAGCAGGTCCTCGCTGAAGGACACCCGCATCTCACGGCCCAAAAAGCGCACCTCGTCGCCCGTGGAAACACCCTGCCCGCCTGCAAACACCTGCAAAGAGACAACCTCGCCGTCCAGCTTGTTCACCTGCGCCAGAGATTTTCCAAAGCGCGTTTGAATCTGGGCCAGCTCATGGTAGCGCACGCCGCTTGCACGCACGGTGATTACGTTGCCGTTGATAGATTCAATCCGGTTATATACTTGGTTCATTCCTGCCCACCACCCTTTAACACAGACGCGGCCTGCGGGCTGATGGCCCCGCCTGCCTCATTGTACAGTGCGTCTATCTCGCGCTCGGCCTTTTGAAACGCCTCGCTCTCGAATTCCGTATAGTTCCAGTCGATGAAACGCTGGCGCATGCGCAAAAAGAAGCTGCGCGCCTCGTCCTGGCTGGAAACGGCGTAGCTGCTGCCCAAAACGCGGATGAGCTTGTCTGTCACATACCTCTGGCGCGCGGCGCCGCAGTTGGCGTCCACCAAATCGAACGAGTTCTGCTGCAGATACACGGCGTCCAGCATATCCGCCTTCAAATAATCCGTATAATCGGCAAGGCTCGTGCCCTCTTCGCCCACCACCTTCATCATGGCGCCTATCTCGCTGCCGTGGGCCACCAGCCTCTTGCAGTATTCCATTTTCTCCGGCTCGATGACGCCCGGATATTTGGACCAGGAGATCAGCGGGTCGATAGCGGGGTATTTGCGCGCGTCCGACCGCTCGCGGGACAGCCCGTGGAAGGCGCCCACCACCTTCAGCGTGGCCTGGGTGACGGGCTCTTCAAAGTTGCCGCCCGCGGGGGACACCGTGCCGCCGATGGTGACGGAGCCCACGCTGCCGTCCGGCAGAACGACGCGCCCGGCCCGCTCGTAGAAGGCGGCGATATACGATTCCAGATAAGCCGGGAACGCCTCTTCGCCGGGTATCTCCTCCAGGCGGCCCGACATCTCGCGAAGCGCCTGGGCCCAGCGGGAGGTGGAATCTGCCAGCAGCAGGACGTTCAGGCCCATCTGCCGGTAGTATTCCGCAAGCGTCACCGAAGTATATACCGACGCCTCGCGCGAGGCCACCGGCATGGATGAGGTGTTGCAGATGATGATGGTGCGCTCCATCAGCGAGCGGCCGGTGCGCGGGTCGGTCAGCTCAGGGAATTCGGTCAGCGTCTCCACCACCTCGCCCGCGCGCTCGCCGCAGGCGGCAATAATCACAATGTCCACATCTGCATATTTCGAGGTGGTGTGCTGCAGCACCGTTTTTCCGGCGCCGAAGGGGCCGGGGGTGCAATAGGTGCCGCCCTTCGCCACGGGGAAAAACGAATCAATCAGGCGCACCTTCGTCTCCATGGTCTCGGTGGGGGCCAGGCGCTCGCGGTAGCATTTTACCGCGCGCTTAACCGGCCAGCGGAACGCCATGGAAAGGGGTATCTCACGCCCGCGCGCGTCGGTGAGCACGGCGATGGTCTCCTCAATGGTGTATTCGCCCTTCTGCGCAACAGATTTCAGCGTGTAGCTGCCCAGCAGGGAAAAGGGGACGAATATCTTGTGGGTGAAAGCGCCCTCCGGCACGCTGCCGATGGCCTCGCCGGCGTGCAGCACCGCGCCAGGCTGGGCGGCGGGGGTGAATTCCCATTTTTTTTCGGTATCCAGCGCGTCGGCGTACACGCCGCGCTCCAAAAACCAGCCGGCCTTTTCGGCCAGGGCGGGCAGCGGGTTTTGCAGCCCGTCGTAAATCTGGCCCAAAAGGCCGGGCCCCAGCAGGGCCGAAAGCATCTCGCCGGTGAACTCCACCTCGTCGCCGCACTGGATGCCGTCGGTCATTTCATACACCTGCACCTGCGCCGTCGTGCCGCGTATGCGGATTACCTCGCTTTTCAGCGCGGCGCCCCCCACCTTCACATAGCAAATCTCATTCATGGAAACGTCACCGTCAAATTCAACGGCCAACAGGTTTCCGTTTACGCTGACAACCTTTCCTTTGCTGTTTTCTGTCATGACAGAACCTCCAACCGCTCTTTCCGCAAAATGGAATCGTAAATGTTCTGATAGGCTTCCCGGCCCGCCTGCGCGTCAAACTGGCGCATGCGCGCCATCAGCTTCAGCTTTAAGCCATAGTAAAACACGGCGTCCTCTGAAAACGGGTCCATAGGCCGAAGCGTATCCAGAAAAGCCAGCCGGTAGCTGCACAAAAAATGCTCTGCCGCCATCGGGTTTTCCATATCCGCCGCCGTGCGCGCCGCCTTGAGCATCTCGGCGGGAAAATCGCCGTCCTGTGCGTCAAAGGGCTTTTTCATTCTCTCTGCGCGCACCTTGCCCAGCGCAAGGCGCAGCTTGCGCTCGCCCGCGTTCCACGCGTCAACCAGCGCAAGGCCAGTGCTTTCCAGCCTGCGCGGCGGCGCAAGCGTCAGCCAGCGCAGCCCCCGCTGCGCCTTTTTGCTCAAAAGGCTTTGGCAAAGCTGCAAAAAGCGCTCTTCTGTAATAGGCAGCGGCGCGCGTTCGCCAAGGCCGTCCAGCGAGGGCAGCTGCGCAACCAGATAGTACGCGGCCATCTCACTCGCCCTCTTTCAAAAGCTCTGTGACGCGCGGGCTAAGGTAGTTGGAAAGCATATCCACCACCGCCGGCGCGGAAAAATCGTAAAAAATGCCGCCGTCGCCCGCGGCAATGCGGAAGCCTCCGTCAAAGCGGTCGCTCGCCTGCAGCGTGACGCCGGCACGCATATGGTCTTTCAGCTCCGCCATCAGCATGCCCTCCAGCTTTTCAAGGTCCTCGCCGTTCAGCAGCACGGTCAGTTCCCCAGCGTCCGGGCTGGCGGCCCAACTCTCCAGCGCGCGGGCGAGTATCTGCCCGAATTCCTCCGAAGAATACGCCTGCTCCACCTTGCTGTTCACAAGGGCGGCCAACTCCCTGCACACGCTTTCCCGAAACGAAATAAGCAGGTTGCGCCCGGCCTGGCGGATGGCCTCTTCGCTTGCCCGCACCAGCCGCTCGTTTTCGGCGCGGGCCTGCGCGGCAAGCTCATCCGCCCGGGCCTGCGCGTCGGAAAGAATGGCCTCGGCCTGCTTTTTCGCTGCCTCAACGATGGAATCCGCCTGCGCCTGCGCCGCGGCGACGCCATCCTGCCTGATCTGGTCAATAAGCTCCTGCAATTGTATTTCCATAGGACGTTCTCCTTTTCCTTAGCTTTCATACGGTTGTTTGCGCAGGGCCAAAACCCCGGTAAGATACCTTCCATTCTATCATAGTATATATAAATTTTCTATAAACAATTTATAAATTATACTAAACATAGCATTTTTACCCGTGGTTTTTTACATGTCACTGCACTTAAAGCGCAAAACGGCAAAGCCCCGCGGCAGGCCAAGCGGCCGCCGCAGGGCTTTTTGTCATGGCTGCTGTGCTGCGCGCCGCGCGGCCAGCCTGCGCCGAAGCTGCCGCTTTGCAAGGGAAAGGTCCTGCTCGCACAGCACGGGCAGGATGTCCGTCAGCCCCAGCTCCGGCAGGTCCCACCAGCGCAGAGCCTGTAAAATAGCCATCAGTTCACTGTCAAAGCACTGCTTCATCACGCGCGCCGGGTTACCGCCCGCCACCGTGAAGGGCGGGATATTCCGCGTCACCACACTGTGCGCGGCAATAATGGCCCCGTCGCCTATCTTCATGCCCGGCATCACCGTTCACATGCGGCCGAACCACACGTCGTTGCCCACCACAGTGTCGCCCCGGCGCGGAAGCTGGACCATGTGCGGCGGCACGCGCTGCGCCCGCCGGCCGCCGAACACGGCGAACGGGTAGGTAGATGCGCTGCCAAGCCGGTGGTTGGCCGCACCAATAATAAACTGCGTGCCGCTGCCAATGGCGCAGATTTGCCTATCACCAGCCTGTCGCCGAACTGCGGCCAGTTGAACAGCACATTGCGTTCTTCAAAATGCCGCGGCCCCGCCGCGTCGTCATAGCAGGTGTAATCTCCTATCTCGATATTCGGCGCCTTCACCACGTTTTTCAAAAAGCATGTAGTGCCGAACTCATTCGGGAAAATATCGTTCGGGTCTGGGCACCCGTTTTTCTTTTTCATTGCTGTGGGCTCCTTTTTTCTTAATTTTGTGTCACTCCCCTTCTGTGGCCCTGCATCACGGCCACCGCCCGCTTTTTACGCATCTCTCTCATCATTTCTCTTCTTTTCCCGCGTGCAGCCCTGCGGCGCGGGCCGGAATTTTTTCATGATACCATGCGCCCGCGCCATTTGTAAAGTGACGCGGGCGCATAGCATCACCGCAGGTAAAACAGCGCCCTGCCCAGCGCCGGTATTTTTCCAAGAAAATACACCAGCGCCCAGCTTGCCGCCAGCGGCAAGGCAACATACACCACAATGCGCAGGGGCATCACGGCAATGCCGGCCGCCACGGGCTTCAGCAGCGTCTGCACCGGCACGTGCACAAGATAGATCCCGAACGAACAGCAGCAAGGCTTGCCGCCAGCCTGCCTGCTGGCACGCGCCGCACGCGGCTCAAAAGCTCGAACAGGCACAGCGCCCACCCCGCCAGAAGAAAGCAGTTGTAGCGCACATTGTACGCCACGCCGTGCGCGCAGGCGAAAAACTCCAGCCACACCAGCCCGGCAAAGCACGCAGTGCCTGCCAGCGCCAGCCAAACGGTGCGCACGCGGCGCAGGCACCCGCGCTGGGTCAGATAACCGCCCGCCAGCAGCAGGCCGTATACGCCGCCGCCAAAATCCAGCGAGAGCACACCGCCCAGCGGCGCACGGCCCAGCGCCAGCAGCACCACGTTCGCGGGCGGCTGCACAAAGGAAAAAAAGCCCGCCACACAAACCGGCACGGCGAACGCCCGCAGCCCCAGCCGCTGTACTGCGCATGCCACAAACAGCACGAACAGGTAAAGCCCCAGTATCATGGGCATATACCACATATGGCCCTGCGTGTATTCCTGAAAGGTCATATTCCGCACAAGGCGCCCGGCGGAAAATGCGATGCCGCCCGGGCGCACAGCGTCGAACACCGCATACAGCACAAGCCATATTTCGGCAGTCAGCACAAGGCCCGGCAGATGCCTTTTCCAGAACAGCAGCGCGCCCGGCGTATCATACTGCCTTGCCGGCAGAAACCAGCCGGACAAAAACAGGAACAGCGGCACACCCATACGCCCCACCGCCATGGCCGCGTATGCCAAAAGCTGCGTCAATGCGCTGCACTGCACCATAATATCCGGATAGATAAATTGGAGCGTGGCCTCTGCCGCGTGGCAAAGCACCACGCACACGATGGCCGCCGCGCGCACAAGGTCTGCCCAGGTCAGGCGTGCCCGGCCCTCCTTTTCCCGCTTTTTCATGCTCTATGCCTCCCGGTGCAAAGCCGGCCGCCTTTCGCGCACAGGCTGCTTTCTTATGCGCAAATGCGCATAAGAGAAAAGGGGCCCCTTTTCTGAATTTTTCTGTTTTACGGCAGCGCAGCCCTCAGCCCTCGTAATGCTCCAGCTCCTGTGCCGGGTAGGCCGCCGACCAGTGGTGCGGCTGCAGCTCTTTCAGCGGCACAAATACCAGCGCCCCGCCCGGCGCCGTCACGGCCACCTGCACGCCGCTTCCCCAATAGCGCAGGCGCTCTTGGCACACGCCGCAGGGCGAAAGCACCTTATAGGGCGCATGCTCGTCATCCCGCACAAGGCAAAGGCAGTGCGTCACCTTTTCGTTGTATTTGTGCGCTTCCAGCATGGCGCCCGTCTCAATGCACAAAATTACCGAGGAGTTGGCCGTCTCGTTGGCCACGCTGGTAAAATAGCTTCCTTGCTGCGTATGCACCACACCTGCGCCGCCCCAGCCTGTGGGGTAGCGCGTCTCTATCAGCTGCACCGCCCTGCGGTACATCTCACGCTCTACCGCTTCGTCCCTCACACCGGCACCTCCTTTCGCACAGCCGCATCGGGCGGCCACACCACGCGGAATTCCTCGCACACCACTTTCATATCCGGCCCAAAGGCAAGGCCCGCCCGCTGCAGTTCCTGCGAAAAGAACGCCTCGTGCGCCCGCCGCCAGAAGGCAAGGCTTTTATCGCCCTCCCCCTCGCGGAAGGCGTGTGCCGCGTCCACTTCACAGAAGGGCACCACAGCCACCTTTTCCGTGCGGATGATGCACACCGCCTGCCCGTCTGCCCCCAGCACCACACTGTGCTGCCCGGGCTGCGGCAGGGGTGCGTGCTCCGCTTCATACAGCGGCTGGGCCGAGGCCGTCGCCGTCTTTTCGCCCCGCAGCACCAGCGCGGCCAGCGCGTCTGCATCCGCCCCAAACGCCCATGCGTCATACGCCTCCCCTGCGCCGCACGCCGCGGCATATTCCTTCCACATCTGCTGTGCCGTCATAATTTCTCTCCACCTCCATGCGCCGCGCGCGGGAAATTCCCCGTCACACGCCCGCCTCTATGAAATGCCTTTCATACTGCTCCCAGTAGCCCCGGTATATCCGGCCCGCCTGCCCGTCCATGTTCAGCTGGTACATGCGGAATACAACGGGGGTGTTCTTGGGCTGCCACTGTTCTTCATAAGAGTAGCAATACCGCATGCCCAGCCTGCGCATCACGCCGCCGCTGGCGGGGTTGTTTCTGTCGTGCGTGGCCGTGATATAGGGCACGCCGTCCGCTTTCAGCAGGCCTGCCAGCGCCCGGCCCGCCTCTGTTGCAAAGCCCCTGTGCCAGAATTCCTTACGCAGGGCATAGCCGAAATCGTGGCAGCCGCCTTCGTCCGCCTTGATATAACCGGCAGGCTCTTCCCGCCCTTTCAGGCAGACGGCAAAACAGTATTTTCCCTCCGCCAGCCGCTGTGCATAAAAGCGCCTTGTGTCCTCCATGCTTTTCGAGGGGAACCACGGCAGGAAGGTGTTCACCTCCTCATCCGCCAAAAGCGGATGCAGCGCGGCCATGTCCTGCACGCCGAAGCGGCGCAGCACCAGCCTGTCCGTCTCCAGCCGAATCCCGTCCATACCGCGCCCCTCCCGAAAGCTCCTGCCGCGCCGGGGCGGCCCCCTCCCCGCGGCCCGCATTTTCCACGGCCGCCGGGCACCCCTGTGCGCCTGTTTTTATTTTACCAGACGCCGCCCGCAATTTCCACCCATTGCCCGGCGCGGCGGCCTGGAAAACGGACGCAGGCCGCCTTTTGCCCGCCGCGCGGTGGGCTTTTCGCCCCGTTCGTGGCATCATAATTTCCCATATGAAGCAGAAGGGAGACGAAAACAGATGCCGCAGATGAACAAGGGCGGAAAATCTGTGCTCGGCCTGTCTCTCATACAGGCCGGCGGCACTGTGCAGCTTCCTGCGCAGGCCATTGCTGAATACAGCATCGCCGCAGAGGGCCGCGTGTACCTTTTCACCGGCAGCAAGGTGACCGGCGGCTTCTGCGTCACCCGCAAGGGGCTGCCGCCCCCCTCCATGCTGGGCCATATCCTCACGAAAAACCCCGCTTTGCGGGAATATCGCACGCCCGAGGGCGAATTTGTGCGCTGCAAGGGCCGCTTTTGCTGCTGGCTGTGTATCTCTGCGGGCGGGGTTCTGCATTTCAGGCCGGATGCGCTTGCGTTTCCGGGCCTTGCGCCCGGCATGCGGCTGCTCTCCATCCGCAGCAGCGACATCGCCTTCACCACGGGCGCCAAGGGCCCTCTGCTGGAAAGGGCGGCCCGCTACCCCGGCGGGCTTCCCCTGTTTTAGCTGCCGGCGGCCGCCCCGGCAGGACGTTTCCACCGCCCATGCCCGCCTGTATCAAAGCGCCTCTGCGCGCGCCGGCTTTTGTGTGTGCGGGGCGCTGTATTTCCGGCCCCGGCTGCATGTGTGCGGGTGCCAAAATCTTCCGGCGCCCTTCTTTCCGGGGCGCATCAAAGCCGGGGACGGCGCAGCCGCTTCAGAATTCCGGCGCAGCAGGGCGCCCGGCGCATGCCGGGGCGCGGCCACATCCCGGGAAGAATACGCCGCTGCGGCGGGCGCCGCCTGTACCTGCCGCACAATTTCCAAGCGAAGGCCTTTCAGCTTTTGACCCTCCGCTGCCGGCGGTTTGTTCCGCCCTGTGCCGGAAGCGAAGGCTTTTTACAGGCCGCCTCCACCGGCGGCTTGCCCCCAGTGGGAATTCTGTGCCCCTGCATAACGGGCCGCCGCATAAAAAGCGCAGGCACACTTTTGCGCCTGCGCTTTTATCATTCCGCCTTTTTGCCCCCCGCTTTCAGCGCCAGGGCTATTCCACCAGCCGGCAGAGCTATCGGAAGCAAGCTCTGCACGAGGGCATTCGTCTCAACGCCGGTTTTTACTCAAATTCCACCGTGGCGGGCGGCTTGCCCGTACAGTCGTACAAGACGCGGTTCACATGCGGCACCTCGTTCACAATGCGGCTGGCGGCCTTTGCCAGCACATCCCAAGGCAGGGGCGCCGCCTCGGCCGTCATAAAATCCGTGGTGGCCACGGCGCGCAGGGCCACGGCGTAGTCGTAGGTGCGCTCGTCGCCCATCACGCCCACGCTGCGCATGTTCGTCAGGGCCGCAAAATACTGCCCCAGCGCCTTGTGCGCCCCGGCGGCCTCCACCACTTCACGGTAGATGGCGTCCGCCTGCTGCACCATCTTCACCTTTTCCGGCGTCACTGCCCCAATGATGCGGATGGCAAGCCCCGGCCCGGGGAACGGCTGGCGCGAGACGAGCCGCTCCGGAATGCCCAGCTCGCGCCCGGCCTGGCGCACCTCGTCCTTGAACAAATCGCGCAAGGGCTCGATAATCTCTTTGAAATCCACGCAGTCCGGCAGGCCGCCCACGTTGTGGTGGCTTTTTATCACCGCGCTCTCGCCGCCAAGGCCGCTTTCCACCACGTCCGGGTAGATGGTGCCCTGCACAAGGTAATCCACCGCGCCGATGCGCCTGGCCTCTTCCTCGAACACGCGGATAAATTCTTCCCCGATGATCTTCCGCTTCTGCTCCGGCTCTTCTACACCTGCCAGCCTGCCGTAAAAGCGCTGCTGTGCGTTCACGCGGATGAAATTGAGGTCGTACGGGCCGTTCGGGCCGAACACCGCCTCCACCTCGTCGCCCTCGTCCTTGCGAAGCAGGCCGTGGTCTACAAACACGCAGGTAAGCTGCCTGCCCACGGCGCGCGCCAGCAGCACGGCAGCCACGGACGAATCCACCCCGCCGGAAAGGGCGCACAGCACGCGGCCGCCGCCCACGCGGGCACGCAGGGCGGCCACGGTGTCATCCACAAAGGAGTCCATCTTCCATGTGCCCTTACAGCCGCACACGTTGTATACAAAATTTGAAAGCATGCGCGCGCCCTGCTGCGTGTGCAGCACCTCCGGGTGGAACTGCACCAGATACAGCCCGCGCGCCGCGTCCTCGGCGGCGGCCACGGGGCAGTTTTCGGTATGCGCCGAAACGGCAAAGCCCGGCGCGGGCGCTTCAATATAGTCGTTGTGGCTCATCCAGCACACGGTGTCCGCCCACACGCCCTCGAACAGCTTCGAGGCGGCGGCGTCAATGTGCACCAGCGTTTTGCCGTACTCGCGTTCGGGCGCGCGGCACACCCTGCCGCCCAGCACATGCGTCATAAGCTGCGCACCGTAGCAGATGCCCAGCACAGGCACGCCCAGGCTGAACAGTTCTTTGCCTATCGCGGGCGAATCGGGCAGATACACGCTGTTGGGCCCGCCCGTGAGGATAATGCCCCTTGGCTGCTTTTCCCGAATAGCCTCAAAAGCCTTTTTGTACGAGACTATCTCGGAATACACATGGCTCTCGCGCACGCGGCGTGCAATAAGCTGGTTATACTGGCCGCCGAAATCAACGACAAGCACCATTTCGTTCATACTTTCCTTCCCTCCGGCAGCCCTGCAAAGCCGCGCGGCGCACCTTGCAGGACAAATTTCCACAGTTATACAGTATAACAAAAAAAGCGTGGAATTTCCACGCCTTTTTCCTCTTTTTTCAGCCGCCCGCGGCCCTTCTTTCCCGCGCGGCCCGCAGGGCGCGCCGCACGGCGGGCCCCAGCACCAGAACAAGCGCCGCACACCACAGCGCAAGGTTTGCCGCCGCGCCAAGGCGCAGGTTGCGCCCCAGCGCATGCCGGAAGCCCAGCGGCGCGCCGTGCACATAGTGCAGCACCAGAAACTGATTGACCAGCGTGGTGGCCGCAAGCCCGCCCGCCAGCAGGGCATAGCCGCGGCGGCGCGTGCACAGCGCGCACAGCGCAGCCAGCACCAGCGCAGGCAGCAGGTACCGCTCGCGCATGCGCTGGGTGAAAAAAAACACTGTGAAGTAGTACAAAAGCGCCGCCTCGCACAGGCCGGGCGCCGCCGCGCGGGCGCGCCACAGCCACACGGCATACACGGCCAGCCCCAGCGCGATGCCCGCCCACAGCACGGCGTTTACCGTGGCGAACGACACGGCGCCGCGCATCAGCGTGCCCGTGGGCGCGTGGTTCAGCGAGCTGCCGAAGGCGTACAGGTTCGCCGCGTTACTCATCACCTCGTCGTAGCGGCCCGCGCCGCCCAGATAGATACGCAGCGGCAGGGCCAGCCCCTCGCCGCCGCCCAGCATGAAGGGCAGCCAGCCCGCCAGCCCCAGCGCCGCGCCCGCCGCCAGCGCCCCCAGCCGCCGCACGGCGCTGCCCGCGCAGCACAGCGCCAGGCCCAGCAGCAGAAACGGCGCAAAATAGGCCATTTGCAGCTTGGAAAGGCAGCCCAGCGCAAAGCACAGGCTGGCCGCCAGGGCGTTTTTGCGGTGCAGCGCCCAGAACACGGCCAGCACGAAAAACAAAAGCACGCAGTCCGTCTGCCCCCAGAAGGCGCAGTTGTATATGGCCGCCGGGTTCACAGCCCACAGCCAGCCCGCAAGGCCCGGCCTGCGCACGCCCTGCATATGCCCGATGCAGTACAAAAGCGCCGCCGTTCCCACGTCGAACAGGACGGGCCACAGCTTGATAAGCACCATGGCCGGCATGCCGTTGGCGGCTATGGCGCCGCCAACCTCCTGCGAAAGCTGCATGGCGCCGCCGAACAGCCCGAACAGCGTGGGCAGCAGGGGCGGGTAATCCAGCGGATAAAGGCCCAGCGTGTTCTCATACATGGAAAGCCAGTTTTCGTGCGCCGTAACAGCCCACGGGATGTTGTAGCTCTCAAGGTCGTAGGCGTTGTAATACAGCGCCGCGGGCGCCAGACGCAGCGCCAGCGCAGACAGCACCAGCAAAAGCAGGCCCCCTGCAAACCGCCGCCCCGCGCCGCTTTTTGCCGCATCCCTCATATCCTTTCCCCCTGCATGCCGCATGATAACATCAGTATATCAGAAAACTCGGCAAAACGCCATGCCCGCCGCACGCCATGCTTTCCGCGTTCCTTCGGCATAGTGTCCACCCGGCACGGCATCCACCCGGTACGGCATCTGCCCGGTGCAGCGTTCACCCGATGCGGTGTCCACCCGGCGCGGCGTCCGCCCAGCACGGCATCTGCCCGGCATGGTCCCTGCCCGGCCCTGCCGGGCCGCGTCACAAAAGCGCGCCGTCCATCACGCGGCGCTGCAAATACTGCGCAAACGCGCTGTATTCCTTCGGCGAAAGGGTGCCGGGCCACGACATCACCACCAGCGCATGGCCCCCGTTTCCCCGGTGATAGGGCGGGTGCATGTGCGGGTATGGGTTCGCCGCAAAGCCGCAGCGCTCGTAAAAGCCCTTTCTGCGCACGGCAATGGCATCTTCCGGCGGGTCTATCTCCAGAACAATGCGCTTCCCCATGCCTTGCAAAAGCTCCAGCGCGCGCCGGCCGCAGCCCATGCCGCGCAGCTCCGGCAGGATGCAGAAATGCTCTACATACAAAAAGCCCTGCGCCGCCCTGCAGGCGGGGCTTCCCTTCTGCGCGGGTGCCTCCCAGTACAGCAGCAGCCCCGCAAAGACGCCGCCGTCATACACAAGGCCGAAATGGTAATCTTTATCCCTCAGGGCCATGGCCTGCGCCGCCGCACTGCGCTGCTCGTGCGGCGGAAAGCTGGCGCGGTACAGCCCCATAGCCCTTTCGTATCTTTCGTCCTCTGTGCCGGTAAGACGTATCAATTCCATACAAAACCATCCTTTCCATATATGCGGCCGCCGGGCGGGCGCGCCGCCCGTGAAGGCCGCATTCTGCCGGGGTGCCCGAAACATAAGGGCTTGGAATAGCGGCCGCGCGCGGGCATAAAGCCGTATACCTGCATGCCGTGCCCGCCATGCGCCTTTTGCACATGCGCAGGCTCGCGCCCGGCACCGGCACATCTGTACGCCGGGCGGCAGCGGGTATTTTGCCGCGCCATGCCCCGTCCCTGATAATAAAAGGCCGCCTGCCGCATCAGGCCGCAACAGATATTTTGCCCGCTGTGCGCAGCTAAATCAGGCGCCAAAAGGCCGCACACTTTCAAAGCCCCTGCGGGCAGCAGCGCGCTGCTGCCGGAAGGCGGCCCTGCCCTGCCGCAGCCGGGTAAAGGCGCAGAAGGCATGCAGCACCGCCATAAATACCGCCGAACCGCCTGCCCCCGCGGCGTCTTAAAAATTTTTCAAAAGGCGCTTGACTTAAACCTGACTTCAGATTTTAGAATAAATGCGCGGCAGGACGCACAGCTCGCCGGGCATATGCCCGCGCGGCACGTCTTGCACCAAAGCGCCCCGCCCTGTGCGGGCTTTGCCCGCATTTTCGTGCAAAGCCGGGGCATGCACACATTTTTTCAAACAGGAAACATTCCGCATGCAGGAAGAAAAACTGGCCCTTGTGGCCGAATGGGACAAAACATTCCTGAAAGACAAGCAGGCGGCACACAAAAAGATCGCCTTTCACAACCGCTATGGCATCACGCTGGCAACAGATGTCTATACTCCCCCAAATGTGCATGGGCCGCTTCCCACACTGGCCGTGTGCGGCCCGTTCGGCGCGGTAAAAGAGCAGGCTTCCGGCCTGTACGCGCAAACCATAGCGCTGCACGGCTTTTACACCATGGCGTTTGACCCCCTCTTTCGCCGGGGAAAGAGGGGGCCAGCCGCGCTGCATGGCTTCGCCGGACATCAACACCGAGGATTTTCAGGCCGCTGTTGATTTTCTGAACGTGCAGCCGGACGTAGCCCCCGTGCAAACCGGCATCATCGGCATCTGCGGCTGGGGCGGCCTTGCGCTGAACGCCGCGGCGCTGGACACGCGCATCAAGGCCACCGTTGCCTCCATCATGTACGACATGGCGCGCGTAAATGCCAAAGGCTGCTTCGACGCAGAGGACAGCGAGGCCGCGCGCCTTGAAAAGCGTCTGGCCCTGAACGCACAGCGCACGGCAGACTATAAAAGCGACCAATATGCCCGCGCGGGCGGCGTGGCAGACCCTCTGCCCACAGACGCCCCCTTTTTGGTGAAGGATTACTATGCCTACTACAAAACACCGCGGGGCTATCATGCGAGCTCTTTGAATTCAAACGGCGGCTGGAACGTCACAGGCACAATGTCATTTTTGAACGCGCCCATTTTACAGTATGCAGGCGAAATACGAAGCGCCGTGCTGGTGATACACGGCGAAAAGGCGCACTCGTGCTATTTCAGCTGGGATGCCTTCCGTGCCCTGAAGGGCGGCAACAAAGAGCTGATGCTCATTCCCGGCGCCGTGCATACAGACCTGCACGATAGCCTGAACGTCATCTCCTTCCGCAAAGTGACCGTCTTCTTCCACAAATATTTAGGCTGAGGCCCGGCTGTAAAGCCGCCTTCCGTTCACCGGGGGCGGCTTTGCTGCCCCCCGCCGCGCAGCACAGCCCCGTGCGTAATGCGGCGCAGCGTGCCCCGCCTGTATACAAAAAGGCCCCATGCAGGGCATGGGGCCTTTTTATATACGGGAATTACTCGTTGATCTTTGTCACAACGCCGGAACCCACCGTGCGGCCGCCCTCGCGGATAGCGAAGCGCAAGCCTTCCTCGATGGCAATCGGGGTGATCAGCTCAACGTCCATGGTGACGTTGTCGCCGGGCATGCACATCTCGGTGCCCTCCGGCAGGCTGATAACGCCGGTCACGTCCGTGGTGCGGAAGTAGAACTGCGGACGGTAGTTGTTGA
>ENA-ORTH01001941-ORTH01001941.1-human-gut-metagenome-genome-assembly--contig:-NODE-1941-length-18391-cov-4.178665_pt1 | contig 18391 bp, 18 predicted proteins | sample MGYA00241914_ERZ509192 | MGnify/ENA primary metagenome ERZ509192 (study PRJEB26280, sample SAMEA2338826) | human gut metagenome | biome: human gut; feature: human-associated habitat; material: faeces... | reverse complement strand
GCCGTGATCAGGCGTCCCCGTCCAGCAGCTTGTCGACTTTATCGACAAGCTGAGGGCGGAAGCTTCTTGCTTCCGCCCTTTTAAAATCCGGTGGAATTCAGTCCTCGTCCTCGTCATCCGGACGATCCCAGTTGTGCCAGACGTTCTGGACGTCGTCGTTGTCCTCCAGCATGTCCAGCAGCTTTTCCATTTTGGCGACCAGCTCGGGATCGTCGATGGCGCTGTAGACGTCGGGGATCATCTCCACCTCGGCAGAGACGAACGCGTAGCCCTTGGCCTCCAGATCCTCCCGCACACCGGTGAAATCGTCCGGCTCGGTGGTGATTTCAAACACGTCGCCGTCGGTGCTGAAGTCGGCGGCGCCGGCTTCCAGCGCGTCCTCCATCACCTTTTCCTCATCCAGGCCCTCGGCCTCGATGGCCAGGACGCCCTTCTGCTTGAACATAAAGCTCACACAGCCGGTCTGCCCCAGGTTGCCGCCGCACTTATCGAAGTAGTGCCGCATCTCGCCGGCGGTGCGGTTCCGGTTATCGGTGAGGGTTTCCACAATGACGGCGATGCCCGCCGGGCCATAGCCCTCGTACTGCAGGGCCTCGTAGTTGTCGGCGTTGCCCTCGCCGGCGGCCTTCTTGATAATCCGCTCAATATTGTCGTTGGGGACGTTGTTGGCCTTGGCCTTGGCAATGGCGTCCTTGAGCTTGGAGTTGGAGGCGGGATCGGGGCCGCCGCCCTCCTTGACCGCCACCGCCAGCTCCCGGCCGATTTTGGTGAAAATCTTAGCCCGCTGGCCGTCGGTCTTCTCTTTCTTGCGCTTAATATTATTCCATTTGGAGTGTCCGGACATGGATAAAACCCCTTTAGCTAAATTATAGTCTATCCCTGACTATAGCATATTTTCGTCGTTATGGCAAGCCGGGGCGGAAATACTGGCGGCGGCGCGTAAAATCTGCTATACTTACAAAATACAAAGGGAGCCTTCGTCTCCCCCGCTCCCCTGCCGCGGACAGCGAGGCGCGGATGAACGCTAGAAATCGGTGAAATATTCCGCGGCCCCTTGTGCCGGGCGGGGCGGATCCTGTATAATAAGGGGTACGGCCGCGATGGGCGGCACAGACAGAAAGGAAGGCCCTCTCCATGGAAAGCTTCTACCGCTGGAATCCCGACAGCATGACCCGTGTGTTCGCCCTGCCGGCGCAGGTGGTGGACAAGCACATCCGCCTGGCCGGAGCCAAACAGCTCAAGGTGCTGCTTTGGCTGGCCTGCCGGGGGGAGGGGCGCTTTGACGCCGACGCCTGCGCGGCGGACATCGGGGGCAGCGCGGCGGACTGCGCCGACGCGCTGCAATACTGGGCAGAGTGCGGTCTGCTGCAATCGGCCGAGGGGGACGAAGAGCCGGACAGGGCACCGGCGCGCGCGCAGGCGCCGGTCAATCCGAACAAGGCCGCTCCTCCGACGGCGCCAGCGCCCCGCCCCCGGGCGGTCAAGCCCCAGTTCCAGGAGGTGCTGAAACGCCAGAAGGAGAGCGAGGAATTCGCCTATCTGCTGGACACGGCGTCCGCCCGGCTGGGACGGCCCATTTCCCACGGGGACATGGAGACGCTGCTGTACCTTTATGACACGGCGGGGCTGCCCATCGAGGTCATCCTGATGGTGCTGGCCTACGCGGTGGCGGCGGGCAAGCTGAACATGCGGTATGTGGAGAAGGTAGCGCTGGACTGGGCCGATCAGGGCATCGACACCATCGCGGCGGCGGAGCAGCATCTGCTGCGCCTGGAGCGGCGGGATCAGGCGGGGGCCCGGGTGCAGGCCCTGCTGCAGCCCGAACGGCCCCTGACGGCGGCCCAGAAGGAGACAGCGGAAAAGTGGCTGCACGAATGGCGGATGGCTGACGGGCTCATCCAGCTGGCGGCCAAGCTGTGCCAGACCAAAATCGGCAAGCTGAACCTGGCGTATGTGGACAAGATCCTGGAGAGCTGGCACCTGGACGGGGTGGACACCCTGGAAAAAGCGCGGGCGCTGGTGGAAAAGAGCCGGGGCGGGAAGGCCGTGCAGGTGGAAAACAGCTCGCTGAATTTGGACGATTACGAAAAGATGGTACTGGACTTCGTGCCGGTATTCAAGGAGGGATAAGGGCCTATGGGATACAGCCGGGAGATATACGACGCGGCCATGGCGGAGTTGGAGAGCCGCCGGACCAGGGCGGGGGCCGAGGCGGCGGCGCGGCGGGAGACGCTGCTCCGCCGGCGGCCCCGGCTGCGCGAAATCGAGCAGGAAATGGCCCATTCGGCCTTGCGGGTGACCCGGGCGGTGCTGGACGGCGGCGACGTGACGGCGGCGGTGGAGGCCATCAAGAACGACAACCTGGCCCTCCAGGCGGAAATGGCGGAGATCCTGGCGGAGGAGGGGGTGCCCTACCCCAACCTGGAGCCGCAGTACACCTGTCCCGTCTGCGCCGACACAGGGTATGCGGGGGGGAAGATCTGCGCTTGTCTGCGCACGCTGCTCAAGGAGGAGTCATGCCGGCGGCTCAGCCGGATGACGGCCATGAAGCTGACCACCTTCGAGGAGATGGATCTCGCCTATTACCCCGACACGCCCGATCCGGCAACGGGGGTGACGCCCCGCAAGCGGATGGAGCAGGTACTGGCGTACTGCCGGCAGTACGCCGCCAATTTCGCGCCGGGGGCGGACAATCTGCTGCTGCGGGGGCCGACGGGGGTGGGCAAGACCCACGCCTCCCTGGCCATCGCCCGGCAGGCGGCGGAAAAGGGGCACGCGGTGATATACGGCCCGGCGCAGGTGCTGCTCCACCAGTTGGAAAAGGAGCATTTCGGCCGGGCGGAGGGGAACAGCGAGGACATGCTGCTCGCCTGCGACCTGCTGGTGCTCGACGATCTGGGGGCGGAATTCGCCAGCCCCTTCTATGTCTCCTGCTTATACAACCTCATCAACACCCGGATGCTGGAGGGGCGCACCATTATCCTGAGCACCAACCTCAACCAGAACCAGCTCAAGGAGCGGTACGGCGACCAGATTACCTCCCGAATCACCGGCACCTTCGTACCGCTGCTTTTTATGGGGCGGGATATCCGGCAGCAGAAGCGGCAGGAGAAGCTGTAGGGGCGCAATTGATTACAAACCTGTAGGTTTTCTTGACAGGCGGGCTGGAAATGAGTACAATGCGGTATGGAAGCCAACAGCGGGAGCAAGAGCGGCCCGCGTCAACCCGTGGGGAGTATGGCCGGCCGCGGACGCCGGCTTACATAACGGGTGGGCGTGAGCGGCTGCATAGGCTCCCCGGAAGAAAGGACATGGATGCGCAATGGCCAACACACATCCCTATTGCATGGGCTGCATGAATCCCCTGCCCGAGGGGCGGGCGGAATGCGGCATCTGCGGCTATCCGGTGGACAAGCAAAACCCGCCTCTGTATCTGCCGGCCGGCACTGTGCTTTCCGACCGGTATCTGGTAGGACGCGTGCTTTACGCGGGCGGCGATCTCGCAGAATACATCGGGCTGGACCAGGTGTCCAAGTCGCCCATCGTGATTCGGGAGTTCCTGCCCGACACCTTATGCACCCGGGGAGACGCCGGGGAGCTGCAGATTCTCGGCGGATGCGAGAACACCTTCGCCGATTATCTCGGCAAGTTCCGCAGCCACGCGCGGGCGCTGGCCCGGATGCGGGATCTGCCGTCCGTCATTCCGCTGTACGACATTTTCGAGCAGAACCACACGGCCTACACGGTGGCTGAATACTGCGAGGGTATTTCCCTGGAGACCCGGCTGGCCCAGGCAGGCGGGCGGCTGCGCTGGGACGAGGTGCGTCCGCTGTTCATGACGCTGATGACCTCGCTGACCTCCCTGCACGCGGCGGGGATTCTGCATCTGGGCATCAGCCCGGAGAACATCCTCATCGGCACCGACGGAAAGTTCCGGCTGCGGGGCTTCTCCATCGCCGAGGCCCGGCAGGTCAGCACCGATCTCAAGCCCCAGCTGCTGGCCGGGTATTCCGCGCCGGAGCAATACGGCTTTGACCAGACCTGCACCGCGTCGGCCGACGTATACGCCATGGCGGCCACGATTTTCCGTACCGTCACCGGCAACCCGCCGCCCGAGGGGCCGGCCCGCGCCAAGAATTCGGCCGACCTGTTCGTGCCGGCCGATGTGGCGGACAGCCTGCCGGACAATGTGGCGGTGGCTCTGTTCAACGGCTTGCAGGTGGATCCGGAGAGCCGGACGGCCAGCATGGCGGCCCTGCGGGATCAGCTATCCGCCGCGCCGGCGGTCAGCGCCCTGCGGCAGGACGCGGACAAGGAGCCGGTGCACACCGCGCCTGAGCCGGCCCCGCAGCCGGAGGAGCCGGAGGAAAAGCCGAAGAATCCCCGCACCAAGTACGCGGTGTTGATTGTGGTGGCGGTGTTTGTGGTGCTGCTCCTCTTCGCGGGGGGCGTGCTGTTGATTCTCTCCGATTCCCTGTTCGGCGACGACAGCTCCTCGGAGGTATCCACCGACGGACTGCCCACCATCTCCACCTCGCAGCAGGGTACTACCGCGCCAGTGGAGCATGAGAAGATGTACGCCGTGTCCGACGTAATGGGTAAGAATTACTACAAAGAGAAGGACAAGGAATTCAACGGAAAGATGAAGCTGGAGGTGGAGTATCTCGCCTACAGCGACAAGCCCAAGGGCACCATTCTCAGCCAGGATCCGCCCAACCAGGCCAGCAAGCCGGAGGGGACCATCATCAAGGTGGTCATCAGCGCGGGACCGGAGAAGGTGACGGTGCCGGACGTGGCGGGCTGGAAGCAGGAGCACGCCCAGAAGCTGCTGGAGGCCCTCGGCTTCAAGGTGACGGTGGCTAAGGTGCAGGTGTCGCAGTTCGAGCGCGGGCTGGTGGAGGACACCGATCCGGTTGCGGGGTCATCCCTGGATTATGGTTCCGCCATCACGCTGCGGGTCAGCGACGTGGAGCCGACCACCACGACCGAGGCGACCACGGAAGCGACCACCACCACGACGAATTTCCTGGATAGATTCCCTTGGTAATTAGCGCAAGGCGGCCCGGCTTACTGCCGGGCCGCCTTTTTTAACCATTTTTTGTCCGCTTGCATATACTGGGAATAAAACCGGCAGGGGAGGAAGTCGGATGTTCGTATTGGAGCTGTTTTTCAAAAGCCTGTTCATTCTGGGCATGGCCGTCTGCTGGGCGCTGTCCATGCTCGTGCTGTCCCTGATGCGGTGCTTCTGCTCACGGCGCTGACACTCCCCTGGCGAGCGGAAAGGCGGCAAACGGGATATGGGAACAGGTATGTGGCTGCTTGTGCTGTGGCTGTCCTCCGCCGTCAGCGCGGCGACGGGATTTCTGCTGTGCGCCTGTCTGCGGGCGGGAAAGAGACAAATGGCATGAAAAAGGCGATCTCCGGTGTCGGAGATCGCCTTTTTTATTTTTCCATGAATAGAACGCCCAGAGTATTGGGGCCGCAGTGAGAGGAAATGGTGCAGCCCGCGCGGGTGACGAAAAGCTCCTCAAACCGGGCGTATTTCTCCACCAGGGAACGCACTAAGGCGATCCGTTCCTCGGAAATGCCCGAATGGGTGATAAACGCCCGGCGGTACACGATGTCGGTCCGGCCTTCCAGCCGATCCTTCACATACTGCTCGAGGGCCTTTTCCAGGGAACCGCGGTATTTCTTGCCCACGCTCATGCAGCCGGAGGTGTTGTCCACCTCGATGCAGGGCTTCAAATGAAGCACGTTGGCCCCCAGCATCTGAAGCGCCGAGCAGCGGCCGCCTTTATAGAGGAACTCCAGAGTGTCGATGACAAAGCTGGCGTTGACCTTACCGGTCAGGGCCTGCACCTCCTCGGCGACCTGTTTAGCGGGCAGACCGGCGGCGATCCGCTCCGCCGCCTCGATGACAAGGTGGCCGGATCCGGTGGACAGGTTCCGTGAGTCAACGGCATAGACGCCGGGCAGCTCCTCAGCAGCCAGGCGGCAATTGTTATAGGTGGCGGAAAGGCCAGATCCCAGAGTAACATGAACCACCTCGTACCCCTTGTCCGTCCACTGTTTGAAAAACTCCACATATTCCGCGGTGTTGATGGCCGCGGTCTTGGGCAGCACCTTTTTCTCCTCGTATACCTGATAAATCTGGTCGGGAACCAGATCTACGCCATCCCCGTAGGTCTTATCCTCCAGGATGACATGAAAGGGATAGTAATTTACATGATAGCGTTCGACCAGCTCCGGGCCGAGATCGCAGGTGCTGTCCGCGCACAGGATAACCTTGTTCGCCAAAGAATCTCCTCCCTAACGTTAAACGACTGCCGGAAATCCTGTTTATCGTACCACAAATGTATGAATTTTTCAAGATGGGAGGAAAAGCTTGAATAGATGTTCAAAAACTTCTATTAAGCTAGTGTATAACACTGTTTGTCTTAGATTTATATTATCCAAAAGTTTTCCTTAGAAATCGCTTTATCATTTGCACAAGTTCCGACCTATAGTACATAAAAATAGTTAGAATAGTAAGAACAGATATACCATACGCTATTATGACGCTTATTGTTCTGCCGTTTGTCAAAAAGACAACCTGAACAAGCAAAGCCGCAATACAAGGAAGTATGACTTTCCAGTCACATTTAATATTTACAAATTTTTTAACATCAATAATTCTATATAGCGCTTGTATCGCATAACATAAAAGGCTGGCAAAACAAACGCCCCAAATTCCCCATTTCTTAACGGTTGCCAAACACATCACAACATTGACAACGGCACCAACCAACATGCTTGGCACCGCTCTTTTAGTGTATTTATACGTTGTATACATTGTTTTGAAAAAGCAGAACAGACAGTCGATTATAGCAATGAACAAAATGAGCGGCAAAAACACCTTGGCTGTATAGAACTCGTTTTTTAGCGTAATTTTCGCCAAAAGCGGTGAGAAACACAATATTATCGAGCCAAACATGAGAATGCAGGCAGCGTATAATTTAAATATATTGGAAAAATATTCTTCCTTGTCTGTACTTTCATATTCTCTGGAAGTGTTCAACTGAAAAGCTGCATAAAAGGCTTGCTGCAGCATGTTAATAACCGATGCCATCTTATTAACAGCCGCATATACTCCTGCGGTTGATGCATCTGTACTCCATAATAGAATATAACGCCCTGACATTGTTGTAATCCAATACCCTACATTATATATTATCAGTGGCGTACAATAACGCAACAATTCTTTGGTAACGGCTTTTGTTTTAATACTAAACTTTATTTCTTTGTAGAGTCTGCCCCCAACAAACAAAAATACCATTGAAGAAATATATGAAAAGGCAATAGCAAGCAAATAACCTTTTACATCCCATTTCAATAAGACGAGGAACAAAAAGCTAAAGATAGCCAGAAAGACGGCGTTGATTATCCCGCTCACAGCGAATAACTTACTATATCCCTTGCCCCTTACATAATAGGCGATGAGCATTCTAAAGGAATACGCATATAAAATAAAGTAAAGATAAACTGCATATTCGTAATGAAAAATTAATTGAGAAAAGATTACAATAATAGCGCCAGCCAAAGATGAGAGTGATAAAACCTTTATACTGGACGTCAATATTTCTTCTTTAGAATATTTCGAGCCAATAACATAACGAAACGCCGCCTCATATATACATAAAGTCACAATAGGAAACAGCAGTTCTGACATGTTATTTGTCAATTCTGCAACACCATATGCTTCGGTAGTCATATATGTAGTATATAAGGGCATGAGCAGAAACTGTACAAGCTTCGTTAGAACAGTGCCCACTGTAAAAACGCCCATATCGACGATTAGTCTTACATATCTATTTTTCGACATGATCAACCTCTATTTTCCTATTCTTGTCATATAGTTCTTCATTCTCCGAATATTATTTTTTAAATCTCGGGACAACCATTTTACTAATCGGAACGGATATAAGCATGTATGTACAAACTGGTGAGATTTTGAATACTCCGAATTAGATTCAGAAAGTTTTGATGAAAAGAACTCCTTGCATTCTGGAGTAAGCCATTCTTTACCATCTTCACCTGTTCTATTTCTCATTTGACAATAAGTCGGCGTGTTAAGTTCAGGTATAATACCCCAAGTCATATGGGCGTGTGCGTTGGTACAATAGGGTTGAGTGCAAGTATGTCCAACCGGAACAAATTTTATGGGTTTCTCCGGGTGGGCAAAAATATTCTGATTATAAGGTTGCCAATAGCACGGCTGAGATTCACCTGTATACATATTCACAAACAAACTCCAAGCCCCAGCGTAACAAAATTCTTTTCTTTTTATACCAATAACATCAAGTTTGAAATCCGTCATTTCGGAATTCAGGGAACTCCAGATCTCTCTGAATTCAGAATTTTCATGCTTGGAGAGCAGGGCCTTGTCCTTTCTCTCATCGTTCCTTCCTATTGTTGCATGGCAAACAGCACCAACATTCTCAAGACACACCCTCTTAATATCCTCAATATCATTTTCGATTTCGTCGTAGGCCATTAATTCCAAGGTGAACGATGCCCCAGCATTACGAATAGCCTTAACATTAATAAAAAACTTATCCAATATATTCAATCTTTTTAATTCCTTATAATGAAACGAAATTTTAAAGAAAAGACGAGAAAGCCATTCTTCAGGAAACTCTAAAACCTCATTAATATGCTTTGTTACCGTCCCATTAGTAACCACCTCAACATAATGACCCTCCTTTAATAACGCCCCTATTAATTCTACAATATCTGGCTGTAACATCGTTTCCCCATTTCCAGTTAAGTTAATCAGGGAAACGCCCCCCAGTCTTTCTTTGGATAAACACTTGGCTATATGTTCCGCTGAATATTTAAGAGGGGTCGGTTCCTCCCACGCATTTACTTGAGAAATATAACAATACTCACATTTCAGGTTGCATTTTTGATTTGGAATCAGTCCCAATACCAACCTTTTTATCTTAGCCATTTAATACAATCTCCTTCAGATATTCGAATTTGGAATCCAAACAATTTTTACATGTAAAATCTCCATGAACGATCTTATCTAGAAATACCAAAAGTTTATCATCTGACGTATTTTCAAACATGGGTAGAATATACTCACAATCACTGAGCCATTCCGTGTATACCCCGGATACTTTACAGGTTTTATTATCCATTGCTATACAGGGGGTACCCGTCAAATAAGCAAAAATCATTCCGTGCAATCTATCAGTCACTATGATTTTCTTTTCAGAAAAATCGGCCAATCTTATTGTTACAGCTTTTTCTCGTTCGGCAAATGATATACGCTTTTTAGACATCGTATCTATTTTTTGGATTTTCCATCCTGTTTTTTGAAGCAGAATTCGTATTTTTTCTTCAACAGTTTTATCTCTACTTGCTTCTCTATCTTCTCTTAGACAGATTCCAACAGCATTTTTTCTATCTTCCCATTTTTTTCTATTGACACAATTAAAATACGCCAATGCAATATCAGGCGTCAAATGAACATTGACTTTTTTGAAACTATTGATTGCAAAATTATAGGATTGACGATCTCGAACGAATAAAGATAAAAGTTCACAATCTCCCAATATACGTTCGGAAGAGTTAATAAGTTCTTGATATGATTGAATGCTCTTATCGTAATAAATCGTTTGCGGAAAAATTATTATTCTATTTCTCTTAAACGAATTAACCATATCCTGTAAAAGCAGTTCTTCAACAGGCCAGAGATTGCCCATCCAACCTCCGCCATTGATAAAAATTACTGAATCCTCTGGTATAGCTTTTATTAATCGCTTCTTGTATATCTGATACATTTCTGTAGGGATTTCAATTATCTCATCCATATATCCGATCGAATTTAAAAAATATCTTTCTGATAGCGTAATTAAATGATCTCCCAAATTTGTATGTATCGGCGTTCCAAAAAGAAAAGAACATGGTTTTCTCGACTTTTCAATTTTCCTCATTAGTTTTACATAATAGATGACATCATTTTTCATTTTTAACCATGGGACAAAATTTGGGGGTATTAGTCTTTTCAATATGCTTTTCATTTAATTATCCAGTCCTCTTTTATGAATGATAGAACAGATCGCTTCAGCTATTGCCATCATTCCCAAATCATTTGGATGCCTATCATCAACAAAATAATCCTCTCTATTATTCTGAAAAAATGTATTGCCATAAATTACTTCAATATTCATGTCTCCATTATTTTTAGCGAAATTGTATGTTTCTTTTATGATATCTATTCGCCGCTGTTCTTCTGCTTGGCTTATAGACAAACCTCCTGAAAATCTAGACATTATTATAATTAAGCAATCCTTATTCCTCTCTCTAAAAATATTATATACGCTTTTGTGGGTAAGCCTTAGCTCATCCTCTGATGCATTATGATCATATTCTATGATGCATACACTCGGATTCAAAGTTGATAGATATCGAATTAGTTCCTCTTCACCTTTAGCCGATTCAGAAAAGCCCATGTTAATAATCGTTCGGTTTAATTTTCTAGCTATAAGATTGGTATAAGAAAGGGAAGGTCTGGACGCAGCGCAACCTTGTGTAATGCTGGAACCATAAATTAAGATTGGTTTATCGATTAAAGTTGGAATTTGTTGAAATGAATTACTTTTATTAATACCAACGTATATAGATGCAATTTCAGCAAACGGAGGTAAAAATAATTTAATTTGTTTTTCTCCTTTATTCAGATGAATCGTTTCTTTTGCTAACATGGAACCATCGGATACAGGTGAAATACATGTTATCCAACGGTATGTGGTTTTACTTTTTACATAAATATCTATTCCGCTACTTGCTTTCCTCGACATATGTTGAAAAAGGCGTTTTTTCTTATATAAAACCCTCAGGTTAATAGTTGAAGCATTTGTTGCAAAACTTACTGTCATCCCAGCTGAAAATTTACTGTTTGCTAAAATACCTTTTGATAATTGGATATTCATTCTATCAGGTAACCGATTAAAGCCATTAAATAATCCGTTCTCTCGCAGCGCATAAAACTTGAGTTGTCCTCTTCTTTTAAGAAAATTTCGATGAAATGCATAAGATAATATTTGACCTACTCTTTTAAAAGCCGAAAATAATTTTAATCCTATTTTCATTCTTAATTCCTCTCTTTCTCGTTATTGCCAAAATAAAGCGTAAGGTATAACTCCATTTTGGTTTTCCAGTAAAGAGAGTAAACTATAAGCGGCTAATACAGATATTATTATAATATCTATTATCCATTTGACTAAACCTTTACATTTTTCTATTACCGCAGGGATAAATGTTATGAAAATCCCAATATAAAACCATAATGCCCGATTAATTAATTCATTTCTGCAATTAAAGATACCAAAGACTGCTCCAAAGACAACAGCTGGCAGCATCTTACTATGAAACGAATCGCTTTCATTCTGTTTTTTATTGATAATGGTCCACAATACACAGATAGCTAACAGAAAAATATATAGAATTACAATACGTCCCCCACCATTGCTTTCAAAAATAGAATATTGGGCGCCTCCGAACCCATACATGCTATAATGAGGAAAAAATTGTAATAAAACGCGAACAATACCTTTAAACACTATTGAAATCAAAGCACTAATAATGACTGTAATGATGAGAACTAAACGGCTTTCATGAATCTTATCTGTTAATATAATTCCTAAAATTGCAACGGCAATGATGAGACAAGTTGAATGTATGCCGATTGCAATCAGCATAAGAATCCAACCCTTTTTAGATTTTAGGTCTCTAGCAAAATAAACTAGTGCATTCAAAGTAATTACCAAAGCCATACTTTGTCGGCTTCCGTTCATGCTACAATAAAACAGTGTAAGACCAATCCAACAAAAGGTTGATATTACTACATTCGAAGAAACCCTATTAATAAAAACAAAAAGGCCAATATTGATAAAGAGCGCGGTAAATATTATTAGGATCTGTGGCTCTGCCGAAAATAAGCCCAAGATTCGACATATCCCCACATAAATTGGTGCGGAAAGTGGTGCTAATTCGATCGCCTCTCTAAAGGAGCTTGCATGATGAATAATCCCAAATATTCTGGAGTAGGGAGCCGTATCCACGCCCACATTAACAGACCGAAAGGCCATAATAAATGTTAGCACAAAAAACATGACAAACAGATAAATCTGCCTGCCACTTATTTTTCTTGAATTCCCATAACGTATATCAAATTTACATAATACGCCAGCCAATAAAGTAAAAATGGTCACCCCGACATATACGCTAATGCTAATCACCTCAACCGTAAATATTTATGATTTTTTAACGGCTAATTTACTATTCCAAATTCTTCTCAATAGATTTGAGCCCCCAAATGACAAAAGGGCGGCAGCCTTTTCCCTCAACCTTACCTTGTGGCAACTAAGTACTGTCATACGAGTCCTCTTTATTTCCTTTTTGAGTAGGGATTCAAACTTGTAATTTGTTTCAGTTTTTTCGGAGATGTCAAGTAAGAGATGAACGGCCACATTAAAAGTTCTGCATTTAGCAGCCGTTAAAATATCGGGATAATTCAATGCGCAGAATTCTTCGATTTCAAGTGCCCATTGTAATGCATCCATTCTCTGAGGATTAAACACATGCATAATGCTTTTTTCTTGCTGCCTATAATAATACCCTATTTTGTCAGAATACACAATTTTATTTGCACACGCTAAGGCATTATGACAGACCGCTAGATCTTCCGATAATTTCCCCAATGGAAAACGAATATGTTCAAAAATATGCTTTTTATATAATTTTCCTGGAGCGCAACAGCTAAATAGAATTTGATACAAGGAGCATTCAATAGCTTGTTCCGGCGATAAAATTATAACATTTGTTTCAATTTCGTCCGAAATTTCCTCGTTCATATTCTCTGGTATATATTTCATATTCATAATGGAAATATCTGCTAAATTAACCTCACAAAGATTAATAGACTTTTCTACATAATCATTTGCAAGATAGTCGTCACTATCTACAAAGGTGATATAATCTCCTTCGGCGTCCTCCAGGGCTATATTCCGAGCGGAGGAAAGACCTCCGTTCGGCTTGTGAATCACCTTAACTCTTGAGTCCCTTACTTTGTATTGCTCACAAATTTCATCGGAACCATCTGTTGAGCCATCATCCACAAGCAGAATTTCTATGTCTTTATAGGTTTGTTCTATGATACTGTCTATGCATCGATTCAAAAATCTTTTCTGGTTGTATATTGGGACTATGACGGTTACCATGATTTATCACCTAATTATGTTTTCGTTTAGCTTTTAACCGAATATAACGAGGCTTTAATTCCGAGTGGATAATACCAAGAATTTTATTCGAAATAGAAGTCGGAAAAATTCTAATTGCCTTAATAGTTTTTGACTCTTTAGTTATAAATGTAAAAGAATTCAGTGTTCTGTCTTTCCAGGGACTGGTTTTAAAATACTTAGTAAACTCATGAGCAAACGGATGATCCGTATTATTATACCATGGCCGAATTGTAAGCATATTGGTCGTATAATGTATGATTTTCGGATTCTGTACGGCATGCTGAAGGAGGTCTTTACTATAAAAATTAGTGGGTTTTCTCAAAGTTATAATTTCTTCATATGTATTAACCGCTGCGATAGTCATTACGTTATATTCTGGTTGTAAAACACCGATTCTTTCCCTGAATACTCCATTAAGTAAATCCTGATCAGCATAATTTATATAGGACGTATACTTTTTTAAATATGAATCTATCCACTCCGATACAGGGATATTTCTAAGTTTTTGCAAATCAATCAATACTACGCCTGCATTTATATATAAAGTCTCATTTGAAAGGCCGATATTTTTTTTATAGGTTTTTCCAATACAATCTTTTACGCCGCAAAAGGTAGCGCCATCCATTGAGAAATCCTCTAGCCCCTGTATACTTCCCGAAATAATAGTATCGCAATCCAAATACAATACTTTATCAATCGCTTCCGGTAGAAGCTGTCCTGAAAACAGTCGTGTAAAGGCACTTAACGGCCAACGCCTGGAGACCAAAATTTCTGGAATATCCAATTCGGGCACATCAATAATATGTATCTCTCTTTGATAGTTACTAGCAATCTTCTGCAAAATCAATTTGTTTTCATTTGAAATATTCTCTCCGAGTAAATAGACAGTCAAATGTTTCATCTTTTTATTATTATCAAAAAGTGATATCATCGATATGCCCATTAACCAAGCGTAATTGTTATCACAGGTGTACAAAACATTCATACAATATGTCCTCCTTAGTAAAAATCGGATTCTGAAAAGGGCTTATTGTTGGCATCGTTATAAGACATATTGTACTCCATTCCTTCAAGCTTTGGCCATTTAATCGACAATTCTGCACTATTCCAAGCAATGCCAATTTCGTCTCCAGGAATATAGTGTTCACTGACCTTATATTCAACTTTTGCATTCTGGGAAAGCACCAAGTAGCCATGGGCAAATCCCTCCGGAACATACAGTTGTTTATGATTATCCTCTGAAAGCATAATGCCAAGCCACTGCTTAAACGTATTACTTTCCTTACGCAAATCGACAACAACATCATAAATGCTACCAACAACAGCACGAATCAATTTTCTTTGCGGATGATTTCTATTTATATGTAATCCACGCAAAACTCCTTTATAACTAAACACCTGATTATCCTGTACAAACTTAGGATTTAAGCCTGATTTAACAAGGTCTTCTTCATGAAAAGCCTCCATAAGATCACCCTGGGCATCACCATATACAACAGGTTCAATTAAACACAGCCCCGCCATATCTCCAATATCTTTAATCACGTGAATTTTCCCCATGCTGCTTTTACTCCCCAAAACCTTTTAACGTAAGTCATTCCTAGAATAGCCTATCATAAAGATATCCTCTCATTTTTCCATACTCAAAAATATAATCAAATTTGAGCATACACGGATATCGACATTTTGTCAATAGTTCGGGGGTTAAGTCGATAATAATTCTACCCAAAACCGGCGAATTTGAGAAGGAGTCAAGCTTTCGGCGAAAAATTTCTTTTCCTCTAACAAATGCTGGATCTGGTGGACGATTTCCACGAGGACGGCGCGGGTTTCGAATTCCTCCCGGGTGGCGGGCAGGCGGCTATGCTGAAAGTGGGTACGCACCTCCTTTAGCTCCTCCAGCAGGACGGTTGCGTTGTTGCATTCATGCAGGGAGTAGGCCGTCAGCTTCATGAAGTTGGCCACCACGTTGGCTTGATAGGGTACACAGGACAGGCGGGGTAAATCCCGGTAAATGGCCGAGAGGATCCGCCACTGGCGGCGGCGCAGCTCGACGTACTGCACGAAATAGCGGGTGTCGGAGGAGAAGCTGTTGTTCTGGTAGGCGCTGGCCCGGCGGTGAGCGGTTTCGAGCTGCTTGTCCAGTTCCTCCAGGCGCCGGCCCGCGTCGATGCCCGCAGAGCTGGCCACCACCCGCTCGGACAGCTCGATCAGGATTTCCCGGACAGTCTCGTCGATGCGCCGCTGGTCCGCCCGGATGGCGTCCAGCTCCCGCGGCATATACAGATTCATGACAATACCCATGACGATACCGATAGCCATCAGGATCAACTCGTTAAGGACGGCGGACAGGGTCATGGCGCCGGCGCTCCAGAAATGCAGCACCAGGACGGTGCTCATGGACAAGCCGTCCATCAGGCCGAAAAGGTGGCACAGCAGCGCGAACACCAACAGGAACAGCCCTAGGGAGAGGACGGTATAGCCGGCTGTTGAAAATACTGCGAAGGATACGGCCAGGGCGGTGAGGAAGGCGCAGCTGCGCCTTCCCGCCAGGCGGAAGGTGTCCCGCCGAGTGTTCTGAATGCTCAACAAGGTAATGGTCACGGCCGACGTGGCGTACCGCAGCCCCAGCAGAGAGGCCGCCGTATAGGCCAGACAGCAGCCCAACGCGATTTTTCCCGTTTTTATAAGTTCCGCCCGTCCCAGCCGCCGCACCGGCACGCCTCCCCGCCGTCTGATTCTTTGCTGTTAGCGTGCGCCTTTTGGCGGCGTTTAGTCATGGGCGTCCTTTTTTATAAGGATCTGCTGCACACGGCATTCCTATAGGAAAGGGATGAGAAAAAGCGCGGTTTTGCGTCTGTACAGACGCAAAATGCGGGCCACGCTTCATGTACCCACCGGCATAACGTGAACGCTATGATCGTGGTTTTTCAAGGGTGTTGCTAAATTATTCATTTTGGAGCACCTTCTTGTCGCATTTCGTCGAAGGGCTCGGGTTTGGCGGGATATCCAAAGAAAAAGGGCGGCCGTGGGGATCGACTGGATATTCTGCAATTTTGGCTTTTGTCCGGAAAAACGCCTGCACCAGATTTTTTTCGCTAAAGTCCTCCGTCTTGGGAGAAATGGATAAAGTTCGGCGGATCGACAAAATCTCCTATATTGGATCCGTTTTTTTGATTCGCAAGGTGTATACTACAGACATACCAACAAAAGGAGGATGTCAAAATGAAAAAGATCACTGTCCGCTTATCCACGCTTATGGAGATTCTCACACAGATGAAACACGACAATGTGGACTTCGTCGAAATGGATCTCGTGGGGGATGCCGTGGATTGCGGCCAGATCTGTCCGGCGTTTGTCGAACTACTGGGCGTCCGGAAAACCTCCGACGCGTACATTGTCGATTACGGCTGCGTGGATGAAATCTCGCGGGAAGATTTAGCGAGCTGATCGCACGCGCTTCCGAACATATAAAGCAAGGCCCAGGCTGCACCCCCCATGCAGTCTGGGCCTTTTTTATTGGCAGTCCTTGAGGAACCGGGTAAAAATTTCGGCGTGGAGAACCTCATCCCGGGCGATCCGGTTGAGCACGGCGGCGACGCAGGGATCCGGGATGTCACAGGCCGCCGTCCGGTAGAACTCGGCCGCTTTTTTCTCGTCGGTAATATTATTCAACAGGATCTGACGCACGTCGTGGGAGTAACAGACCATACTGCCGCTCCACCAGGCGCAGGATCCCCGCTGATCGCAGCCAAAGCGGGGATCAGCGCCGAGCAGCACGATGAGCTGTCCCAGCATATCCAGATGGTGCATTTCTACCTTGGCGATGCGGAAGACGGTTACAGCCAATTCCGGGCGGCAGGAGGCCAGGATCCAATGCTGGTATTCATAGCTCATGATAGCGGTCATCTCGCTTTTGGCGCCGGCCAACGCCTGGGAGAGGCGGCACGCCGCCTGGATATTGGGCCCCGTAACTTTCAGCGGCGGATAGGGCGCGGAATCAGCGACAGGAAAAGCCTCGAACGAGGGCTGCTTGTTCTGCATGGACGGTTTCCCCCTTAATCATTTGGGACATATATATGCCAACGCGATAAGGCCTAGACCCATGCAAAAAAGGACGAGTTTTGGCGGGGGTGGCGCGCATATCCGGGAAAAACCGCCAATATAGTAGTAGCAGAGCGACAACCGGGCGCAGGCCGTCCGGCATGGAAAGGCAGGTAAGGCGTATGTATGTCATCCTTCGCCGTAAGCACATCGCGGCGGCGCTTTGCAGCGCCCTGGCACTGGTGCTGGTGCCGCTGGGGCTGGCCCAGCTGCCCGGCGAGCACGTGTCCGCGTCCAAGGCGGCGAACACCAACTGGGGGCTGAGCTTCCAGAAGGAGGGAGAGCCGCCGGTGGGCAACGCCTCCGCCGACTATCTCAAGCAATACGGGGCGTATTACCTGGGGGACACCTCCAAAAAGACCATCTATCTAACCTTCGACGCTGGGTATGAGAATGGCTACACCCCGGCCATCCTGGACGCGCTGAAAAAGCACAACGTCAAGGCCACCTTCTTCGTGGTGGGCAATTACATCCAGACCAGCCCCGATTTGGTCAAGCGGATGGCGGCCGAGGGGCACACGGTGGGCAACCACACCTTCCATCACCCGGACATGTCCAAGATATCCGACGCCGCCTCCTTCGGGCAGGAGATGCGGTCGCTGGAAAACCTGTATAAGGAGACCACAGGCCAGGACATGACCAAATTCTACCGGCCGCCCCAGGGCAAATACAGCGAGAGCAACCTGAAAATGGCGCAGGAGCTGGGCTATAAGACCTTTTTCTGGAGCCTGGCTTACGTGGACTGGTATGTGGATAAGCAGCCGACGGCCACCGAAGCCTTCAACAAGCTGCTGACCCGGATTCATCCGGGCGCCATTGTGCTGCTGCACAGCACGTCCAAAACCAACTCGGAAATTCTCGACGAGCTGCTGGGAAAATGGGAGGCCATGGGATATACCTTCGGCACCCTGGCGGATTTGTCATAGGGAACAAAAAGGCGCTGCGGACGTATCCGCGGCGCCTCAGCGTGTCGACAAAGTCGACACGCTGCTGGACGG
>ENA-ORTH01001937-ORTH01001937.1-human-gut-metagenome-genome-assembly--contig:-NODE-1937-length-18417-cov-3.070526_pt1 | contig 18417 bp, 16 predicted proteins | sample MGYA00241914_ERZ509192 | MGnify/ENA primary metagenome ERZ509192 (study PRJEB26280, sample SAMEA2338826) | human gut metagenome | biome: human gut; feature: human-associated habitat; material: faeces... | reverse complement strand
CGCGCCCCTGAAACCAGAGAGGAGAAAAAATGGAAAAGAGACTTTTTACATCTGAGTCCGTAACAGAGGGACATCCGGATAAAATGTGCGACGCGATCTCTGATGCGATCCTGGACGCACTGATGGAGAAGGACCCCATGAGCCGTGTGGCATGTGAGACCTGCGCCACCACAGGCCTTGTGATGGTCATGGGTGAGATCACCACCAACGCATATGTGGACATCCAGAAGATCGTCCGCGAGACGGTCCGCGAGATCGGCTATGACCGGGCCAAATACGGCTTCGACTGCGATACCTGCGGCGTTGTGGTCGCCATCGACGAGCAGTCCACGGATATTGCCATGGGCGTAAACAAAGCCCTGGAAGCCAGAGAGAAGACCATGACCGAGGATGAGCTGGATGCCATCGGCGCCGGAGACCAGGGTATGATGTTCGGCTTTGCCAGCAACGAGACAGAGGAATATATGCCCTATCCGATCTCCCTGGCCCATAAGCTGACAAGGCAGCTTACCAAGGTGAGAAAGGACGGCACACTTAAATATTTAAGACCCGACGGAAAGAGCCAGGTGACGGTGGAGTACGACGAAAACGGAAAGCCGTACCGTCTGGACGCCGTTGTTTTATCCACCCAGCACGATGATGCTGTGACCCAGGAGCAGATCCATGAGGACATCCGGAAGTATGTGTTCGATCCGGTGCTTCCGGCAGGAATGGTGGACGAAAACACGAAGTTTTATATCAATCCCACAGGCCGTTTCGTGATCGGAGGACCCCACGGCGACAGCGGACTGACTGGAAGAAAGATCATTGTTGACACCTACGGCGGATATGCCCGTCACGGCGGCGGCGCATTCTCCGGTAAGGACTGCACCAAGGTGGACCGTTCCGCAGCTTATGCGGCCCGTTATGTGGCCAAGAACATGGTTGCTGCCGGACTTGCCGATAAGTGTGAGGTCCAGCTTTCCTACGCCATTGGCGTGGCCCATCCCACTTCCATCGAGGTGGATACCTTTGGAACCGGAAAGCTTTCCGATGACAGGCTCGTGGAGATCATCCGCGAACACTTTGACCTCCGCCCGGCCGGGATCATTAAGATGTTAGATCTCCGCCGCCCCATCTACAAGCAGACTGCGGCTTACGGCCATTTCGGAAGGACCGATGTGGATCTGCCGTGGGAGAAGTTAGACAAGGTGGATGTGCTGAAGAAATATCTGTAAGAACAGAATATAGAAGAAAAAGGCTTCTGGAGCCAGCCCCACAGCGGCGTTTGCCGGGGCTGGCTCTCTGTTTTATCTGGGCGCCCCCGCCCATTTCCCTGCCCAGGAAAAAAGCTGCTCCGACATGGCATCAAAGGCAACCGGTCTTCCTCCCTTCAGTTCCATAAAGGTCTGGAGAACGGCGCTTTCCTCTGGGGGCAGGACAGATACCAGATCCGCCATATGCCGTACATAAACTCCGGTCCTCTGGAAGTGGACTGCCTGGAGGACAAAGGAGGCAGATTTATAGAGTCCCTTTAAAATATCCTCGCTTTTTTCATAGAGCATATTGTGGACACAGCCATGGTAGACGCCGCAGGCGCCGGACTTTATGGCCCGGGCTATATCGGCGCTGGTGACAGAGGAGAGCACCTGGTCCAGGCTTCCTCTTATGGGGGTGGTGTCGCGGCAGAACTGGAAAAGCTCCGAGGGCTCCCAGTTTTCCAGCTCCTGTCTTCCGGACAGGAAGCCGCAGATAAGCTCCCGGCAGGGAAGGGTATCCAGCATGGCGTCATAGGTATGGATATCGCTGGCGGAGAGCTGGTCCAGGATTCCCACCATATCAATGTCGCTGGCTTCTGTGGCCTCCTCGCGGCCGTAGCTCCCCTGGAGTCCGGCAAACCAGACGCGGTCCGGAAAGGCCTGATCCAGGGCAGCCATATATTTTTTAATAAATTCAGTTATTTCAATCATTTCCGTTAATTCTCTCTTTTCAATTCCGGGAGCCTTTCCCATTCCTTCTGGTAGGCCACGTCTCCATTCTTTATGACAGTCTCCACCAGGTTGATCCCCGTATGGTAGGGCATAAAGTGGATGGACGGGTATTTTAAGATGACCACATCGGCTTTTTTGCCCTTTTCCAGGCTTCCGATGGAATCAGAGCGCCCAAGGGCTGCGGCCCCGTTGATGGTGAGGGCAGTGATCACCTCCTCAATGGACATATTCATATAGATGCAGCCCAGGGCTATGAGAAGGGGGATGCTGTTGGTAAAGCAGCTTCCGGGGTTCAGATCCGAAGCCAGGGCCACGGCACAGCCGGAATCGATCATCTTTCTCGCCGGGGCGAAGGGCTCTTTTAAGCAGAAAGCGGTGGCCGGCAGCAGCGTACTGATGACGCCCGCCTTTGCCATCTGGCGGATCCCCTCGTCGGAGGCCTTTAAAAGGTGGTCAGCGGAATACGCGCCTGTGCGGGCGGCCAGCTCTGCGCCTCCCAGAGAGTTCATTTCATCGGCATGGACCTTCAGCTTGAAGCCCATTTCCTTTGCCCTGGTCAGATAGTATTCAGAATCTTCAATGCCGAACACGCCCTTTTCGCAGAAGATATCGGCAAACTCTGCCAGTCCCTCCTCCTTGACCACAGGCATTACGTCCTGTAAGAGCATATCGATGAATTCCCGCTCCTTTCCCTTATACTGGGGCAGGACGCTGTGGGGGCCCAGGAAGGTAGTCACGATATCCACCGGATGGGAGGCGTCCAGCTCCTTCATGGCCCGGAGCTGCTTTAATTCCGTATTCCGGTCCATGCCGTAGCCGCTTTTTCCCTCAACGGTGGTCACGCCGAACTCCAGCATCCGGTTCACCCGTTCTCTTCCGACAGAAACCAGCTCCTGGATGGAGGCGTCCCTGGTGGGGCCGACGGTGGCGTTGATGCCGCCTCCCCGCTCCATGATGGACATATAGGTGTCGCCCTTTAAGCGCCAGGAAAACTCCTCGGCCCGGTAGCCGCCGAAGATAAAGTGGGTGTGGGAATCCACGAAGCCAGGAAGAACGGTCTTTCCGGAGGCGTCCAGGACCGTATAGCCAGAGGCAGTTTCCGTACATGCGTCAGCCTGACCGGAGCCCTCTTCAAAGCCTGCCAGGAGATCCAGCTCCTCGGTGGTTCCGACGGCAAAGATCTGGTCGTCATGGATCAGAACGCCCCCGTTTTTTATAAGACCGATATCGGCCATTTCCGCGCCTTTTTTGGGAGCGGAGCCCCGGCAGGTCACCAGCTCGGAGGCGCGGCGGATATAAAGTTTTTTCATATAGTCTCCTACTTTCTCTGCAAAGGAACCGCCGGATGCGTTTCCAGGCGGTTCCGGCCTGGGCAGAAGGCTGCTCAGGCCGGGGCAGTATGGTTTATTTACATGCGTTGTTAAATACGCGCTCGATCAGCTCATCGTCGGCGATATAGGGCATCGTGATGGCGTCAGAGCCGGCAAATTTCTTATTATATTCGGCAACGGTCGCAATGGAGTGCTCGTTTCTTGCCCAGCTTCTTCTGGAAACGCCCACCATGGTATCCCACGGGATGGCTTCGCGGATGATCTGGTCCGTGAGCTCGGAGCCGTCTAAGACAAGGCCGAAGCCGCCGTTGATGGCCTTTCCGATGCCGGTGCCGCCGCCGTTGTGGAGAGCCACAAGGGTCATGCCGCGGGCTGCGTTTCCTGCATAGCAGTGGGTCGCCATGTCGGCCGTGAAGTTGGAGCCGTCATAGATATTGGAGGTCTCGCGGTACGGGGAATCCGTTCCGCCGGTATCGTGGTGGTCGCGGCCCAGCATCACTGGTCCGATCTCTCCATTTCTTACCATTTCATTGAATTTTAAAGCGATGTCGCGTCTTCCCAGAGCGTCCTGGTAGAGGATCCGGCACTGGGTCCCCACCACCAGCTGGTTCTTTTCAGCATCACGGATCCAGATCCAGTTGTCCCGGTCCTGGAAGCGGCGGTTGGGATCGATGATCTCCATGGCCGCATGGTCGGTCTTAATAAGGTCCTCATGCTTTCCGGACAGGCAGCACCAGCGGAACGGGCCGTAGCCGTAGTCGAACAGCTGGGGACCCAGAATGTCCTCCACATAGGAGGGGAACACGAAGCCCTCCAGATCGTTCTCCCCGTTTTTGCAAACCTCCTTCACACCGGCGTCAAAGACGGCCTTGAGGAAGCTGTTGCCATAGTCAAAGAAGTAGGTGCCCCGGTCGTGGAACTTACAAATCATCTCATAGTGATGGGCCAGGGTTTTGTCCACCAGGGCACGGAAGCCGGCGGGATCCTCGGCCAGCATCCGGGTCCGCTCCTCAAAGCTCAGGCCCTGGGGGCAGTAGCCGCCGTCGTAGGGAACGTGACAGGAGGTCTGGTCGGAGAGCAGGTCGATATGGATGTTGTTGTTTACAGCATATTCCAGCAGGTCCACGATATTTCCGTGGAAGGCGATGGACATGGGCTCTTTCCTGTCCATATAGGTCCGGGCTGTACGGAAGGCCTCCTCCGGAGACTCGCAGATCATTTTTACCCAGCCCTGGCTGTGGCGGGTCTCGATCCGGGAGGAATCCACCTCGGCGATGATGCCCACGCCTCCGGCGATCTCGATGGCCTTGGGCTGTGCGCCGCTCATGCCGCCCAGTCCGCTGGTGACGAATAAGTGGCCGGCCAGGTTTCCTTCTGCGGGAACGCCTAAGAACTTACGGCCTGCGTTTAAGATGGTATTGAAGGTACCGTGGACGATGCCCTGGGGGCCGATGTACATCCAGCCTCCGGCTGTCATCTGGCCGTAGGAGGAGCAGCCCATGGCCGTTGCCTTTGCCCAGGTCTCTGGATTATCGCCCTCGCCCACCATAAGGCCGTTGGTGATGACCACTCTGGGGGCCTGCTTATGGGAGTGGAAAAGGCCCAGGGGATGGCCGGACATCACCACAAGGGTCTGCTCGTCGGTGAGGACCTCCAGATATTTTTTCAGGAGCTGGTACTGCATCCAGTTCTGGCATACCTGGCCGGTCTCTCCGTATGTAACAAGCTCGTAGGGGTAAAGGGCCACATCATGGTTTAAGTTGTTGTCGATCATTACCTGGAAGGCCTTGCCCTGGACGCAGTTTCCCTTATATTCGTCGATGGGCTTTCCGTAGATCCTTTCCTTTGGCATAAAACGGTATCCGTAGATCCGGCCGCGGGTCAGGAGCTCTTCCATAAATTCGGGGGCCAGAGCCTCGTGGAGCTCCTCGGGCACATAGCGGAGGGCGTTTTTCACTGCCAGCTTCTTTTCATGGTCGGAGAGGGTCAGGTCGCGCATGGGGGCACGGCGGATCCCTTCCTTAAATACAGGATACTCCGGAAGCACCGGATCCAGCTTGATGGTCATGGCAGCGCCGATTTCTTTGTTGGTCATATGCATTCTCATCCTTTCTCTTTATAACAGAAACGTCTTAGTCTTTCTAAAATCTGCGGAACTATTCAGTTACTTAGAGTATATCACCAGAGAGTCAAAAAAACGTCAATAAGCTGGAATAGTTGACAGTTTTTTGGACGTTTTGTATACTTAAAGGCAGAAGAAACCAGCATCCGTGAGGGAACTGCGGCAGTACAGCTGCAAGCGAAAGTGAGGGGATACGGTGAAAAAAATTGAAATACGCCTGTTCGGGACTCCGGCCATCCTGGCAGACGGGGAACCGGTGGGCTTTCCATATAAAAAGGTGGAGGGCTTTCTTTATTATCTCTGTGTGAAAAAGCAGATCACCAGAGAGGAGGCCATCTGTCTTTTATGGGGGGATGAGGACGAGGCCAGCGGAAGGAAAAAGCTCCGGGACGCCATCTACCAGGTACGGAAAAAGCTGGATAAGGACATTATCCTGACTGCGGGCCATACGGGGATCGCCCTGAATCCGGCCTGTCCCGTGTCCATTGACTGGGATCATGTAAAAAAGGGCCATCTGGGAGAGCAGAAGCCGTTCCTGGAATATTTTTACATAAAAAAATGTCTGGAATTTGAAGAGTGGGTCGGCGGGATCCGGGCCATGCAGAGCGAGGAGTCTGTAAAAAATGCCTCTGGGAAATTCCGGGAGGCCAGAGAGAAGGGAGACATGGAGGCGGTCCAGAAATACGGCTCCCTTCTTATAAAAGAGGATCCATATGATGAAGAGATCTATTATGAGCTGATGAGCATTTATGCAGAACATGGCGATTATATCATGGCCATCCGCCTGTACTATGACCTGGAAAAGTGCCTGAAGGAGGAGATGGGGGTGGAGCCGTCCCGGAAGATCCGGGAGCTGTTCCAGCGGGTGTTCCATGTGAAGGAGCATATGAAGGCCGTGGGAGGCCCGGCGGACCTGCCCTTTGTGGGGAGGAAAAAGGAATTATTTTCTGTCAGTGAATTTCTGGAATGGGATCCCTCCGATCCGGTGAACTGCCTGGTGGTGGTGGGAGAGGAGGGAGTCGGAAAAACGGCGTTTCTGGAAAACAGCCTCCGGCTGGCCGCCTCCAGGCAGATGGTGACCTTAAAAAGCTCCTGCTACCGCCAGGGAACGGATTTTTTCCTGAACCCCTGGAGCGATATTTTACAGGAGCTGCGCCAGATCCAGGAAAACGGAGGCCCGGGATTTTTAAAGACCGGGGATGAGGAGCGCCTGTCCATGATCCTTAAGCTGGAAAACGCCGGAGGGCCCGACAGCCGCCGTCTCACCTATTCCATGATCGAGCGGGAGATCATGGAACTGTTTTCCGGCCTTACCCGCCGCTTCCGGGTCCTGCTGGCCTTTGACGATGTCCAGTGGATGGACCGGATGAGCCTCCAGCTTTTAAACCGGCTTCTGGGAAGCGCCTCCGGGGCCGGGACAGCAGTATTGTGTACCTGCAGCAAAAATGGGGAAATGGATGTGATGACATCTCTGGAGCCCCTGGTGCGGGAGGACAGGATCACGGTGGTCCGCCTGGAGCCATTTACAGAGGAAGAGACAGAGGAGATCCTGCGGCGGGAGCTTCCCGATGTGGCAAAGGAGGCGGGAAAGTGCCGGTCCATCTATAAGACCACCGAGGGGAACGCCTTTTTCCTTCGGGAGATGATCAATCTGATCCGGAAAAAGGGCTTTACCCTGGAAAAATCCGCCAAGACCAATCTGGCCATCCAGACCCGGCTGTCGTCGGTGGGGGCCAGGGAGCGGGAGATCCTGGAATGTATGTCCGTGTTCCCGGAAAAGATCGGTATCGAGGAGCTGGAATATCTGATGAAGGGGACGGACCGGCTGACGCTCTTAAAGCGTCTGGAGAGGCTTTCCGAGGCCTTTCTGATCCAGGAGGTGCTGGTGGGATGGAACGTGTATTATAAGTTCAGCCACCGCCTGTTCCAGGAATATGTGTATGAAAAGCAGAGTAATGGCAAGACCCTCCAGTACCACCGGATGCTGGCGGAATATTATGGGAGCCAGCCGGACCGGGGCTTCCGGACCCTGGCCCTGGCAGCCTACCACTATGATAAGTGCCATGACCAGGTCCAGGCGTACCGCTACCAGATCTACTATCTGAAGGAATTTTACACGGTCATCAACGAGAATTTCCCGGTGCTCCACAGCCCGATGCCGGAGCAGGGAGACGATTTCGGCGTCATGACCGGGGCGGAGCGGATGCTGGAGCTGGCCGAAAAATGGTTCGGAGGGCTGCCGGACACGCCCCGCCCCGCCGCACCGATTCCGCAGGAGCCGCCGCAGGAGGCCCCGCGGCGCGAGGAGGTAGAACGCGACGTGCCGGCCACGACGGTCACCGTGGCCTACCGCATGGGGACGCGCACCTCGCCCGACTTCTATACGGCCGACCTGGTTTCGGACCTCCTGTCGGGCGGCGACTCCGGGCGGCTGTACCGCCACCTGGTCAAGGAACGGCGGCTGCTTTCGAGCGTCAATGCCTACGTGACGGGAGACCTGGACCCGGGGTTGTTCGTCTTCACGGGACAGTTGCTGCCGGGCGTGGCTCCCGAAGCGGCCGAAGCGGCCTTCCGCGAGGAGATCGAGACGCTCCGAACCGCCCCCATATCGCAGTACGAGACCGAAAAGGTCAAGAACAAATTCGAGGCGAACACGCTGTTCGGCGAGCTGAACGTGATGAACAAGGCCATGAACCTCGGCTTCTACGAAATGCTGGGCGACCTGCCGCTCATCAACGGAGAGGTGGCGCGTTACCGCGCCGTCTCGGACGAGGACATCCGCGCCTTCTGCCGCAGCACGCTCCGGCCCGAAAACGCCTCCACACTCATCTACAAAGCGCGCAAATGACACGACAACCCCGCATAACGCACTCCGAAGTCGAGGTTCCCGCAGCGGCGGAGACCCTCCTCGGAAACGGCATCCGCCTCTACACGCTCGCCTCGGAGGATTTCGAGGTGCTGCGCATCTCGTTCGTATTCCGCACCGGATCGGCCGTGCAGCGCACACCCTTCTCGGCCTCGGCCACCGCGAACCTGCTCGCGGAGGGGTCGCCGGAGATGACGGCCGCCGAGATCGCCGAACGGCTGGACTACTACGGCTCGTGGTACGATGTCAACATCGACCGCGACTACGCCTACGTCAATTTCGCCACCCTCTCGAAATTCTTCGCCGAGACGCTCGCCGTGGCCGAACACATCCTGCTGCGCCCCGCCTTTCCCGAGGAGGAGCTGCGCACCTACTGCGCCAAGCGGAAGCAGCGGCTGGCCATCGACCGCACGAAGGTGGACGTCGAGGCGCGCGAAGCCTTCGCCCGGGCCCTGTTCGGGCCGCAGCACCCCTACGGCACGTCGTACGACGAGGCGGAGTACGACCGTCTGACGCGCGCCGACGTGGTGGAGTTCCACCGCCGCCGCTATACGGCGGAGAACTGCTTCGTGGTATGCAGCGGCCGGATCGGCGAGCGGGAGCGGCAGGCCGTAGCGGCCCTGGCCGAACGGATTCCTCACGGCGGAGCTACGGTCCCGGCAGCGTTTCCCGCCCCGGTCACCGAACACGAAGCGTTCGTCGGACACCCCGGCGCCGTGCAGTCGTCGCTGCGGATCGGACGGCTGCTCTTTCCGCGCCAGCACCCCGATTTCCTGGGGATGCAGGTCGTGGCCACGGCGCTGGGCGGCTACTTCGGCTCGCGGCTGATGCGGAACCTGCGCGAGGAGCACGGATACACCTACGGCGTGGTGGCCGCGATGGTCAATTTCGAACGCGAAGGCTACTTCGCCGTGGCCACGCAGGTCGGAACCGACGTGACGCGCGCGGCCCTGCAAGCGATCTACGACGAGATCGAACGGCTGCGCACGGAGCCGATGCCCGCCGAGGAGCTGGAGATCGTGAAGAACATGATGACGGGCGAGATGATGCGCATACTCGACGGACCGTTCGGCATTGCGGACGTGACGATCGAGAACATCCTCTGCGGCACGGACAACGCCTCGATCGGCGAGAACATCCGCCGCATCCGCGCCATGACGCCCGCCGACGTGCAACGCCTCGCACAACGCTACCTCGCCCGCGAGGAGCTGGTGACGGCGGTGGCCGGCGCGGCGGATCCGCGGCAGGCATAAAACGACCGGCACAGGACGGTCCGGGCACAGGAAGTCCGGACACAGGAAGCCCGGGCGCATTCCGTCAGGCGCGGTGTTCGGCGACCCAGTTCGTCAGGGCGACGAAATCGGCGACCGAAAGCTGCTCGGCACGGCGGGTGAAGAATGGATGTTCGGCGCCGCCGAAATCCCCGAAAGCCGCCCGGAGCGCATTGCGGATCATCTTGCGCCGCTGGCCGAAGGCGGCCTTCACGACGCGGACGAACAGCGCCTCGTCGCACGCGAGACGCCGCGTGGCGTTGCGGCGCAGGCGGATGACGGCGCTCTTGACCTTCGGGGGCGGGCTGAACACCGTCTCGCTGACGGTGAAGAGGTATTCGATGTCGTACCACGCCTGCAGAAGCACCGAGAGGATGCCGTACTCCTTCGACCCGGGCCCCTCGGCGATCCGTACGGCGACCTCACGCTGGACCATGCCGACGCACTCGGGAACCAGGTCGCGGTACTCGAGCACCCTGAAGAAGATCTGCGACGAAATGTTGTAGGGGAAGTTGCCGATGATCCGCAGCCCGCGGGGGAAACGCGCACGCAGGTCCATCTTCAGAAAATCGCCCTCGATAAGCCGCGGGGCGAACTCCGGGTAGTGCGCATGAAGATAAGCGACGCTTTCGGCGTCGATCTCCGCGCCCCAGGTCACAAGGTCCGTGCGGCGCAGCAGGAACTGCGTCAGCACACCCATGCCGCACCCCACCTCGAGCACGTCGCACGCCTCCGCAGCCGTGTCTGCGGCCGGAACATCCGCCCCGGCACACGGTACGGCATGCTCCGAAGCCGCCGGCCCCGGAGCGGCCGTTTCCGAAAACGCCGCATCCGGAACTCCGGTCCCCGAAGCGGCCGGATGCAGGCGGATCGCACCGCCCGACAGGGCGTCGCAGATCTTGCGCGCGATATTGAGGTCCGTCAGGAAATGCTGTCCCAACGCCTTCTTGGCTCTTACTTCCGTCATAGTGCCGCAAAGATAGCAATTCCCGCAGGGAAGCGCAACAGCACGCGCCGAAAAGCGGCCCGGAGACAAGAAAGAGACCGGAGACGCCCGGTCATCGCTTCGAACGGCGGAGGCGGCGCTTCTCGCGCAACTCCTCCTCGCGCTGCTCCCGGCGCAGCCGCCGCTGCGTCAGGCGGAACGTGTAGAGCAGTCCGACGAATCCGACGCCGAGAAGCGCGACCCAGAACCACACGGCGATCCCGTGCGGCACGTACTCCAGCGCATAGATTATCCCCGCGACGGCCAACACCATCAACACCAGGCGCACGACCTGCATCAGATTGAGTTTCATAACACGGTAAAAATTAAGGTATCCTGTATTTGTCCGCCTCGGCGACGTGTCTGCGCCGTTTCTTCTTCGCTTCGTTCCAGACCATGGCGGCCCCGAAGACGACGAACAGCAGCGAAAGCAGCGTGTTGTACACGTCCACCCTCCGCACGCAGTCCCAATAGACATTGACACCGAACCACACCAGCGTCACACAGAAAAACAATACGGCCAACGTAAAAGTCTTCTTGTTCATAGGCATCTATTTTTAAGGTTCCAGGTTGTCCTTCTCCACTCCCCGAGGCTGCCGCGCCGGCGCTGCGCCGGATCAGTTGCCCTGCTCGCAGATGAATTTGATCCGCACCAGACGGATCTCCTCCTCGGTATAGTCCGACCCCAGCTCCCCGATGGCCGCGTCGAGCGAATCGCTCTCGGCGTCCTCCTTGAAGTAGAGGTAAATGTCTTCCACCTTGTCCTCGTCCATGAAATCCTTCAGGTAGTACGAAATATCGAGTTTCGTACCCGAATTGACGATGCCTTCGATCTCCGTGAGCAGCTCGTCGAAATCGAGGTCCTTAGCCCGGGCGATGTCCTCGAAGTCCATCTTGCGGTCGATCGACTGGATGATGAAAATCTTGTTGCCCGACTTGCTGGCCACCGACTTGACGACCATGTCCTGCGGCCGGATGATCTCCTTCTCCTCGACGTAGGCCTTGATGAGCTTGACGAACTCCGCGCCGAACTTGCGGGCCTTGCCCACGCCGACGCCCGTGATGTTCTGCATCTCCTCGATCGTCACGGGATACTGCACGGCCATATCCTCGAGCGACGGGTCCTGGAAAATGACGAAAGGCGGCAGCCCGTGCTGCTTGGCGACCTTCTTGCGCAGGTCCTTGAGCATCGAGAAGAGCTCCTCGTCGGCCGCGCCGCCGCGCCCCACCGGAGCCACGGCCTCGGCCTCCTTCTCCTCCTCGTCGTAGTCGTGGTCGAGGGTCACGGTGACCGGATAGGGCATGGCCACATAGTCCTCGCCCCGCTTGTTGATCGAAATCAGGCCGTAATTCTCGATATTCTTGTCCACCAGTCCCATGATGAGCGCCTGCCGCAGCACCGCGCCCCAGAACCGCGCGTCGTGTTCGGCCCCCGCGCCGAACCACTTCGACTTGTTGTGGCCGTAGCTCTTGATGAGGGCCGTATTCTTGCCCACCAGCACATTGATCAGGTAGTCCGTCTTGAACTTGTCGCCGAGGTCGCGCAGCGCCTCGAGGGCCATGCGGAGCGCAGCCCGGGCGTCGATCCTGGGCTTGGGATGGCGGCAGTTGTCGCAGTTGCCGCAGTTCTCCTCGGTGTACTCCTCGCCGAAATAGTGCAGCAGCGTCTTGCGGCGGCACATCGAACTCTCGGCGTAGGAGACCGTCTCGAGCAGCAGCAGCTTCCCGATCTCCTGCTCGGCGACGGGCTTGCCCTGCATGAACTTCTCGAGCTTCTGAATGTCCTTGTAGCTGTAAAAGGTCAGGCAGTGTCCTTCGCCGCCGTCGCGGCCCGCACGCCCCGTCTCCTGGTAGTAGCCCTCGAGCGACTTGGGAATGTCGTAGTGGATGACGTAGCGCACGTCGGGCTTGTCGATGCCCATGCCGAAAGCGATCGTGGCGACGATCACCTCGACCCGCTCCATCAGGAAGTCGTCCTGGTTGGCGGCGCGTGTCGCGGCGTCCATGCCCGCATGGTAGGCCAGCGCGCGGATACCGTTGGCCACGAGCAGTTCGGTCAGCTCCTCGACCTTCTTGCGGCTCAGGCAGTAGATGATGCCGCTCTTTCCCTCGTTCTGCTTGATGAAGCGGATGATATCGCGGTCGACGTCCCCCTTGGGGCGTATCTCGTAATAGAGGTTCGGCCGGTTGAACGACGACTTGAACACCGAGGCGTCGGACATGCCGAGGTTCTTCTGGATGTCCAGCTGCACCTTGGGCGTCGCCGTCGCCGTCAGGGCGATCAGCGGCGCAGCGCCGATCTCGTTGATGATCGGGCGGATGCGGCGGTACTCGGGCCGGAAATCGTGTCCCCACTCCGAAATGCAGTGCGCCTCGTCGATGGCGTAGAACGATATCTTGATTTTGCGCAGAAACGCGACGTTGTCCTCCTTGGTAAGCGACTCGGGGGCGAAATAGAGCAGCTTGGTCTTGCCGTCGAGCACGTCGCTCTTGACTTTCGCTACGGCAGCCTTATTCAGCGACGAGTTCAGAAAATGGGCCACGCCGTCCTCCATACTGAAAGTCCGCATCGCATCCACTTGGTTTTTCATCAGCGCGATCAGCGGCGAAATGACGATCGCCACCCCGTCCATCATCAGCGCAGGCAACTGATAGCACAACGATTTGCCGCCTCCCGTTGGCATCAGCACGAACGTATCCTTTCCGTCCAGCACGTTACGGATAACCGCTTCCTGATTTCCCTTGAAACTGTCGAAGCCGAAATAGCGCTTCAGGCAGTCGCGCAGTTCAATATTTTGTTTCCCAGACATCTGTCTTCTATAATTATACCCTTACCCATTCGTATTAATGATTAAAGATAGTAAAAAATCCCGAAAATTTCTAACTTTGTAGAAAAAATTTCACTCGCCGCGCCATTCTTATGAGATTATACACGAAAGACTTAGTCAAGCGATACAAAGCACGCACGGTCGTCGACCACGTTTCGATCGAGGTCAACCAAGGCGAGATCGTCGGGCTGCTCGGCCCCAACGGCGCCGGCAAGACGACGACGTTCTACATGATCGTCGGCCTGATCAAGCCCAACGAGGGTCAAATCTTCCTCGAGGATCAGGAGATCACCAAGGAACCGGTATACAAACGCGCCCAGAAAGGCGTGGGGTATCTGGCGCAGGAGGCTTCGGTATTCCGGCGGCTCTCGGTCGAAGACAACATCAAGGCCGTGCTGCAAATGACGGACTTTCCGAAAGACTATCAGGCCGAGCGGCTCGAAAACCTGATCGAGGAGTTCCGCCTGACCAAAGTCCGCAAGAGCCTCGGCATCCAGCTTTCGGGAGGCGAGCGCCGACGGACCGAAATCGCGCGCGCCGTAGCCATCAATCCGAAATTCATTCTGCTCGACGAGCCGTTCGCAGGCGTCGACCCGATCGCTGTGGAGGACATCCAGAGCATCGTGGCCACGCTCAAGAACAAGAACATCGGCGTGATTATCACCGACCATAACGTACACGAGACCCTTTCGATCACCGACCGCACCTACCTGCTGTTCGAGGGCCGCATCCTGAAAGCCGGCTCGGCCGAGGATCTGGCCAACGACGAAATGGTGCGCAAGGTCTATCTAGGACAGGACTTCAAACTGCGCTGAGGCTCTATGGACAAGACGATCAGACGATCCCGGGCGGAAGGCAGCGTAACGGCTCCTTCGTCGAAAAGCTATGCCCAGCGGGCCGTTGCGGCCGCCCTGCTCTGCGAGGGGACGAGCACGCTGACCAATATGATCCTGTGCGACGACACCCGCGCCGCGCTGCAGGTGGCCGCCGATCTGGGCGCCGAGGTAGAGGCGGGAACAGACGGCACGACCTATACGGTCCGCGGCGGACTTCGTCCTCACGCGCAGGCGATTCATATCGGCGAGTCGGGACTGGCGGCCCGGCTTTTCACGCCGATCGCGGCGCTTTGCGGCGAGCGGATCACGATTACCGGCCGAGGCTCGATCCTGCGACGCCCGCTGGCGATGATGGAAAAACCGCTGCGCACGCTGGGAGCCAAGGTGACGAGCGAAGGCGGATACCTCCCGATCCGCATCGAAGGCCCTCTGCACGGAGGCGCCGTATCGGTGGACGGATCGCTCAGCTCGCAATTCATCACCGGGCTGCTGATGGCCCTGCCGCTGGCCGAACGCGATACGACGCTCACCGTACATAACCTCAAAAGCCGCCCGTACATCGACATGACGCTTTCGCTGCTCGGCACGTTCGGCATCGATGTCAAGCACAACGAATACCGGCAGTTCTTCATCGAAGGGCGCCAGCGGTACGCCCCGGCCCGATACAATGTCGAGGGCGACTGGAGCGGCGCCTCCTGCCTGCTGGTAGCCGGCGCGACGACCGGCGAGGTGACGGTGCGTAACCTGAATCCCGTCTCGCTACAGGCCGATATGGCCATCGTCGATGCGCTGACTCGCGCCGGAGCCCAGATCACGACGACGACCGACTCGGTCACGGTCCGCCGCAGCCCGTTGCACGCTTTCGAATTCGATGCCACGCACTGCCCCGACCTCTTCCCCGCGCTGGCGGCGCTCGCAGCCTCCTGCCAAGGCACCTCGACGCTGAGGGGAACCCGACGGCTCGCGCACAAGGAGAGCGACCGGGCACGCACGATCGCCGACGTGCTCGAAAGCATGGGCATCGGCGTCGACCTGTCCACGCCCGACGTCATGCGCGTCACCGGAGGCGAAATCCGCGGCGCGGAGGTCAGCAGCCACAACGACCACCGGATCGCGATGGCCGCCGCCGTAGCGGCCCTGCGATGCGGGCAGGGAAGCGTCACGATCCGCGGAGCGGAAGCCGTCGCCAAGTCGTACCCCGAATTCTGGGACGATCTGAGCGGGCTGCTCCGTCCGGACGAACACGGCCACAACGAAAAGACAACCATATGAACAGCTTCGGAAGACTATTCAGGGTCTCTATCTTCGGCGAGTCGCACGGGCCGCTGGTCGGCGTTACGCTCGACGGCGTACCGGCCGGCATCGCGCTCGACGAGAAATCGTTCGAAAAGGACCTGAACCGCCGCAAAAGCGGCAAGCGGGGTACGACGCCCCGCAAGGAAAGCGACCTTCCGGAAATCGCTACCGGCCTGTTCCGAGGCCGGACGACCGGAGCGCCGCTGACCGTTCTGTTCCGCAACGAGAACACCCTCTCGGGCGACTATGCCAACCTCGTCGCCCATCCCCGCCCCTCGCACTCCGACTGGGTCGCCGCCCGCAAGTTCGGCGGCTTCAACGACTACCGGGGCGGCGGACACTTCTCGGGACGGCTGACGCTCGGGCTGGTAGCGGCCGGCGTCGTAGCCAAGAAGATTCTCGGTCGCAAGGTCAGGATCGAAAGCCGGATCGTCGAGATCGACGATTGTAACAATCCGGACGACTTCCCGAAAATCGTCGAGGAGGCGTTGCGGGCTCAGGACTCGGTCGGAGGCATCGTCGAATGCACCGCGACCGGCGTACCGCCCGCGCTGGGCGAGCCGTTCTTCGATTCGGTCGAAAGCACGATGAGCCACCTGCTTTTCTCGATTCCGGCGGTCAAGGGCGTAGAGTTCGGCGCAGGATTCGCCGCCGCCCGGATGCGGGGCAGCGAGCACAACGACCCGATCATCAGCCCGGACGGCACGACCGCGACGAACAATGCCGGAGGAATCGTGGGCGGGCTTACGAACGGCAACCCGGTCGTCGTCCGCGTGGCGATCAAGCCGACGGCCAGCATCTCGTCGCCGCAGATCACGCTCAACACCGAGTCGGGCAAGCCCGAAGAGCTGCGGATCAAGGGGAGGCACGACGCCTGCATCGCGCTCCGCGCTCCGGTCGTCGTCGAAGCGGCGGCAGCCGTCGCGCTGTGCGACCTGACGCTCATCGCGCTCGCTTCGGCCGTAGGCTGAAACGGGCCTTGCGCACGCCGAAAGACACGGGAAAATCGTACCCGAGCTCGGATCTTCCGGAGGAACCGGATTTAGCCGCAGGTTTTGCATTTATGTTAAAAATATATACCTTTGTGCTCTATTTTTGACACGGAATGGATGTTTTGAAGAAATACTCCATCGCTTTCAAAGGTCTCGGAGAAGGCACGCACCGGTTCGACATGAAAGTCGACGATCGCTTTTTCGAAGCGTTCGAAGGCTCGGAAATCCGCCGGGGAAACGCCGACGTGAGGCTGACGCTCGACAAAAGGGGCAACGGCATGGCGCTGGACTTCGACATCCGCGGCGAGGTGGCCGTCGAGTGCGACCGCTGTCTGGAAGAGTTCATGATGCCGGTCCGCTACGAGGGAACGTTGCACGTACGATACAGCGACTGCGAGCAGGAAAGCGACGGAGAGGTGATGTGGATCAGCCCGTCGGAAACCGAGCTGAACGTGGCGCAGTACATCTACGAGAGCATCTGCCTGAGCCTGCCCTACCAGCGGGTTCATCCCGACGACAGCGAGGGACGCAGCACCTGCGATCCCGACATGCTGTCGCGCTTCCGGATCGTCAGCGAGGAAGAGTTCGACCGCCTGTGTCCGGGGACCGAAACGGACGGAAGTTCTCCGTGGGAAAAACTCAAGGAAATCAAGCCCTCGAAATAGCCTCGTCGCGGACGGGCTCGCAGGGCGGACAGATAACGAAGAATATTAACAGTACAAACTTTTTTCAAAAATGGCACATCCCAAGCATAAGGTCTCCAGCACGAGACGAGACAAGAGAAGGACGCACTACAAGGCCGAGGTTCCGACCGTTTCGACGTGCTCGAACTGCGGCGCAGCCGTGCTTTACCACAGAGTATGCCCCGAATGCGGCTTCTACAGAGGCCGTCTTGCGATCGAGAAGAAAGCGGAGTAGCCGTCCGGGCCAAAGTCATAGCTTATGACGAGAATAGGAATTGACGCAATGGGCGGAGACTACGCTCCGCAGGCGGTGGTATCGGGCGCCGTACTGGCCGCAGGACTGATCGCTCCGCAGAGCAAGATCGTCCTGTTCGGCGACAGGCCCTCGATCGAGGAACTCCTCGCCAAGGAGAATTTCCGCGCCGACGCATTCGACATCGTGCATACCACCCAAGTGATCGAGATGGGCGACAATCCGGCCCTGACCTTTCGCCAGAAGCCCGATTCGAGCATTGCCGTCGGATTCCGCCACCTGACGGAAGGACGGATCGACGGATTCGCCAGCGCCGGGAGCACGGGAGCGATGATGGTAGGCTGCATGTACACGGTCAAGCAAATCGAAGGCATCATCCGGCCGGCCATATCGTCGGTCATTCCGACGATCGACGGCGGCAGCGTGATGCTGCTCGACGTGGGACTGAACGTGGACTGCAAACCGGAGGTGCTGTATCAGTACGCCGTCATCGGTAACCTGTACGCCCAAGGCGTTCTGGGCAAGAAGGAGCCCCGTATCGCATTGCTCAACATCGGCGAGGAAAAGGAGAAAGGCAACCTGCAGACCAAAGCCGCCTACGAACTGATGGACGGCAGCGCCGACTTCCGCTTCGTCGGCAACATCGAAGCCAAGCACATTTTCTCGGGCCGCATCGCCGACGTCGTGGTATGCGACGGATTCGTGGGCAACACGATCATCAAGCAGGTAGAGGGCGTCTACAACATGGCGCTCGAGCAAGGGCTTCGCAATACCTACTTCAACCAGCTCAACTACGAAACGGTCGGCGGAACCCCGGTACTGGGAATCAATGCCCCCGTTTTGATCGGGCACGGCTGCTCGAGCGCCGAAGCCATCAAGAATATGGTGCTTCAGACCGAGAAAACCATCCATGCCCAGTTGGACACCAAACTCAGAGAAAGATTCAGTTAATGGCAAAGAAGAAAACCGCAGCAATCACGGGCG
>ENA-ORTH01001930-ORTH01001930.1-human-gut-metagenome-genome-assembly--contig:-NODE-1930-length-18466-cov-2.565423_pt1 | contig 18466 bp, 11 predicted proteins | sample MGYA00241914_ERZ509192 | MGnify/ENA primary metagenome ERZ509192 (study PRJEB26280, sample SAMEA2338826) | human gut metagenome | biome: human gut; feature: human-associated habitat; material: faeces... | reverse complement strand
GTCCGCACAGAGCACCACCACCGCTCGGCGGGAAAAATCAAACTGCGCCGTGCCGGTCAGCGCGGCGGCATCCTCCAGCATCGTCTCCAGTGCACCCAGTCCGCCCAAGGGTTTGGCAAGGCTTGCCCAGTGGGCGTGGGCGGCGGCGCGGGCGGCTTCGTAGGCTTCCACGAGCTTCTTGGTCACGTCGTGGGGAGCGGCCTCGTAGCCTTCCAGCTCCAGGGTGTAGGAGCCGGAGCCGCGGGTCATACTCCGCAGGTCCTTGGTGTAGTTGATGACCTCGGCGTAGGGGGCGCGCATCTTGATGATGGTCTCGCCGGCGGCGAACCCGGCGTCGGTGCCCACGATGCGGCCGCGGCGGGTGGAGATGTCGCCCATGATGGTGCCGGCGTACTCCTCGCCCACGGTCACTTCCATAGTGGCCCAGGGCTCCAAGATGATGGGGCCGGCGTTCTCGCAGCAGGCGCGGAAGCCGATGCGGGCCGCGGTCTTGAAGGCCATCTCGTTGGAGTCGACGGAATGATACGAGCCGTCGAACACCGTGCACTTGATGTCCACCATGGGGTACCCCGCGAGGAAGCCCTCTTCCATGGCCTCGCGCACGCCCTTATCCACAGCCGGGATGAGGCCGTTGGGAATGGCGCCGCCCTTGATCTCGTCCACGAACTCGTAGCCCTCGCCGGGGATGGGGGCCAACCTCAGCCAGCAGTCGCCGAACTGGCCGGCGCCGCCGGTCTGCTTCTTGTGACGGCCCTGGGCCTCGGCCTGCTTGGTAATGGTCTCACGGTAGGGAATGCGCACGGGAACGAGCTTCGCCTCTACGCCGGACTGCTCCTTCAAGCGCCCGATCAGCATGTCTACCTGGGTCTCGCCCATGGCGTGGATGATGGTCTGATGCGTGTCCTCGTCGCGCGTGATGCGGATGGTGGGGTCAGCCTCGGCGGCGCGGGCCAGGAAGGTGCCGAGCTTGTCCTCCTCCTTCTTCGACACAGCCTCGATGGCCACGGGGTACAAGGGCTCGGGCAGAGGCAAAGGCTCGATGGCGATGGTGCCCTCACAGGAGAGCGTGTCGCCCGCGCGCACATCGGAGAGTTTCGGCACCACGACGATGTCGCCGGCCTTGGCGCTCTTCACATCCACGGCCTCTTTGCCCATCATGACCTGGATCTTGCCAAGACGCTCCTTCTTGCCGGTGCGTCCGCAGACGAGCTCCAGGCCCGGCTCCAGGTAGCCGGAGATGACTTTCAGGAAGGTGAGGCGCCCCACGAACGGGTCGGACACCGTCTTGAAGGCGAAGGCGCAGGGGGGCTTCGTCTCGTCGATGCGCACCGTCACGTCGTCGGCCATGCGGAAGCGACCGTGGCTCTTCGGGTGCGGGAAGTAGGTGCAGATGTCTTCCATAAGACCCTGAACACCCTGCATGATGATGGTGGAACCCACGAACACCGGGATGATGAGCTCCTGGGCGATAGCCTTGTCCAGCAGGCCTTCCAGCTCCTCTTGGGTGAGCTGCTCTTCGCCCTCGAGGTACTTCATCATAAGCTCGTCGTCGGCCTCGGCCACCAGATCGCACAGCTTGTCGCGGGCGTTGCGCGCCTCCTCCTGGTACTTCGCCGGCAGGCTCTCTACGGCCTCGACGCGCTCGCCGCCATCCTCGAAATAACGGGCCTCCATGCGAATGATATCGATAACGCCCCGAAACTCCTCGGCCTGGCCGATAGGAATGGTGACCGCACCCAAGCGGCCGCCGAAGCGAGCGTGCAAGAGAGCCATAGCCGCATCGAAATTGGCGTTCTCGCGATCGATGTGGTTGATGTACACCGCGCGGGACAGGCGCATGTCCTCTGCCTCGCGCCACAGCTTCGTCGTCATCACCTGGGGACCATCCACCGCGTCCACCACGAACAGCGCCATTTCGGCGGCCTGCATGGTAGCCAGCGTATCACCGATGAAGTCGGGATGGCCGGAGGTGTCCAGCACGTTGATCTTGTAGTCCTTGTAGGGAATGGGGGCGATGGAGGTGGAAATCGTGAATTTGCGCTTGATCTCCTCGGGATCGTAATCGAGGTACGACTTGCCGTCGTGGGTCGTGCCCATGCGTGGCGTTTTGCCGGAGACGAAGAGCATCGCCTCGGCCAGCGAGGTCTTGCCGGCGCCATCTTGCCCCACAAGGACGATGTTTCTGACGTGTTCGGGAGCCGGAGCTGCCATGAGCGACCACCTGCCTTCCTGATAGAGGGCGCCCGCACCCCTTGCGCGGGCCTTCCCCTGACGCGCCGCCGAAGTTGCGATGGGCGGCGCGTTGCCAATCGCTACGTTGGGACCCCGCCGCCTCGAATGGCGGCCGACAAGCCCGCGACCCTGTCTGCAGGCGAACTGGCGGCCCTGCGGCCGGCGAACCTGCAGCCCTGCCAGCTGTTGACCCCCTGTCAGCAAACGGTCGCCCAGCGCCGGCGAACGGCATCTTTTCTATGGCACCCATATTAGCAGAGGGCGCCGCCCCCGCTGAGGACAGCGAGGAATTTCCCGAGCCGAGTTTCTCCGAGCGCCCCTTCCCCTTCCCCTTCCCCTTCCCCTTCTTTCCTCTTCCTCTTCCTCTTCCTCTTCCTCTTCCTCTTATCTCTTCCCCCTGCCCACCGTCTTCCCCCCGTCCCCTTCCGATGCGACTCCACGACGGTCAGCGCGAGGACACAACTGCGACATTCCCGCGACACTTTTACGGCCCTGCGCGAGTAGGCTACCGCCACGGCAACCCACGATCTTGAAAGACAGACGCCCATGAGCAAACTGATTCTTTTCGGCGACACGGCCCTTGAACTGTACGCCCACCTCGCCGCACGACCCTCTGACAGCATCGCGTTTCGAGGAAAGCCGCCTGCAGAAACGGCACCGACAACAGCGGGGATCACCTATCTAGCGCAGCTCTTCCCTTGGCTCACCCAGCCTGCTCACGTTCTCGTTTTCGACCCAGACGATCGCCGTCAAAAGCTGGCACGCTGCCATGTCGCCCCTCAGTCGGTGGTCGAAAGTCCGCTCTACCGCGTCGCTAACGGTATCTTTGTCCCCAGTCCCGAATTAGCGCTCATTCAGGCAAGTCGCGGAAAGCGCCTAGAGGAGGTTGCCTCTTTGGGCACATCGCTTTGCAGCGCGTTCTGCCTGGCCGAGGATTCGAGCACCCTGCTAGCACGCACGCCCCTCACCCTCCCGACCGACATCGCGAAAGTCAGCGACGGCCACCGAGACGTTCCAGGCTGCGCCCATGTACGGAGCGCCTTCCATTGGATGCTCGCGAAAGCGGCATCGCCCCGCGAGTGCGCCCTCGGGCTCGTGCTGTACCTTCCGCCCCGCTTCGGAGGCTATGGCCTTCCGCGGCCCTTGCTCAATGAGCCGATCGATCTGGCGGAAGCCGACAAAAGACTGGCCGACCGTTCCCACTATGTGGCCGACCTCCTCTGGCAGAAGCAGCAGGTGATCGCGGAATACGACAGCGACGCCTTCCATCTGACCTCGGCAAGCCATCATCACGATTCCGTTCGGCGAGCAGTTCTAGAAAATGCCGGTTACCGCGTCATCAACATCACGCGAAACCACCTCGCCTCCATCGACGAGATGAACCGGGCCGCAGCGACGATTGCCCGGGCTCTCAAGCATCCTCTGCGCTTTCGTGTGCAAGACTTCGGGCAGCGCCAAACACGACTCTGGACAACCCTGGGTCTCGGCGGTCGGTGAAACAGTCAATGACGCGACTCCGAGCACAAGCAAGGCACGAGAACCGCGAGGCCTGCTACCAAGCCGAGGCGGAACGCTAGCGCGGGCGAGCAAAGCGCGACGAAATCGCAGGTTTGGTACCGCGAGGAGGGGCGACGCTGTCGAAACAGGTCGCAGCACAGCCAAGATCGCAGGTTTGGTACCGAGCCGAGGCGCAGCGTTGGCAAGATCGGAGGTTTGGTACCGCGACGTGAGGAAATTCTGGCGAAATCGCGCGATTTGGTACCTTTTAGTGGCGAAATCTCAAGTTTGGTACCCACCCTCGGGCGGATCTCGAAGTTTGGTACCCAAAAAAGCCGCACAGCCAAATTGCGACCAGGCATTTCTCCGAGCGTCGGGGACCAAATCGCCGAAGTTGGCAGAAATCAGGGAACCAAACCTCGATTTCTGCCAGCGCCAACCGCAAAAGAGCCTCCTCGGGTACCAAACCGCCGATTATGGCCAGCCATGAGCTTCCGCCAAGCGGTCGGGGTGCGGGCGCGGGTGCGGCCGGAGGGCGGGCGGGGATGCAAGTCCCGCAGGGTAGCGTGGGGTGGGCGGAGGCGCGAGGGGGTTAGAGCTCGCTGATAATGCGGGCGGTGCGGGCGGCGCATTCGGCTTTGGCGCGCTCGACATCGATGGTGGGCCACTCGGCGGCGGGAGCAGCGCGGTAGATGACCCGGCCGTCGCACATCGTAAGCACCACATCGGCGCCGTCGCCGGCATAGACCAGGTTGTACACCGGGTCGGGCGCGGGGCACCAAGACGGATCTGTGATATCCAGTACGCACAAATCGGCGCGGGCGCCCTCGGCCACCATGCCGCAGTCCGTACGGCCCTGGGACAGGGCGCCTGTGCGCGTGGCCGCGGCTAGGGCCTGCTGGGGCGTCACCGCCGTCGGGTCCAGCGTTGCGCCCTTGTAGATGAGGGCCTGCAGGTACATATCGTGGAACAAGTTGTGGTTGTTGTTCGACGCCATACCGTCGGAGCCCAGGCACACGGGAATGCCGCGGCGCAGCATCTCGGGAATGGGCGCGAACCCGCTGCCGAGCTTCATGTTGGAGGCCGGATTGTTGGCGACGAACACGCCGTGGGCCGCAAGGATATCCAAGTCGGCCTCGTCGACCCACACGCAATGGGCCGCCGTCACCGGCGCATCGAACAGCCCCAGGCTGTCGAAGTAAGCCACGGGCGTCAGCCCCCCGTGGCGCTCGCGGCACTCGCGCACCTCTTTTTCGGTCTCGGACAGGTGGATGTGCAGGCGCAGATCGGTGCCACGCACGATGTCCAGGATGTCGCGGCAGACCGTCTCGGTGGACAGGTATTCAGAATGGATATTGTAATCGATGCGGATGCGCCCATCACCGGCCCCGTGCCAGTCGCGCACGAGGGCCTCCATCTGGGCGCAAATCGGGTACTCCGCATAAGGCTTCTCCTCGAAGGCGACCAGGCCTTCGCACATGTTGGCCTTCATTCCGGCCTCGAGCACCGCCTGACAACGCCCCTCGGTTGCGTAGTACATGTCCGAAAAACTGACCACGCCGAAGCGTGCCATCTCGGCGCAGGCGAGCACCGTGCCCCAGTAGCAATCCTCGGCGGTCATCTTGTCCTCGAAGGGGAAGCACTTCTCCTCGAGCCAGCGCTGCAGCGGCAAGTTCTCGGCATAACCGCGCAAAAGCGTCATGGGAGCGTGGGCGTGGGCATTGTAGAGCGCCGGCATGAGCAGGCGGCCCGCACCGTCGTAGGTCTCGCCGAAGGAGACGCGCTCGTCGGGCGCAGGAGGCACCGAGCCGATATAGGCAACACGGCCATCGCGCACCCCCACCCACTGGTGGTGCTTGATGGCGAAATCGGCGTCGAGAATATCGATATCGGCGAAGAGCATGAGCGCTCCTTTCGGGCTGGACGGGGTTCTAGGGAAGAAGCATAGCGCATTTCGTGGATGGAAACGGTTTTCGCAGCGGCTCCTCCACAAATGGATGTGATGTCTTTGGCTGCTTCCGAATGTCGAACAGAGAGCGAACCCCTCTTCGGCAAAGCTTGCACTCGGCTGCGTGGCCGAGAGTGCAGCCTCGGGGGGAGATTCTCGCTTGAGACATCATGCGCTGCCACAAAAAAAGGCCCGCGCAGTTGGCGCGGGCCCCTGAGGAGACGCTTGAGTTGTTGCGTGAAGCCTACTGCTGGGCGCCCTCGGCGGCAGCGCCCTCGGCGGCTGCGGCGTCGGCGGCGGCGTCGGCAGCGGCCTGATCCTCGGCGGACATAGTCTCGTCGGAAGGCTGCTCGGTGCCCTCGGCGGCAGCGCCGTCAGCCGTGTCGCCCTCGGCGTTCTGGGCGGCAGCCTCCTCATAAGGAGCAAGGTCGATATCGTAGGGCAGGCCCTCGGGCATCGGCTTGATGTCGATGGTGGCGTTGTTGCGATACTCCTCGAACCAGGTGGAGAAGTTCTGGGAGGCGCTGCTCTGCTCCATGTAGGTCAGGTACTCCTGGAACTCGGTCGGCAGCTGGTCGACCGAAGTGATGCCGCCCTCGGGAACCTCGTAGACGTCGGTCACCTTGATGATATGGTAACCGTACTCGCTCTTAACGGGAGCAGCAACGATCTGATCCTTCTCGAGACCGGCCAGGGCGTCCTGGTACTCGGTGACGAACGTGCTCAGGGCATCCCAGCCCACATCGCCGCCGTTGGCGGCAGAGCCGGTGTCGGTGGAGTACTGGGCCGCAGCGTCCTCGAACGTGATCTCGCCAGCATTAATCTGGTCGAGGAGCTCTTGGGCGCGAGCAGCCAGAGCCGCATCGTCCTCGCCCTCCTCGGCGGTCAGAAGAATGTGGCTCGAGCGCTTCGCTCCGTTGAACTGCTCGCTCATGGCCTGGGCCTGGGCAAGCGTCGCGTCGTCGCCTTCGCCCTCGCTCTCCTGAGCGGCCACGGCCTCAGCGAGCTTCGTCTGGAGCAGGTTCGGGCGGATGACGTCCTCGATATAGGACTCCTCGGTCATGCTCGACGCCTCAAGGGCCTCCTGGAAGGCCTCATCAGACTCGAACATCGCCTTGGTCTCCTCCATGGCCGCGTCGATGTCGGCCTGCTCGACCGTCACGTTGTACTCCTTGGCGGCCTGATCGTAGAGATCCTGGTTGACGTAGTAGTCGATAACCTCTTCGCGGACAGACTCGGGCGTATAGCCGTTGGCGACCATCCACTCGCCCCAGGCCTCATCAGACTCCAACGAGCTGGAGGTGCGGAAGTTCGCGATGTAATCGGTGATCGTCTGCTCCATGATGTCCTGGCCGTTAACCGTAGCCGCCACGGCACCGCCGCCGGCGCCATTGCCGCCGCAGCCCGCGAGACCGGCGCCGAGAGCGACGCAGAGCGAGACCGCCCCCACGCTCTTCAGAGCAGAGCCCTTGAACGAGGCAAATTTCATAGATCCTCAACCTTTCATGACTGGCGTCAGCCCCATTGCCAACGCCTCAACTCATCGAGCGCGCCTCACTCCCTCCGTGAGGTTTCCGCCCATCCTTCATGAGCGCGCGTAACCCTAACCGTTTGCCAACGTTTTGCAAACGATTTGCAAACGCGCCGCAGGGTCAGAGAATTATTATTTCACGTGCTGAAACCGGGTGAAGAGGATCACCCAGATCACACACCCCACCGACAATACCTGCACATACCTGTAAGGTTCCTGAAAATGCTTTCGGGGCCAGCATCAGACCGTCTGCATACAAAACGAGCGCCTACCGAAGTAGGCGCTCGATAAATCTTGGTGGAGCCTAGGGGGATCGAACCCCTGACCTCATGGCTGCCAGCCATGCGCTCTCCCAGCTGAGCTAAGGCCCCGAAAAGTGCGAGCTTTAGTATAACGCAAGCGCACATCCGGTCAAGAGGTTTTTTTGGAAATCTACGATCCCCGGTATCAGGGTCGCTGCCGGCTGAGGAGGGAGCCCCCGAGCCTGCGTGCGGCGCCTGCGATTGCGAGCCGCTTGCCCCTGCGCGCGAGCGACTGCCCCGAAAGGTTGGTATACTGGATGCCTTCGATGGGCGATTGCCCGGGTCGGGTCCTCGGCGGCTCGGTTTCGGCGCGTGCTGCTGAGGTGGGAGACAATGGCTGAAAATGCAGGTGCGGCCGCACGGCCACGCACGATGGGGGACGACGGCGCGCCGATGACGCGTTGGCAGCGGTGTCTCCACAGCTTGTGCGTGCTCATGGTCGCATGGGCGCTGGTCGAACTTGTGGGAGGATCTGCCCTGTGGGCGGCCTATGCGGTCGATATGCCGCTGCTCGGTTCGGTTGGCCGCGATCTCGTCGTGCCCCAGACGGGCGCTATGGCGTTTTTGGGGGCTCTTCTCAACTTGGCCATAGGTGCGCTCGGCATGCGCGGGGCGAAGAACCCGCGCAGGATCACGCTTTTCTTTTGGATCGTGTTCGCGGATGCCATGCTGACGGCGTGGGCCCTAGCCAGTAGTATATCGTATGGCAGATGCGACCTTACCTCGCTCGTGAGCGGCCTATTCGTCATCGCGCTCGCCGTATGCGCTTGGCAGGTGCGCGGCCAGACGGGGTACTTCGACGAGCATCCCTGAGCAAGGACGCCCCGATGCGCATCCGAAGGCGCCGGAGGCTGTGCGCAGCACCGCGATGCGCGTCATACGGAAGATGCTCGGCGGCTCGCCCTAGGCCGGAGTTCGGGCGCATGCGAAGAGCGCGAGTTCCTCGATGAGCAGGTTGAGCTCGGCGTCGCGTGAGGAGTCGGCGTTCGTCGTCATGCGCAGTTCCGCTCCTGCCGAGTCGGGCCGCCGCCCCGGCACGCCGATCCATCCGCGCAGTGCGGGCTTCAGGGCCTCGCAAAGCTCCGCGAAGCGCGTGACCGACTCAGGATGCGCAATGCGGTACGAGCATCCGTAGCCGGTCGCCTGGTCGAGCGCCTTCAGGCGGCGCGGCGAGTACAGGGGATGCCGATCAGGATACCGAAGGAACAGGTACACGCAAGCCGTATAGTAGTTCCCGTGGGACGACCGTCGAGGGACCGCGTTCGCAACGAGGGCGCGATGTTGCTCGAACAGGCGTGCTGTCTCGGCCTCGAATCGACAGATGCGCTCGATGAGCGGCTCCTTCTCGTCGAAGAGCGATCGGAGAGCATGCCTCGTCGCTTCTGGCTCCGCCTGGGCAAACGCGAGCATCTCTTTGTGAGGGTTGAAGAAGTATCCCTTGAACAGCAGATGATGGCTCTCTGCAAGCGCGTCGGACAGCATGGCTGCAACATCGTCCGCTTCCTCGTTCCATCGAGCTTGAAAACATCGGACAGCCCGGCGGGTCCGATCGTCGCGATCGTGCTGCAACAGGTGTGCGCCGTATGCATCGAGCAGCTTCGCCGTCTTTTTCGGATCGAGCACGGGAGTCTCGGGTGTGCAGGCGCGTGGCGGCGGGAACGCATCGGGCCGCACCCATGACAGGACGATGGGCAACACGGTTCGGCCCGGCAGGCGCAGGTTCTCCACCTGCGCCTGCACCCGCTTCATCCCAGCCTCGTCCGAATCGCGTTCCATGGCGACGGCGAACAGGTTCCAGAGCGCCTCAATCTGAAGCGGCTCGGCCGCGCCGCGGCCAAAGAGGCGCGCCTGCCGGTCCTGGACGAGGGCGAGCCCTTCGAAGGACTCCGGCGGGCGGACGTCGAGAAGGCCGAGCGCATCGCACAGGCAGGTGAAAAGACGAACGCGCCGATTATTGTCCAACGGACGACAGAAGGCGGCGAAGATCGTGAACGGGCAGATGTCGTTCAGATCCTCGCCATTTTCGATAATAGGCAGCGAGACGCAGCTCTCTTCGAGCGCATAGGCGAGCGCATCGATGAGCGCATCGCGATCACGCCTTCGCTCCAGCACCGCAGTTGCGAGCCGCTTATGTGCGGCAAGCCACGGGTACGATTCGATTCGATTCTGCATAGCGAAACCTCACTGCCGCTCGAACGTGCGGGCACCGCCGGGAGGGAGGGTAGCGGCGCCCGCGTTCGAGGGAATCGTTCTAGATGTCGATGCTCGGTATCTGCTCGTGGGCGTTGCCGCCTGCGGCGTTGATACCTGCCATGCGCCCGAAGGTCACGCAGCGCCCGTGCCCGATGCCGGCCACGAAGGTGGGGTAGTCGCCCGCACCGAAGAAGTCGCCGGCCGACGAGCCTGCCACGTACAGGCCCTCGATGGGCTGGTCGTCGATGTCGAGAACGCGGCATTCCAGATCTTGGCGTAGCCCGCCGCACATGGTGAGCAGGCAGGCCTGCAGGTGTCCCGCGTAGAAGGGGGGCTGCACGATCGGTGCAAGGATCTCGGCGCGCTTGCCGAAGTCCACATCGTCGCCCTGCACACACAATTCGTTGTAGCGCTCCACGGTGGCGACGAACACCGCCGGGTCGCAGCCGATCTGCTCAGCCAGGCCTTCGAGCGTGTCGGACTCGAACGTGAGGCCCTGCTCCACCTCGCCTTCGAGCACCGCCTGCTGCGCCTCGAGGCTGTACTCGCCGCCGATACGTTGGGTGAGCTGGCCCCATTGCAAACCGCCGCCGATGCCGGCGTCCACCTGGCGCTTGACCTCCGCCAGCCCGTTCGCGTCGTAGATTGTGTAGGCCTGCTTCGTCGGCTGGAACGCCTTAGTGATGCTCTTGGACTGGGTGTTCACGTCCTCGTTCTTGAAGCGCTGGCCCAAGCCGTTCACATGGAGGAACCCGTAGCTGGCCGCGCCGAAGTCGAGGTGCGTGACCGAGGCGTGGGGCTCGGACTTCTGCATGGCCGCGCCGACCCACATCGCCTGCTGGTGCAGCTCGCCCTGGTTCGCCTCGGGCGGGATGTACACGTACATATCGGTGGAGAAGTTCTGGAACGGGGCGTAGCACTGGATCATTTCCTTGTTCGAGCCGTAGTCGCCCGCGGCGATGACCACGCTGCCCGCCTCGTAGCGCGTGAGCGCGCCGTCATCGGATTCGGTGACGGCTCCGGCGATGGGCCCGTCGCCGTCGCGCAGCAGGCGCACGCACTTCTGGCTCCAGCGCAGGTCGACGCCCTTGTCAGCCAGCACCTCGTAGAGGCGCGGCATGAGGACGATGTTGCCGAAGGTGTTGTCCTCGCCGTAGAACGTGAAGTTGAACGTCTGCTCCTCGGTGCCCGTGATGTAGAACGCGTGGGTGACCGGGTACTCGGTGTAGTCGGGGCCCTTGTAGTAGCCGTCCCAGACGTAGGTGGTCAGATCCTTCGGCTCCACGAGGTCTGCGAGCCAGTCGAAGCACGCTCCGCTCTTGCGCGACCACTCCCACAAGAGCGGCTCCTTCACACGGCCCTGCGCCCAGTAGATCCACCGGCGGATGAGCTGGCGGTAGTCTGGCTCCTCCATGAGGCCTTCCGCCACGAGCTCCTGCTGCTTCTTCGTGTGGAATGCCGCGATGTCTAGCCCGCGACCGCAGACGGTGTCGGTGGGGCTCTTCTCCACCACGATGACGCGCGCCCCCTCTTCGGCCGCGGCGATGGCCGAGCAGCAGCCCGCCAGTCCCGCGCCGATGACGAGCACGTCGCACTCCGCCGTCTCCGCGATGTCACCTTCCGGAATGTCCTCGGGCGGCGTGCTCCAGCTCCACGTGCCCTGCGTCATGCTCTTCGAGTCGAGGTCGAATATCTCGTGCTCGGCCGAAGCGGCGGCGCTCTCCGAAGCCGGAGCGCCGCCCTGGCTTGCGGGCGCGCATCCTGCGAGCGCGCCCCCGGCGATACCCGCGCCTGCGAGCGTCGACCCGATAAGGAACTGCCTGCGCGACAACGACCTCTTCTGCGTGTTCTTCCCTATGCTCATGGTGCCCTCCTGTTCCGAGCCGGCGCTTGCGCGCTCCGGCTCCCCTGCGAATGGGGCCGCCGTTCGCAGCCGTTCCCGAACATGATGGCCCGTGTTCCCCAATGCGCGCCCTTGCCGGACGCGCCTGCGCTCCGCTTCGTCGCGAGGAGCGCGTCCGATCGCCCACGAGGGCGGCGGACACGTAGACTTTAGGATGGCGAAGAGGCGGCGCGTCACCCATCAGCCGGGTAGTTTGGGCGATTTTGGGAAAATCCCCCAGCTAGGGGGAGGGATTCGGACGGCCTCTCGGCGCATGATGGGCCTGCTTCGCGCCGAGCCCGCATCGCCCGCGTCCGCACGGCCGCTCGATGCGCTTATAATGCAACAAGGGGAGGGTTGCTATGCGCAGGACATCGGGTGGCAGGGGATCGCGTTCGTGGCGACGACTCGTCGCCTCCGTCGCTGAGCGTCCTCTGCTATGCGTGGCGATGACGTTCTACTGGCTGTGGATCAATCTGGGGTTCCAGATGCCCGTCGTGTTCCGCCCGGTAGTGATGGGTGCGGGGATCTCGGTGCCCTCGCAGCTCGGGCCGTTGTTCGCGAGCGCCGCGGCCTACCTTGCCATCAGCGTCTGGTTCGCCCGTTCGCGCAGGACGTTCAAGAGTGGGTCGTTCGTCACGGCAGTGTGCGTCGCCATGTCCGTGTCCTCGGCGTTCATCGTGTCGTGGCTGGCATTCACGATGGCCCCTTCGGGAACGGGCGGCACGATGATCTTGCTGCACGAGTCGATGGCGGGTGCGAGCGCGCTTCTGTACGCCACCGGCTCGGTCTTGTTCGGCGCCTCGTCAGCATTTCTCTGCATAGAGCTGCAGCGCATATTCGGCAGCCTGGGGTCCGAGCACGTGCTGTTCCATGGGTCGGTCGCCATGCTCGTGTCCGTTTCGGCCATCCTCGTGCTCTCGTTCGTCCCCGAGGCTGTGCAGTGTGCGGTGTTCGTGCTCGCGCCTTTGCCCATCGCGCCGTGCCTGCTGCGCGTGCGCCGGGGCTTCACGAAGCAAGAGCTGTTCGGCCGCGGGGTGGACGCGGAGTTGAACGTTCCGTACAAGCTGCTGGTGACCGCCCTGCTCCACGGCGTGTCCCTGGGCGTGCTGCTGGGAAACCCCCTGTTCCAGAGCGGTAACCGCGCTCTTTTGGCTTGCGCTGTGCTGGGATATGCCGTTGCGGCGGCGCTCATCCTGGCCGCGGCCATCTCGGCGCGATTGAGCTTCAATACGCTGATCTACCAGATCGGGTTCCCCATCATCGCCGTGGGCATCTACCTTATTGCAACGGTCGACGACGCGGCGCTCGTGGGCGTGTCGGTGCAGCTTGCGGGGTTCTGCTTCCTCCATCTGGTGATGTGGGGCGCGTGCGCGTTCCTCATCAAGAGCTTCGATATGCCAGCCTCATGGGTCATCGGCACCTCGACGTGCTTGTTCATGCTCGGGCAGCTTGTCGGAGGCGTGGTGAGCGCGGCGGCCGGTCAGTTTGCGGACGCCTCCGACATGCTCGACCGCGTTAACGTCACGATGCTCCTTATCGTGCTCGGCGCGGCGCTGTGCATGATGAGCAGTCATAATCTGCGCACCGGATGGGGGCTTGCGAAACCCGACACGGAATCGGGTCTCGACAATGCGTTCGGGCGAGCCGTGGCGATGCTCGCCTCGGATGCGGGGCTCACCAAGCGCGAGGGGGTGGTGCTCGCCCATGTCGCGCGCGGCAAGAACCGCCAGACCGTAAGCGAGGAGCTGTGTATCTCGAAGGAGACGGCGAAAAGCCATATGCAGAGCATCTACCGAAAGGTGGGCGTGCATTCCCAGCAGGAGCTCATCTCGTATCTAGAAGAGCGCGCCCGCCGCGCCGACGACGGGTGAGCGGACGCGCCCCTTGATCGCTTGCGGCCTCCGCTAGTTCGCGGCCGCCTTCTCAAGTTGGGCGACGATGGCGTTGAGCGCGCCGTCCACGTCGTAGTCCTCCACGCGCCCGGCGTCGCACAGGCGGGCGAACGCGGGGTCGATGGGCAGTGTGGCGTAGGCGGGGATGCCATAGCGCTCAGCCACGGCCGCGCCCTGGGGCTCGCCGAAGATATGGTGCTTCTTGCCGCAGTCGTCGCAGACGAAGTACGCCATGTTCTCCACGAGGCCCAGCAGCTCCACGTTCATACTGTGCGCCAGGTTCACGGCCTTGCCTACGATCATGGCCACGAGCTCCTGCGGGGCCGACACGGTGACGATGCCGTCCACCGGCAGCGACTGGAACACGGTGAGTAGCACGTCGGAGGTTCCCGGAGGCATGTCAACGAACAGGTAGTCGATGTCGCCCCAGTTCGTCTCGCAGTAGAACTGCTTGATGGCGTTGGACACCACGGGGCCGCGCCAGGCGACGGGCACGTCTTCCTTCGGCAGCATGAGGTTCGTCGACATGATTTTGATGCCGCTGGCGGTGGAGGCGGGCACTACGCCGTCGGCATCGGCGGTCAGCGGGGCGTTTATGCCAAACGTCTTGGGTATGGACGGGCCCGTGACGTCCGCGTCGAGGATGCCCACCGAACAGCCGCGCTTCTGCATCTCGCTGGCCAGAAGGCTCGTCACGAGCGACTTGCCCACGCCGCCCTTGCCCGAGACGATCCCGATGACGTGCTTGATGTTCGACCGTGCGTTTGCGTCAAGCGTCAACGGCCCCTGCATCGTTCGGTCTCCGCAGCCGGACACGCCGCAGCTCCCGCATTCATGCGTGCAATCTTCTGCCATGATTCCCTCTTTCCGGATTTTCAGCGTCCGCTCTCCGCGGGCGCGCCGCTCGTCATACCGGGCATGATAGCATAGTGGCCCGACGGCGCACGGTGCGCCCGAAAGCGCGCTGACGAAAAGGAGCGGAGCATGCTGTTCGCGAACATTGACCTTCTGGACGAGAACCTCGACCATCGAAGCGGCCAGTGGGTCGGCGTGCGCGACGGGCGCATCGCCTACCTGGGCGCCGAGCCGCCGGCGGGCGAGGAGGCCGCGGCGTATGGCGAGGTGTATGACGGGCGCGGCAGGCTGCTCATACCGGCGTTCTTCAACGCGCACTCCCATGCGCCCATGACCCTTCTGCGCGGCTATGCGGAGAACCTGCCGCTGCAGGCATGGCTCAACGACGCCGTGTTTCCTTTCGAGGCAAAAATCACGCCCGAGGACTGCTACTGGGCCGCGCTTCTGGCCTGCGCCGAGATGGCGCGCTACGGCTGCGTGGCCTTCTCGGACATGTACTACCACATGGACCAGGTGGCCCGCGCGGCGCTCGACGCGGGGCTGAAGCTCAACCTGTCCGACTCGCTTCTGGCGTTCAAGGGCGAGGGGCTCGCCGACCTGCCGGTGGATGGGGAGAACCGGCGGCTGCTGCGCGATCTGCAGAGTGCGGGCGACGGGCGCATCGTGGTGGACTGCAACATCCACGCCGAGTACACCTCCAACCCGCGCGCTGTGGCCGACCTCGCGGCATTCGCCCGCGAAGAGGGCCTGCGCGTGCAGGTGCACGTCAGCGAGACGCGCCTGGAGCACGAGGAGTGCAAAGAGCGCCATGGCGGCCTGACGCCGGTGCGCTACTTCGACAGCCTGGGCCTGTTCGACGTGCCCGTGACGGCGGCGCACTGCGTGTGGGTGGACGACGGCGACATCGACATCCTGGCCGAGCGCGGCGTGTTCGTGGCAGTCAATCCCGCCTCCAACATGAAGCTGGGCAGCGGGTTCGCGCCCGTGCCGAAGATGCTCGAGCGCGGCGTGGAGGTGTGCCTGGGCACAGACGGCATGGCCTCGAACAACAACCACGACCTGATGCAGGACCTCTACCTGCTGGCGCTTCTGTACAAGGGATCGACGGGCGATCCGGCCGCGGTCGAGCCGAAGCAGGCTTTGCGCGCCGCCACGCGCGCAGGCGCGCTCTCGCAGGGGCGCGAGGACTGCGGGTTGGTGGCGGTCGGGGCAAAGGCCGATCTCTGCGTGCTCGACGTTACCGGCCCCTCGTGGGCGCCCATGACGAACCCGCTAGTGAACGTCGTGTACGCGGGCCACGGCGCGGACGTGCGCCTCACGATGTGCGACGGGCGGACGGTCTACCACGACGGCGCGTGGCCCACGCTCGACGTGGAGCGCGCGAAAGCCGAGGTGGACGCCCGCACGAAGCGCATCGTCGGCGAGCTGTAAAGAACGCGCGAACCGCGCGGCCGGCAAGAAGTGCCGGGGCGTTTTCGCTCCCGCGGCAACGACCGGCGAGCGGGCGGCTGCAGGCGAATGGCGTCGTTCTGCTGGAAATTCGAGGTATGGGAGTCCGAAGGGCGTCTTTGGATCCGAGCGGAGCGACGAGATGTTCGGCGACCTGCGCTTTTGCGAAAGTCATTCAAGCCTCGCGCACGATTGGGAGCCGAAGCGGGCGAAACCGGCTCCCATACCTCGTTTTTTCTGCGGAAAACGGCGATCGAGCGGTCGGAAAGGGTCTCCGGCGCGATCCGCGCGCTTACTTCCCGATGAGTTTCTTCACGCCGTTGGCGGCGATGAGCGCGCCTCCTCCGATGGCGAGCAGGCCGGGTCCTGGAAGAATGAGCATGGGCACGCCGACGAGCATGATGGCTCCGCCTGCCGCCGTCTGCACGGCCCCGGCGATCTTGCTCGGCTTCTTGCCGGATTGCCCCTTGCCGTCGATGATCGTGGCGGCGACGTCGTGCGTGGCTTGTTTGGCGGCGCCCGCCGCCTTCGGCGCGGCTGCGGCCGCCCGGGTGGCCTTCTTGCCGAACGACGGGGCTTGGAACGCATCGGCCGCGGTTGCGGCCGCGTCCTTTGCCTTGGCGCTCGCGCTGGCGATGGGGGCGACGTCGATGATGGGCTCGTGCTTGCTCATGGATGCTCCTCGCTCGCGTTCGAGCCGGGATTGTTCGACTTCCCGGTTGTCAACGTTTCGTTTCGTTCTGTGCGTACCCTTCGATTATACGGGGAGCCGGGAACTCTGTGAGCTGATGCATGGATGCATGCATGCGAATCGTCACCGTTCGGTAACGCAGCTTCCGCGAGTTCTACAAACGTTGCGCGGAAAGGGCGATGCGTGTCTGCACGGTTCGAGGTTCTCTGCGATCGGTACGCTGTCCAGTTTGCGCCCTGCCGTTGTGTGCTGCTGCTTCGGCAGGGTAGTTCGGCTCCCTGGACAGACCGTGATGTTCAGGTTCGCGCTTCTTCCCGTCCGGACGACGAGCGAAATCCTCCGTTTTCCAACGCTCTGCGAGTCATATGCGATACACTGTGAGCCATGAAGTTACCGCTTGCTTCTATGAGGACGTTGGTAAGGCTCGACTGTGGTTCGCGCCTGAGGCTCTTCGGCGACGGCGCAGGACCACGCGACAGGAAAGTTGGTGGTCAACATGGCAGCTCCTGCTACCGAACACGTGCGAAATATTGTGCTGGTCGGCCAAGACGGCGCCGGCAAGACATCGCTCGCCGAGGCGATGCTGCACGTCTCCGGCCGCACGCCCCGCATGGGCACGACCCACGACGGGAAATCCTATCTCGATTACGACGATGAGGAGATCCGGCGCAAGTTCACCATCGGCACGTCCATCGCCCCCATTCCCTACAAAGACTATAAGATCAACTTGCTCGATACCTCAGGCCATCCCGATTTCATCGGCGATACCCTAGCTACCATGCAGGCTGCCGAGATGGCGTTGTTCGTGGTCGACGCAGTTGCAGGACCGCAGGTTATGACGACGAAGCTGTGGCGCGAGGCCGAGGATATGCGCCTGTCTCGCGCCGTGTTCATCAACCACATCGACCGCGAGAACGCCGACTTCGACACGGCTATGGCGCTTCTGCATGCGCGCTTCGGCTCGCGTCTGGGTCCGGTGACCATTCCTATTGGCGTCGATGCGGACTTCAAGGGCGTTATCGACGTTATCCGCATGAAGGCGCGCTACTTCGAGGGGGGCTCCGAGCGCGTCGAAGACATCCCCGCCGACTACGCCGACGCTGCGCAGGCCGCGCGCGACAAGCTATGCGACCTTGTGGCCGAGGCCGACGACGATCTCATGATGAAGTATCTCGACGGCGAGGAGCAGCTCACGCAGGAGGAGCTTGAGTCGCTGCTGGACAAGGCAATCGCGCAGGAGCTGTTCATACCTGTGTTCGTGGGTTCTACGATCATCGAGCAAGGCATCCAGGGCGTCATGGAAGATATCGCCACCTACTTCCCGCATCCGCGCCATCACGGTCGCTTCCGTCTGGCCAACGGCGAGGAAACGCTCGTCGACGAGACGGGCGAGCCTGCAGCCTTCGTGTTCAAAACTGTCTCCGATCCCTTCGTGGGACGTCTGAGCTTCTTTAAGGTCATCTCGGGCGTGCTCGAGCCCGGCATGGAGCTCCTCAACGCGCGCACGCGCAAAAAGGAGCGCCTGGGGCATCTCTACGTCATGATGGGCAAGGAGAACACCGACGTGAAGAGCGCCAAGGCAGGCGACATTATCGTGGTGCCGAAGCTCAACGAGACGCGTACCGGTGACACGCTGTCGAAGTCGGGCGAAGTGGCCATCGATCCGCTGCCGCTGCCCGTGCCGCAGTATCCGGTGGCAATCGAGGCGGAGAACAAGAACGACGAGGACAAACTGGGCACCTTCCTGGCCCGCGCCGCCGAGAACGATCCGACGCTCTCGATCAGCCGCAGCGAAGAAACTCATCAAACGGTCATTACTGCCATGGGCGAAGCGCAGGTGGAAACGCTGCTTGCGCGCCTCAAGGAGCAGACGGGGGTCACGGCCAAACTCGTGCCCGTGCGCATCCCGTACCGCGAGACCATTCGCAAAAAAGCAGAGGCGCAGGGCCGCCATAAGAAGCAGACGGGCGGCGCCGGCCAGTTCGGCGACT
>ENA-ORTH01001924-ORTH01001924.1-human-gut-metagenome-genome-assembly--contig:-NODE-1924-length-18519-cov-2.767710_pt1 | contig 18519 bp, 14 predicted proteins | sample MGYA00241914_ERZ509192 | MGnify/ENA primary metagenome ERZ509192 (study PRJEB26280, sample SAMEA2338826) | human gut metagenome | biome: human gut; feature: human-associated habitat; material: faeces... | reverse complement strand
AGGAAACAGTAGATCGGTCTGTGATCAAAAACTGGCTGACAAAGGACGAAAATGATGATCTGGTGCTGGATAAGGCGGTTATTGCAGATTATATTTCGGAGCTTGCGAAGAAGTATGACACTGTAGGCACAGAACGAACTTTTTCTACTTATGACAATCAGGAAATTACGGTATCCGGTGGAAATTATGGCTGGGTGATCGACCAGGAAAAAGAAACAGATGCATTATATCAGGATATCATGGACAAAAAGACAGAAGTACGGGAACCTGTTTATGAACAGGAAGCGCAGAGCCGTAATACAAATGATATCGGATATTCCTATATAGAAATTGACCTTACCCGTCAAAGAATGGTATTATATCAGAATGGATCCCCGATTGTGGATACTGGTTTTGCGGCAAGCAGCAGTACGCCGACAGGTGTTTACAGACTGGGTGACAAGCAGGAGGCTGCTTCTGTAGATTTCTGGATGCCTTTTACAGACAAACTTGGCATTTATGGAGATTCCGGTCTGGTCATTACAGGAACGGATGTGTCAGATGAAACTGGGGATTCTGGCGATTTTGGAAGCTCAGAGGAGAGTGTGGATTTTGGCTCCTCAGACAGCTGGATGAGTACAGAAGGCTGTATAGTGCTGCCGGAAGAGCAGGCGCAGACAATTTATCAGAATGTAGATTCTGGATTGCCGGTAGTTATATACTGATACCAGGGGGAAAAGATCTGAATCCATGTGAGCTTGCTCACAAGTGGATGAGTTAGAATATTATGTGAGGATGATGAGAAAATGAAAATTGTTGTATTAGCAGGTGGAACCAGCACAGAAAGGGATGTTTCAATCGTATCTGGAACAGGAATCTGCGGAGCGTTGAGACAGAAAGGACATCAGGCGATTCTGGTAGATGTTTTCTGTGGTCAGGAAGAGGTAGACTGGGAAGATCCGTTCCCGGCAGAATATGATGTGGAAAAAGCAGCAGCTTATATCAGAGGATTTAATCTGCAGATGGCTGAACTGAAAAAAACAAGAAAAAATTTCTTTGGACCGAATGTCATCGATCTTTGTAAAAAAGCAGATTTTGTTTTCCTGGGACTTCATGGAGCCAACGGGGAGGACGGTAAGCTGCAGGGAGCATTTGATCTGATGGGTATTCCATATACCGGAACCGGATATCTGAGCAGTGCCATGGCAATGGATAAAGGTGTGACCAAGGCAATGTTCCAGATGAGAGGTGTTCCGACTCCGGCAGGTAAGGCCATGAAGAAAAAGGACCGTGTGGAAACTCCACAGGAGCTGGGAATGGATTTTCCGGTTGTTGTCAAGACATGCTGCGGTGGTTCCAGTATCGGTGTCTATATTGTTGATAACCAGGAAGACTACACGAAAGCACTGGATGGTGCATTCACTTATGAAAACGAAGTAGTTGTAGAGGAATTTGTAGAAGGTGTTGAATACACAGTTGCTGTTGTGGACGGTAAGGCATATCCGGTCGTTCAGATCGTTCCGGTACAGGGCTTCTATGATTATGAAAATAAATACAAACCAGGTGCAGTAAAAGAAACCTGTCCGGCGCCGATTTCAGAAGAACTGACAAAACGTCTTCAGGAAGCAGCCGTGGATGGTTATCATGCACTGGAGATGGAGAGCTATGCCCGTCTGGATTTCATTGTGACAAAAGATGAAAAAATCTACTGTCTGGAGGCAAATACGCTTCCGGGAATGACACCGACTAGCCTGATCCCGCAGGAAGCAGCGGTTCTGGGTATGGATTATCCGACACTGTGTGAAGAACTGATCAAAGTGTCTCAGAAAAAGTATGCTTAACAGACGAATATGTACCTGAATTGAGGTAACATATCAGGAGAGGAAATCAGAATGAAAAATCTTACTTTGAGAAATCTTACAAAAGTATGTAATGGCATCTGGCATGGCGACAATGCTCTGCTGGATCAGGAGATTTCTGCAATTACTACAGACAGCCGCAAGATTGAGAAAGACTGTCTGTTTGTGCCAATCGTGGGAGAGAGAGTCGATGCACACCGTTTTATTCCGGATGTGATGACGAAGGGAGCACTTGCAACACTTTCCGAGCGAGAACTGCCGGAGGCTGACTATGCATATATTCAGGTAGATGCTTCTCTTCAGGCAGTTAAAGATATCGCAGAGTTTTATCTGGAACAGCTGCAGATTCCGGTTGTAGGTATTACGGGAAGCGTTGGAAAGACCAGCACCAAAGAAGTGATCGCATCTGTCCTGAAAGAAAAGTACCGCACTCTGAAAACACAGGGAAACTTTAATAATGAGCTCGGACTTCCTCTTACAGTATTCAGACTTCGTGATGAAGATCAGATTGCAGTTCTGGAAATGGGAATCAGTGATTTTGGCGAGATGGCCCGGCTGACAAAGATTGCAAAACCGGATACCTGTGTGATCACAAACATCGGTACCTGTCATCTGGAGAATCTGGGAGACAGAGACGGAGTCCTGAAAGCAAAGACAGAGATATTCCAGTCTATGAAGCCGAATGGACATATCGTTCTGAATGGTGACGATGATAAACTTATTACGGTCCGTGAGTACAATGGTGTGAAGCCGGTATTTTTTGGCTTGAACAGTGAACGTGATGTGTATGCCGATCAGATTGAAAGTAAGGGCCTGAAAGGGGTTGCCTGCCGTATCCATCTGGGAGAGGATGCTTTTGACGTACTCGTTCCGACTCCGGGAATACATATGGTCTACAATGCCCTGGCAGCTGCGGCTGTAGGACGAATTTATGGTCTGACGATCGAAGAGATCAGGAGAGGTATTGAAAGTCTTGAGACGATTCGAGGACGTTTCAAAATGATCGAGACAGATAAGTTCCTGGTCGTAGATGACTGCTACAATGCGAATCCGATGTCCATGAAGGCATCTCTGGATGTGCTTCATGATGGGGAAGGCCGCAGAGTGGCGATCCTTGGGGACATGGGAGAACTTGGTGAAGATGAAGCTGCACTTCACGAGGGTGTAGGCATACATGCAGCAATATGTGGAATTGATGCATGTGTATGTGTAGGAGATCTGGCTGTTCATATAGCAGAAGCGGCGCGCAAAGCGAATCCGGATTTCCCTGTATATTATGAAAAAACAAGAGAATCCCTTCTGGAGCATCTGAATGATTATGTACAGAAAGGCGATACGATTCTTGTAAAAGCTTCTCATTTTATGAAATTTGAAGAAGTCGTAAAAGCACTGGAAGAAATGTAACGGATAATTTAAAAAAGAAAATTTTTACGCAGGTGAGCCGGAAAGGTGTTACCTGCGTAAATTTTTGGCAGTTAAGAGGGGAGTTTTGCGAGAATTTGACGAACGATTTTTGTTTCATATAGGACGGGGCAGGTGTAGAATAGGCTTAACGGTAAATATTGTATTCAAGGAGGGACTTATGCTGGAACGAATCATGGACCTGCAGATCCTGCTCTATCTGATGACTGTTCTTGGAACAGCTGGAGCGATAGGGATGCTGGCAGTACACCTTACTTACAGAAGAACCCTGCGAAAGACAAAAGCGACAACAAACCTGAGAGAAAAATGGCTGAATCTGTGGAAGACACGAGATAAACTCCTGAATCGGATGAATTTCCTGGTATGGATTCCATCACTGCTATCTACTGTATGTCTGGGAATGTCGCTTTTTTTTATATCCAGAATCCGTGACAGCAGAGGACTTCCGATGAGCTATCTGTATATAGGGACTGCCGTGCCAATTGTTCTTCTTGTCCTCAGGCAGGCTCTGGATTTTAGCTTCAAAGAAGAACTGGTTATGAATTCACTTGCGGATTATATTCTGCAGGCGCGTTCCTGCAAAGAAAACCCACCGGCCGCCCGTAAATACGAACCGGTGCAGGCAGTACAGAAAACAGATCCGGTATTCAAAGAGGAAATGGTGGAGCGGATTGCTGCAAGTATCCGACAGACTGCGGCGACAGGAAGTCATTTCAGCAAGATGCTGAGTCCGGAGGAGGAAGAAATCATGAGAGAAATCATCCGGGAGTTTATGGAATAACCAGGATATTTCTTGTAGAGTCGGGAAGGATTTGTTATACTTTCGATGTAAAAAGTGGTCACTGTGGAAATCGAAAGTAACCAAAAAAGATTACGTAGGAGAGAAAAAGGCCGGAAGTATCAGACCTTTTGTAAAAACGATATGAATAAAAAAAGAGTTATATGGATTGAGCTGCTTCGTGTCATGGCGTGTATTGGAGTTATTGGCATTCATGCAGGCTCACAGCATTTTCGTGATATGCCACTGGATTCGTCTGTATGGGCGGTTTCAAACTTTTATCACGGGATCAACCGGTTTGCAGTAGCATCTTTTATTATGATCAGTGGATGTCTGTATCTTGACAGTAAGCGGACATGGAATCTCAGACGTTTGTGGAAAAGAAATATTCTGCCGATAGCTGCAGCATATATTTTCTGGCAGATGTTTTACGCAGTATACAGGATTATTACAAATGGAACGCTGGCGAAGGGCAGCAAAGCAGCTCTGGTCAAATTTATGGTATATATCAGTAAATCTTATTTCCATCTCTGGTATCTTCCAATGCTGATCGGACTTCTGATCATCACACCGATGCTATGGGAAATTGTAAACAGTGCCAGGGGAAAACAGTGGGAAGAGTATATGATCGTACTGTTTCTGGTGTTTCAGATCCTGCCATATACAATAAATTATTTTCCACTTCCATGGAAGGACCATATCATGGATATTCTGCAGACCGTGCAGCCGGAAATGGTTACCGGTTACATAGGATATTTTATACTGGGGCATTATCTGTCTCATTATGAGGTATCAAAGAAACTGGAATATCTGGTTTATGTACTGGGGGTAATATTGATTTTGGCAGCGATCGGCTTGTGTTACATCAGCTCACAGAAATCAGGAAAACCAATACAGTCATTTTATGAGAACTACACACTGGCAGGATTTTTCTGGGGAAGTTCGTTTTTTCTGTTTTTCAAAAACCATGTATCCAAGATCAAATGGAATGAAAAACAGGAAAAGAGGATCTGCTATCTGGGAAGCTGCACTTTTGGAATCTATCTGATCCATGCGCTTATCAGAGATATTCTTCACAGAATAGGAATTGACAGTATGATGATAAGTAATACTGCAATTGCGATTCCGCTTCTGATCACAATGATTTTTGTACTAAGTCTTGCTGCAGTTATGATCATTAAAAAGATTCCGCGAGTTAGTAAGTGGATCATATAAGAGTAGATATGTAAATAAAATAGAATCATTACTTCACAATAAAAAATCTGCCGGGGACAGGAGATGCCTGAACTTCGGCAGATTTTTTTAATCTTCTTCGATCACCTGGATTTCAAGATAATCAAACTCGATATGTTCAATAAAACTGTCCTGGCGAAATCTGGTCTTTGAATGGCGTTTGAAATCAGAAATATTACTTTCCAGCCAAATTGGGTTCTCCAGGTCAAAATCATAGCAGATTTCCTGTAGGGCATGAAAAATTTTGTGTGTTCTTGTATCTTCCGAGTCATCATCAATGACCAGATCTTTTAGCATGTGGTTGTCTTTCCACATTTTTCCCCATAAACGAAACATAATGCTGTACCTCCTGTAAGAAGTGATTTTATACTGAATCAGCAAAAACAATACTTTAAGTATAGCTATTCTTTATAGAGAAGTAAAGAAAATTTATTGCAGATTTTAGCGAGATAAAGTATAATAGTATTACTGTTCGCAGGTAGTATCCCGCGAGATGTTTTGCCATTATTCATGGCATAAATCGCAGAGCGGTAGATGCGTGATTTTTATGAATGGAGGAGTTACAATGAAGCTTTATGACAGTGGTATTTATCTGGTAAATGGCCGTGATATCGTAGAAGAAGAGAACATGACACAGCCGGTTTCCAGAGAAGAAGCAGCCAGAAATACAATGGCTTATGGTATCCTGGAAGCACACAATACTTCCGGAAATATGCAGAAACTGCAGATTAAATTTGACAAGCTGACATCTCATGATATTACATTTGTAGGTATTATTCAGACAGCACGTGCTTCAGGACTTGAGAAATTCCCGATTCCATATGTACTGACCAACTGCCACAATTCTCTTTGTGCAGTAGGTGGAACGATCAACGAAGATGATCATATGTTTGGACTTACCTGTGCTAAGAAATACGGTGGAGTTTATGTACCACCTCATCAGGCAGTCATCCATCAGTTCGCACGTGAAATGCTTGCCGGTGGCGGTAAGATGATCCTTGGTTCCGACAGTCATACTCGTTATGGTGCACTTGGCACCATGGCAATGGGTGAGGGTGGTGGAGAGCTTGTTAAACAGCTTCTTTCCCAGACCTATGATATTAATATGCCGGGTGTTGTAGCAATCTATCTGAAAGGGGAACCGCGTCCGGGTGTAGGACCACAGGACGTTGCACTGGCAATTATCGGTAAAGTATTTGCCAACGGCTATGTGAAGAATAAAGTTATGGAATTTGTAGGACCTGGAGTAGCCGGTCTGAGTGCAGATTTCCGTATCGGTATCGATGTCATGACGACGGAGACTACTTGTCTTTCCTCTATCTGGCAGACCGATGAGACGATTGAAGAGTTCTATGAGATCCATGGCAGAAAAGAAGATTATAAAGAACTGAAACCAGGTAAGGTAGCTTACTATGATGGATGTGTAGAAGTTGATTTAAGTGAGATCAAACCTATGATCGCCATGCCATTCCATCCGAGCAACACATATACCATTGATGAATTGAAAGCAAATCTTTATGATATTCTGGATGATGTTGAGAAAAAAGCGCAGATCAGCCTGGATGGTAAAGTACCTTATACACTGAAAGACAAAGTGATCGACGGACAGCTTTATGTGGATCAGGGAATCATTGCAGGATGCGCGGGCGGTGGATTTGAAAATATCTGCGCAGCAGCAGATATCCTTCGTGGTGCAAGCATTGGAGCTGATGCATTTACACTCAGTGTTTATCCGGCAAGTACTCCGATCTATATGGAACTTGCAAGAAATGGAGTCCTGGCAGATCTTCTTGAAACAGGTGCGGTTGTTAAGACTGCATTCTGCGGACCATGTTTTGGTGCAGGAGATACACCTGCAAACAATGCGTTCAGCATCCGCCATACCACCAGAAACTTCCCGAATCGTGAAGGCTCCAAGGTCCAGAATGGACAGATTTCTTCTGTTGCACTTATGGATGCAAGATCTATCGCAGCAACAGCAGCAAACAAAGGTTTCCTGACATCCGCGGAAGAATTTACCGGAAATTACAGACATCAGAAATACTTCTTTGATAAGACTATTTATGAGAATCGAATCTTTGACAGCAAGGGTGTTGCAGATCCAAGTGTAGAAATCCAGTTTGGCCCGAATATTAAAGACTGGCCGGAGATGCCGGCACTGGCAGAGAATCTGGTGCTTAAAGTGGTATCTGAGATTCATGATCCGGTTACTACGACAGATGAACTGATTCCGTCCGGAGAAACTTCTTCTTTCCGTTCCAATCCACTAGGACTGGCTGAGTTTACTCTTTCCCGTAAAGATCCGGCTTATGTTGGACGTGCAAAGGAAATTCAGAAGGCAGAGAAAGCTCTTGAAGCAGGTGAGTGCCCGGCAGAAGCGGTTCCGGAACTGAAACCGGTTATGGATGCGATCAGGGCACATTTTTCTGATGTCAGCAAGGAGAATATCGGCATCGGAAGTACGATCTTTGCGGTAAAACCTGGAGATGGTTCTGCACGTGAGCAGGCTGCATCATGCCAGAAAGTTCTTGGTGGATGGGCAAATATTGCCAATGAATATGCAACCAAACGTTATCGCTCCAATCTGATCAACTGGGGTATGCTTCCGTTCCTGATTCCTGCAGGAAACCTTCCATTTGCAAATGGAGATTACCTTTTCTTCCCACAGGTTCGCAAGGCAGTTGCAGACAAAGTAGACAGTATTACAGGATATGTAGTAAAAGCAGATGGACTGAAGGAATTTCAGGTAACACTTGGAGAACTGACGGATGATGAACGTGAGATCATTCTGAAAGGTTGTCTGATCAATTACAATAGAAGATAGTGTGATGTAATATAATATAATATTAATAAAGACGACAGGGTGTTTTCCATACAGTCCCGCAAATACCATTGCGTCTGCTATGTGATACATGCGCTTATGATCTGCCAGTCGCTCGAACTCGATTACGCTAAGACAGCGAGCTTGGTGGCAGAAGCTAAGCCTGTATCACATGACGCAGTACTCATGAGTATTTGTGGGTTCTGTATGGAAGATACCCTGTCTGTTTATTAGCATGGGGAGAGATGAGAATGGCTGGTATGGGGAAGATAGTATAAAATCGTAAGATGATAGAATTGTCAGAAAATAATATATAATATAAAAAATATACAATATAACAATTCTGCAAATGATAAGATGAATAATAATTGCAAGAAATATATAAAAATGTGTTGACAAATATGCGGTGTGGTGTTATTATAATGACATCAAAAGAAAAGAGAGAAAATAAAACGAAGAAGTAACAAATTTAAAAATCATTCAATTCATAGCATATATATAAATGTTACATGAAAAGGATGAAATTAAATGAAAGGGTAAAGGTGATACCGTTGGGAAAGTAGTTAATCATTTTCAATATGAGAAGTGGCAGAAATCAAGTTTCCTGCAAGAAAGACCTGATACATAAATTATCCATTATTTAAATCAGATTATCGGAATACATTCGGAAGAGAATATTAAATATATTACCTGGTGAACAGGACTTTCAGAAAAAGGATAATCTTTATAAACGTATTACAGGTATATAGAATTGATTACTCATATTGAATAACTGTCACAAACCTGATATAAAGATTTTTGAATCTGTGTAAAGAAACATTTTCAAATATTGCGATCCATAAACGTGAGTTATATGAATCAAAGCTTTACATCAGAAGAATATCTTCTCACAAAAGATATTAAACAGAAATAACAGAAACCTTATTCCCGAAGAAAACAGTTTGAAATTTAAGAAGTTAAGTTTGAAGCTGCTCTAGTCTGACGGAAAAGATTTCAGAGATTATTTCAAAATGGAATTATAATCCGTAAATTATAATTTCGACTCTATGAACTTTCTAAATGAATCGAATGATAAACATCATATCGTTTATGAGCAGGAAATTAAATGAACTGTAACCGAATAAAGACACGATATAATATATATAATAAAAACTGAATACAGAAGATTGAAGAAAGTATACTATAAGAGGTATCAGAGGATTTCAATCAGCAAACAAGACGAAAAGTTTTGAAAGAACAAAGAGGTAAATTAAAATTGAATATTGAAGATTGTTAAGACGGTCATCATTTCAGGATTATGAAAAGTAATTGTTAAGAGAAGTGATGACCGTCTGACTGTTGTATAAAAAAGTTTTTTACGATATACTCTCCATAGAAAGTGCGAAAGCATAAAAGGGAGAGCTTTTTTTATGTGGAATAATAAGAATAGTATAGAAGATATGATCATATTTGAGGATAAAGACATTCTGGTATGCCATAAAGCTGCGGGTATTGCAGTTCAAAATGCACGAATTGGAGCTGCAGATATGGAAAGTTCTTTAAAGAATTATCTGGCTTTAAAAAATACGGAAACAGTTCCTTATCTGGGAGTTGTGCACAGACTGGATCAACCGGTTGAAGGGGTTCTGGTATTTGCAAAGAATAAAAAAGCAGCAGCTGGTCTGACGAGGCAGATTACAACGGGAAATATTGTCAAAGAATATCTGGCAGTGACAGACAGGATGTCGGAGAAACGCCAGGGACGACTGGAAGATTATCTGATAAAAAATGGAAGAACCAATACTTCTGAAGTAGTAACATCAAAGACGAGCGGAGCTAAAAAAGCAGTTTTAGATTATGAGGTTATACATCAAATTTCAGATGAGAGGACAGAGAGCGGAAAAAGAATCCTTATAAAAATTCATTTGGAAACCGGTCGTCATCATCAGATACGTGTACAGATGGCGCATGCAGGAATGCCGCTTCTTGGTGACCGTAAATATAATCCAGGAGAGATATCTCAATTACCACTTGGATTGTGTTCCTGTCATCTGATATTTCGTCATCCGATTACCGGAAAGAAGATGGAGTTTCAGGTAACGCCGAATGGAGAAAGTTTTGCAGGTTTCCCAAATCCGTGATTTTAAAACTGGTAAAATTGCCGTATTTTCCTCTAAAAGATGAAAAAACTATGAAATCTATAGACGCAAAAAAGAAAATGTGTATAATGTAGAAAGATAACGGTAACAGAGCGCATTTGTATAAAAATATATTCAGAAAAGAGGAAAATACGATGAAAAAAGCAGCTGTTGTGGTGCTTCTTCTTGCAGGTGTGGCTGCAGTGGCAGGAGAAGCCGGTATAATGGATGGCTTTGGTAATTTTGTTGCGGATGTGCAGGCAGAAGATGAACTGCCGGATAACGAGAAAGCTCAAAATGAATCAGAAGAAGTAACAGGTGAGGAAGAGGACAGTGCATCCAAGATAGATACTTCCATCACAATTGGGACAGGGAGCAGGATTGCTGTTGTAAGCAAGGCTACAGATGGAGAATACTGGAAACTTGTTCACCGGGGCATGGAAGATGCTGTGAAGGATATCAATACAGCATATGATTTTTCTTCTGATGATGCAGTCACTATGACATTTGAAGGACCTTCCGATGAACAGGATGTAGAAACACAGATCAATACGCTTGATGCGGTAATTGCGGAGAATCCAACGGTTCTTTGTATGTCTGCAGGTGACATTGAATCCTGTCAGGCACAGCTTGAAGCAGCAAGTGAAAACGGAATTCCGGTCGTAGTATTCGATTCTAATGTTAATGAAGATGAACTTGTGGCAGCATTTCGCGGAACCGATAATACATATGTAGGAAAGCTTGCCGCAGAAAAACTGGCAGACGCTATTGGCGGTCCGGTAAGATTGCAGTATTTTCTGCCCAGGAAAAGACAGAAAGTTCCCAGAAACGAGTGGAGGGATTCAAAGAAACCCTTGCAGAGTATCCGGATATTACGATCGTAAGTGAATTGTATACAGATAAAGTAGATGATATGGAAACTGCAATGGCAGATGTACTTAACAGATATCCGGATCTGAGTGGAGTGTTCTGCACAAACGAAAATGTTTCAGATCTGTATCTTGGTCTTGATAAGGGAGAGAAGGCTCCGGTTATGGTTGGAGTTGATGCGACGACTGTTCAGCAGAAAGCGATTGCAGATGGACAGGAACTTGGAACAGTATCACAGGATCCATATGCTATAGGATATCAGACGATCATTGCGGCTGCACAGGCAATGTCCACGGATGTTCAGAAGGCTGCGGAAGTAGAAAAGAATGTTCTTCTTGAGCCAGAATGGATTGATGCATCAAATATCAGCGATGAGACCAACAGTAATTATCTTTATTCCAAATAATATATGATAAGGGCAAAAGGGTGTCATAAATAGTTTTCAACTCCGGCAAGGACAGTTCACATTGAACTGTCCTTGTGTTATAATAGATAAGATTCGACGAAAATGTAATGAATCGGATTTAGAATGGAGGAAATTTTTTTGAAAGAAAGAGAAACATTTGGCTCAAGACTTGGATTCATTCTGGTTTCTGCAGGGTGTGCAGTAGGTCTTGGAAACGTATGGAAATTCCCATACATGACAGGAAAATATGGCGGAGCTGCTTTTATCCTGATCTATCTTGTCTTTCTCGTTCTGCTTGGCCTGCCAATTCTTGTAAGTGAATTTGCAGTAGGACGAAGCAGCAGACTGAGTACGGCAAGAGCATTTCACAAACTGGAGCCGGAGGACTCTAATTTCCATAAGTACAGTTATATGGGAATGATCGGTAACTACATGTTGATGATGTTTTATACGATGGTTGCCGGATGGATGATGTACTATTGCTATGTTATGGCAACCGGGAAACTGAGCGGAGCTTCGTCTGATGAAGTGAGCGGTTTTTTTTCGAATCTGATGACATCTACAGGAACGATGACCGGTTGGATGATCGTAGCTGTTCTTCTGTCATTTGGCGTATGTTCACTGGGACTTCAGAATGGAATCGAGCGTATCACAAAAGTCATGATGATCTGCCTTCTGGCACTGATTGTGGTACTGGCTGTGCATTCTGTAACTTTGGACGGAGCGATGGAAGGTGTTAAATTTTACCTTGTACCAAACCTCGACAATATCCGTGCGGCAGGTCTTGGAAACGTGATCTTTGGTGCGCTGTCACAGGCATTCTTTACTTTGAGTATCGGTATCGGTGCGATGGAGATCTTCGGAAGCTATATGGGTAAGGAACGTACCCTTGCAGGAGAAAGTATTAATATCCTGATCCTGGATACATTTGTAGCACTGATGGCTGGTCTTATCATCATTCCGGCATGTTTTGCATTTAACGTAGAGCCTGGTGCGGGACCGGGACTTGTATTCATCACTCTGCCAAACGTATTCAACCAGATGGCAGGTGGAAGACTCTGGGGAGCTCTGTTTTTCCTGTTTATGTCCTTTGCGGCACTGTCTACGGTTATTGCAGTATTTGAGAACATTCTGTCCTTCGCAATGGATCTGTGGGGCTGGAAACGTAATAAAGCAGTTATTTTTAATATCGTCCTGATCATTATCCTTTCCATGCCGGCAATCCTTGGATTTGGACCATGGTCCGGAATTCAGATCCTCGGTGAAGGAACAAATATCATGGATCTGGAAGATTTCATTATTTCAAATAACATCCTGCCACTTGGTTCAGTAATCTTTGTAATCTTCTGTGCATCTAAGAATGGGTGGGGATGGGACAACTTCATTAAGGAAGCCAATACTGGAAAAGGAATAAAATTCCCGACATGTATCAGAAATTACATGTTGTGGGTAATTCCGGTCGTTGTAGCGATTATTTATCTGAAAGGTTATTATGATATGTTCCAGCCGAAAGGAAATACTTATCTGATTCCATGGATGATCGTGGGCATCGCAATGCTGATATTGGTAGGATGGATCGTATTCGGACATAGTAAGAAAAACAAGAAGTAAGAAATAAGAGGGGGCATAAATTATGATAGCAGAAAAAATGAAACCTTTTGTACAGAACAATTCAGCAATTCGTATGATGTTCGAAGAAGGAAATCGTCTCCGGGCAAAGTATGGTGCAAACAAAGTCTATGACTTCAGCCTTGGTAACCCAAGTGTTCCAGCACCGGATTGCGTACGCGAGGCAATCATAGATCTTGTAAACAACGAAGAACCGACTGTTCTCCACGGATATATGAGCAACGCAGGCTTTGAGGATGTCAGAGAAACGATCGCGCAGTCTCTGAACCGCCGTTTCGGGACAGCTTTTTCTGCACATAATCTGATCATGACAGTTGGTGCTGCCAGCGGTCTGAATGTCATCCTCAAGACGATACTGAATCCGGGCGAGGAAGTGATCGTTTTTGCACCGTACTTTCTGGAATACGGTGCATATGTACGTAACTATGACGGTAAGCTTGTGGAAATCTCTCCTAATACAGAGACTTTCCAGCCAAATCTGAAAGAACTGGAAGAGAAGATTACAGCCAATACCCGTGCAGTGATCGTAAATACGCCACATAACCCGACCGGTGTTGTTTATTCTGAGGAGACGATCAAAGAACTTGCTGCGATCCTCGAGAAAAAACAGCAGGAGTTTGGTTCTGTGATCTATCTGATTTCGGATGAACCGTATAGAGAACTGGCTTATGATGGCGTAGAAGTTCCATACCTGACGAAATATTATAAGAATACGGTTGTAGGATATTCCTACAGCAAATCTCTGTCTCTGCCGGGAGAGCGTATTGGATATCTGGTCATCCCGGATGAACTGGAAGACAGCGCAACAGTCATCACAGCAGCAGCAATTGCAAACCGTGTACTTGGAAGTGTTAATGCACCATCCCTTATGCAGAAAGTTATCCAGAAATGCGTAGATGCAGAAGTGGATGTGGCTGCTTATGACAGAAACCGTCTGGCACTTTACAATGGCCTTAAAGAATGTGGATTTGAATGTATCAAACCACAGGGCGCATTTTATCTGTTTGTGAAATCTCCGGTTGCAGATGAGAAGCAGTTCTGTGAGGCCGGTAAGAAATACAATATCCTGATGGTTCCAGGAAGCTCCTTTGCCTGCCCTGGATATGTAAGACTGGCATATTGTGTATCTTACGAGACGATTCAGAATTCTCTGCCTGAATTTGAGAAGCTGGCAGCAGAGTATGGGCTGTAGGAAGCCGGAATGTACAGTACACGAATTTGTAAAATGTATAATAGAAATTTATAAGAGTAAAAACAGATAAAAAAGACGCAGGAGCTGACTTTTTTGGTCATGCCCCTGCGTCTTTTGCAGTGCATATTGAGGAAGCACCGGTGGTGCGCTGGTCAGATCTTGTCAATTTTTTTACGGATATCCAGCATTTTCTGATCGAGCTGTGTGATCACAGAAGCACACTGCTGTAATTCTTCATTGATCACTGCTGCCTGCTTTTGTCCGCGTTTGTAACGCAATTGATGGTCGAGGTTGGCCCAGTAATCCATGGCAGCAGTTCGAAGCTGCAATTCCAGTTTGATCCACTGGTTTTCTTTCTGGAATGGAATTGCAATTTCCAGAATCAGATGAAGGCTTTGATAGCCGGATTTCTTTGGCTGCTGTACATAATCTTTGATTTTCAGGATATGGATATCCTGTTGTTTTTCGATCAGGTCAGCTACTTTGTAAATATCATCTACATAAGCACATACAGCACGAACACCGATCAGGTCATTGATCTTTTCCAGTGCCAGATCAAAATTCAGGTCCAGTCCTTTTTTCTGCATTTTTTTGCAGACACTGTCATAGCTTTTGAGTCTCCAGGTTTTCATCTGAATAAAATTCCGTTTATATTTCATCAGCAGAAATGTGTTGATGATGTCGAGTTTGGTCATCATAAGATTGATGGCACATTGTCCTTTAATGCTAAATTCACTGTCGGTCAGCATGCTCTTAAGAAGTTCTTTCTTTTTCAATTTCTGTCTTTCTTCCTCTAATTGTATCAGTGTAAATGTTTCTGTTGCCCGTAATGCATTTCCCGTTCCCATTAGAATACTCCTCCAGTAATAAATCTGTACGTGATTTGCGTTAAATCAAAGTTAAACAGTCGCGTTGCCAGCGTTAGCTGGAATGCAACCCGTGTGTGGGAATTTTGATTTGGATTTCTGTTTCCCATCATTTAATCTATGAAAAGGGGTGGAGAAATATGACAGGAAAAAATAGAAAATTTTGTTATGAAAATCACAATCTTATGAGTATGAAATCGAGGAAACAGACTTTGAAAACAGGTGTATATCAAATTTTTTGCCTGGGAATTAAGAGGAATGATGAAAATACGGATTGTATAAAATGCTGATTAATGGCGAAAATGTAAGAAATAATTTGTTTGAAATTTTAACAAAATACAGATTGACAAATGATTAACGAATCCGTATAATAAGCGCATATCAATCATTGATAAATAATTAACGTTAATAAATTGACGGAATTGTTTATCGGACTAAAGAATAAGGCTCATATCATAACAGAAAAACAGGAGGATTCACAAATGGCAAAGAAAGAAACCCACATCCCGGCAATCATTGATACTCCGGAAGCACTGGAAGCAAAGATCGCTGCGATGAAAGAAGCACAGAAACTTTTCGCCACTTATACACAGGAGCAGGTAGATAAAATCTTCAAAGCTGCTGCAACTGCAGCTGATAAAGCACGTATCCCGCTTGCAAAAGCTGCTGTTGAAGAAACTGGAATGGGTATCGTTGAAGATAAGGTCATCAAAAATCATTATGCAGCAGAATATATCTACAATGCGTATAAAAACACCAAAACCTGTGGTGTTCTTGAAGAAGATCCGGTTTATGGAATCAAGAAGATTGCGGAGCCGATCGGTCTGATCGCGGCAGTTATTCCAACTACAAACCCGACTTCCACAGCAATCTTTAAAACGCTGATCGCGTTAAAAACCAGAAATGCGATCATCATCAGCCCACATCCTCGTGCAAAAGGAAGTACGATTGAAGCTGCAAGAGTTGTTCTGGAAGCTGCCGTAAAAGCAGGTGCTCCGGAAGGCATCATCGGATGGATCGATGTACCGAGCCTTGAACTTACAAATCTTGTAATGAAAGAAGCTGACATCATTCTTGCAACAGGTGGTCCTGGAATGGTTAAAGCGGCATATTCTTCCGGAAAACCGGCACTTGGAGTTGGCGCCGGAAACACACCGGTTATCATTGATGACACTGCAGATGTTCGTCTGGCAGTAAACTCTATCATTCACTCCAAAACATTTGATAATGGTATGATCTGTGCATCCGAACAGTCCGTAACAGTTCTCGAAGGTGTATATAAAGCAGTTAAAGAAGAATTTCAGTACAGAGGATGCTACTTCCTGAAGAAAGATGAGATTGAAAAAGTAAGAAAAACAATCCTGATCAATGGTGCACTGAATGCCAAGATCGTTGGACAGAAAGCTGCTACGATTGCAGAGATGGCAGGCGTTACAGTTCCGGCAGAAACCAAGATCCTGATCGGTGAAGTAGAATCTGTAGATATCAGTGAAGAGTTTGCACACGAGAAACTTTCTCCGGTACTTGCCATGTACAAGGCAAAAACATTCGACGAAGCGATCGCAAAAGCAGAACAGCTTGTAGCTGACGGTGGATATGGACATACCTCTTCTCTGTATATCAATGTGAATGAGAAAGAAAAAATGGCAAAACATGCAGCAGCAATGAAGACCTGCCGAATCCTGATCAATACTCCATCTTCTCAGGGTGGTATCGGAGATCTTTACAACTTCAAACTTGTACCATCTCTGACACTTGGCTGTGGTTCCTGGGGTGGAAACTCTGTATCTGAAAACGTTGGTGTGAAACATCTGATCAATATCAAGACTGTTGCTGAGAGGAGAGAAAACATGCTCTGGATGAGAACCCCGGAAAAAGTTTACTTCAAAAAAGGCTGCCTGCCGGTTGCTCTGGATGAGCTGAAAAATGTGATGGGCAAGAAACGCTGCTTCATCGTAACAGACTCCTTCCTGTACAAGAATGGATATACAAAGAAAATTGAAGATAAACTGGATGAGATGGGAATTGTTCATACATGCTTCTCTGATGTAGAACCTGATCCGTCTCTGGCTTCTGCAAAAGCAGGTGCAGCAGCAATGCGTGCATTTGAGCCGGACTGCATCATTGCAATGGGCGGCGGATCTGCAATGGATGCCGGTAAGATCATGTGGGTTCTTTATGAAAATCCAGATGCAGACTTCGATGACATGGCAATGGATTTCATGGATATCCGTAAGAGAATCTACACATTCCCGAAAATGGGTAAAAAAGCTTACTTTATCGCTGTACCTACATCTTCCGGTACAGGATCTGAGGTAACACCGTTTGCCATCATTACAGACAAAGAAACAGGAATTAAATGGCCACTGGCTGACTATGAACTGATGCCGGATATGGCAATCGTGGATACCGACAACATGATGAGTGCACCAAAAGGACTGACAAGTGCTTCTGGTATCGATGTTATGACACATGCGATCGAAGCATATGTTTCTATGATGGCTTCTGACTACACAGACGGACTTGCTCTCCGTGCGATCAAACTTGTATTTGATTATCTGCCAAGAGCATACAGAGATGGAAATGATGTAGAAGCAAGAGATCATATGGCAAATGCATCCTGCATGGCCGGTATGGCATTTGCAAATGCATTCCTTGGAGTAAACCACTCCCTGGCTCACAAACTGGGTGCTTTCCATCACATCCCGCACGGTATCGCAAATGCTCTGGTTCTGACAGATGTTATGCGTTACAATGCTGATGAAGTTCCGACCAAGATGGGTACTTTCCCGCAGTATCAGTATCCAAAGACACTGGCACGTTATGCAGAGATCGGACGTTTTGTAGGACTGACAGGAAAAGATGACAAAGAAGTATTTGAGAAACTTCTGGATAAACTGGAAGAACTCAAGAAGATTATTGAGATCAAACCTACGATCAAAGATTATGGTGTAGATGAGAAATACTTCCTTGAGACTCTGGATGAGATGAGTGAACAGGCATTTAATGACCAGTGTACCGGTGCAAACCCGAGATATCCACTTATTGCAGAACTGAAAGAAATCTACCTGAAAGCATACTATGGTAAATAATAAATTTTAGATTGGTGTGTTTTCTTCCATAAAAATATTATAAGCAGTGATTGCCCCGGAATTACAGGAATGTAATACCGGGGCAATTGCTTTATTAGCCATACTATTGTAAGAGAAATTTAGATAAAATTCAGAATCTGTGTATTGCAAGCCGGGGGATATGGATGTTACAATAAGCACTAATGACAATGTTAACATAAACAGAGAGCTTATATAGGAGATATATAAGGAAAAGAAGCTGATGCTTCAGGGGGC
>ENA-ORTH01001919-ORTH01001919.1-human-gut-metagenome-genome-assembly--contig:-NODE-1919-length-18572-cov-3.730788_pt1 | contig 18572 bp, 24 predicted proteins | sample MGYA00241914_ERZ509192 | MGnify/ENA primary metagenome ERZ509192 (study PRJEB26280, sample SAMEA2338826) | human gut metagenome | biome: human gut; feature: human-associated habitat; material: faeces... | reverse complement strand
CTTTTCTCTTGCAAAAAGGTTCTCGAGCTCTCCCAATGAGCGCCTGACGATAAAGCCTTTCGCACTCTGCGGAGTGCGACTAAGGGCTCTGCCTTTAGAATCCGCGAGCTTTTTGGAAAAAAGCTCGACCAAAAATTTTTTTATCCTCTTAATTCTCTGGATACTCCGCACGTGGACCACCGATAAGTTTCGGACGGCTGCGAACAAAGGTTACATGCGCGCCGCCGATTTCCTTGAGATCCAGTCGAACCGGAATCTGTACGTGCTTGATGTGCTGTCCGATAAAGGTATCGCCGATATCCATGCCGACTTTTGCAACTACATGTTCAACCATAACTGGATCTTCTGCTCTTGCATAAGCCGCTACCGAGCAGGCACCACCTGCATGAAGAGCTGGTTTTACGGTAACAATTTCAAAATTGTATTTTTCTGCTGCTTCTCTCTCGATCACAAGCGAACGGTTGATGTGTTCGCAGCCCTGAACGGCAAGGTAGATTCCCTTTTCTTTCAGGATTGGCAGAATCGCATCAATAACAGCTTCGCCGACTTCCTTGCTGGAAGCCTTACCGATATGTCCGCCGCAGATTTCGCTGGAGCTGCATCCCAGTACAAAGACATCGCCCGCTTTTAAGTTTGCCACCTTCAGCAGTTCTTCGGTGACGTGTGCCACCTGTTGTTTGATAAGCTGTAAATCAAGTTCCATGATAAGCAACTCCTTTCTTTGCATGATTTTATTGTTTTAGTTTTTGTACTCTGCGGAGTACGACCAAAGGTTCACCCCATCCGAAAACTTCCCACTGGGAACTTTTCGGGGATAGTCTGTGCAATTCGGCAGTTTGTAAAAACCCTTTTTATCGCAAAGGGTTTTCACACTTTCCTAAATGCTCCTGACGATAAAGTGTTTCGCCTTCTGCGGAAGGCGACTAAAGGCTTCGCTTCTGGACACCGCAAACTTTTGTGTACAAAAGTTTGACAAAAAACTTTAGTTTTTGCTGCAACGAGCGCAGTCGGAGACAAGCGACCTGCGCGAGAGCGAGGCTCTTCAACTTGCACTTAACCGACAACGCGAACCGCGTGCAGATTCAATCTGCTATGGACGGATAACGTCTTTGCCGCCCATGTACATTCTCAGAGGCTCTGGAATGCGAACAGAACCGTCATCATTGAGGTTGTTTTCCAGGAATGCAATCAGCATACGAGGAGGTGCAACAACGGTGTTGTTGAGGGTGTGCGGCAGATAGGTTTGTTTTGTTTCCTTGTTCTTAACGCGGATTCCCAGTCTGCGTGCCTGTGCATCTCCCAGATTGGAGCAGCTGCCAACCTCAAAGTATTTCTGCTGACGTGGGCTCCATGCTTCTACGTCAAGGCTCTTAACCTTCAGGTCAGCAAGGTCACCGGAGCAGCATTCCAGAGTACGAACTGGAATGTCCAGAGAACGGAAGAAGTCAACAGTGTTGGTCCACAGTTTCTTGAACCATTCCATGCTTTCCTCTGGTTTGCAGACAACGATCATTTCCTGTTTCTCAAACTGATGGATGCGGTAAACGCCTCTTTCTTCGATGCCGTGTGCACCAACTTCTTTTCTGAAGCATGGGGAATAGCTGGTCAGAGTCTGTGGGAGCTGGGATTCATCGAGGATAGTATCGATAAATTTACCGATCATAGAATGTTCGCTGGTACCGATCAGGTACAGGTCTTCGCCCTCGATCTTGTACATCATGTTTTCCATCTCAGCAAAGCTCATAACGCCGTTTACAACGCTGGAACGGATCATGAATGGAGGAACATAGTAGGTGAAACCTCTGTCGATCATGAAGTCTCTTGCATAGGACAGGATTGCAGAGTGCAGTCTTGCAATATCGCCGCACAGATAGTAAAATCCGTTGCCGCTTGTTCTTCTTGCACTGTCAAGGTCAATACCATGCAGACGCTCCATGATGTCAACATGATATGGAATTTCATAATCCGGAACAACCGGTTCGCCAAAACGTTCTACCTCAACGTTCTCGCTGTCGTCCTTACCGATCGGAACAGACTCGTCGATGATGTTTGGAATAACCATCATACGTTTTTTGATTTCTTCGGTGAGCTGTTCTTCTTTTACTTCCAGATCAGCCAGTTCCTGAGCCATTGCAGTTACCTGTGCTTTTACCTGTTCTGCTTCTTCTTTCTGGCCTTTTGCCATCAGTCCGCCGATCTGTTTGGACAGGGTGTTTCTCTGACCGCGCAGATAGTCACCTCTGGATTTTGCATCGCGGAACTGGGTGTCCAGCTCCAGAACTTCGTCAACCAGAACCAGTTTTTCGTCCTGGAATTTCTTTTTAATATTTTCTTTGACAAGGTCAGGGTTTGCTCTGACCAGTTTGATATCCAGCATGCTGATATCCTCCTTACCAAAATACAACGAATTTTATGTGGAAAATAAAAAAACCTCCCGTCCACCCATGGGACGAAAGGAACTTTTCCGTGTTGCCACCCAAATTGCAGAAAAATTTTCTGCCTCTTTCTTGGCGCGTTACAGGGCGCCACCCCTTAGCTCATCGCTAAACGCTCCGGAAGCGGAAATCATCGCCCTGTTTACCGGCTTGCACCTTCCGCCGGCTCTCTGCAAAACGATCAGACGATCATCTTTTCCATCACTGCGCTTTGTGGTTGTTCTGTTGTTTCCAAGGATATTATATACCCCGTTTACCTTTTTTGTAAAGTCCCTTTTGTATAAACCACCGCAAAATTCATGATTCTGACGAGAAAAAGACCTGCCTTTCCCGAAAAAAGCAGGTCTTTTGTTGCTTTTATTCTTTTGTTTTAGATTTTTGCTGCTTACAAAATCTATTTAACCAGAATTTCACTGCTTTGCGGTGTTGATTCTGTTCCCTGAATCCAGCCATCCTTTACGGTAAAGACTGTCCGGTTTACTTCCTGCTGGTAGGTAAATCCATTTTCATCCTGTACCTTCATCACAAAGGTCACGATATCTCCGTCCTGGATATTTTTGATTTCCCCGCTCCAGCTCATCGGTGCGTTTCCGCTGTCATTGTTCCATACCTTGTAAACTTCGCCGGATTTCTCCACCAAAGCAGCCTGCTGCGCATCCTCTTGCGTTTCTTCTTTTTCTCCAAGCGTTTTGGTGATCACTTCCTGATCGTTTAAGTAGATGCTAACTGTGCCGCCGGTCATTTTCGGTTCGTTGCTCACTCCGCCGGCATCATAGCTGGTCATCAGATTAACCGATGCAAACGCACTGTATTCAATCGAAGATTTATCCTCCGATTTTACCGAATAGGAGTCAAAGCCGCCACTCATCTGCGGATGCAGCAGATTTAATCCCCATGCAGAATACTGATTCTCCAGTTTTTCCTGGCGCACAACATCGCCATCCTGAACTTCAGCGCTTAAACTGATATAGTCCACCAGCGGAATGGTAAGGCTTGCCTCATATACACCGGATTCCACACGAACAGCATCTGCCACCTGCTCTTCAAAGCCTTCACAGTCAAACACCATATCATATCCCTGTCCTTTTGCGGAATAACCGCTGTAACGAACACGAACCTGTGTCTGGTCACTGTATTCCTTTGGCATGATGCGGACGGTCATCTGCATGCTCTGATCTTTCTGGTTGCACTCTCCCCAATTTACCGAATAATCGGAAACAATGCTCGCATTTTTCTGCGCGCTTTCGGTAATGGTGGTAATAGCAGAATTTAAGGTAGAATTGATATCACTGTCGATGCTGGTCACAGAATGCTGCACCGCGCTGACATTTTGCTCCAGCTGGCGCACCCGCATTAAAGTGACTGCCGAAAAGCCGGTGGATAGAACAGCAACCGCACACAAACACGCAATCGCTATTGTCTTTAAATTTTTGTTCATAAAAGTCCTCCTGAAGGTTTCTGTCCTGTTTCCTCTTTTCCCTCTTAGTATATCGGATTTTTCCTTTTATTTCAAGGATGATTTGCATACCATAAATTTCCATAATATAATCGTTCTGTAAACTTTTTAAAATCGTAAAAGAAAGATGATCCCTCATTCTATCCTTTTGTTTAAAATCGGACATGATAATCACTTTGACCTTCTTTTCTTGATACAACATCATCTCATTTAACGGATAGTTTTTTCCTTTGCCGCATACACTCTGGTAAAAGGAGGAACTGCCATGAAAATCATCGTCTTTCGGGCTAAGACATTGCTTATTATCTGTCTTATAATCGGCGTTCTATTAAGTACACTCTACACACCTGCGGTTCAATCGGTATTTTCGGCAAGTAATGGGAGATCACTTCCCATCTATTCGGTACAGACTGAGGAAAAAAAGGTTGCCATTGGAATAAACTGTGCCTGGGATGACAGCGATATTCCTGCTATGCTCTCCTGCCTTGCCGAGCAAAAGGTTAACGCAACCTTTTTCCTGCTGGGAGAATGGGCAGAAAAATATCCGGTTTCTGCCGCGACCATCGCTAAAAGCGGTCAGGAAATCGGCAGTCATTCCTATTCCCATCGAGATCTGGACAGTCTGTCTCAAAGCGAAATTTTAAATGAGATCTCCCAATCACAACAGAGCATTCAAAAAGCCTGCGGCCAAACTCCTGTTCTCTTCCGTCCACCTTCCGGCAGCTATAATGATACTGTCATCGACTGTATCCATCAAAGCGGCTGTATTCCAATTCAGTGGAGTATCGACACACTGGACTGGAAAGGCCTCTCCGCACAGGAAATTGCTGACCGTGTTTCTGACAGACTTTCTCCCGGCGCGATTATTCTGCTCCATGCCGGTGCCAAACATTCTGCATCAGCTCTTCCTCTCATCCTTCAGCAAATCAAAAATCAGGGATACGAAATCGTCCCTGTCGGTGAATTAATTTATCCTAATAGTAAACTAGTTGATCCTTCTGGTATGCAGTTAAAACCGTAATTTTATTCTTTTAAAATTTCCTTTTTGCTAATTGTAAAAAGGAAATTTTTGTATTATCATAATTTCTTTGTAATATCGGCTTTATTTTTTCTTAAAAATTCATATCAGTTAATTTTAATATTTCCAAAACAATATATTTTGATATTATACATAGCCTATTCATTTTTATGCGTTATCTTATAGATGCAGCAAATTTATACGAATTGTAATTGAAATGCTGCATCATTTATGAAAGGAGTCTTTCCATGAAAAGTCTTTTTGCAGTTTTGCTGGCTGCGGTAATGGTATTCTCTTTTGCCGCATGTTCTTCTGACGATAATAAGGATGACACCAATACCACAACATCAACCAGTACAAGCACAGAATCCGAAAGCACCGAAGAGGAGCCGGTTGAAGAAGTTGCTTCGGACGAAAACACCGAAACAGAGGCTACCGATGAAACCACAACAGGTGAAGCATCTTCTGACGAAGAAACTTCTTCCGAAGAGGCGGAAAGCGACACAACAGATGACACTTCCACCGCTGAAGAACAGGTTATTACCGGTACTATCACCGAATCTGCTGAGGGTACCGTTACCATCGAGACTGAGGACGGAACCGCTTTAACCTTCAGCATTCCAGATGACGCTGACCAGACCGAAGTTAACGGTATGACAGTTGGCGATACTTTGGAAATTACTTATACCGGCAGCATCGAGGGTGAAGACACCTCTTCTGCAACTGTTGTAAAACTGGTACAGACCGCTGCAGAAACCGCTAACGCAGAGTAATTCGCAATATCGTTTTCATATTCTCTCCATATCTTTATGCAGACAAAGAGGCACCGTTTTTCGGTGCCTCTTTGTCTGCATAAAATCCTCTTAAAATCCCATTCTCTTTAGAAAAGGAGGATTTTTTTCATGCATCCTGTTTCTCTCAAAATACGCGCATTCTTGGTCGCGTTTACCTCTGCTTTTCTTTGTTTTATTCTGCTGTGGATGGCAACTCTCATGCTGGTTCATCCAAAATCTGCTCTGCCTTCTTCCAAAGTATCCACCAATACCCCAACAGACAGCAATTCTTCCGTCTACCTTCCCGATCCTTCTGATTGTATGAACCTTTTGATTTGTGAAGATAGTTTATCCCCCTCTCTGTTTTTCCTGCTCCGCTTCGACCCTGTTATGGGCAATATCATCATTTTCTCTTTCCCTGATTCCTTTAACCTTAATTTATCTCAGATCTCTGAACCTGCTGAAAAAATCTACCAAAAAGAAGGCATTTCTGGAATTCAAAACGCTTTATTCGAAACTTATGGAATTGATGTAGAAAAATATCTGCTCATCTCCAGAGAATCACTCCCTGCATTGCTCAACTGCTTTGGCAGCACCCAACTTAATCTTTCCGAAGACATCGATTTGATCGTCGATGGCCTTCGCATCACCTTAACCAAAGGGCTACAACTGTTGGATGGTGAGCGTCTATTTTGCTGGCTGCGCTCCCAAACTCCTGACTCCACAACAGAACAATGCCGCTTTTTCAGTTCCTTTTTGGCTTTGGGCATCAATCAGCATCGTTCCCTGCTTTTATCTGAAAATTCCAACAAATTGTTTAACGATATTGTAAATCTATCAAACACCAATCTTATTTTTTCCGATTACGATTCTCACAAAAAAGCTGCTGATTTTCTCGGAACCATTTCCACCGAGCCTGCTGTCTCCTTTGTCCCAGAATTTACAAGAAATCAGGATGCAACGCTGACACTTTCCACGCAAGACCGCGAAAAGCTTTGTTCTTTATTTGATGCTGATTCCTGAGAGCATTCTCTACAAAATCCCTCTTGACATCTTTCCAAAATCCGATATCATAAAATCATCCATTACTCTATCCATCTGCGTAAAAGGGGGATTTTTATGAGCTTTCATGAAATTTGTGCAAAAGATTTTGAGAACAGCGTTTTCCACACTATCGCCAAAGAGTGGATGCTGATCACTGCTGAAAAACAAATGGACGGCAAACCGGTTGCCAACACCATGACTGCCAGCTGGGGAGGTCTGGGACATCTCTGGAACAAAAATGTCGCATTTGCCTTTATTCGTCCACAAAGATACACCAAAGAATTTGTTGACCAGAGCGAATATTTCTCCCTTTGCTTTTTCGGCGGAGAAAAGATGAGGGAACTGGGCTATCTTGGCACCGTATCCGGACGGGACGAAGATAAAATTCAGAAATCCGGTCTTACTCTCACCCATTTAAATGGTGTTCCTTGCTTTGAGGAAGCAACTGCTGTACTCATCTGCCGCAAATTGTATGTACAAACACTGCGTGAAGACTGCTTTGTTGACCCTGAACTTGCTGCAAGCGTTTATCCGCAGAAAGATTTCCACGATGTCTATGTTGGCGAAGTGGAAAAAATCTTCGTAAAATAAACCACTCAAAAAAACTGCACCCCAATTTTTGAGGTGCAGTTTTTGAGTTGCCTATTGTTTTTTTCTTTTTTTATGGAGGTAATAAAACGGTAAGCCGGTAACCAGCAGAGAAAAAGCAACCAGAAGAAGAAAGGCTGAATCATAATGGAACTTTCCAGCAGCTGCCTGCCAGGAAGTGCCTGCTGCTGCGCCCACCAGAATCAGAACAGCATCCCATGCTAACGTTCCCAAAACAGTCAACGGCAAAAAGCTGCTCATCGGCATCCGTGCAGCGCCAGCCGGAACCGAAATCAAGCTGCGCACAACCGGCACACATCGGCAAAGCAAAACCGCGATCTTTCCCTTTTTGTTAAACCATGCTGTTGCACTTTCGATCTCTTCCCGCTTAAATCCAAATTTTTGCAGCTTTTCCACCGGCAAAATTCTTCCTAAACCGTACAGGATTACTGCTCCCAACAGAGAACCCAAGGTAGCCGAGATGATTGCCTGCGGTTTTGTCAGTTTAGAGCAGGTGGTCAAAAAACCTGCACAGGTTAAGACGATCTCTGATGGAATCGGCGGAAATACATTTTCTGCCGCCATCAGCAGAAAAATACCGATCATTCCCCATTCTCCCATCGACTGAATAATCCATTCTTCCATTTTCTGTTTCCCCTTTCCTTTTTCACATTCATATGTTACAGGAGTCTTTTTTATGAATCAACAATCCTATCAGTCTTTGACAAACTGGTTTTATCAAAGACCCATTTTAAACAAAATTTTAGTTTCTTGTTGCCGCCTGTTTCCCTATTCGATGTTTTTTCTGTATGCTGTCGGTTCTGTTTGTCTGTTCTCCCACTTCCTTTTCTATGGATTTGATGCAGAATACCTTTTATTCTGGATCATTCCTGCCGTCGGATTTGTGCTGGTAAGCGTTCTGCGCAAAAAAATCAATGCGCCGCGCCCCTATGATCTGTTCAATTTTACACCGTTGATTGGACATGAAAGCGGCGCTTCCTTCCCCAGTCGGCACACAGCTTGCGCCTTTTTAATTTTTTCTGCTTTGCTCTGGATTTTTTTGCACAATCTTTTCCCAATTCTTTTGGTTATTTTGTCTGGAGTTTTAGCATTGCTGACAGGTGCCTCCCGCATTCTTGCAGGACTTCATTTTCCGAAAGATGTGTTTTGCGGTGCGCTGTTTTCCCTTGTTTTCTCCGCTGTATGCTACCCATTGTGTTCTGTCCTTCTTGGCTATTTTGTTCGCTGAGTTTGACATTTTTTGGTCAATTCCCCGGTTAATTGTTGCTATTTTCACAATCTATTTGTGCAAAACTGCTTGACTTCTACGATTTGCTCGTATATAATGTGGTTGAAAAGAAAACGAAGCAAAGACGTCTGATTTCATCTTTTCACAAAAAAATAAAACAAGAAAGTCTGTTTCAGGGCGAGGTGTAATTCCTCACTGGCGGTAATGGGCACAACAGCCACGAGTCCGCGAGCCATTTTTGGCAGATTGGGTCAGATCCCCAAACCAACGGTAAAGTCCGGTATGAAGAAACGGTGTATTTTCGCACGTTCGCCTTCTGATTTTTCAGAAGGCTTTTTTTATGCCTATATTCATCGCTTTGGAAAGTTAACAGACCTTCTCAAACCACATGTATTCCGGTTTTCCGGACTGAGAAAGGGATGCTTTTTATGACAAACACAATTTCGCCAAACAAACCACTCCGTTCTGCTACCCGTGTGCAGATGATCACTCTGGTCGGTGTTTTTGCAGCAATTTCCACCATCTTGATGTTCATTGAGATGCCAATTCCTTTTATGCCGCCATTCTTAAAAGTAGATTTAAGTGGTGTACCAATTCTGATCATGGGCTTTATGTATGGTCCGCTTCCTGCTATCTATGTCACCATTATCAAGGATGCTATCCACATGCTGTCCAGCCAGACTGGTTGTGTCGGTGAACTTGCAGATATGATTATCCTCTGCTCCTTCTCGGTTGTATCTTCCCTCCTGTACCGCAAAAATCCATCCCGTAAAGGTGTTGTTATCTCGGTACTTGCAGGTGCTGCAACCATCACCGTAGTTGGATCTTTGGCAAACAAATTTATGCTGATTCCATTCTATTCCAAAGTTATGCCTCTGGAGGCAATCATTGATGCCTGCCATGCAGTAAACCCAATGGTTGACAGCATGAACGCTTACATTCTATTTGGAGCAGCTCCATTCAATCTGATCAAAGGCCTGATTCTTTCTGTTCTCACACTGCTTCTTTACAACAAGATGTCAGGATTCATTCGTTCTCGTATGGCATAAGATTCAGTTTCCTTTCAGATCAAATTCACATAAAGTTCAAGTTTCTCTATTATAATGAGCTCTGTTATTTGGATTCTATTTATGCCTTCTCCTATTTTTCACTATACTATACTGGCAAAGAACCGGTTGGATTTTCCAGCCGGTTCTTTGTATTTACCCTTATTTTTTATCCTTTTAACTGCTCCCATTCCGCCTCTTTAAAGCCGGTCAGGACAAAGTTTTCTCCCACGACAAGCGGACGTTTTACCAGCATACCGTTGGTTGCAAGAAGCTCAAGCTGCTCCTGCTCACTCATAGCAGGAAGTTTATCCTTGAGTCCAAGCTCTTTATAAAGATTGCCGCTGGTGTTAAAAAACTTTTTGAGCGGCAGACCGCTTTTGTGATACCACTGTGTCAGTTCCTCCACACTAGGGTTTTGTTCCACAATATGGCGGTCTTCAAATGCAATATTGTTCTCTTTAAGCCAGCTCAAAGCTTTTTTGCAGGTGCTGCATTTTGGATATTCCAGTACAAGAATCATATTTTGCGCTCCCTTTCTGATGATAAAAAAAGGGCAGAACCCAAAGGTTCCGCCCTAAAAAGTTCATTGATTATTTGCCAAAGTATCTGTTGAGCAGACCCTGGAAAGCACAGCCGTGACGAGCTTCGTCTTTAGCCATTTCATGAACGGTGTCATGGATTGCATCCAGACCGAGCTGTTTTGCTTTGGTAGCAATTTCTTTCTTGCCAGCGCAAGCGCCTGCTTCAGCAGCTACACGCAGTTCCAGATTTTTCTTGGTGGAAGTTGTAACAACTTCGCCCAGCAGTTCTGCAAATTTTGCAGCATGTTCTGCTTCTTCAAAAGCAGCTGTTTTATAGTATTCTGCAATCTCCGGATAACCTTCTCTTGCAGCCTGACGGGACATTGCAAGGTACATACCAACTTCGGTGCATTCGCCCTGGAAGTTCATACGCAGACCTTCGAGGATCTCTGCATCTACGCCTTCAGCAACGCCGATTCTGTGCTCATCAGCCCAAACAAATTCGCCCTGAGCCTGTTCTTCAAATTTGGAAGCAGGAGCTTTACACTGTGGGCAGAATTCCGGAGGTGTTTCACCAGTATAAACATAACCACAAATTTTGCAAACCCATTTTTTCATAATTGTTTTCCTCCTTAAATTTTATTCCTGTTAAGAACCAATTGCTTGATTCCTGATGTCCTTCTCTGGTTTAAATAATACCACAATGGTATATTATTTTCAAGTGTTTTTTCTGTAAATTAAAAGAAAATTTTTTTGGTAAAATTAGTCCTTTTCACTAAACTAATTTCCAGAAACAGGCTCGGAGCGCTCTATGTATATCTTTGCCCAAAAATCCACATACTATAACTGCGGAAACAAAAATCCGTAAGATTTTAAGAAAAAAGGATGGATGAAACATGTCCAAAAAGAGCGAAAAAAACTGCCGCAAGGACAACGCCGTTAATACCACTATCCAGACCGGTAGAAACTGCAAAAATGAAGCTCAGAATCTCAAGACTCAGCACCCTGATACCCCAGAAATCAGAAACTACAAATAAAATCTAACTGTATCACCAGGTCTGATGACCCGAAAAAAGGCTGGATGCAAATGCATCCAGCCTTTTTTTAATCTGCATTAATATCATTAAATCCGCTGCCTAAAATATCATGGGTATCATTTACCATCATAAACGCATTCGGGTCGATCTGTTTTACCAGTCTCTTTACACCCGGATACTGATGATCACGGATTGCACAGAGTACAACCTTCTTTGGATCATGGGAATATGCTCCCTCTGCGTTCAACAGGGTCGCACCGCGAACAATGTTGGACATAATTGCTGCGGCGATCTCTTCTGCCTTATCCGATACTACATACAGCATCATGCCTTTTTCCATGCCATACAGCAGGTAGTCTACGATTTTGGAGGAAACAAAAATACAAATCAGACCGTTTAATCCGCTCTCAATATTTTTGTATACCAGCATCGACACAACCAGAATAGTAAAGTCTCCCGCAAACATAATCTTACCAATCGAGAACTGCGGCATCTGTTTCTTTACCATTCTGCCGACGATATCCAAACCGCCGCTGGTGGAACCTCTCTGCAAAACCAGACCGATACAGGTGCCCATCAGCACACCGCCCATCAATCCAGCCATCATCTTCTCGCCCTGATAAACATATCCCTGTGTGATAAACGGTACGATTACGTCTACCGAGAAGTTGATGATAACAACCGATTTAAAGGTTTTGACAAAAAATTCTTTTCCTAAAATTTTAACTCCCGACAAAAGAAGCGGAACGTTAATCATAAAGGACATCAAACCGATCGGCACACCGAAGATGTAGTTCATCAGCGTAGCAAAGCCGGTTACTCCACCCGGAGCAATATGGTTTGGTGCGGTAAATACATTGACAGAAACACCAAACGCAATACCTGCAATCAAGTCAAATAACAGGTCGACTGCAATTGTTTTTAATTTACTTTCTTTTTGCACAAGCTGACTATTAACCATTTTTTACTCCCCCTGCTCAAGGTGTTCCTCAATCATCAAAAACAGCTCGTTGATTCTCTGAATTTCGCCCTTCAGATACAGATATCCAAACAGACACTCCAGACCGGTTGCGCGGCGATAATCCTGCATCGTTCCGTTTTTCGGCGGCTTAATCGAGCTGATATTTCGTCCGCGTTTGAGCGCTGCCAGTTCTTCTTCGGTGAGTACCGGTTCCACAACTGCATACGCTTTGCTCTGATAAGAAGCCCTCACCTGTTCCACTGCCTGCAAATGCAGCTTATTCACCGGCATGTTGGCGCGATGAACAATCCGTTCCCGCACCAGAATTTCATACACGGCATCCCCCAGAAAGGCCAGTGCCTGTGGGCTGTACAGTCTGATGTCCACTTTTTCGTTGTTTAAACTTTCCGTTGTTAACATTCCCTTCTCAGCTATCTGCTGTGCTGCCAGATGCTTTTATCGGATATAATCAAACTCGAAGTTCAGGATACTGACAGTATCCCCTTCGTTGATGCCCATTTCTTCCAGACGATCGATGATTCCGCTCTGACGGAGAACACGCTGGAAGTAACCGAGCGACTCCTCGTCCTCGATGTTGACCATGCCGAGCACCTTAACCAGCCAGTCTGCTTCGACCACATAAACGCCATCTTCGTCCACGGTAATGTCAAACTTCCATTTGTTTTCATCTTTATCTGGCATAACCGGTACATAGTTGACTTCAAAACGTTTGATTGGCGGCAGCTCATCCAGTTTCTGGGAGATTGCATGAACCAGTGGCTCGATTCCCTTGCGGGTTGCAGCCGAAATGCAGAAGAACTGGCATCCCTGTTCCTCCACAAAGTTTTTGAAATCCTCAATCTGTTCTTCGGTCGCAATATCGCTCTTATTTGCAACGACGATCTGTTCTCTAGTCGAAAGCTCCTCGCTGAAGTTTGCAAGCTCATGATTGATGGTCTTGAAATCTTCTTTCGGATCTCTTCCTTCGCAGCCGGAAACATCCGCAACATGAACGATCAGGCGGCAGCGCTCAACATGGCGCAAAAATTCATGACCCAAACCAACACCATCGCTTGCGCCTTCAATTAATCCCGGAATATCTGCCATAACAAAGGATTTTTCCTCTGCTACTTTTACAACACCCAGAACCGGAGTCAAGGTAGTGAAGTGGTAGTTTGCAATAACCGGTTTTGCTCCGCTGACAACCGAAATCAGGGTCGATTTGCCGACATTTGGATAGCCTACCAGACCAACGTCTGCCAAAAGTTTAAGCTCCAGAATCAGATCAAAGCTCTCTCCCGGAATACCCGGTTTTGCATAGCGTGGAATCTGTCGGGTAGGAGTTGCAAAGTGGCTGTTTCCCCAGCCGCCTTTTCCGCCATGCGCAATGATAACCGGTGTTTCATCCACGATATCTGCCATGACCTGACCACTCTCTGCATTCTTAACAACGGTTCCCACTGGAACTTTGATGACAAGATCCGGCGCACTCTTACCAAAGCAGCGGTTTGTTCCGCCGTTCTGGCCGTTCTGTGCAATAAATTTTCTTTTATACTTAAAGTCAATCAGGGTATTGATGCTCTCGCAACCCTGCAGTACAACGTTTCCGCCGCGGCCGCCGTCTCCGCCGTCCGGACCTCCCGCTGCAACAAACTTTTCTCTGTGGAAAGAAACGGCACCGTTTCCGCCGGTACCTGCCTGTACTTTAATCGTAGCTTTATCAATAAACATTCGTTTCGCCTCTTTTCTTCTCTTTGCCGCCCTCATTTCATTTTGTGCCGCGCGGCAAGGAAAGGCACAAAACAACTCTATATTACTTGTTCTCTGTTAAAAGAACTTTTTGGAAAACCAACATGGTTAAGATTAGCAAAACAGCGGTCAGATAAAATGGCGTTGATTCGCCAATCTCCTGCATGAAAAATCCACCCAATACCGATGCAATCATGCTTCCCAGATTTACACTGCACGAATAAATACCGCTGTACCTTCCCCGTTCCTTCTCCGGTATCTGCTTGGAAAAGACTGCATCCATCGAAAGATTCATAGCTGTGACAGCAAAGGAATATCCCGACCAGCCCAGTCCAAAGAGAACAGGTACTGTGCTTGCCGACATCCAGATTAAAAGCAGAATTGCCAGAATACTTGCTGTTAAAAACGACTTTCTTTCTCCAAAACGTTTTATTTTTGCGCCGATGGAAGGAGACAGATAAGCCAGCAGGGTGGATGGGATCAGGCAGATTAGCCCAATCATCATCATATTATTTCCAAATCGCTGCATCATAATCAGGACAAATACTGCGCCCAGCACATTGAGAGAAAGGGAAAGCAAAAAGCGCACAGCAATCAATCCTTTTGCTTTTAAGCAGATTGCCAGTTTCAGATTCTGGAGCTTTTTCCCGTCTGTTTCTTTTGTCATATTATCCTCAAGTCTTCTTGCTGCATTCCAGACTCCATACAAAGTCAGGACCGCACTTCCAAGGAAAAACACTTTCCAAGTAGCAAAGAAATCCATATTGGACAACAGCACAAAATAAAAAATCATACCGTACAATCCGCCAAAGTTTTGCGCCGCAGATTGCTTTCCTCGATTGACTGCTATCTCTTCTCCGCTCTCGTCAACCACCATGGTGTAGAGCGAAACGGACAAAAGTGCCGTTGCAATACCGTCTATCATCTGGGAAAGATACAGCCAGACAAGTTCTCTGGAAAACGCAAGGAGCGCATAAGAACATGCGGTCAGCACAAGCCCTGTCAAAAACACCTTTTTTCTGCCGATTTTTTCGTGGTCACATAGCCTTCCAGACACTAACTTACTGAGCAGAACAAACAGCGAATAGACCGAAAACATACCGGTCGTTTCCAGTGGAGAAAGTCCCAGACTGCTGCAATAAATCGGAAGCAAAAAGGACGACATCCAAAAGGGAAAACTTGCAAGCTTCAAACTCCGATTGAGCGTTTTCATACAACGAGCCCCCTGTTCTTACGGTATCTAAGCTCTATTGTACTACACTCCCGGATGCCTTGCAATTCCTTTCCACTTTTTCATCATCCCGGTATTCCATGCGGATAAATTCTGTCGAACCTTCCGATAACTCCAGCGTTAGACGTTTGATTTCTACAAAACCGAACGCACGGTAGCACCTTATCGCTCGCTCGTTCCAGACACGCACTGCTAGCCACAACGGGAGATCCCCAAAACGTTTTTTATGCTCCTGAACCGCTGCCTGCACCAGTTCCTTTCCAAGTCCCCGCCCGCAAAGATCCGGTCGAAGCCCCAGTCCAAGTTCTACAACCTTTTCTCCGCGGCGAAGGCGGAAAAATCCGATCATCTTTCCATCGCGCAGCAAGGTGTAAAATTCTTTCCGGCGGGTCTCTTCATCTGCATAGGAAATACCCTGTTCTGCCATCTTTTCCCAACTGTTGTTGTACACGCGGTATTGCCCGGAATACTCCCAGGAACACATCTCCTGCGCATCTTCCTGGCTCATCGAGCGGATTGAAATATCTCCCATCATGATTTTCCCCCTCGCATAAACCTAAAAAAATCCCGAGACCAAACATCTCGGGATTTTTCTCGTCATCAAAATGGATTACTGAACCGGAATAACGCTTACTTTTTTGCGATCGCGGCCCATGCGCTCAAATTTAACTTTACCATCTTTGAGAGCAAACAGAGTATCGTCGCTGCCGATACCTACATTTTCTCCTGGATGAATGTGAGTTCCTCTCTGACGGTACAGAATGTTACCAGCCAGTACGAACTGACCGTCTGCACGTTTTGCGCCGAGACGTTTGGATTCAGAGTCACGGCCGTTCTTTGTGGAACCAACACCTTTTTTATGAGCAAAGAATTGCATGCTAAGTCTAAGCATTGTTGTACACCTCCGAAAGATTTACCTTGATTGTGCCCTCATAGTCTTCTGCCAGAATATTTAAATGAAGAAGCAGTGCCTGTAAAAAGGACTGTCCCTTCTGTGCATCCTGTTTTGAGAGCTTTACTTGAATAACGTTTTCCCCTACCGACACATCTGCTTTGAGTTTCAAAACTTCTGTGAGGGCATTTGCGGTCATTTGAACCGCCGAGGTTACCGAAGCACAGACGATATCATGACCATAATCATCATATCCTGCATGTCCGCTGAGCGAAAATCCACTGAGCAGCTCCCCGGTTTTAAAAAAATCAGCTTGGATCATTATGCGTTGATAGCAGTGATTTCAACCTTTGTATATGGCTGTCTGTGACCCATCTTGCGTTTGCTGTCTTTCTTGGATCTGTAAGTGAATACGGTGATCTTTTTGCCTTTGCCGTTTTTGAGAACTTTACCGGCAACTTTAGCACCTTCAACAACTGGAGTGCCTACTACCATACCATCTTCTTTGCCAAGAGCGATAACGTCGAATTCAACGTTTGCTTCTGCTTCAGCATTGAGCTTTTCAACATAAACTACATCGCCTACGGATACGCGATACTGTTTGCCGCCGGTTTTGACGGCTATGTTTAATATACACACATATATTTTATATTTAAACCCTAAAAACATAAAGATACACAATAATTAGTTGCTTTTCTTTTAAGCATAGTAATAAGGCCGCAATCATATTATTAGGGAGGTTTTAAAATGAACGGACAATATTTGATGCGGCTTTTGAATCAGTTTATGAAAAAAACAATCAGGGGATTTTTGCCGCGGACGAGACGAAAAGCAGGTGGCATAAGGAGACTGACGTTGAAATACTTCAAAATTTTTGCAGAGAAGTATATCCGATGGCGAAAAAATACGGTCATTTTATCATAGGAAACAGTCAGGAGAAAAGTTATATAGGAATTCCGGGGAGGTTTATCTTGAAGGAACAGCCGCATCGGCGTTTATATGGCTATATGCTGATGGATACGGAAAGGAGCCTTGAAAATGATTGAGAAATACGTGGAACAATTACTCAATTTGTATAACTATATCGACGGAATAATGGTGACGAACGAGAGAGGTTATGTGGAGTTTTACAAAAATTATAGGCCTAATCTCAATCACTTGAAAGAGAGTGACGTGATTCACAAGCATATAACTGAAATTTACCCTGATTTGACCGAGGAATCAAGCAGCATACTGCGTGTGCTGAAAACAGGAAAGAGTATTTCCAATGAATTTCAGACGCTGAAAAGCTATAAAGGCCAAAACATAAACGCCGTAAACACGACGCTCCCTATAAAGGAAAACGGCCGGATAGTAGGAGCTGTCGACGTTTCGAGATACATAGACATACCGTTTAAAAGACAGTATATAAATATTTCTTTCAGGAAATCGTACATGCATCCGCTTTATACTTTAGACGATATTAAGACGAATTCGCGGCAGATTGAGCTTATAAAGGAAAAAATACCTATTATAGCCGATACGGATTCGTCGGTCTTGCTCTATGGCGAGACGGGGACAGGTAAGGAACTTTTTGCTCAGGCGATACATACTCAGAGCAAAAGGCGCGGAAAGAGATTTGTATCACAAAACTGCGCCGCGATTCCGCCTAACCTTGTTGAGAGTATTCTTTTCGGAACCGTAAAGGGAGCGTACACCGGAGCGGAAAATAAAGCGGGATTGTTTGAAATTGCAGACGGAGGCACTCTTTTTTTAGACGAGCTGAATTCGATGGAGACAGCCTTGCAAGCCAAGCTTCTGAAAGCGATAGAAGAAAAGCAAGCCGTACGTTTAGGTGGCTTGGAGCCGATAAAGTTTGACGTGAAGATAATAACAGCGTTTAACAAAGAACCGCTTAAATGCGTTAGGGACGGCGAGCTTAGAAGAGACCTCTTTTACAGGCTAAGCGTGGTGCAGCTCGAAATCCCCCCGCTTAGGGAGCGAACAGGCGATTTGCAATTCTTGACAGACTATTTTATAGACCGTTATAACGAGAGCATGGGCTTGGAAATAACGGGGATTGACGAAGAAACGGAGAACATATTCAAGAATTACGATTGGCCGGGCAATGTGAGAGAACTCAAGAATGTAATAGAAGGAGGTTTTAACATAGTGGAATCTAAAGAGATAACGGCAAAGAATATCCCCAAATATTTGATTGAGCGAGCAGCTAAGGTTTCTGACAGCGTTCGGATATCAAACCCGGATTTAGCCTTACTTAAGACATCGCGTTCGGCTCTGGATTGCGCGCGGAGCGATGATTCGGCCGTTATGCATCGGCTTTCTGATTCTAATGCCGGGCCTGAGGCGGTTATAAGCGCCGAGGAGCCTGCCGGTACGTTTTCGGAAGCTGAATTTTTATGGGGGGGGGGGTACGGCCGTAGAAGATATTTTGCCGCTTGACAAGGCCATGGAGTCGTATGAAAAATTTCTCATAACGAAAGCTATAGAAGCAACTGATAGCCTGGTAGAAGCCGCCAAGCTTTTAGGTATAACAAAGCAGAATCTTAATTACAAGATGAAAAAATAT
>ENA-ORTH01001915-ORTH01001915.1-human-gut-metagenome-genome-assembly--contig:-NODE-1915-length-18610-cov-5.279440_pt1 | contig 18610 bp, 13 predicted proteins | sample MGYA00241914_ERZ509192 | MGnify/ENA primary metagenome ERZ509192 (study PRJEB26280, sample SAMEA2338826) | human gut metagenome | biome: human gut; feature: human-associated habitat; material: faeces... | reverse complement strand
CCTCGTCGTACAGAGTGTGATTCTGCTTTTCCAAACGGTATGTAATATCCTTGTGTTTCGTCGTGATGAATTAGAACGGTTTCGTCCAAGCCCAAATCTCCAAGCAAACGCAGGTAAATATCCACATTCCCATCCTTATCCACTTCGATTTTCTGGATAATGCGCTTTAGCTGGGCATTGGTCATCTGGTGTACATCTGTTATATCCTCAATCTCTTTGAATGTCCGTCCGAGGACGCTTTCCAACTGTTCCCCTTTGGTAAGATGATACGCTACCATCTTCAGTTCGTTTTCCAGCCGTTCAATTTCTTTTCTCATGCCGCCAATTTTATCATTCAGTTCCTCTCTGGAAATCAAATCGTCTGCGTACATATCCATATATTTTTGCCGGGTTTTTTGCAGCTTTGCAAGCTGGGCATTTAGCTCTTTTTCATAATTCAGGTTTTCGTCCTTTGCCTTATAAACCCGCTGAAATTCTCCAACCACATAACGGATCACATTCTTCTTTGCTTTCAGAAGTTCAGCAAAATATTCCTGCAAAACTTCAATCAATTCTTCTTCATCTACCGTCACAGCATTGGGGCAGTTGTCTGCACCACGCCCGTTATGCCCGGAACACACCCAGCGGACATAAGTGTTTTTATATGTGCGGACTGTACGCCGGAAGGACCAGCCACATTCCTTGCATTTGATAAGAGTAGAGAACAGATATTTATTGCTTTGGCGTTCCTTATCCACCTTAAATGCTTTGCCTCTGGATTGCATAATCTGCTGTGCCTGTTCAAAAACCTCCGGCTCAATAATACGCAAATCTGGACGCTCCACAACCATCCACTCGGTTTCATCTTTGTCCGCCCTCTGCCCGGTCAGAAAGTCGGTTACTTCCTGTTTGCCGTTAATAATTTTACCCGTATAAAGTTCATTCGTAAGAATACGGCAAACCCCATTCTGGCTCCACTGGCAATTCCGTTTTGTCCGCAATCCTCGTTCATTTAAGAAAATAGAAATTTTCGCAGCACCATACCCGTCTTTGATATACCACTCATAAATCTGGCGGACAACCGCAGCTTCTTCTTCATTGATTGCAAGGTTAAAATAATCTCCAATCGTCTTATCATATCCATAAACGATATTCGGGACACGACCTTTTTCAGCATTCATCTTTTTTCCAAATTTCACACGCTTTGAGGTATTCGCACTTTCCTCCTGTGCCAATGCCCCAAAAATCGTCAGCACAAATTCACTGTTCCCCATGCTGGTCATGTTCGCGGTCAAAAACTGCGTTTCAATTCCCAAAGACTTCAGCTTGCGGACATTCTGCAAAAGGTCAACGGTATTTCTGGCAAAGCGGGAAATATCCTTGACTACGACCATATCAAACAACCCATGCTCGGCATCTGCCATCATGCGTAAAAATTCTTTTCGATTTTTTATTTTGGTTCCAGAAATACCCTCGTCTGCATACAATCTTACTAAGGTGTCCCCTGTGCGTTTTGTGTATTCAGAAAAAAATTCTTTCTGTGCTTCCAGGCTGTTGAGCTGGTCAGCCTTATCGGTGGAAACACGGCAGTAAGCAGCTATATTCATGGCAAAACCTCTCTGTTAAAATTAAATCGTTCTGTTACATCTTAATATTATCACATGAAGTCAGCGTTTTCAACCATGAAAAAAGGACACTCCGCTCACGCAGAGTGTCCCTCGTCTAATTTTTCTTCGGTATCATCTGATGCGGCTGCGGCTTCTTGAATAGCCGACTGTACTTTTTCCGTATTGGCTTCAATTAGGATTTTCAGTAAGTAGTCGGCGGTCTCTGCCGCTGGATTAGGGTTATGAAACCGATAATTTAGTTTTCGCTTTTTCACAGCAGAGTTCCACCTCCTCCTTGTGTGCTACTCTTTGTCCATGTCTATGAAAACAAGGCGGAAAATAGTACCATATAACTTTTGTCAAAGTTCACGCCCACGCTTGTTGGGCTGTTGTTTCAATTCTGCCAGCACCTCCGGCGGGATACGGTCTACCAGCCGCTGAATGTCTTTCAGCTCGCTTTCCAGCTTTGCCCGTTCCATCGTATCTTTCATCTTGCCTTTTTCGCTGGCTTTGGCTCTGGCTTCCAACTGTTCATTTTCTGCCAAAAGGTCGTTTATCGTGACCTTGTATTTTTTGAGCTGCCCGGAGAAGTTCTCCATCTGCGGAAACCACTTTTTCAGCAGGGAGAGGGCTTCCTCTTTCTTCTTTCCGGCATTCAGCGGGTTAATGCCGTCCAGCGTGGCTTCAATGGCTCTTGCCTGTTTGGAGAGATTGACCGCCTGTTTGAACAGCCGAGTGGGGATATGCTTCCGGCCTGTTTTGCTGGCACTCTCCCCACGCTCCAAAGCCGGGTACTTCTCCACCATGTAGGCGTGAAAATCGTCCTGCCACTTTGTAAGGTTGGCTCTGTTCCCGATAATCTCCTTTGCACACAGGCGGTTGTCCTCTGTCAGCGGGACAAAGACCAAATGCAGGTGGGGCGTTTTCTCGTCCATGTGTACCACCGCCGACACGATATTTTCTTTCCCTACCCGCCCGATTAAGAAATCAGCCGCCCTCTGGAAAAATTCCTGTATCTCCTTTGGGGACTTCTTCTTGAAAAACTCCGGGCTGGCGGTAATCAGCGTATCCACAAACCGGGTGCTGTCCTTACGGGTACGGCAGCCAGCCTGTTCAATGCGGCTTTGAATGAAGTGGTAATAGCGTCCCTCCGGCTTGACGATGTAGAAATTGTACTTGCTCCGGCTGGTGTCAATGTCGGGATTGCTGGCGTACTGTTCCTTTTGCCGTTCGTGATGGGCTTCCAGCGGTCTTGCCGGATTGCCCTTGTGTTTTTCAAATCGCAAAATTGCGTGTTGTGCCATGAAACTCCTTTCCCCATTCCGTTCCTTTCCGGGACTTTTCCACAGGAAAATCCCGCAGAAAATATCTCGGATAGGATAGGAATGGATAAGATATAAATAAAATCGTTTTAATCTCTGTATTTCTATATACCGTCCGGTTTTCGTACTTCAAGAGGATTGATTATCGTACTTGTGGAGTGCGGTTTTCAGTCCTCCGGCGTTCCATAACCGGATTTCTTGAAGTCGGTGTTTGGAACCGCTTCGTAGGATTTTGGGTAAATGCGGTTGGGTTTTCCACAGCCCTGCTTCTGGATCTCCACCAGTCCGGCATATTGCAGCTCCCGCAGGGTGTTGACCGCCTTCTGCCGCCCGCAGTGGAGCAGCTCCACTACCTCGTTGATGGGATAGTAGAGGTAAATCCGCCCATATGCATCTGCCCAGCCGTTTTTCCGGGACAGGTCTGTCCGGCGCAGGATAAAGGCATACAGTACCTTTGCTTCGTTGGACAGGGGTGTGAATGTGGGGGCTTCAAAAAGGAAATTCGGAAGCCGGGTAAAGCTGACCGATTTCTCCGGCTGATGAATATAAATGGTGTTTGTCATAGTGTGCTTTGTGGACAGTTAGAACGGCATTTTGCCGCTTGCGAGAGGTAGGATATTATCTGCCTGTTTCCCGCACTCTGAACGCCGCATGAATAAAGGCGTTTTACTGTCCTAAATGTCCACGCTGTCGGTACGAAAGGTTACGCCATAGACCGCGATTTTCGGGGATAAAGATATAAACACCTTGCCTTGTTAAAACCGCGCCCGCAACGCCGCATAAATCAAGCACATTTTAACGCCTGCTGCGTAACACCGTACCCATAATATTTAGTGGGCGCAAGCGGTTTATCCGTTTGCGCCCACTTGTCTGCCAAACAGCAAAGGGCGAGATCGCTGTCAAGCTCGGGCGCAGCCCGTTCATTTTAACCTTGCACAGCAATCTCGCCCTTTGCTATATCTGCTTAAACATTCCGTACCTTAAAATCTTTCCATCTGCTTGCGGTGTGCAGTTCCACGCCGCTGTCAACGGCCTTAAAATGCGCTCTGCCGCAACGGATTTTCAAGTTCTCGCGCCCGCGCAAATCCAACTCGTTTGTGCTGCCCTTTGTTTCAAGGATAAAATACAGCTTTTTTGTTCCGTCAATCTCAACGTAAACCGCCCAGTCGGGGTTATATGTGCCGATGGGCGTGTCCACTTGGAAGCGGCTTGGCAGCTTGAAAAACATCTTTACGTCCGGGTCGTCGTCAAGGTCAAGGGCAAAGCGGTTTTCTATCGCGCTGTCATAAACGATATAGTCATATACGCTGTGGTCTACCGCTACGGCGTTTCGGTCAAGATTTGCGATAAGTTCCGCGCTGTCGAAAATCTCCTGCACATAGTATTCTGCGCCATACAGCTTCTTATAGCTGATACCGTCAATGGCGAGGGAATAGCAAGCGTCCCGGATAATTTCAGCGGCATTCTCAATGAACATCTGCGGATTGTTCAAAAAGTCCTGCCCCCGGCCGCTTTGCTTCAAGATTTCCGCTATCACGCTGCGCCGCGCCAACGTCTGCCCGTCAAGTATAGCAAGGATATTCGGCAAAGAAGAATAGCTGTCCGCAAGGTCTGCGGTCTTAATGCCGCGCTCGGCGTAGGTTACGCCGGGGTGGTCGATTTGAATATCTGCGGTCTGCGTAACAATCCGCGCTTTGGGTATCGGCTCCATGCTCTGCAAGGCGGCGACGCTGCGGCGTATCAGTTCGGCTTCGTCTATCTGGACGCGGTATGTGGTCTTTTGCTTTATCTTGTCCCACAGTTCCAAAAACTCCGGCGATACGGTAACTTCCTTTTTCAGCCTTACCGTAACGTCGCGGGAAGCGTCCCGGACAGGCGGCCTTGTGTCGGCTCTGCGTATGGTGGCCATAAGCTGTGAGCGCGCCGTTTCAAACTTCGGGGGCAAGTCAAGCGTCCCGTCACGCATAGCGGTTTTCATGCTGTCTTTGATTTTGCCGGATTTTGTGATATAGCCCTTGTTTTCAAAATGGGCCATAAGCTGCTGCGCGTCGTCGTAGGTCAAGGCGCTTTGGACGACAACGGTTTTTTGCGCGGTAAGCTGCGTAACCGCTGTGGGGGTAATGTCCCCATCGCGGGCGATCACCTCAACGGCCTTTTGCTTCGCTGCTTCAAGTTCTTTCGGCAGTTCGGGGGCGGCCTCCAGCGCGGGCGCGCCGGTCTTAATAAAGCCCTCGCCCGCAAGGTGGGAAAGAAGCGTTGCGGCCTGCTGCTCGGTCAACGGCTTTTCCTCGGTCCTGGTTTCCTCAAATACCATGCCGCTGAACAGGTCAAGCTGCAAAATGCCAAACTTAACGCCCGTTTCTTCCTCGATCTCTTTTTGCAGCGTGCCGGCAAACTCCGCAAAACTTTCATTTGCCATAACGTGCAGCAGGTTGATATTCCTGTCCTCGATACGTTCCCCGTCCTGGTTGACGCAAAGGCGCAAGCCGCGCCCCACCTTTTGCCTTGCGGTCAAGGTGCTTTTCTGCTCGATAAGGGTACAGACTTGAAAGACATTCGGATTGTCCCAACCCTCTTTTAGCGCGGAATGAGAGAAGATAAAGCGCAGGGGGCAATCAAAGCTGAGTAGCCATTCTTTATCTTTCATAATGGTGTTGTAGGTGCTGGTATCGTCCTGCGTGTCGCCTTTGGTGTTCTTATAGTTGCCCTTTTTATCCTGCGAAAAATACCCGTCATGGACGCGCTGCGCGTCGATGGTGAAGCGTTCCCGCAAGGGAGCGTACTTTGGCAAGCCCATCAATTCGGCATAGAGTTCTTCAAACATCTGCGCGTAAACGCCCTTGCCGCCCTCGGCCTTGCGGTATTTCTTTACCTCGTCGATAAAGAACAGGGACAGCACTTTGATCCCCTTTTCGGTATACCGCAATTCTTTATCCAAATGCGCCTCAATCGTCCGGCGTATCTGCATACGCTTGATAAGGTTTTCGTCAATATCGCCTATGGCGCGTCCCAGACGAACAACGTCGGTATTGGATAACTCAATTTGCTCCATTCCCTGCGTGCAGTCAATGCCGGAAACGGCGTAACCCTCGTAAAGACTGCGGCTGCCTGACAGCTTGTATAAATCCACGCCCGGTTTGACGGTAACGGCCTTGCGGCTCACTTTCCCGTCTTTTCCTGCAACGTCAATTTCAAGCCGCGCCTTAAATCCGTCCTCGTTGGAAACGGAAAGCAGCTTGACATACGGCTTGTTAAAGCCGCCCGCCGCCTGGTTGCTCGATACGCATATCTGCTTAACAAGCCCCATTTGGTAAGCGTCAACGGGGGTCAGGCGGTAGAGCAGATTGACTTTTTCCCTGTGGGTAGCAGAATAGCGGAAAACGCAAAGGGGCGCAAGGGACGCGATAGCGTCCTTTGCCTTTTGGGTGCTGTCCACGCTTTGCGGCTCGTCGATGATAACGATGGGGCGGGTGGCCTGTATAAAGCTGATGGCCGCGTCTCCGTTCAGCTTGTCCTGCTGCTGATTTATCACGTTTTCGGCCTTGCGGAAAGCGTCGATATTGATAATCATAATCTCAATATTGGCGCTTGTGGCAAACTGCCGCACGTCGGACAGCTTCGCGCTGTTGTAAATGAAATAGCGGCAAGGGGTGTTGTCATAGAGCGCGGAAAAATGTTCCTCTGTCGTCTGCAAGGATTTATAGACGCCCTCGCGGATAGCGACGCCCGGCACAACGACGATAAACTTTGTAAAGCCGTACAGACGGTTTAATTCATAGATGGTTTTGGTGTAAACGTAGGTCTTGCCCGTCCCGGTTTCCATCTCGATTGAAAACTGCCGCCCCTGTAAATCGTCGGTCTGCGGCAACAGGTTTTTCCGCTGTACCGCCCGCATATTCTCGGTAATGCGCCCGTCGTCGATGTAAAGGGCGTTGGAAACGCCCACGCTTGCGAACAGCTCCATTTGCCCGCCGCTTTGTTCCATGCTGAAAGTGGAAGTCTGCCGCTGCTGCCCGTCAAAAAGGGCGCATACTGCGTTTACCGCGTCGGTCTGGAAGCCCTGCTGCTTAAACTTCAGCTTCACTCGGTCGTTCCTCCCTCGTTCGCAAGTTTGGAGTTTGGAGTGTAAAGCGTGGAGTTCATTGTCTTGGTGGTTGACGACATCATCTTTCTCATTTCCTCACAATCATTTTTCAAAGAAAGATATTCTCGTTCGGTCAAATAGTCTGTATCAAAAAGCAATTCTAACCAATAAAGCGTTTCCGCACATTCTTTCAGTGCAATATATACTTTACTTAAAAAGTCTTTTCTGCTGATTGCACATTCGCTTTCCGCGATATTTGCGCCAATACTTGTCCCGCTTCGTAAAAGCTGCTTAGACATTACAAATTCTTTCTTTTCCTCGCACAAATACCGATATAGCTTTACAATCCGAACAGCAAACATCTTGCTTTTATGTTTTATGGTTTTCCCCTGTTCCATAAACTCCACACTCCACTCTCAACACTCCACACTCATATGGTTTTCAATTCAATGCCCCTGTTTTCCAACAGATAAAAGGCATTAGCCTTCGTGCTGCTGTCCGCAAGGCCGCGTCCGGCAAGGACAACTTTCTGCGGGGACAGGGCTGCCATTTGCTCGATATGCTCGGCGGTGATACCCTCCTGCAAGCAGACAAGCATAGTCCCACCCTCCACCTTGTAGACGGTCAGCCCGCCCACGTCGGCGGTAGCCAGACCAGCGGTCAGGGGATAACCCATTTTCAAGAGGATTTCGTAAATCAAATCCTCGTCGCTGCGGTCGGGTTTCAGGCCGTCGATGTGTCCGTCGATACGGTCAAAGAGGGTCGCAACGTCGCCGTCTTCAATGGGGGTATCGTCCCAAATTTTCAGATTAGAGCTATCCAGTTTGAACACCTTGAACCCTGCGTCCGGCAAAGGCTTTGGCTCCTCGCCTAATTTTAACTGGTTGTTTTTTTGCTTTACTTCTTCCAGAATCTTTGCACCGGCGCGGCGGATACGCTCCTTGCCAATCTCACAGATGTTTTTATATCCGGCCTTAAACGCTTCGCTTTTCTCGTCGCACACTTCGGGAAGCTGTACGCAGATATACCGGCGGTTGCCCCCGTCCTCGGCGTTTAGCTGCATAACCGCATGGGCGGTAGTCGCGCTGCCGCTGAAAAAGTCAAGGATTATATCACTGCTATCTGGATAGGTAGCCAATTTAAGCATTTTTATAATCAATTCTTTCGGCTTTGGACTATCAAATACTTTCCCATCAAGCAGCTTTTTCAATTCTTCCGCTGCTGCATGATTATGTCCAACTTCTTGATGTAGCCATAGGGTTTCGGGTGGCTTTAATGCATCTGTATCTAAATATTGCTTCGCATAAGCCTGCCAACCGTTTTCTGTTCTGACCCACTCAACAATACCTTTCTGTTCATTCTCTTTGTATGTTTCCATACTCCAACGCCAGCAACCCTCTGTGCCGTCCGGTTTGTACGGATACACCTCTGTGCCATCTGGAGCTGGTAATGCAAACCATAAGTTGGGTCGTTCACTTCTTGTCGAATGGCTACCCTCTTTTCTTATACTTCTACGTCTATACTTTTTGCCGTTTGCGGGATCAGTAAAATTAAACTGCGCCGCATTTTGAGTAAACGCCTCTTGTCGTATGCTCTCGACATTAGATTTTACATAGCAAAGAACATAATCGTGGGACGTGGAAAAACCTTGAACGTCCATACGAGGACTATAAACCTTTTGCCATATAATCTGTGCCATGAAATTTTCTTCCCCAAAAACTTCATCACATAATTTTCGCATATTGCTCTGTTCGCCATCATCAATAGAAATAAAGATAACTCCATCGTCCCGTAAGAGATTTGCGGCAAGCCGCAAACGGGGGTACATCATGTTTAACCAGTTTGTATGATACCGCCCCATTGTTTCGGGATTGCTCTTTGTGGTCTGCTGGGTCACCTCCACATACCGCCGCATGGGGTCGGCAAAATCGTCCTCATACACAAAGTCGTTTCCTGTGTTATACGGCGGGTCAATGTAAATCATCTTGACCTTGCGGAAGTAGGATTTTTGCAGCAGCTTCAGCACTTCCAGATTGTCGCCCTCGATATAGAGGTTTTGGGTGGTATCAAAATGGACGCTCTCGGACGGACAGGGGCGCAAGGTGGCCGTACTGCGCCGCTGCGCCAACCGCAAACACTCGCTTTTGCCTTTCCATTTAAACTCATATTTCTCAAAATCGTCGGTGATGTATTCGCCGCAAAGGGAAAGCAGCTTGTCAATATCCAGCTTGCCCTCGGTGAAGCACTCCGGGAAAACAGACGCGAGCCGCGCCTTGTTCTCGGCCTCAATATCCATGCTCAAACCGTCTAATTTATCAGTCATGGGGCGTGTCCTCCTTGTTTATTTGTTCGGGATTTTATGACACTCATCAAGATATTTGTGTGCAAATGAAATTAGTGTCAGAATGTCAAGTGCCCTTGTTTCATCAACTTTCCAATTCACCTTTGGCGTATGTGCAGCTGGATTTCTTACCAGATGAAAAATTGCTTCCAGCAGTTCTTTTAATCCCTTAAATTCACTTATCTCACTTTCGGTTTTCAAGGTGTTAAAAAATAAATAGGGGTCTTTTGTTGAAAAAGCCCTTTGAAACAACTCGCCACCATCTTCTGTCAATCCTGTGATTTGACGAACTCTCTCAGCTAATCCTTTTGCAGCTTCAAAAACAGCATCAAAGTAGTCCTGTTGCAGATAATCCTCTATACAATATTTCGTTACTTCTGAATGAATTGCTCTTTCATATAATTTCTTTTTCAAACTATTTACCCTACGGTCTACTTCGCTAAGGGTAGTAGCTTTTGCTACTTGTTTGATTTTCCCACTGCTATCAATCTGTAACCCAATAAGCAGAAGAACCTTATTTACTTCCTCAAACAACCATTTATACTTGCTGCGTTTTTCGTCTGTCGTGTAGTTTATGGGAGACAGTGCGCTTTCAATAAACTTGAATACACGTTCAAATGTATGGTGTTGGTTAATATCTGTAGCAAAACAGTTGTAAAGCCAGTCTCTTTTATTCGATCCTATCTGATAATACATCCCATTACCGATGGTTCTGTTCCCATCGTCTACCTCGGATATATGGCATAGGCGTAAAGTGTTTTTAATTTCAGTTTTTGTCAAACCTCTATTTGTATCAGCCAAAATGCTGCAAATTGATTGTAGCTGCTGCTCGTTAAGCTGTTGCATTTATTACTCCTCCCGAATATTTTTCCGCTGGTAACCTATCCATTTCCCGTTTGTTACTCTTGCGTCCTCCGGCTTTTGAGCATCGGCGGGCATAACCCACGATGTGCCAATCTTAAACGCGCCTTTTACTCGACCGTTCCGGCATAATTCAGATACGCGCCGGGGTGTTACGCCCCATAATTTGCCCGCCTGCTCCGTCGTCATAATATCCATAGCAATCGCCCTCACAAAAACAATTTGACAAAGAGATTATAGCGCATTTGCGGAAGTATATCAATTCAAAATCAGCAGCTACATATTCAATCCTGTTTTTCTCTGACGAGGAAAGCAGGATTGTTTTTTATTTGGCAAAACCGCCCTGTCTATCGTGGTAGGAAACATGAAAAAATCCAACCGTAATGCAACAAACCGCCGTTTGAAAATTGGATAAGGTATGAGGGAAAAATCTCTGTCCGCTTTGCCAAAATCCGCGCCTTCGCCTATACGGTTATAACGCGCAAAAAATATTTTTCAATTTCTGCTCAAAATCTTTGGTCGTTTTCGATTTTCAAGTGTTGTGGGTATCAGAGGGGAAAATATTTGCTTCTGCGTTTGGCGTTTCAATTTTTGCGCTGTATTAAAAAATGTTTGGGGAAGTTTGCCCAAACCGCCGTCCGCAACCGTATTAGTAGTAGAAGCAAAAATATTTTCGCTCTCGCCCTCAAAACCTTTGGCAAAAATCCGTCGGGCGGTGGTGTAGGCAATGAGGGGGAAAGGTTAAGGGTTTGGGATTATCCCAACAAGCAAAAAAGGGCAAATGGGTACCCATTTTCTGTGCTTGCTCCCGACCCAAAACAAGGAGAGGACGGGAAAGGAATGAAAAATAAGTTAAAAACGGAACACGACGATTTACTGCCGAAAAAGGGCAACACCTTGCATGAAACCGTCTGCTATAAAATCGGCGGGACGGTCTTTGAAATTGAAACTTCCTGCGGTGGCTCTGAACTGCTCTACGACAAGATGACGCGCCTTATTAAAGCGGAAACCGTCAAAACGCCTGCTGACAAGGAAATGAAGGAGCGTTATAATAGCGATAGCAACTTGTTTGTCGGGCGTTCATGACTGGAGGAATGAACACATGACAACAAAAAATTATCCCGACAACATCACCGCTTTATATGCCCGTTTAAGTCAAGAGGACGCGCTTGACGGGGAGAGTAATTCCATAGCCAATCAAAAAAATATCCTTTTGAAGTACGCGACCGATAACGATTTCCCCAACCCGACTTTTTTCGTGGACGATGGCGTTTCAGGAGTAACTTTTGATCGGCCTGGCTGGAATGAGATGATACGCCTTGCGGAGTGCGGAAAGGTCAAGACAGTTATCGTCAAGGATATGTCCAGAATGGGGCGCGATTATCTAAAGGTCGGCTACTACACCGAAAGTTTTTTTGCCGAGCGGGATATTCGCTACATCGCAATCAATGATGGAGTGGACAGCGACAAGGGCGACAACGATTTCACCCCTTTTCGCAATTTATTTAACGATTTTTACGCCCGCGACACCTCAAAGAAAATCCGCGCCGTTATGAAAGCGAAAGGCAACGCCGGGGAACATCTTTGCAGCAACCCGCCCTATGGCTATGTGAAAGACCCAAGCGACAAGAAAAAGTGGATTGTGGACGAGGAAGCCGCCGAAATCGCCAAACGGATTTTCGACTTATGTGTTGCGGGAAAAGGGCCGATGCAGATTGCGAAGCTGCTGACAGCAGACAAGGTTTTGACGGTCAAGGCGTATTATGCAAAGCGTGACGGAAAGCCTATGCCGGACAACCTCTATCGGTGGGATTACAAGACTATATCGGGCATATTGGAGCGTCCCGAATATACGGGGTGTACGGTGAACTTCAAGACCTACTCCAAGTCCCACAAACTGAAAAAGCGTCTGCAAAACGCGCCAGAAAACTATCGGATTTTTCCCGACACGCAACCCGCAATCATCAATGAAAAAGTGTGGGAGCGCGTACAGGAACTGCGGGCAAACAAACGCCGCCCCGCAAAGACGGGAAAACAGGGATTATTCTCTGGATTGCTCTACTGTGCCGATTGTGGGGAAAAGCTGTATTTCTGTACGGCAAGCAGCTTTTCGCCCAAGCAAGGCCACTATGTATGCTCCAACTATAAGAGCAACACGGGTACTTGTTCGGCGCACTTTATCCGCGAGGAAACGCTGAAACAGTTTGTGCTGCGCCGGATATTCGATGTGGCTAATCTGTTCTTTGACGACATCACAACCTTTTTGGAACTGATACGGCAACAGCGTTTTGATGAAAGGGAAAAGGAAATGAAGCGGCGCAAAAAGGATTTGGAACGGGCAGAAAAACGGATTGCGGAATTGGACAGGATTTTCAAACGCATTTACGAGGACGATATAGCGGGTGCGATTTCCCACGAAAGGTTTTTGAAGCTGTCTGCGGAGTATGAAGCGGAGCAGAAAGAGTTGACTGCATTTGTCAAGACAGAACAAGCCGCCGTTTACTCCTATGAGCAGGACAAGGCAGACTTTAACAGCTTCGCCGCCGTTATCCGTAAGTATGTGGGTATTAAGGAACTGACGCCCACAATCGTCAATGAGTTTGTAAAGAAAATCATCGTCCACGCCCCCGACAAGTCAAGCGGACACCGCAGGCAAAAAATACAGCTTGTGTGGAACTTCATCGGGGAAGTCAATCTGCCAAACGACAAGCAGGCCGTTGAACGGCAAAGAAAAAGCAAGACAGCATAGTGATAAACTATGCTGTCCTTCAAATATCAAATTACTTCCTTGTGGGTGTACGCCTTTGCAAAGCGCCGCTGACAGGCCGCCCTGCCCGCGTGCCCGGCATTTATCGTGAGAAAAGCCCCCGCGTGCAGAGGCGCTGTTCCGGCGCACCGCCGCGGGGGCCTTTTGCATTTTCTGCCGGGCGCGGGAGGGCGCTGTTACTGCGGGCTGAAAACAGGCCCTTTTCTTTGCCGTGCCTTTATGTTACAATAAGTGCCGTTGTCAAAAAACATCGAAATATTCTTGCACCGGGGCACAGGGGGGGCGCGCCCGCCTTCAGCGCCATTGTCTGTGCGGCCCCAGGCGGAAAAAGCCGCCAAGCCCCGCCGGGCCGCAGGGAGGCCGGCGCGCCTTGCCGGCAATGCCCCCGCGCCGGTGCCTGTGAAGGAGCGAACATGGAGCAGAGAAAAGAAAACGTCATGGGCACAAAGCCCATCCGCACGCTTTTGCCGGGCATGGCCTTTCCCATCATGCTTAGCATGCTGGTGCAGGCCCTGTACAATGTGGTGGACAGCATCTTCGTCGCCATGCTCAGCGAAAATGCGCTGGCCAGCGTGAACCTTGTGTTCCCGGTGCAGAACCTGATGATTGCCGTGGCCGTGGGCACCGCCACGGGCATCAACGCCATTTTATCGCGCAGGCTCGGCGAAAAGAACTATGCCGCCGCTGAAAAGGTGGCGGCAAACGGCGTGCTTATCACGCTGGTTACATGGCTCGCCTTTGCCGCCTTCGGCGCGGTGGGCAGCGCCTGGTTTCTGGATATGTTCACAAAGGTGCCGGAGATAGCCGCAGGCGGCACGGTGTATATGCGTATCGTGACGGTGCTGGGCCTGGGCAGCTTTATGCAAATCACCTTCGAGCGCATTCTGCAGTCCACCGGTAAAACGGTGTATCAGATGATCAGCCAGATGACGGGCGCCGTTGTGAATATCATCCTCGACCCCATCATGATTTTCGGCCTTCTGGGCTTTCCGGCCATGGGCGTGGCGGGTGCGGCGCTTGCCACCGTCATCGGCCAGTGGTGCGGCATGGTGACGGGCATCGTCATCAACCACATCAAAAACCACGAGGTGCGCCTGCGCCCCGCGGGCTTTTGCCCTGATTGGCGCGCCATCCGCAGCATCTATCAGGTGGGCTTTCCATCCATCATCATGCAAAGCCTCAGCAGCGTGATGATGTTCGGCATGAACAAGATACTCATCGCCTTCACCGAAACCGCCGTGAATGTGTTCGGCGTGTATTTCAAACTGCAAAGCTTCGTGTTCATGCCCGTGTTCGGCGTCACCAACGCGCTGGTGCCCATTGTGGGCTTCAACTATGGCGCGCGCCAGAAAAAGCGTATTACCGACACCGTGCGCCTCGCCTGTGTGATGGCGCTTTGCATCATGGCCGTGGGCCTGCTCATTTTCGAATTCGGCACAGATTTTCTGCTGGGCCTGTTCAATGCGTCTGAAAACATGTACGCCATGGGCCTCCCGGCGTTCCGCATCATCGCGCTCTCCTTCCTGCCCGCAGCGGTGGGCATCGTGATGTCCAGCGTGTTTCAGGCTCTGGGCGAGGGGCTCATCAGCCTTGTGATGAGCGCGCTGCGCCAAATGGTGTTCCTGCTTCCGCTGGCGTGGGCGCTGGCAAGGTTTGTGGGCCTTGAGGCCGTGTGGTACAGCCTTCCCATTGCCGAGGTGGTGGGCTTTGTGCTGGCGCTTGTGTTCTACCGCCACATTTACAAACACAAAATAGCGCACATTGAAACCGTGAAGTTCGATTGACCTCATTGGCCTCTGCATGCAAAAGCACCCCCCTGCCGGCAAAAGCCGGAAAGGCGCGTTGGCGCAGGGACCTAGCGGTTTTGGCTGGCGGCTTTTGCGCCGGATGCACACAAAAAGCCCGGCAATCCTGACGGATTGCCGGGCTTTTTTGCACGCCATTCCTTCAAAAACACCGGGTCAAAACAGCCGGCACCCTGCAAGCGGCAATTTGGGAGGCAGAGCAGGGAGGCTTTCCGCAGGCAGCCTCTGTGGCTGTCACGGAAAGCCGAAGACGCCGGGCGAAAAATTGCCTTTCAGGGGCAACGACTTTCTGCGTCGGCGCGCCCAAACAGGGCGCCGCTTTTATAACCGCCGCCTTACGGCGGCAGCACAATGACGGAATTTTTGCCGTAATAGTTCCGCAGGGCATCGTTGCGCCAGTTATCCGCATCAGGCGTGGCATCGTCAAAGAAAAGCACGCGCGGCCGCACGGAATAGGGCTGCAAAACGGCGTCCGGCCGGGCGGCGTCCTCCAGTATTTCCACGCGGGCCTCAAATTCCGCGTGGTACTGCCGCGCCTGCCCGGTTCGCAGCGCGTTCCATGCCTGGATGCTGGTAAAGTTCAGCGTGTCCCGCATGGCAAAGCAGCTCACCGCCAGCAGGGCCGCCGTCACAGCCGCAAAGCCGAGGGTGCAGCGCCCCTGCGGCACGGCGCCGCCTTCCGCCCACAGCCGCCTTTGCAGCCAGCCGAGGAAATAGAACAGGTTGGCGGCCATCCAAAAGAAGGCCGAATAGAAGATGATGTCCAGCAGCCTGTCCGGCCCGGCCTGCTTGAGCGCATACCATGTGGGGCAGAACTGCGCTGCATACAGGCCGAAGGTGAGCACGAAAAACAAAAGCGGCCAGCGGAACGTCAGGTGCGCGGCGGCCGCGGCGTTCCACAGCACGGGCAGCAGAAACACCAGCGCCAGTAAAATGGGCAGCGTCAGGTTTTTGTCAAGCTGCAAAACAGCTTCCTGAACGGCCCGCAGCACGGCCAGCGCCGCAGGCAGGGGCTCGCCGCCCACGCTTTGCTGGCGCACACTGTTGCCCGGCGCGCACACATTTACCAGAAAGCCCGCCAGCAGAAAGGCAAAGGGAAGCAAAAGCGCGCGCCAGCGCCTGTTTTTCATCACGGCCAGCAGGCACAGCACGCACGCCGAAACCAGCAGCGTGCCGAAGGCCGTGACAAGGTTGCCGCCGCCCAGAAAAAGGCCCATCACACACAGGCCCGCCACAAAGGCGGCGCCGCGGCGCCCGGCTGCCTGCCCCGCGGCAAGATACCTTGCCAGCACGCCGAAATAAAACAGCTGCACGCCGAAGAAAAAGGTGTAGAAAACAGCGCCGTTATACCAGTAAAAGCCCTGCACCGCGCTGGGCAGAAGCTGTGTGTCTATGCCAAGCCACACCAGCGCAAGCACCAGCGCCTGCCACCGGCCTGTGCCAAGCAGCCTTGTAAACAGCGAAAGGCAGAAAAAGCACGTACCCGCCGCCAGCGCGCCCAGCGTGAGGAACGGCACCAGCGCATAAAAGCCGTTGCCGAACACGGCCGGCTGCAGCGCCATCAGGAACATGGCGCTGTAAGTGCCCTGCCAGTTGACGTACCGCTCGGCCACCTTCCCGCAGGCGGCCTGCACAACAGAGGCAAGCGAGTGCGTGGCCTGCCACGCCGCGTGGGTGGGCGCGCCGAAATGGTAATCGTCCGCACAGGGCACATTATACTGCGCCACCAACAGCATCGGCGCCAGCATCAGCACAAGCACCGCCAGCACCAGCCAGAAAACCGTCTTTTCCGGCAGGCGCAGCCCGGTCAGCTTTTGCAGTGTGCGCATCCTGCTCCCCCTTTCCGCTGCAGCCGGGCCGCGCGCGGCCCGTGAATGAAAAACACGGGGATGCACCCGTGTTTCTGCCTTTTGCGGCATGGCTCATTTTGCAAGCTCGCCCTTACTGGCCGCCTTCAGGTAGGCATTGATAAAGCCGTCCAGGTCGCCGTCCATCACAGCCTCCACATTGCCGTTTTCAAAGCCTGTGCGGTGGTCCTTCACAAGGGTATAGGGCATGAACACATAGCTGCGTATCTGGCTGCCCCAGGCTATCTCTTTCTGCACGCCTTTAATATCGCTTATTTTGTCCAGATGCTCGCGCTCTTTTATCTGGTACAGCTTTGCGGCCAGCATCTTCATGCACATGTCGCGGTTCTGGAACTGGCTGCGCTCGTTCTGGCAGCTCACCACAATGCCCGTGGGGATGTGGATGAGGCGCACGGCAGAGGACGTTTTGTTGATGTGCTGGCCGCCCGCGCCGGACGAGCGGAACACCTCCATCTTGATATCCTCAGGGCGGATTTCCACCGTTATTTTGTCGTCCATCTCCGGCATTACCTCCAGCGAGGCAAAGCTGGTGTGGCGGCGGCCCGACGCGTCGAACGGCGAAACGCGCACCAGCCGGTGCACGCCGTTCTCGCTTTTCAAAAAGCCGTAGGCGTTGTGCCCTTCAATGAGGATGGACGCGCTTTTCAGGCCCGCCTCGTCGCCGTCCAGGTAATCCAGCGTTTTCACACTCCAGCCGTGGCGCGCGCCAAAGCGCGTGTACATGCGCAGCAGCATCTCGGCCCAGTCCTGCGCTTCCGTGCCGCCCGCGCCCGCATGGAAGGTAAGGATGGCGTTGTTCGCGTCGTACTCGCCCGTCAAAAGCGTCACAAGGCGCATCTGCTCCACCTTTTCGGCCAGGGTGTCCACCGTCTGCCGGGCCTCCTCGGCCATGGCCTCGTCCGTCTCGTCCTCGGCACACATCTCCAAAAGCGTCTCGGCATCGCTGCAAAGCTCCTGCAGCTGGCGGTAGCTCTCCAGCTTTTCCTTTATTTCGCCCATCTCGGCAAACACCTTGCCGGAATTGGCCGCATCGTCGTAAAAGGCGGGGTCTGCGCTTTTATTCTCCAGCTCCTCCAGGCGCAGCCTGCTGCGCTCGATGGCCAAAGCATCGGCCAGGTCCGCCACTTCGGGCTGCAGCTCGGAAAGGCTGCGCTTCACTTCATCCAGTAATACCATACGTTTCCTCGTTCCTTCGCACTCTCTGGGCGGGGTGCCCCGCCGCATCATGGCTTCATTGCTCTGGCCTATTATACCAAACCCACGCCCCGCTTGTAAAGATGCCCGGGGCCCTGCGCGGGCGGGAAAATGCGCCGGGCGCGGGCCCCGCCTTTCACACAAATACCTTTTGATTTTTGGCGCGTTTTGCGGTATAGTGTAAGGTAAAGTAAGTTTGTCCGTTTGCCCGCGCCCAATGTGCGCAGCGCCCCGGCGCGGGCCCCATGCCAAAGGAGGCATTGCTTTGATGAACGAATACCTGGGCTGCGAGTGCAGTGTGTGCCGCAAGCCCTTTGCCGCGGGCGACGACATTGTGGTGTGCCCCGAGTGCGGCACGCCGTACCACCGCGCCTGCTATGAAGCGTCGGGGGGCTGCGTGCACGAGGCGCAGCATGCCGCAGGCTATGCCTGGCAGCCGCCGGAAAGGCCGCAGCAGGAGGCTTCTGCGGCCGGCGGCCCGCAGAGCGCGCAGCCCACGGGCGGCGCGCCGCGCGCCTGCCCTTCCTGCGGTGCGCAAAACCGTCCCGGGGCGCTGTTCTGCGAAAACTGCGGCACGCCCCTTTCGGCCCGCGCCGGCAGCCGGCAGGGCCCTGCCGGCGCAAACCCCTATGCGGGGCCGGGCGGCCCCGCGCCGGGCTATGGGCAGCCCGGGTTCGGCGCGCGGCCCGGCTGGGGTGCCGCCGCGGCACAGCCGGCTGCCGGCTTCGACGGCATCTCCGCCTCCGAGTGGCAGGCCTATATCGGCCCCAGCACGCCGTATT